>Ga0256405_10001834_pt1 | contig 54285 bp, 38 predicted proteins | sample RumenRJG_02DNA_FD_189096 | JGI IMG/M metagenome (GOLD analysis project Ga0256405, IMG submission 189096) | Bovine rumen microbial communities from Lethbridge, Alberta, Canada - RJG_02 | ecosystem: Host-associated > Mammals > Digestive system > Stomach > Rumen | place: Canada: Alberta... | reverse complement strand
GGTTATTCGCCCAGGATCGAGATGCTGCAACTGCCGGCATGGGCTCTGGTATCCTAACCGAATAATCCAAAGGAGGAGTAAAAAATGTCAGCCAATAATACCGCTGCATTAGCACCGCAGCAGAAAAATGAAAGCACCACAGCCAAAGAAGTCACAGAAGTCGGCAAATCAGTCCGTGTGACCTGCCCTTTCGATAACGTCAACGCCTTTGAGGACGCACAGCGAATCGCTAATCTTTTATGCCAGTCGAGCATTGTGCCTATGAATTTTCAGGGCCGGAGCAACTTCGGCAACTGTGTGATCGCCCTGGAAATGAGCAGAAGACTGGGGATGTCTGTCCTTGCTGTCATGCAGGGAATGTATGTGGTCAAAGGTCGTCCAGCGTGGTCTGCACAGTTCATCACATCAGCCATCAACTGTTCCAAGCTCTTTACCAGGTTGCAGTTTGAAACCGAAGGCGAAGGAAACAGCCTTCGCTGTCGTGCATGGGCGTTTGAGAGAGCCACCGGAAAGAAGCTGCTTGGTACATGGATAACAATGGACATGGCTCAGAAAGAAGGCTGGAGCACGAAAGATGGCTCAAAATGGCGAACCATGCCGGACCAAATGATTCGCTATCGAGCCGCAGCGTTCTTCGGCCGGCTGTACTGCCCGGATATTCTTATGGGCCTTTATGCTCCTGATGAAGTCGAGACGTTCAACAGTACACCGCCGGCAGTTGTACCTATCTTGCCCGGAAGTGCTGCGTCACCTTCAAGTACTATAGGCCAGCTTAATGCTCTTGTTGCCGAAGAAGTCCCCGCAGAAACAGAGCAGGCGGAACTGTTTGACGCCATTGCGCAATAACGTAAAAGAAAGAGGCTGCTGAACTCTCACGTCGAGAGCAAAGCAGCCTCCATTTTTATGAAAAGGAGATTACGTATGATCGGTTGCGGAAAGATTATTGCAGTTGGACTTTTGGTTGCAGTCCTGTATCCCTCCAAAGCCAAAGCGCTCACACTGGAGAGTAGCATCGCGGCAACACGTTCAGCCTTCGTTCAGACCTATCGTGCCTCATGGCAAAGCCGAGGCATGGAAAAGAAGCTGGGCAGGATCGTAAAGACCTCTGTGCATGACCAGACAAAGGATTTCATGTGGGGGACGCGTTCAGTACGCCTGCTGTTCAATCAGGGCCATGTTGTCGATAGGATTCAAACCGACATTTCCAACGGATTCTCTGATGACTACGACAGGCTGCTTGTGGCTGTTGAGGAATCCTTCGCTGAAGACTTCCAGAAACTTCTCGTCTCGTTCTACCAGAAGGCAGCAGCCAGTGCAGTTTCGGATGCGATTAGTCCCTTTGAGAAAGCTTTTATCAGGCAGAGCTCATCGATCCTTCTTGAAGACCGCGGCGCAAAACTGACCGAACAGCTTAACAGGGAAGTCTCGAAGAAATACCCGCGGTTAATCCTTTCTGGCAGTGCCATTGGCATCGGACTGACGACGACCTTCTTCAGAGAACGGCTGGTTACAATCCTTGTGCAGAAACTTGGAGTTGAAGCATTGACCAAGGGGATCGGCAAGAAGCTCATCTCCACAGCAGTGCCCGTATTCGGGGTCTTTATGACCGCGTGGGGAACCTATGACTTTTTGAAGATGGCATACCACGCCGAAGACCAGCTGGTGAAGTCTTTGCAAAAGGGATATTCAGGTCTGTACTCTAACGAGGCTCCCGAGCAATTCTGGCTGACTATGAAGGACATCGTGCAGGATACCTTTGAGCAGGCCCAGGCCAACATCGTGCTCGACCAGACAAGGGCAAAAGAGTTGTCTGAGAATGAGGCGGTGCTGGCCTTTACAGAGCACCTGTCGAAAAATGAATCCATTCGCTTTGCTGAGAGGTTGGCCTGTATCTCACGTGAGATTGGCATTGAAGTGAACGACGAGGAATTCATAAAACGTTTCGGCGTACTCGTGCGGTCTTTGCCGGACAGTCAGTTTCGGAAGTTCCTGCTGTTGCTGACTGTGATCGACCCTTTTCAGCTTAAAGGCTGGCTGCAAGTCACGTCGGTACAGGACTTGATGGAACTGAGCGGCGTGCTGCCAAAAGCAATTTGGTCACAGTATGCCCCAGGCAAAGATGCACTGATGACCCTGACGTGGGTTGCGAGCTCTCTCCCGAATGCTGCCCGAAATGCTGCTGCGAAGATTTCGGCTGAAACGCTCAACTGGGTACGGAATGAACTTCCCATTCGCTATGCCATGCAGCTTCTGAAGGTCGGTGTTACTGCTGGAGAAATCGAGCAGGAAGTGCGCAGGCTTAAAGCTTTGCCCAAGAACAAGCGTCAGCCATGGCAGAGCGATGGCAGCTACACCGTGAGCCGACTTGTTTCTATCTGCAAGTGGCTGGGCATAGTGTTCATCACGCTGGCGCTGATCCTAGTGCTGTTCAGGCTGTATTGGTACTTCTTCGGCATTCACGCCATGCGGAAGCCTGTCACGTTTGAGCCTTATGGACATGAATTTCGCGAAAGAGATCGGTTCGTAAAGGAGAAATAAGACATGAGCCACACGATTTATGTTCTGAACATTGATGGGCTGGACATTTCCGATGAAGCACTGATCGGTCGGGTCGAGAGCGTGCTGTACAACGATGACACGTTAAAGTATGAGGGCATCGACTGTTTTTTTCCCGCCAAGACGAGCGAATACCTGCTTTCCGACTTTGGAGTACTGGAGCGGTTCTTTGATGATAATCTCACGATGACACTAACGCAGGAAGACCTGAAAAAGTTGCTGCTAGAGCGGTATCAGCAGGTAGCCTGCATGTTGAGTTCGTGCCTGAATGGTGAGGAACTGGGGCTTTTTGACTTGATAGCAAACAAGCATAAGATTATCAACCGGCTTGAGGAAAACAGCGATGCTATCTTCATTACGACTGTAAGGCCAGAGAGATTATTTGGCCTTGGCGCTTTTCTGGACAACATGTACTTGTTCAGTGTCGCGATGATGAGGGAGGTGAAGGTGAGGGTGATTAAAGGGTATAAGTACTATAACTAAAGTGAAAAGTTGCTCCATAGCGCGTATGGACGTAGGTGGAAACAGGGTTTTCAGGAAAAATTACTCTCCAAGCATTTAAAACTCCTCTCCGCGAGTAATTTTGCGTAAAAGTGGGGTATTTCTTTGCATTATGCGCAAAAACGAAAAAAGCGCAAAGCCCGATTTTGCAAGGCTTTGCGCTTCTTTGACCAATATTGACAAATGCAAATGGAGCCGACTCCCGGCTTAGGACTCGCAGTCGTGATCAGCGTTCGTTTATCACGGAGTACAAATCAGAGTACAAATCTTATAGCTGAGATTTTTAATTATAATACTTATAACCTTTCACGAGCCGCGCCTTCACCTCCTTTCTGGTATTAACGCATTGTATGAAAAGCGTATCCAGCAAATCCCCCAAGCCCATAAGTCGTTCAGGCACGGTGGGAACTACAAATCTCGTGTCACCGCTTTCTTCGAGCAGGTCTATGATCGTATATTTTCTGTTGATAAGCTCCTGCAATCCGACGCGCGTCCCATCCAGGCAAGCATGAAGCAGTTTTTCCGCCTTGTAATAACGATTGAGCAGGATTTCCTGAAGCTGCTCCTGCGTCAGGGACAGAGCCAGATTCTCATCGAAATGCTGCTCCAGTTCGCCAAAATCAGACATATTATAATCACTCATTTTGGCGTCGAAAAAACAGTCAATGCCCTCATATTTCAAGTCGTCGTCGTAAAGAGACTGTTCAACCGTGTTGATGAAATCCTCATCGGATATTCCCCAACTCTCGATGTTCAAGACGTAAATCATGTGCGCCATTACAATCACTCCTTTCTTTATCGACGCTTCCTGTCGCTGAATTCATGACCATACGGCTCAAAAGTCGCCGGTTCCCGAACAGCGTTGATGCCGAAAAAGTACCAGTACAGCCTAAGCAGAACGACGATCAGCGCCAGCGTCAAGACGGCAATGCCGATCCACTTGCAGACCGACACCAAACGGCTCATGGCGTAGCTGCTCTCACTCTGCCACGGTTGCCGTTTGTTCTTCGGCAATCCTTTCAGCCGGAGCACCTCCTGCTCGATCTCACCACTCGTCATGCCGACCTTCAAAAGCTGCATGGCGTAACGGATCGGAAGCTCATTACGTATCCAACTCAATGTTTCAGCCGAGATTTTTGCTGCGGCATTTCTTGAAGCATTCGGTAGGGCGCTTGCGACCCACGTCAGCGTTATCAACGATTCCTTGTCAGGCGCATAGTTCGACCAAATCGCTTTCGGTAGCACGTCGCTCAGCTCCATCAGGTCCTGCACGGATGTGACGTCCAACCAGCCTTTGAGCTGAAGCGGCTCAACGACCGTCAGAAGCAGAACGAACTTGCGAAACTGACTATCGGGCAGGGACCGAACGATGACGCCAAAGCGCTTGATGAACTCTTCGTCGTTGACCTCGATGCCGACCTCGCGCGTGATAACAGCCAGCCTTTCGGCAAAACGAATCGCTTCGTCGGGCGTCAGATGTTCAGTGAAGCTCTGAACAGCATGATTCTCAGACAGCTCCTTCGCCCTCGTCTGGTCCAGAACGATATTCGCTTGCGCCTGCTCGAACGTATCCTGAACGATCTCCTTCATCGTCAGCCAGAACTGTTCGGGGGCATCGTTAGCATACAGACCGGAATAGCCCTTATGCAGCGACTTTGCCAGCTCATCCTCAGCGTAGTAGGCCATCTTCAGAAAATCATAGGTGCCCCATGCGGTCATGAAAATTCCAAACACTGGCACGGCTGTTGAGATTACCTTCTTGCCGATCCCTTTGGTCAGGGTCTCCACGCCGATTTTTTCCACGAGCATAGTGACCAACCGGTCACGGAAGAACGTCGTGGTCAGACCGATACCGATAGCACTGCCGGAAAGGATAAGCCTTGGATATTTCTTTGAGACTTCACGATTGAGCTGTTCAGTCAGCTTCGTGCCGCGGTCTTCCAAAAGGATTGACGAACTCTGCCTGATAAACGCTTTCTCAAAAGGACTGATTGCCTCCGAAACGGCGCTGGCAGCAGCCTTCTGATAGAACGACACCAAGAGTTTTTGGAAGTCGCCGGCAAACTGTTCTTCAACGGCAGCGAGCAGCCGGTCATATTCGTCTGAGAAATCGTTGGAGATGTCCGATTGAATCCGATCGACCACGTGTCCCTGATTGAAGAGCAACCGTACTGCGCGGGTTCCCCAGAGGAAATTCTTCGTCTGTTCGTGCACCGAGGTCTTAACGATACGCCCCAGTTTTTTCTCCATGCTCCGCCCCTGCCATGACGCACGGTAGGCCTGGACAAAGGCAGACCGTGTTGCTGCTATGCTGCTCTCAAGCGTAACTGCTTTGGCCTTGGATGGATACAGCACGGCAAACAAGATCCCAACCGCCACGAGCTTTCCATATCCCCACATACAAAAACTCCTTTCAATAAAAATGGAGGCCGCCCTGCTCTCGACCTGAGAGTTAAGCGGCCTCCTTCGTTTGGTCTGACGACCAGCCCTTTTGACAACGTTTTTGTTCAGAGTATCAGCCCCCTTCCTACCGAGCGCCAGCAGTCTCAAAGAACTCAACCTGTTCGGCTTCAGGCTCAGCCTCTGGTTCTGCTACAAGCGTGTTGAGCTGACCGATTGTGCTTGACGGTGCTGCAAAAGCCCCGGAGGACGGAATCGGCACAATCGGAGGCGGAGCATTGTTGAACGTCTCGACCTCATCAGGAGCGTACAGGCCCATGAGAATGTCGGGGCAGTACAGCCGACCGAAGAAGGCAGCGGCACGATAGCGAATCATTTGCTCTGGCATCGTGCGCCATTTGGAACCGTCTTTCGTGCTCCAGCCTTCTTTCTGCGCCATGTCCATTGTGATCCACGTGCCCAGCAGCTTTTTTCCTGTTGCCCGTTCAAATGCCCAGGCACGGCAGCGCAGCGTGTTTCCTTCGCCCTCGGTTTCATACTGCAACCGCGTGAAGAGTTTTGAGCTGTTGATTGCCGAGACAATGAACTGAGCGCTCCAAGCCGGACGACCTTTGACGACATACATTCCCTGCATCACAGCAAGGATGGACATGCCCATACGCCGGCTCATCTCAAGTGCGATGACGCAGTTTGAGAGATTGCTTTGCCCTTGGAAGTTCAACGGCACAAGACTCGACGAGCATAAGAGATTGCCGATACGCTGGGCCTCAACGAAGGCTGCGTGGTTATCGAACGGAGAAACAGTTCGGACGGACTTGACGACTTCAGCGACATCGCTTTCGTTTTTCTGCTGCGGCGTTAATGCCGTACTGTTATTGGTCGCCATTTCTTTTTCCTCCTTTCATTACGATACGAGCGCCCAGGTGGGCAGTTGCAGGATCTCGATCTTGGGCGAGTAGCCTACCCAGTAATTGCGATCCAAGCTGTCATTGTAGGCGACCAGCGCCTTGCGATAGAGGTCTCTTCCTTTCTCCACAGCGTCGCTGTCGAGCTGATACAGCGCGACGGCATACGGTGGTTCTTTCTCGACGACGGCAAAGAGAAATGCCTGAACACGCTTCCCGCTGACGTGTGAGAAAAGATCGGCGTACAGCGCATTTTGCAGGTGGTAGAGGTAATCTGCGCAGGCCTTGGAAAAGGCTTTGGGAGAGGCATCACAGGCTGTCTTGAGATCAAGGAGCACGCCAAGCTCTTCGTTGTACCAATCTGGTCGGCATTTCGTGAGCGTATGAGGGAACTCCGGCAGACAACCGAAGCAGCTCAGTTCGGGACTTCCAGACGACAGAACTGACGAAATAATCGGGTGATGCATAAGGCTTTCCTTCATCTTCTGCACGGTAGCGACTGTGGCGCTGTCCAGAAGGATCTTGCCGCTCTCGCTATACTGTTTGTAGAGCTCTTTGCCCTCCTTCGTGCGACGGTCGAGTTTTGGCAATTCCATGTACTCTTCGTCGAAGAGGTCAGGCTGCAAGGTCGCTGTGTGCAGGGCAGAGCCCAACTGCATTTCAGCCGTGGTCTTCTGGGGAAACAGAATTGAAGCATGATAGTGGGCGGGGCTCCTGAGCATGATTTTCAGGTTCGTACAGCTCAGACCGAGGGCTTGGTGATATAGCTCATTGTCGAGACCGGACACGATTCCGAGTTGTTTCAGTTCGGTGTCGGGCATGTCAAGAATCCGGTCGTTGATGTTGATTTCACTGCTGCTTGCGCTTACGCTGTTTTCCAGTTTTTCGTCCATTTGACGATTCCTCCTTCATTTTTCTTTCGGCTTCGGGGTAACTGCGCGCATCCCCGGTCCAGATAAGCACGTCGTTGTCGTAAATCTCCCATTTCTTGAGAGGGCCTTTACGAAAATCAAGATAGGCTCGTGCCGTTCTCATCGTCCTCAACGCCCACGACGGCATCTCCGTTTCCAAAGCGCCGCCTGAAAAAACGCTTTCCTCTGCCGTGTACGACTGTTACAACGTTTGCCGATCTGCCATCGCAGAGACCGCACGTTGCACATTGTGTATTTCCTGTTTTCGCGGGACAAAAGATTTCCTCCTTCCGCGCTTCTTCGTAATCCGAAATGATCCGGTAGTAATGCCAGCCAGCCTGTACGGCTTCCTGCGCTTCTCGCTCTGTTTCACAGCTGGCCTGCAAGGTCTCACGCCAGGGTAAGGCGAAATCCTTTTGCCACTGGTGCGTATAGCCGGTTACTCCCAATGATCCTTGGATCAAAGGCATGGCAAGTTCATACGGCATCGCAGCCGGATCACCAAAAGCACCGAGGCGTACAGCTTTGCGGGACATCAGCGACAGTGCCTCCGGGTAATCTGCCAAGGACAGATACTCTCCTTTTGCCCAGTTTTGCCAGATGCTCGCTGGTGCCTGATGAAGCAGCACGTAGCAGATGCGGTTCCCGTCGCTGTCCTTCCTGAGCGGGCAGTCGCCGCAGACAGATTTGTCTCTGTCCATATAGAACGCCTCGACGGGCGGAGTGTCTGCCCGCATAATCCACACGTGAACCATGTCCCCTGTTTTCCTGTTGAGGCTTGGCCAGATGAGGCCTGTGGCTATGGCAACGATGGGCGCATTGTCGATGAGGCTCGGGCCTTCATACAGAACAACGCCGTTGTAGTTGCGCCGTGTCCTCTTGGGGCTGATGATGTGAAGTTCTTTCCTCAGGTTGGCAATCTGCCGGTTGAGCTTTTTCAGTTCAGCGCGTATTTCTTTCTGCGTCGCCATCTTCTTCGCCTCCTCTCCGCATAAAAGAAAAGGAGCCTGGCATGAGCCAAGCTCCTTTTTTCACATTTATTCTTCACGCTAGACTGCCGCGGAGACGGGTTCGACGCACTCTGCAATCGCATTGCACCAACGGTAGCCACGATCCATATCCAATACGGTTCTGTTCTGCCAACAGACCTTAGCGATAGCGAGGGCTTCGTCAGCGGCGACTGCCAAGCCGCGCCAATAAACGGGTTTTCTCACTTGGTTGTTTCTGTCCGAGACTGTCCAGCGCTTGAGCAGCCGACCAAGGAGATGTTCCTCTCCGTAAGAGCACTGGGCGGCGACGAGTTTGTTTCTGTAAAGCCGACAATCACGCGCAGCAAGATAGGCGGCTTCCTCCGGGCATTGAGCGGATTCGTAGGCGACGAGCTCCTGCGTCTCTTCACCGGTACGAGCTTTCTGGACGATAAATACCCTGTACTGGTGCGGCTCATCCACAGGCAGATAGTGCATCAGCTGATGGTCTCCCACGTACTCACCGCGGCGGTAGTAATACCAGACATTATCGTTCCCGAGCAGGTACAGATGCCGGACATGGCGGTTCTGCTTGAAGAGCTCCAGAGCGTTGCAGTTCAACACCGGCTGGGTCACTTCTTTCGCTTTGCCAAGCTGGCGACGGTGATAGATCGACGACCACGACGATTCGCCAAGCAAGACCAAATCGCCTTCGTACAACAGGTTCCTGACCTCTTTCTGATCGTAGCCGATGAGGACCTTCCCGATGGCATGGGGGCCTCCATGCAGTGAGCACTCGACAGTCTTGAGCTGATTGCCCTCCCACAGGCCGATACGACCGGCACTTCCGTTGTTCATGATACATTCCTCCCACACATAAAAATAGAGCCGTCGGCTCGCATCACTGCGTCCGGCGGCTTGAAATCATCGTTGATGATTTCATTTGAATAATATATATACAAACAGAAAGTTGTCGATTTCAGAAATGCATCAGGCTGCTTTGCAGCCCATCATCACAAGCCTTCCGCACTCATTCTCGAAGCTGACCGTGCAAGAGTCACGTCTCTCATATACTGAGCCACAATCCCGAAAAATGACTGTCCGCGATCTATCTTTGTGTCTTTGCATTGGATCCGGTTTTGAATTTTGCCCTTGTGTTCATTCGCGCCTATGCGTTAAAATATTGACAAAATTCAAAACCCGACACGAAGACATAAATTCAAACCCGATACGAAGGCACGAAGACACAAAGACACGAAGGATTTTGAAAAAACGTTTTTCTTTACGCCTCGGCCTTTGGTTTTCTCCTTCGCCTTTCCTTTGATTTTTGCCTTTGAACCTGGTTTTAAGGTTTTGCTTTTTAATTCCTAATTACTCATTGTTCATTCCTCATTATCAAAGGAGGCCCGCGCCCCATGAATAATCCGCATCGTTCCCATCTCCGTTCCCGCCGCCGCGCCGCGGCCCTGGCGCTTTCGGCCGCCCTGCTGGCCGCGCTGCCGGCGCGCGCCGCTGATCTGACCAGCAGCGATCAGTATACAAGCGCAGATCGCTCGGGGCCTTCAAGGTACTTCCCAACCAGCCCCTTTGTCGGCGGCGCCGTGTATTACAGCAACGGCTTCGTCAACAGCCCCGATTACAGCTCTATCGACCTCACGGGCAACAGCGCCTCTCACGATCAGCGTGCCGCTTTCGGCGGCGCCATCGCCGCCTGGGATGACCTGACCCTCGGCACGGTCACGAGCGGCGACATCCTCCTGCAGAGCAACGACGCGGAAAGCAGCAATTTCACGAACTACAATGGGGGCCGTACCTATGCCGGCGGCGGCGCGCTCTATGCCGGCGGCGCCGTCACCCTGACGGCCGGCGGCGACCTGACTGCGGCCGGCAACCGCGCGATCGCGCGCGGTAACAACGGTGAGGTGCACGCCTTCGGCGGCGCGGTCGCCTCGTGGAGGAACGGCGTCGCCCTCAGCGCCTCGGGCGACATCACGCTGCGCGCCAACGCCGCCAGCGGCGATTGGAATGCCATGGGCGGCGCGGCGTACGCGAATGGGGATCTTCGCGTCGCCGGCCGCACCGTGACGATCCTCAGCAACGACGCGACGGCGGGCGGGAACGAGGCCGCCGGCGGCGCGCTGTACGCTTCTGGTCGTGAGATTTCCGGCGGCCCGTCCTCCGTGACTGTCTCCGCCGACGGCGCGGTGCTGATCGCCAGCAACGCGGCTTCCAGCGACGCGGACTTTGCCCGCGGCGGCGCGGTGTACGCCGAAGGCGCGGCCCGCGTGTGCGGCGCAGCCGTGACGATCGACGCCAACGAGGCTTCCAGCGGCGGCACCGCCTCCGGCGGCGCGATCTTCTCCGAGAGGGGCAGCGTGGAGATCTCGGCGGACGGGATCGCGCTGACGAACAACCGCGCGCGCGGCGCCTCGTACGCCTCCGGCGGCGCTGTGTATGCGTATTCCAATATCGTCGTGGCCGGCCGCGTCGTCGCCATCCTCAGCAACGACGCGACGGCGCCGGACGATTCGAGGGGCGGCGCGCTGTTCGCGAACAACGGCAGCGTCACCGTCGGCGGCGCTGCGGCCGAACGCGTCGTCTTCAGCGGCAACCGCGCCGGGCGGGGCGGCGCCGTGTGGGCGGCCGGAAGCATCGACGTCACGGCGAAGAACATCGTCGTCGGCACGCCGGCCGACACGTTCTGGTCCGACAGGGGCGGCAGCATCACGCTCGCCGGCAGCCTCGACGCCGCCCCGGGGGCGTCGTTCGTGGCGAAGAGTGGCAAGGTGGAAGTGAAAAATGGCGTCCTCACTCTGACGGGCGTGCGGCACGGCGACGACGTGACGGTCGGTCAGCTTGTCAGGTTTGCAGGCCGTACCGGAACGGAGCTGCATTACGCCGATTTGTCCATTGCCGGCAGCGTTGTCGCCGGTCAGTCTTATGACGTCGCGTTCGCCGGGGTGACTGCTGAAGGCCAGTATCCGGAGCTGGGCAAGGTTAAAAATCCGCGCTATACAGTGGCATTAACCTTTCCCGGTCAAGTTCTGAATGATGATGATACAGATACAGTACTCTATAAGCTCACAGCCTTCGTCGCTTCCGCCGATCTGGTCTGGAACGCTGGCGACGGCGCGTGGTTTGCCGGCAGCACGACGGGCGGGGCCCCAAAAAACTGGACGCACCGCTCTGCGCCGGACATCGCGGACTGGTTCCTGAACGGCGACAGCGTCACGTTCACGGCCGAGCGTCAGGGGACCGTGAACGTGAGCGGCGACGTGCGGCCCGCGGCGATGACGGTGACCGGCGGAGCGTACATGTTCAAGCTCGGCGAAAACGGCGGCACGATCACGACGGGCACGCTCACGGGCAGCGGCAGCGACACGGTGCTGACGTTCGACGGCGTGCGCGTCTCGGCCGACTGTGCAGCGGTCGAGGGCGTTTCCTCCGTCGTCGTGCGGAACGCGAGGCTGGACGCCGGCGACTCGGCTGCCTACGGCGGCGCGATCCACGCCAATTCGGGCGTGACGCTGTCCGCTGACAGTGGGATCACGGTCAGCGACAACAAGGCCGTCGGCGTTAATAAAGCGAGCGGCGGCGCGATCCGGAGCCAGGGCGACGTAACGCTGACGGGCGATGCGATCATCGTGCAGAGCAACGACGCGACGGCATCGGCAGTCGGCAGCGTTGCTGACGGCAGTGCCGTCGGCGGCGCGATCGCCGCCGGTGACTCGCTCACGCTGACAGGCGGCTCGATCACGGTCCAGAACAACAGGGCGACGGGGACGTCGACGGACACGCCGGCGGGCACGTCGGAGTGGCTCGTCACAGTGGTCGGCGGCGCGCTCACAAGCCAGAATTGGTACGGGAACATGTCACTGACGGCCGCCGGCGGCATCGTGCTGAAAGGCAACGAAGTGACGGCGGCTGGCTCGGGCCCCTCTGTCCAAACCGGCGGCGGTGCGATCTATGCGTCGGGAGTCAGCGTGACGCTGACGGGCGGCACGATCACCGTGCAGAGCAACAAGGCGACGGCGACGAACACCGGCCAGAATGCCGTCGCCGGCGGCGGAGCGATCGATGCCTATTGCATCGTGAGTTTGGCCTCGTCCGGTGACATCGTACTGAAAGACAACGAAGCGACGGCGACGAGCGTGAACACGGCGGGGTCGGCCGAAGCTCGGGGCGGCGCGATCAGTGCCGTCAAAAAGGACGGGCCGGGGACCGTGACGCTGAGCGCGGACGGCGGCATCTCCCTTGAAGGCAACACCGTGACAGCCAGCGGTGGCTCCGAGGCCGATGCTCGGGGCGGCGCGGTCTGGGCCGATGGCGGTGTGACACTGACGGCCACAAACGGCGCGATCACGTTCAGCGGCAACAAGGCTAACGCCAGCGAAGGTGATGCGTCCGGCGGCGCGGTCTACGCTTCCGGCGACATCACGCTGTCGGGGGCTTCCATCTCCGTGCTGAACAACAAGGCCGAAAGCACCTCCGACAATGTCGGCGGCGGCGCGATCTACTCCAGCTACAGCTCTGTGCGCCTGACCGCTGACGGCCCGATCACGTTCAGCGGCAACATCGCCAGCGGGAGCGTAGTGGCCGAAGGCGGCGCGATCGAAGCCGCCGGAGACGTGTCGCTGATGTCCGGCGGCACGATCAAGTTCAGCGGCAATAAGGCCGTCAGCACCGGTGAAGGAATGGGCGGCGCGATCGTTGCACGGCAGAATTTGGTTCTGTCTGCCGACACAGGGATCGAGTTCAGCGGCAACAGCGTCAGCGGGGACGTAGGGGCCAGCGGCGGCGCGGTCGCAGCCAATGGAGACGTGTCGCTGATGTCCGGCGGCACGATCACGGTGAGAGGCAACGGCGTCGGCGGCACGTCGAACAGCGGCGGAACAGCGGGTGCCGGAGCGATTTACGCGAGGGACAATCTGACGCTGACCGCTGGCAGCACGATCGAGGTGAGCGGCAACAGAGCGGAAGGCAGCTATAGCGTCACCGATGAAATGGGCGGCGGCGCGCTGTACGCTCTTTCCGAGGACATCAGGCTGACGGGCGGCGCGATCATCGTGCAGAGCAACGACGCGGTGAACTGGAGCGGCGATGTCGATGGCGGCGCGATCGCCGCAGTCGGCGGCTCGGTGACGCTCTCGGCCGACGGCGACGTGCTCGTGAGGGGCAATACGGCCAGCGGCGAAATTGCCGGCGGCGGCGCGGTGTACGCTGGCGGCATCTCCGGCGACGTCACGCTGAAGGGCGGCTCGATCGTCGTGCAGGGCAACGCCGCTTCCGCTTCCGAGGACTACGCGTATAACCCGGGCGACGGGAGTTATATACCTCCCCAGAACCACGGGATTGCCACGGGAGGCGCTCTGTACGCCAGCCGCGACATCACGCTGACGGGCGGCGCGATCATCGTGCAGAGCAACGACGTCTCCGGACTGATGGCCTATGGCGGCGCGATGTACGCCAAAGGCGACATCGTCGTGAAGGGCAGTTCGATCTCCTTGCAGAGCAACGATGTCAAAGGCACGGTAGTTGCCTATGGCGGCGCGCTCGCCTCCAGCGGAGACATGACGCTCTCGGCCGGCGAGGTGCTCGTGTCGGGCAACTCGGCGTGCGGCGATGACGCATACGGCGGCGCGCTGTGCACCACGCTCGGGAGCTTCGATCTGACGGGCGGCACGATCGCCGTGCTGAACAACGAAGCGGCGGGCACGAACAACGTACTGGGCGGCGCGATCTATGCGCATATCGTCGCAGCGCTTTCGGCCGACGCGTCCATCGAGCTGACGGGCAACAGGGCGGAGGCGAGCGTGAGTGCTGATGCGAAGGGCGGCGCGATCTACTCGGAGTACGCGATCAGGCTGTACGCGGCGTCGATCGACGCGCGCGGCAACGAAGCCGTCAGCTCGGCTGACTCTGTACCTAGCGGCGCGTTTGGCGGCGCGCTGTACGCGAATAACGACCCTGTGACGCTCTCGGCCGATGCGGTCACGTTCTCGGACAGCCGCGCCGTCTCGGCAAAAGGCACGGCGCAGGGCGGCGCGATCTACGCCGAAGAACAATCGGTGACGATCTCGGCCGGTTCGATCATGTTCGACGGCAACCGCGCGGTGAACGCAACGGGCTCGAAAGGCTCTGCCTCTGGCGGCGCGCTGTACGCCAGCGGCGACATCAACCTGACGGGCGATTCGATCATGGTGCTGAGCAACGACGCGACAGCGGCGGACAACGAAGCCTCTGGCGGCGCGCTGTACTCTCTTAACGGGGACATCAGGCTGACGGGCGGCACGATCTCAGTGCAGAACAACAAGGCGATGAACGAGGGCGACACGGCCGCGGGCGGCGCGCTATGTGCTAATAGCGGCACGGTAACGCTGTCGGCCGACTCGTCCATCGAGCTGACGGGCAACAGAGCGGACGGCAGGGTCACAGCACGCGGCGGCGCGATCATCGCGAAGAGCCTGTTCATGCTGAGCGGCGGCACGATTACGGTGCGGAGCAACGACGCGGCAACGGAGGGCGGCTCTACCTATGGCGGCGCGCTGTACGCCGACGGAGGTGCTGTGACGCTTTCGGCCGATTCGATCACGTTCTCGGGCAATCGGGCCATTGTCGTGTACGGTGACGGTTGGAGTCGGGCGCAGGGCGGCGCGATCTTCGCTGGCGAAGGCAGCGTGACGCTGACGGCTGAAAGCGGCCCGCTCACGCTGAGCGGCAACACGGCGAGCGGCGACTTTGCGTCCGGCGGCGCGATCTATGCGTGGGGAGACAGCGTGACGCTGACGGGCGGCTCGATCATGGTGCAGAGCAACGACGCGACGTCCGCAAACGACCAGGTGGACGGCGGCGCGATCCATGCCCAAAAGGAAGTGACGCTGACGTCCTCGGGCACCATCACGCTGACGGGCAACACTGCGACGGAGACGGACGCGGGCGATAATGCCGACGTCCGGGGCGGCGCGGTCTGGGCCTTGGGCGACGTGACGCTGACGTCGTCGGGCGACATGGCGCTGACGGGCAACAAAGTGAAGGTCAGCAGCGCCAAAACGGGGGACATCTTGGCGGTTGCCTGCGGCGGCGCGATCTACATGACTGGCAGTGGTAAAAATGTGACGCTGACGTCGTCGGGGAACATGAAGATCGAAGGCAACACGGCGACGGCAACGGCCAGCGGCGAAACAAACGATGAAGGCTTCATCGATATCTACGCCTCCGGCGGTGCGGTCTGGGCTGACGACGACGTGACGCTGATCGCCTCGGGCGACATGGAGATCAAAGGCAACACGGCGGCAGCGACGGCGACAGACATCGGCAACGGCTATGCCAATGCCGATGTCTCCGGCGGCGCGATCCACACTGAAGAGGGCGGTGTGACGCTGACCGCGGACGGCGGCATCTCCCTTGAAGGCAACACCGTGACAGCCAGCGGCGGCTCCAAGGCCGATGCCAAGGGCGGCGCGATCTGGGCCGGCGTGGCCCAATCAACGCCGGACGTGACGCTGACGGGCGCTTCGATCGACGTGCGCAACAACGCCGCGACCGCGGCAGGCGAAAGCAGATCTGCTGAAGCCTGCGGCGGCGCGATCGGGGCCAATGGCGGCGTGAGCCTGACGGCCACAAACGGAGCGATCACGTTCAGCGGCAACAGCGTTACGGCCACGGGCAATGGATATGTTAAAGCCCGCGGCGGCGCGGTGTGGGCCGAAGGCGGCATCAGCCTGACGGCCAAGGACGTCTTCGTGAAGACGCCGACCGACACGTTCTGGTCGGAGAACGACAGCATCACGATCACCGGCAGCCTCACGGCCGCGCCGGGGGCGTCGTTCGCGGCCCCGGCGGGCGTCGTGACGGTCAAGGAAGGCGTCCTGACGCTGACGGGCGTGGAGCACGCCGATGACGTAAAGGCAAGCGAGCTGACGGGCTTTGCCGGCCACAGCGTGACGCTTGATTACACCGATCTGTCGATCGCCGGCGCGGAGGCGGTCGGACGGTCGTACGACATCGCCGTCGTCGGCATTGCCGCGCAGGGCGGCGCGCTGAACCTCGGCACGGTCAAAAACCCGCGCTATACCGTGACCAGCACCGACCTGAACGGCGGGCTCGAAGGCGAGCTGGCCGCTCTTGGCGATGGCTATGAGAGCACAAAGCTGACCGCCTTTGTCGCCTCGGCCGACCTCGTCTGGAACGCCGGCAGCGGCACGTGGTACGCCGGCACGGCCGATGACAAGAACTGGGTGCACAGCAGCGAGACGTCGGTCGCGGACTGGTTCCTCAACGGTCCCGTGGCCGAGGACGAGCTCCCGGATTTCGGCGACTCGGTGACGTTTACCGGGGAGAAGTCCGGCACGGTGACGGTGAGCGGCGAAGTGGCGCCCTCGATGATGACCGTGACGGGCGGCGAGTACGCGTTCGTCGGCGGCGGGGACAGCATGATCCGGGCGGGAACGGTCCGCGTCGGCGGGAACGCGTCGGTTGCGCTGGGCGTCCCGCTGATAAGCAATACTTCGTACGAGCAGACCGACGGCAGACTGACCCTGGATAAAGGTGCCGCGATCGTTGCCGTTGACACTGTCCTCGTGAACGGCACGCTGAACGCGGCGCCCGGCACCGGATTGATCTCCGTCAATGTGGATGACAGCGAAACCGGCGTCGTCCGTGTCGGCGGCGGCGAGCTGCAGCTGGTCGGCGTGGAATACAGCGTCGCTACGGAGCCGGAGCAGCTGGTGACCTTTATCGGACGGACGGTCGATCTCAGCGGCGCAACGCTGAAGCTTGACCTGCCTGAGGCGCTGGCAAACAAGGCGGGCGAGAAATCGGCCGACTTTGCCGTCGCAATAACCAACACTGACGGTGCTCTCCTGCTGCCGAAGGCGGACAACTACCGCAACGGCACGATCGTCAGCGGCGACGTCCTTCCCTCCGACGGCACAATCGATCTCCCCGTCGGTGCGATCGCGGTTTACGAGGATGGGGAGGAGCTCCCGGACGGCAAGGACGAGGACGATCTCGCCTCGGTAGACATACGGAAGCTGACACTGGTATGGAAGCCCGCGTCGCTGACGTGGAAGGGCGGCGTCGACGGCACGTGGGTGAGCCTGGGCGACGTGAAGGGCTGGACGAACGACGACACGAAGAGCGACGACGTGTTCTATCAGGGCGATCACGTGACGTTCGCCGCGAACGGGGCGCTTGAAAAGGTGTCGCTGTCCGGCGATATCGTCGCCGGTTCGATGACCGTGGACGGCAATTATCGCTTTGAGGGCGGCGACGGCCTGACGGTCGGCGAACTGTCAGTGACCGGCGGCAATGCGGAGTTCGCGCGCGCGGTGACGGCGGAAAAGGCCGCGCTGAGCGGCGGCACGCTGTCGCTGCAAGAGCCCCTTACCGTGGCCAGCTCCTTCGTCCACGACGGCGGCACGCTGAAGCTGGACGCAGCCGCGGCTGAAAACGCTGCTTTGCTGAACGGCAGCGGCACGGCAAAACTGACCGTGACGGACGGCGCGCTCGCGATCGAGGGCGTCGGCAAGATCGAAAAGGGCGCCAGCAAGTCCTACAAGGTGGCCGAAAACTTCGCCGCGGCCTCGCTGTGGTGGGGCGACGGCGCGATCATGACCGACGCAGCGGGAATGCGCGTGACCTCCGTCGGACAGCCCACGGATGACAACACCGGCTTTGCCGTGACCGTCTCGTCGCTGGGCAACATCCCGCTGATCTGGAACGGCGGCAGCACCGCCTGGACGGAGAACGACGGCAAAAAGAACTGGCTCGTCGACGCCGACGGCACGCCCGACGACTTCTACAACGGCGACAGTGTCACCTTCACCGCCAGGAACGCCGGCACCGTGACCCTGAGCGGCGACCTCACCCCGGCGGCGATGACCGTGACCGGCGGCGAGTACACCTTTGAAGGCGACGGCAGGCTGAACGTGGCCGACCTGACCGTGAGCGGCGGCGACGTCCGCTTTGCCCGCGAGATCGGCGCGTACAAGGGCGTCCTCTCCGGCACGGGGACGAAACTGACGCTCGAACAGACGCTGCGCCTTACCGGCGCCTTCGTGCAGAACGGCGGCACCCTGATCGTCGACCTCGGCCGGCTGAACGGCGCGGCCGCGCTGTCCGGCGAAGGGAAGGCCGAGCTGAAGATCGAAAGCGGCGCGCTCGAGCTAATCGGCGACACGGCGACCCCCGAGGGCAACACCTACACGATCGCGAGCGGTTTCGGCAGTATCGCCAAAGTCTGGGCTGACGACAAAGTGAGCGGCCAGGCCGAAGGCAGAAACGTGCAGTACTCCGTGTTCAGCGACGACACCAGCGTGCGCGTGTCCGTGACCTGCGACGAGGAGCCGAAGCCCGAGCCGAAGCCGCAGCCCGACCCCGAACCGAAACCTCAGCCCGAACCCGGCCCTGAACCCGAACCCGAAAAGCGCCGCGTGCCCTTCGCTCTCACCGCCGGACAGAGCCTGCGCAACGCGATGAACGTCGGCACCTCGCTCCAGAACCGCGGTGCTGAATTGCTGAACGCACCGGTGAACATCATGAACTACGCCAACGGCTTCCTGCCTCTGGAAAAAGGCAAGGTCGGCGGCGTCTGGGCGAGCACATGGTATAACCACGCCCGCGTCGACAACGACACGGCCGACATGAAGTTCAAGAACTACGGCGTCACCATCGGCGCCGACAAACAGTTCGGCACCGGCGTCGCCGGACTGGCGATCAACCTCGGCAAGACCGAAGGCTGCGGCAAAGGCAAGTTCGATGGCAGCGACAGCGACGGCAAACACATCGGTGTCAGCCTCTACGGCGGCCGCCAGATCGCGAACGGCAAAATCACCCTGACCGGCGACATCGGCTATAACTGGCACAGCGACGACTACGACAGCACCGACGGCGGCGACTACTACCGCGCCCGCAAGGCGAAGAGCCGCGTCTTTACCGTCGGCGGCACCGCGTGGTGGAACCTCCGCAACACCGGCCGGGTGAACGTCAAGCCGTTCGTCGGCCTGCGTTACAGCCACTTCAACATGGACGACATGACCGTGAAGAAGAACGGCAGCGACTGGGCGACCATCGGCGGCGAGAGCGTCAGCCAGTGGACCGTGCCGATCGGCGTGAAGTTCGACTGGACGCCCGTGACCACGAAGAAAGGCTGGAAAGTCAAGCCCGCGGCCGAACTGGCGTACGTGTACGCCGGCGGCGACCGCGCCATGACCGTGCGCGAGACCCAGCTCTCCGGCGGCAGCGCTACGAGAAGCACGCAGATGCTGACCGACAAGAACAACTTCCGCGCCAGCCTTGGCCTCGACGCCAAATGCAACAACCTCACCATCGGCGTGGGCGTGAACGCCCTGCTGAGCAGCGGCCAGAAGGACGTGGCGGTCAATGCGACGCTGAGATGGGACCTGTAAAAGCCGTCTTCAGTTCATCAACAGGAACAACTGATCCGGTGAAATGAAAATGCAATAAAAAGAGGCTGTCCCGCTTTGTACGGGGCAGCCTCTTTACCAACTGGTCGGGACGATTCGTTACTCGTACACAGATCTTTCTTTGTTTATGCCGCTCCCGCCAACAGCCCCTCCAGCAACTCCTCGCCAACATGAAACATTGCCAAAGTTTCCAACTGCACGGCATAGGCGTCGGACAGGACCATATCCGGAAAGCGGGTGCTGATTTTATCGACAACATACGCGCCGAGTTCAGCATCGTAAAGCTCCTTCGCAATAGCTTTGACCTGAACGCTCATGATCGTTTCCTCTTTTCTGAAAAGATATAGCGCGTATCACCCACATGGACGTAATACCTAAAAAACTGTGACTGCCGCAACCTCGGATCATCCCCGCGTGTGCGGGGAACAGTCGTAACCGGCAACGCCGAACAGCGCGAACTTAGGATCATCCCCGCGTGTGCGGGGAACAGCTTCTGCTCCAACCGATTGATACGGCGTTTTAATCGGATCATCCCCGCGTGTGCGGGGAACAGGTGGGCGTGGAGCTTGACGAAACGCCGCAGCTAGGATCATCCCCGCGTGTGCGGGGAACAGGCCGCGCGGATCAGCTTCTCCGTGAGCATTACGCGGATCATCCCCGCGTGTGCGGGGAACAGATAGTGCTCCTTCGCCTCGTCGGTGGCCTTGACGGATCATCCCCGCGTGTGCGGGGAACAGGCCTGCTGCGGCACCACCGCGTTCCCGAGCGCCGGATCATCCCCGCGTATGCGGGGAACAGGGCTCTTATCGCTCTGCTCTGTCATTCGCGCCACGGATCATCCCCGCGTGTGCGGGGAACAGATGGCAGCCTCGCGATCAGTAAAAATCTGATGAGGATCATCCCCGCGTGTGCGGGGAACAGTTAGGGTCGATAACATTACTGTTTTCAGACGTGGGATCATCCCCGCGTGTGCGGGGAACAGTCTTCCAAAAGTAAACTTCAAAGGGTTTATCTGACAACAGTAAGAAGCCCCATGCCATAAGCCTTCGCGCGCCCGATGCCGCCGGTCAGCGCCGCTGTGAACAGATCGGCGTCGACGACGGAAAGCAGGCCCTCGAAAGTGGCGGAGAGCAGTCGGACCGGGCTGCCTTCCCCGCCCTTGCGGAAGACATGCCACTGGCTGTGGACGACGTCGAAGTCATCTTTCGCAAGGGCGAAGCCGTGGCGCTCGGCGCGGTCAAGGAGCCACTGCCGTTGGTGCTCCGGCGTGACATGCGGATAGACCGTGCCGCGCTGCCCGCGGGGATCTTCGTTCGGGCTTTTGGCGCTGTGCGTGGGATTGGCGGTGAGCCGGAAGTGCCAGCGGCCACCGGCCCGGATTCGCGCCAGCAGCGGGGCGTAATCGCGAGTTTGGCAGGCGTCGGGAAGCCCGGGAAAGCCGAACTGTACGACAGCTTCGGAGAGGTCGGGGACATCAGGGCTGACAATGAGCAGGCACCAGCGGCCGCGGAGCGGATCGAGGCGCCAGAGGCGGCGCACCCCGTGCGTTGGAAAGGCTCTCTCTATGGCGCCGTGAAACAGCCGGGGAGAAGCAAGGGCCTTCATGGTCGGGCGTTTTGTGGCATCTAGCCAGATGCGGGAGATGTACACGGAATCACCTCACTTCCTGCAGGGGGTCGTGATCTGTGGGCGGCTCCTTTTCGACCGTCAATGTGGGAATCGGCGCGACGGGAGCGCGCTCGCCGATGCCGCGGACGCTAAAGAGGCGGCAGCGGGGATCGAAGGAGATGGGAAGGTCCATACAGTTGGCGCTGGCCTTCTCGTCGTCGATCACCAGACGCAGCGGCGGGAGTTCTTTCCCCGTGCGCCGGAGCAGGCGCTTCTGCTGCCACTCGGAGATCTGCCAGGGGACGGCGGAGAGAGCCTCCGCCAGCCCGTCGGAAGAGATGCCGAGGACAAGCGGGGGGGGGGGGGGGCAGGAGCGGCGGCCGAGGAACAGGGGCCAGACGGGGCGCCGGAGGGCGTCGACCAGCTGTTCGATAAACGCTGTGTCCGGGCTCTCCAGCCCGACGACGAAGACCGCGTCGCAGAGGTAGTCGCGGTGTGAAATATCGGTGGTGAGCTTTGTCCTCTGCTTCCGGCGGACTGTGTGAAAATCGCGGAGGAAACGGCCTTCCTGATCGACGCGAACGCCGAAGCGCAGGGCGCAGAGGTCATCCGGGGGAACGTCGCGGGAGCGTCCCAGCGCGGATGCGAGGAGGCCGATGACGCCGCTCTTCGACGGCTCTCTGCCGGTGCGGCGGACGTTGTACTTGGAATCGGTGCCCCACGCCTGGAGCGGACCGGCGAGCCGCAGCAGCAGGGTGGCCATCAGTGTGCCGCTCCGCCGAGCTCGCCCGCGATCTGATCCAGCATCTCCTTCAGTGAGACGCTTTCGAGTTCACAGCCGGCAGGGGCTTTGCCGACAAGCCATTGACTGTCAGGCTTTTCAACGAAGTTGGCGTAGATCTCATTGGCATAGGCAAAAAGGCGGGTTGCGGACAGGCCGACGTAGCCCTCCGCGCTGGCGGGAAGAGGCTGTTCAAACGCGCCGGCGAGGTTCACGGGCTGGTCGCTGCGGAGGACGGCGTAGACGAGATCGGGTACGGTGCGGTTGGCGAAGGTGTTCTGCTTGCCACTGGGCATGGAGGTGACGAAGGCCCTGACAAATCCGCGCACGGCTTCGGCGCAGGGACCGATGTAGCCCTCGAGGGCGGTAACGTTGAGGGTGGCGTAGCGATAGAGCGTTGAAGAGTTGAACTCGACCGTGCCGAGATGTGCCGCCCCGGCGTTGTCATCTCGAGGGCGGTCGTCAACGGCGGTGAAGTAGTCGTATTCATTATGGACCGCATGGGTGGAGATGCTGTGGGCGACCTGGGCGGCCGCGTCGTAGTTGAGTGAAGGATCGTCGGCTGCCATGCGCCCGAACAGGGCAAGGTCGATGGAAGGGTTCTGTGTCAGAGCGTCATGGCACTTGGATTTGATTTCGTTGGCGATCTTGTTCGCATTGAAGGCATCAGGTGACTCGCAGGCGATCCGTGCCAGTTCATGCAGCTGGCGCTGGCTGATGAAGAACAGGGCGTCAGTCAAAAACTCATCTGACTTTTTATCTTTTTTGGCAGGAACGCCTACAGCCTCAAGGATCGCCAATGAAAGCGCATCGGCATCGAGCGAGGGATCAAGCGCAGCGATCTCGCCGGCAAGAAGGAAGGGGATGCGTTTGGAGCGGAGGCCGAGCATCTCCTGATCGAAAATGTCACGGAACGCAAGGCGCATCGCCCGTTTCCAGGACTGGCTGGAGACGCGGGCGCGGGTCACTCCGCCGTAAACGGCGGTCTTGGGGCTGTTGGTGTCGTCGCGGTTGACGCAGCTGGGCGGAACGGTCTGGAGCACGTGGAGGTCGAGGTACTTACGGGCGGTGTTCGTCATTTTTCATTCTCCTTAGTTCGAATCTTTTTGCGGGAAATTCCTGTCGAGGGTGTTGCAGTAATCCTGTCCCCATCTCAGGCGGACGCGGGAGACGCTGTCGGGGAACTGGTAGTCGTACAGATCCCCGGCGAGGCGGGGGTAGTCGAGAGGAAGCGACTGGGAACGGAAGAGCCCAACGCCGGCTCGCAGGTAGTGGGACAGTTCGACGATGTCGGCGCTGGTGGCGGTGACGTTGAAGCGGCGGTTGACCCGTTCGCGGTCTTCCTCGCTCTTCACCAGCCCGGCGAAGGCGGTGCCGACGCTGTGATGATGTTCTTTGTCCGAACTGACGTTCATCGGCTCGGCAACGGGGTCGTGTCCCTGCTGGTGTACGGCAAAGAGGGTGATGGCGGTATAGACAGCCCACTCCTCACGGCTCGGGGTTCCGGAAGTACCCTGCATCTCCTCGGGCATGCCGAGCAGCCAGGCGCCCCACAGCCGGGGGAGTTCCCCGGGAGCGCCCCCCGCACCACGCCGCAGTTCCGCCAGAGCGGCCCTGCGGGGACCATCGGACTGGCTGAGCAGGCGTTTCAGGCATGCGGCGGTAAAGCTGACGACCTGATCTTTTTTTGTGTTTTTCACTGCTGATCAGCTCCTTTGTAGATTTTGCGCAGACGGTTCAGGAAATGGCTGTATGCCAGGGGTGTGCAGTAATGTCTGGGGTCTCTGTTATTGCTGTCCTTCTGGGTGCGGCCGATAAAGGCAGTCTCACCTGCCGCGCCCGCCAGTTCCTGCCCCAGCCTGCGGGCAATGTCGAGGCACTGACGCTGCCACGCGAGGCGTTTTTCGGTCATCACCGGCGCGCTGTCCGAAGTCTTCAGCGTAAGCAGCCAGCGGCGGAAAGGGATATCGACACGGTAGTAGAAATCTGACTGTGCCTGTTTGTTCTTCGCTTTCAGGGAGACATCGTTGGCGTCGGCGCCGGCGGCGCGGCAGATGTCCTGTGCCAGATGGCCGACCGCCTGTGCGGCTTCGGTGCAGCTCACGATCTCTGCCGAGATGTGTGCCTGCCAGACTCTGCCCAGGTCGGAAAGGATCCCCAGGCTGAGGTCGAGGCTGTCGGAAAAGGTGTCGATGTAGAAGAAGGATTTCGCGTCCTGGAATATCATGGAGCACACCCGGAAGCGGAGCAGGCGGTCAGGCCCCAGTATGTCTCTGATATCGGGCATCGTGCACCAGGTGACGACGCCGGGAAGGTGGTTCGAGTCATCGCGCACGGCAAGGGAGGGAAACTCCCGCCACAGCTGGCGTGACGGATCATATCTGATCGCGGGCTGCCAGCCGCCTTCAGGCTTTTTCATGGATTCTTTGACGGGTGTCCACGTCGTCATCTGCTCCTGAAACGCGTTCTCCTTGGTGAAAAAGTCACCGCCGAGCAGGGCGTAGCCGGTCACTTTTTCACCTTCGCGCTTCAGCAGCAGACGGCGCGACTGGAGCGTGAGGAGCGCGGCCGGGTCGTCGGGGACGGTGATCTGCTGCCGCTCTTTCCACGGATGCTCGTCGAGCTCCCACACGGGGACGAAGCTTTTCCAGGGTTCGGCACCGTCCCTGAGCATCACGAGGTTCAGAAGCAGGGTCTCAAACAGGTTATCGCCCTCGGTCATGACGGGTGAAATCTTCGCCAGCCAGCCGGTCCCGGGGGAGGGAAGATTCTTTCCTTTGGGTTTTGCGGAGTTGTCGTCAAAGCCGTTGAGGAACAGCAGCCAACGCGCGGCTTCGGCGAAGCTCAGAGTCTTCAGCTGTTCGCCGCTGCGGGAGCGGAAGAAGCGCAGCTTGTTCTCGCTCTCGGAGACTGCGCCGTTCAGTTTGCCCGCTCCGTACGAAGTTCCTTCGCCGGCAGAGGGCGCCTGCCAGAACGGATGTTGCGGGTGGAACAGCCAGAAACGGTCGCGCCATTTGCTGAGATAATCCCTGACGGGCTGCTCCGGCAGGGCTTTCAGGCTCCAGAGCTCTTCCCAGCGGTCGAGGGCGCTGTCCGCGTCGGCGACAGGGGATTCCAGTCCCTGTGTGTCGCAACGGCCGAAGACCGCGTAGAGGATGGCGAGGAGCAGCCGCAGCAAGGCGAAGTCCTGCGTCGGCATTTCGCCTGCCAGTCCGACGAACTGATGGGCGTGGATCAGCGCATCGGGCAGAGACACTTCTTTGATCCGGTGATCTTCTGTGAGCACGCGGATCCATGGCTCATCCAGCAGGTTGAATTCAAGATGTATGTTTCCCACGTCATGATTCCTCCTTCTGATAACTCAGCCCGTCGTCCTGTCCGTAGCTGAGGATGAAGCTGCCGACGCGGGCTCTGTGTTCTTCGTCGAGGAACAGGAAGCTCTCACGCCGCAGAAGTTCCGGTTCCTTCCACGCGGACGGCACGGCGGTCGCCAGTTCGCTGCTGACGGCGGCGATGTTCCTGCCCGCGCAGACGGCGCGCGGCAGTGTGACCCGCTGGCGCAGCAGCCGGAGGCATTCTTCTTCGCACGGCGGCATGTCGGCAGGGATACAGGCACCCTGATACTGCCACGGCAGAAAGCGGATCGTCCCGTCGGCACCGCGGACGAGGACGATGACGCTGAGTGACGGTTCTGTATCGCGTACAGCCGCCTGCGCGTGGATGTCGTCATCGACGGCTGCGGTATCGAGAAGGCCGTTGATGGTGTTGCGCCGTGCCCGTTTTGATGCTCCCGGCGCACTGATGCGGAACTGCTTCGCCTTCTGTTCTTTCTGGTCCAGTTTCTTTGTGTGCTCTTCCCACGCTTCCCGCAGGGGTTCCTCTTCAAGCAGAGCGGGATCCGGCGCAGCATAGGTTTCCTGTACCAGACTGGGAATGTCGAGGGGCAGGGAGACGGTCTTCGGCAGCAGCATCCGTGTGCGCAGCAGGAGCCACGAACCGTAAACGCTCCGCGAACCCGGATCGGGAGGGCCGTCACCGGCGCTGAGGAGGGCGCAGACGGGGTCCCGCAGAGGAGCAGGGCGACCATCCCGTTTGTGGCGGTGAAGGCGTCCCATCCGCTGCAGGAGCAGGTCCATGGGGCACAGATCGGTGACAAGCAAGTCGAAATCGATGTCAAGGGACTGCTCGAGGACCTGCGTGCCGACGACGATCAGACGATCGCGTCCGGCAGACGTCGATCCCCTGCCGATAAGGCTCAGCAGGCGGGCGTCTCTGTCGGCGCGGTCGGACATGGTGAAACGTGAGTGGGCGACGAGGATTTTCATGCCCGGCAGGGCAGCTCTCAGTTCCGCAGCGAGACGCTGGGCGCGTACAACGGTGTTGACGATGACGCCGGCGCAGCCGCCGCCCCGGAGGGAGCTGCCGAGAAAACCGGCGAGCTCTTCGTCGGTGATCTTCTTCAGGGCGACTATTTTCACGGGACTGTCGATTTCGATCTTTTCCTGTCTGACCCTGCTGCCGTCAGTCCACGTCAGCAAGGGATAGCTGCGGGTGGTCTGCCAGTCTCCTCCCTCCGGCGCGGCTTGTCCGAGGTATGCCTCGATGAGCGCGGCCCGCCGCTGCTCGGGCAGCGTGGCGGAGAGCAGGATCACCGGTGTCCGGTATGTGCCCAGCCAGCGAAGGACCATCTCCAGATACTGGTTCATGTAAGCGTCGTAGGCATGGCACTCGTCGATGATGACGACCTTGCCCGCGAGCCCCAGATGGCGCAGCATCACATGACGCTGTTTGAGCGCGGCCATCAGCAGCTGATCGACGGTTCCGATGACGATATTGGCCAGCAACGCCTGTTTGCGCCCTTCAAACCACTGATGGACGAAGACTCCTGTGTCCTGGCTGTCTTCTACGGCGACGTTCGGTGCGGGACGGAACAGAGCACGGTAATCCTTGTTCAGTTGGCTCATGCCGTGCGCCAGGCGGATGGCCTGTGCGCTTTCCTGTGACTGCGTCTCACCCCAGCTCTCCAGACGCGGGAAGATGCCGTTGGAGGTGGCCTGTGTCGGGAGCCCGAAGCAGAGGCCGCCGCAGCCGAATTTTAGGGCCATGACCTCGGCGGCAGCAAGTGCGGCCTCGGTCTTGCCGATCCCCATCTGCGCCTCCAGAATGCAGATGCCGGGAGCGTCAGCCTGGGATGCGGTCTCTATCATCGAGCGCTGGACGGCGTTCGGGAGGAACCCGAACTCGTTTTTGAACACACTGCTGTCAAGGTCACCATGCCTGGGCCGCCACGGCGAGGGGAGCGCCAGCCTGTGCCAAGCGTCGCTGACCCTCTGCGGGCAGTCGGACTCCTGCCCGTCCTGTGCGCCGTTCAGCAGGGGGAAGTTGTCGGTGTCGCTTGAGATCCAGTCTGCGACGATGAGAAGTCCGGTAAGGAGCATCTGGGTGGGGACGCTGACGACGGGAAGATCATCGCAGGTCGTGCAGCCGCTGCGGCTGAGCGCAAATTGGTACCACTGTTTCCAGATACCGCGGATCATGGCTTCGCGCTGCTCCACGCAGCCAACGTTGACATCAGGGCCGAAGTAATTGCCCGGGTAGACGTCGAACTGATCCCGCAGGTCTGTTGTCAGCGCCTGGGGAGCGCCGTGGTGGGCGCTGATGATCGCTGCCAGGTCGGGACGGTCACATCCGCATTTGCACAGGATGGCGGCACTGGCTATGGGATGGGGTGAGAGGCCCGCATCCAGAAAGCGGGACGGGGCGTTTCCTCCCCACAGCAGAGATTGCCCCTTTTGCAGAGTCTCCGGCAGAAAGGGAAAGATCCTGGCAGCAAACAGTGACGTCATTTTGCCAAGATCGTGGACAAGCGCCAGAAATCGGCACAGGGGCAGGAGCCGATCCCCGCAGTCAGGGAAGAGCGTTTCTTTGACGGAGGCCGGGATCCAGTCCTGTACCAGATGGATCATGATGCCCTCGGTGTCCAGCGCGTGCATCCAGAAGGGCAGCCAGAGGCGCGGCTCTTTGCTGTCACTGCCTTTTCGATGATTAGTTTTCGCGGCGACACATCTAAGTTCAGATGAAAGCTCGCTGACTTTCATGGGGGCTCTCTCCTTCCTTGTACATCTTATCCGTAAAAATCTATCGTCGGCAGTTCGGGCCGCTGCTTCGGCTGGTGCGGCTGAACGAAGCGATGAATGAATCTGTTCGGCATTTATACGTGACTTAAAAACATTATACTCGCATTAGTGAGTATCGCAAGTTACAAATACTATAGAAATAATGCTATATTAGCGATTGCCAAACCCCAAAAGAAATGCATCAACGCAACGACGATCGAAGTTTGCAAAGCTCCCCGTAACGTGGGCTTTTATCTTGACGCTCGACGAGGCGATCGCTGCACGTAAAGAGGCCGAGGAACAGTTCATCAAGCCGCTTCAGGAGAAGTGGAAGATTGAGGACGAAAGGCGCAGAAAGGGATCTCGGCACAGGAAGAAAACGAACGAAGAAAGCGAATAACCCCAAAACAATGAAAATTTCGATTTGTAGCGGTATAATTTAAAAGGGAAATATTGCAAACTCTCCAATCGAAGGAGCGGTAAGGATGGAACTGTCGCAGAACGTTTATGATAAGCAGAACACGCTGCACGCGCTGAACATGGTCGTCGTTGCCGTGACGCACATCGCCAGCGGCGCAGACCGTTTTGAGCTGGAGCAGCAGTACCGCACAATCATCAGCCGGCTTAAGATCGGCAGCATCAAAGACGACGACGAGATCGTCGAACTTTATACGAATCTGATGAGTGCCAACACCAGCGTGCAGCTGCTTGAAAAGGAGCGCGAGCGATTCCTTCGCGTTTACGACCGCGAGCAGAAAAGGGCCGTTTTCGAGGCACTCAAAGGGCCACTAACAGCGCTACCGCTGATGGGCGCGTTTTCCTGGCTGGCACTTGGCAGAACGCTACTGCGCGGCGCGAATGCCTTTTTCGGCTACCGTGCCGTGAAAGAACGGCTCCACCATGAACTGGAAGCGGGGCTGTGGCAGTTGGAGCGTGAAAAGAGGCAGGCCATCGACGCCGTTCAGCAAAAACTGCTTAGTTCCGCCTGGCATCTGCTGAACAGATACGGCCTGTCGGACGAGGCACGGGTGAAGCCGGATGATCTAGTGCCCTTTGAAAAGGCGCTCAAACAGCCCGACCTGACTGCGGCTTTGAGTATTTTCGCCGAAATGGAACAGAAAAAACAGCTTTCTGCCTATCCGCCGTTCTGGTTCTACTACGGCGAGACGGCCCTGCAAAACGGCGATGCGCAAAAAGCCGAGAAGTGCTTTGAGCAGTTCGACCGTACCGACCGCGACGTGCTCTACAAAGACGCGTACAAGGTGCAGATCGCCAAAGAGCGCATCGCTATGAACCGCGGTGACCGTGATTACGTCAGGCGGCAGCTTGCCGTCATGTGGAAGCATATAGACGACGAACAGTGGCTCGACTACCTGTTTTACGGCGTCGTGTCATTCGCCATCGGCGAGAAGCAGCAGGCCCTGCGTGCCGTACACCACAACATCAGCCACGGCCTGGAAAAAGAACTGAGCGGCGCTGTGCTTAAGGCCATAGAGGAGGGCGTCCAATATCTATGGGCGGCGCTCGCCCGAGCCTTCTATGCTGGCAAAGGCGTGGCGGTTGACAAAAGATGCGCCTATAAATATGCCTCGCTTGCCAAACTGTGCGGCGACAAAAGCGTTGACGATTTACTGGAAAAGCTGGAAGGCACAAGCGGCTTTTTCGGCAAAAAAGCCGAGCTCAGCGAGGCCGAGCGGCAAGCCGCGCGAGCCGAGGCGCAAACGTATTACGACAACGAACGCAACTCAGAAAAGGCGGCTCTGGCTGCCGAGAACGCGCGCCTTCAGAACGCCGCCAATCAGATGGAAGAAGTTCGCCGGCAGGCTAGTGAAGCGACAGTAAAGTTGCAGAAAGACCTGGACGACGCCCGTCAGGAAATCGACAGGCAAAAGAACGCCGCAGCGCAAAGCGATAAGGCCCGACAAACAGCCGAGGCACTGCGCGACGAATGGAAAAACAAGTATGATGATTTAAAATCCGAATTTGAGAGCATGAAAATGGCCTTCAGCAACGCTCAAAGCGGCGCAGAGATTACCCCGGCGCAGTACGCCGAGCTGCAAGGGCAGCTGAAAGCTGCCGAGACTGTCCGCGACGACTTGAGAACAAAGCTGGCCGATTTTGCAGGTATCCAGTGGAAGTATGAAGGTCTCACCAAAGATCATCAGGAGCTGCAAAAAAGAGCCGAAAAGCTTGATCGGACAGTGGAGGAGTTGCAGACGCAACTTGCTGAACTGCGTGACAAACTGACTGCTGCCAACGAGGAAATCGGCCGCTTGCGCGAGGAGAACGCGCACCTTGAAAGCGAGAAGCAAGCGGCGGAGGAACGGATCACGGAGCTGGAAAACGACCTGCGCGTCGCCTGCGGCGAAGAGGAACGCCTCAGTAAAACAGCGAAAAATGTTACTGTTGGCGGTATCGTCACGTTTGGGCAATACGAACAGGAAGACGTGTTTTTCCACGAAAAAGACCCGATCGAATGGATCGTGCTTGCCAAGCACAAAGGCCGCTATCTGCTCATCAGTAAATACGGACTGGATTGCAAGCCGTACCACCATGAGAAAACGGACATCACATGGGAGAACTGCGACCTGCGCAAATGGCTGAACGATGATTTCATAAACGCCGCTTTCACAAAAGAGGAACAAAACAAGATCCAGCAGGTCACAATCCATAACCCGAACAACGCGACATTCGGTACGCCCGGCGGCAACCCGACACGCGACAAAGTGTTCCTGCTGAGCCTTTACGAGGCGAAGCGCCTCTTCAAGAATGATGAGACACGCATCTGCAAGTCGACTACCTATGCAAAGGATCAGGGCGCTAAGGCAAAAGATGATTCCGGCAACTGCTGGTGGTGGCTGCGGTCCCCCTGCGTTTTTTTGGACTGCCTCCCCGAGTTCGTCAGCGGCACCGCTGAAGTAAGCTGCGACGGCTCCGTCGGTGACGACGTTGGTTCCTTTGTCAACATGGGAAGCTGCGTTCGTCCCGCTTTGTGGGTATCAAATCTTTAATCAAAAAAGCTGCCGGTGCGCATTTCTGCGTCCGGCAGCCTTTTATATGATAAGAAAGAAGTAGAATTTTTGGGAAGGTTCCCTGTACGTGCTCAACTCACGGCCCCTCGATATGCCAGGTTAAGTCACCCAGCATATCAACGGCCTGCACTAAACTGATTCTCATGCATAATCCTCCTTAAATTCAATCTTCAGCCGCTCAAGCGGCTGATCGCATACGAAAGGGGTTAATCCTCAGAAGTTCGGGTCCATCTCGCGATAAATAAATTATATCACAAGTTAGAATATAACGCAAGTCAATTCTTCCGCCATCAAGAGCTCAAACACAGTAATTTGGTGGCAACTTTTAGGCCGTACCAGCCAGCAACTCGTCCAGCAGCTCTTCACCAACATGGAACACAGTGCTCTCTTCATCACACCCGGCCCTCAGCACCTTCTTGAAGATCAGCATTAAGCACGCCTTCGGCGAAATGACGATCATGTCCTGCACGCCGCCGTTCGTAGGAACCTTCCAGTACATTGTGTCTCCCTCGTAGAAATTCGCCGTGGACTTCTTGTGGTCCTTCAAGCCGATGCTCTGGCAGAAATCCTTCGCAACGAAATATGTCTTGCCCTCAACGTCAACGGTGCGGACCTTGGGGCTAATCAACTCTGAAAATGGAAATTTCTTCATAAATACATACCTCCTGTAAAAATGATGATTCTCTCTGGCCGCCCCAAAAGGACGTGCCGGCACAAGCCATGATCCAAAGATTTTTCTTGGATCACCGCAAACCTGCACCACAGCTCGATCTGATCCAAAGATCCCAAGAACAGGCCTCCGTAAACTATTTACGTGCACTCTTACCTTCACATCTAACGTTACATACCTCTCTTAATTTCAGAATCATATAGAAATCTTTGTTCCCTTTGTTCTAATTTAGGCGTGAATAGAGATGTAGCAAGGGGCGAGGTCTGATCCAAAGAATTTCATGTTTGGATCAGTTGACGCCTCATCCCTGTCGCCATGCGGGTTAGATTTGTTCCACCGCAAACCATTGAAAACAGCCGCTTGACGCGCCATGCTCAATCTTTGGATCAGGACGAAAAGGGCGAAGCGATATAAACCGCTTCGCCCACGTTATTATGCGCGCTTCAGACGCTGGAAATATCTCTGTCTGCCGTAAATCGGGAAGGAGCGTCGGGCAGTGCCCATGTACTCCCATCGGTCGCCGTTCTCGTTACTGAGATTCTCTACAATGTCACGTATCCTGTTGCTTGCCCACTTTTCAGGCAGCTCGTCTTTGGGCAGTCTAAGTGCCTCAGCGGCAATCTCTTGGATACAGACATACTGGCGCTGTTCTGTTCCTTGCGTACAACTCTGCGGGTCTCTCAGCCAGTTCAGTCGCGCATAGATGTCCATCTTGTCCCACTCGACAGGGAGTGGTGTCTCCAGGTACTCCTCGATAGCATCATGCTGGGGATCACTATACTGGTAGGTTTCTTGCCAGCGTGTAGCTTCTTGGAGCAGCTCACCTTTGAGCATCGTGCTCTCGCCCTGCCTGTACAGCGCTACGGCCTCCGCCCAGATTTTATGCACCTCTTGCGGTAAATCCGTGTCGAGATCCTTGCGCGGCTTTTTCCCGTCAACAGGCCTGACATCGATAACCAGGAAGCGCCTTCCGCCGGACTCATCGTTCAAGAAGCAGCTTGCGTTTGTGGTTCCGAAAAACACACAGCCTCTCGGATAACTTCCGCTCCGCCTTCCATAAGGCACGCGGAGGTTATCGATCTGAGTCGAGATGAAATTCTTCGTGATTTCAACTTCAGCTTTTTTCATACCGGCAAGCTCCGCGATCTCGATCAGCCACTTGCCAAGAAGCGCTTCTCGTGAGTCCTTGGAGCCAATTCCACCGAGGAGATGATCGGTGAACCAGTCGTCTCTCGTCGCCAGGGCTCTGATGAACTTCGACTTCCCCTGCCCCTGATTCCCACGAAGAACCAGCATTGTGTCATGCTTACATCCCGGCTCGTAAGCTCGCTTCACTGCTGCAATGAGGGTTATGCGTAGAGCGGCACTGGCATAGTCTGAGGGCTTCGCGTTGAAGTAATCGGGGAAGAGCGTGTCGATTCGCTTCACGCCATCCCATTCGTCAAGGCCGTCGAGATACACTTGGACCGGGTGGAAGATATTTTCGTCGGCGACCGTCTCCATCGAACGAGAGATGATTTCGGGATTACGCAGACCGTATCGCTCGTCAAGAAGCGAGATGAGCTGGTTGTCGTCCGAATCGGTATAAATCGGGAGGGAATTTCTCCTTGGCCACGGCGCGTCGCCTACGAGACTGATGCGCTGCGCAAACTCGTCGAAGCCGAAGATTCCCTTCAACTCCGGGTCGTTGTTGAGAATGAGGCGCACGTTCGGGTGGGTCATGCAGATGCTGCCGTCCTCGTCCAGGGCCAAATCAGCCATCCAGTTCGATGACGTGGAGCCTGTCGAACTCAGCGGTACGTTACCGGCGGCCTTCGGCTTACCCACAAGTGCAACTCGGCACTTCGTGTCCTTCTGGCACAGCTTCAGCATCGCCTTGTAGCTTGGCAGGTTCGTCAACGCTGTGCTGTTGGGCTTCCCTGCGTCAAGATAACCGAACTTATGGATTCGGACGAGATCAAAGGCGTTCTGGAGCACACCGCCAGCAGGATCGGTCGCATGGTGCGAATAGGAAAACTGGTCGTCATAGGTCACGACACCGTTGTACGTGGTGCCCTTGACGTAGGAGTAACGGTCAGGGCAGTCTTCGCTTCGCTCATAATCGGGCACAAACGCTGCAATGGCTTCGTGGATCGTGTAAGCCTGGCAGAACGCCCCGACCCAACCGGCCTTTTGATCGGCTGTCTGCTTTTTCTGAGCGACTTCCTTGCCGACCTTGCCGCTGCTTCCGCTCAAAACAGGCCACGTCGTCTGGTCCTTCCAGTTGGCGTAATGCTGCTTCAGGAATTCCTCTCCGTCCAGCAGCGGTGCGTCGCTCTGAACCTTGAATACGAACTCTCCGTCGCAGGGGCATGAGGCCCAGTACATGAAGCGGTTGACTTCGGCTGTCGTCGGATCAAAGCGCTTTTCTCCCATCTGTTCGATGATCTTGAGCGCGATTGGTTCATACATGTCCGGCAGAATTTCCTTCGCCAGCGGGATGACGAGGCGAAGCCTCGGTTTCTCGGCTGTGTGAGAATGGGTACTGTAAAGAACGGCAGTAAAGCCGAACTTCCCCTGCCAGTCGGACCACACGTTGTCATCGGCGTTATCGAGGTCGAGGCAGATCAGCGTTCGCGTCAGAACGTGGTCTTTCTTCCTCAGTCCGTCTTTCAGCGTGCCGCCGACGAAACCGCCAACATCTTTGGCCTGATCGGCCTTCATTCTCTCCTGCGGGTCGTCGCTTGACTTCCACTTCTGATACTCAGCTTCGGTCTCCGGCGTGCGTACAACCGAGCCGAGCCTCTGAACAAATCCTGACCACGTGTAGCCGTGATCCTTCCACACTCTGTCGTTGCGTTTTTTGGCTTCCGCAACATGAATAATTAGGTTGTCATTACAAATTTCATTCATATTTTATACTCCTTATTCTCGTAGATTTTAGGGGAGGGAGAGCGGGGCTTCCGCCCTCCCTTTATGCTTTTAATCTTTGAAGTAAAATGCGCCTTCGTAGCCTTTGGCTGTCAGGTGCAGTCCAGGTGCCCAGTCAATGGGCTCACCCATGATTCGCTCCACGTCGCTGACGTTAGCGGAGAGGCGCGCGTCGATGATCACCTCATCGTGGACATGGCTGACGATTTTGTATCCAGCCGCTTCCACTCGCAGCATCGTCAGCGCGAGGCAGTCTCTCGCTATCGCCTGAACGCCGTTCTCCGTCAGCTTGCCGCCGTAGGTTTTCTGGCGGACCATCGTCTTATTGTTCGGCCCCACGTCTTCATACGTGATCTGGTCACCATATTCCCCGGCTTCGAGCGACGGCTTCTGGTAGTACAGCTTTCTTCCCGACGGAAGACGAATCGCCAGGCAACCGTTCTCCATCTTTACGACAAGACCCTTGTTGAGCTTCGTTTCAGCTCCGTACCGAATAGCCTTGATCGCAGCGTCTTCAAGGGCGTACCAGAACTGAACGATATGCGGCGATGTTGCACGCCACTTGCTCACGAGCGTCTGCATATCGGATTCGATCATCCCGAGCTTTTCTGCCCCGAACTGCTTCATCGCGCCGACTGAGCCGCCATACCCAAGAGCCAGCTCCATGACCTTGCCGATCTGGCGCTGGTCTTTGCTCACTTCATCAACCGGAATCCCGAACGCCTGCGAATAACTGCTCTTATAGATGTCACCATCAGCGGCAAATACGGCTTCACGCCAGCTCTCACCGGCCAGCCACGCAAGAACTCTGGCTTCGATCGAGCTGAAATCGGCAACGATAAACTTATTGCCTTTGGACGGAACGAGCATCGTTCTCACGAGCTGCCCAAGCACGTCGTTGATGTGGTCCTTCCCGAAGCGAAATTCCAGTTCCGGCAGGTCTTTCTTACGCACGAGCTCGCGTACTTCGGCCAGATTTTCCAGTTTGTTGCGACGCAGGTTTTGCAGCTGGACCTTGCGGCCGGCCCAACGGCCAGTGTGGCTGCCGTAGTACTGGAAGGCCCCGCGCAGTCTCCCGTCGGCACAGACGGACTTCATAGCGGTCTGATATTTCTTCACCGACGCCTTGCTGATGATGTCCTTCAGTTCGAGCATTCTGGCGATATTCGGAGGAACGGCGCTTTCGTACAGCTCTGTGCGTGTGGCCTTATTGACCTTTTCGAGGTCGTACCCCTGTTCGCGGAAATACTTGGCGAACTGGACGTTGCTGTTCGGGTTTTCAAGGCCGGTGAGCGTTTTGAGCTCGTTCAACGCTCGCTCGGTTACGTCTTCGCTGAGTGCTATCGCCGATGAAACAAAGTCGGTGTCGATCGCTACGCCACGTCTGTTGATTTCGTGGTCGAGGTAAAAGACATCGTGATCCATCGGCTGGTCGTAGCAGCGCAGTCGCTTGAAAACTTCGCGTTCAGCGATTACGTCGCGTTTGTTGTACTCGACGAAATCACGCCAACCATCGGGGTTGTCCTCGGGGAGGTAGCGCCCGAGCTCTCCGGCTTCTTCATGCGGCTTGCAGAAATACTCGATCAGCGCTTTGCCGGTGTCGAGCTTGGCGTCCTTGCCGAGGTTGAGCACGGAACTCAGTCCTGCAAGCGATGGCGGCAGTGAAGCGTACTCTGCCAAAACCATCGTGTCAGCCCACTGCTCGTTGATGATCGTGTAGCCAGCGGCACGGAGACAGGTCATCTCGAAGTTGGCGTTATGCGCGACTTTCAGATAGCGGGGGTCCTTCAGCATAGCTTCGAGTTCAGGCACGATCGCGTCTTTGCCGACGGTTTCAAGTACGACCGGTTCGCCGTCGTCGATCGCGTAACCGATAAGAAGAATCTCGAACCTGGGGGAGGCGGCGTATTGGTATACGCCGCGCTCACTCAGATCCACATCGCTAAAGGTCTCGATGTCGATGAAAACGAGTTTCTTTTCCATGTTTTACCAACCCTGAAGCTCGCCTTTGCCCGCGGTTGCGTCCGAAGAACTTTCGGTCACGGTGCCAACCTCAGCACTACGGCAGGGCATCTCCGGCATCGCGCTCAGACCGCGGGACAGATTGCCGTGCTCCCACTGCTGAATGACATCCAGCATTGACGTGATGCCTTTTTTCGGTCCCACTTCGTAGGTTACGAGGTGGATAACGGCGTGGACAGTATCGCCGTCCATGAAAGGATCATCATCATCAGGGGAAAGCTCGGTTCTATCCGCATCAAGAACCTTAGGTCGGAACTGCGTTGACGGCTCGATAAAAAACGCGCCTTTGTACTCGGGGTATTTCTCCGTATCCTTAGAAGTATCGCCATCTCGAAGCGGCGAAGCAACGTTCTTCACGCCAGGAAAAGCCTCGGCGGATAACTTGTCGATCTCTTGCTGGAGCTTGGCAAGCTGCGGATCATTGTCGCGGATCAAAAACTGCGCGCTGTACTTCGGCTTGCTGCCGAACTTTGACACAGGCTCAAATACGTGGACAAACTTGGCAGTTATGCCAAGCAACTTAATATAAGGAGATTTTTTAATAGGCATTTTATGGCCTCCATTTGAAAAATATACGGAAGAGACATACGCTACTTCCTATCGTTTGTTCGGATTTCTTTTAAATTTCCGAACACTGTCCGGCGTGCTATAATTCAACCGGACGCCTCAGGAGCGTCTTTTTGGGTCAGGGAGCATCGGCGGTTGCGACCCGCCGACGCCCCTTTTTTATCTCACTCCCAGCCGTTACGCACTCGGCCGCAAGAAGCGGTCTTGGTCGAAAGGGATGACGAGCTGTTCATGGGAACGCGACTCTAATGCCTGCCACAGTGCCAAGTCGTGATCGCTCATAGTTTTCAGCCTACAGCGTGCGAAGGGGTTTACAGGTTCGACAGTGCCAATCAGCTGTCGTCGCTTCAAGGTCTCTTCGCAGCATTGAGACAGATTCGACTGGTGAGGCCTGCCAAGGAGATCCGCCAGTGGCCGCTTGTTCGCTAAGCGCCGTTCGACGCTTTCAAAGAGCCGCGTGGGTTGCTCCCGCATGTCTCTATTGTGCTGAAAGTCCTTATCAAGTAAGACCTTTGCCAAGATCGCGTTGCGATCAGCCTTTGTGTTACCTGTGTTTTCCATCGTGATTGTCCTTTCTTCGGCCAAGCCGAATCTCTTGCGTTTCCGTAGCGAAGTCGTGCGCTTGTTCTTCGCGCCTTTCTCGCTGTGAATAGCTTTTCCATCAGCCGTTCTTATCGTTGCGGCTGTGCCGCATGTTTTCATCGTCAGGTCATAGCCTAGGTCTCCTTTCTGAGCAACCTCGATTCTCTGGTACTCGGCTCAGGGAATGGGGCCCCGCAGAGGGCTCATCGTCGTGTGTGTTTTTTTTCACTCCGCCGACGTTGTTGATTCTACAATAACGAACAAAACGACGCAACCCTAAGTTATCAAAATCAATTTTTAGATACAATACAGTGATAGACTGGCTTGAGAAAATGGAGTTCATCTTATCATTTCTGCGAGAACAGTTTTTTCAGGTGCTGACGACGGGGAGGGCATGTTGTAATTTTCCGAGATTTTAGCGCCTTGAAAAAGGGCGCAACGCTCCCTTACATGGCGATTCCTCCCTTGCGCAGCGAGCAAGAGGGCAGTATGATATTAACGAAAGTTCACGAAAGGAGGCTGCCCTGTGCAAGAATTTGGGTTGGTAATAGATCAAAGCGTTCTCAAAGTGCTGCTATTGGACCGCACGACCCGTAAGAATATTGTGTGGGGCACGACCGACTTCAGCCACATGGGGGCGGATTTTGCTCCTGATAAGCCGGTTCTGGTAGAGCACGTGGTGGATTTCTACGTGAATATCATGCACCGTCGCGCAAGAAGCAGCCTGGCGTTGAAACAGCAGAGAAAAAGAAACAACGGTGAAGTCTTTACGCCGGCGTGGATTTGCAATGCGCAGAACAACCTGATCGACGAACGGTGGTTCGGGCGGTAAGGGACTGAACGAGTTCCGTCGGAGTATGCTGGACGACCGACACATCGCCAAACTCTACGACTACACGAATTCGCTCGATTGCTTCCCGAACGTTGATATTGCTGGTGGTGTATGTTACTTCCTCTGGGACAAGAAGCATAGTGATGACTGTAAGTTTGTCAATCACTATAACGGTGTGGACAATACTGCCATGCTTGATTTGCGCACGTTTAATACCTTCATTCGCTATCCTCTCGCGATCTCTATCGTTAAGAAGGTTCGCGCTGTTGAAAAAAAGTTCCTCTCGGAAATGGTTTCAAGCAGAAAACCGTTCGGATTGGATACTACGGCAGTTCCCGAGGAAAACGGCGACCTGACCTTGCGTTACCGTGATGGAACCGGTTATTATCCGCGCGCTAAGGTGACGGTGGGCGTGGAAATGATCGACAAGTGGAAAGTGATCATCTCGTATTTAACCGCTGAACACGCTGGTCAGCCGGGAAAAGACGGGAAATTTAAAGTCTTTGCCACGATGGAAATCCTGCCGCCCAAATATATCTGCACCGAAACGTATCTTGTCGCTGGAGCGTTTAACACCGAAGCGGAGGCCAAAAACTATTACGCCTATCTGAATGGGCGTTTCGCTCGTTTTCTTGTCGGGCAGGCGGCGTTGACGCAGCACATCTCCAAAGCCAGCTTCGATTATGTCCCACTGCTTGACTTCACCCGTGCCTGGACTGACGACGAATTGTACAAGCGCTACAACCTTACCCCCAAGGAGATTGGTTTCATCGAGTCGATGATAAGGCCGCTGAAGTGACGCGGAGATGAGCGACTAAAAAAATCGCCAGACAGGGGAGCACACCACTGTCTGGCGATTCATATTAACTTGAATTCTTCTGTTACGACGCTTTGAGCAGGTCCTTGAACTGTTCGTGGCTCCAAATTCGTCTTGACCCACTGCCGCCGCCAAAGAGCGGAGGAGGCAGCTTGCCTTCCTGAACGAGCGATTCGATCTTTCTCCTGCCAAGCTGGAGCATCTGCGCCACGTCTTCGATGGTGAGGAACGGCTTGACGCAGACGTTTGTATCAGCTGGGTGAGCGGCGGCTGCGGAAAACTTTTCCGCGACGAGCTCCGCAAACTCATCGACTGTCATACGTGCTAGCGCCGCCAGCGCGCTCTCTTGGGGTGTGAACTCTGATTCTCGCATGTGAAGAAATCCTCCTTGACGTGTGATTTCTTCCGAATGATAGCAAAACGTTTGGATTATGTCCAAGAAGTCAATTTTTGATACCAGCACTGATAAACACTAGATTGGAGATGGGGATATGGCGATCGATTTGGAAAAAGTGTGCAGTGACATTAAGCAGTTACAGGCTTTGCGAGATGAGCATGAAACGACGATTTTTGTAGAATTAGCTCTGGAAATTCTTTCCGTAGCCCCAGAAACGGCCCTCACCGATGTCAGACGTGTGATGAAGGAGTGGCATGGCTTTAGCAAAGCAAAAGAAAAATTTTACGATCCCGCGATTCAGCGTGCAAGGGAGAGTGGGATCGTCTTTGAGCAAGACCAAGATACGGACAGTGTTAGACCGTCGCCCAGAAGTTTCTGCTGTCCTTTGCTGAAGGATAAGCGAGTCCCCAAATGTTGTTGTCGAGACTTACCAGGTGCATCTTCAAAGGGGATCTGTGCGCCTGTAAATTGTAAAGTTTATAACGGGCGCATGTCAGAGCTGCATTTAATGTCTGGCGTGTCCAAAAGCGCTGCGGGGTATCCGGCGAAGGAGGGGTATGATAAACTTGCAAATGTAGTCAGAACATTGCTTACTGAGTTAAAGAAAAACGACAAAAAAATGCACGTTAATATTCAGCATTTTACCAATGAGACAATTCCTACGCAGCAAACCGTGAATGATTGGATGGACAAAGATACATGTCGTTATAGGCATCCGGACATCCGCAGCATCACCGCATTCTGGATAGAAACGAAAACTTATAAAAACCGTAAAAGGTCAAATAAGTTGTTCGAGGCTGCCGGGATATGCCTATCACCACAGTTTGACTTTGACCTTGTGGTTAAATACTTTATTAAGAACCCGCTTTCACCTGAGGATACTCTCAACATGACGGAATTTGACGAGATCTTAGAGAAGGTCGGCGTACCCGAAAAGTATCGCCTGATTAGAAAAAAGGACGACAATTAGAAATGCATATTCGTTTGGGGAATGGCTGGACTGCCATTCCCCCATATTATCAATATGTCACTGTAGGTAGAGGTGAGCCGTTCATCACGGCTTCCAGATAATCCGAGTACCACTGGACCATCTTTCGTCGCACAGGCATGTACTGCGCATGGTTGTAAGCTGCCCGAACCTTGTCGCCTGGTACGTGTGCAAGTTGGCGCTCGATTGCGTCCGGTGGCCAACCGAAGTTGTTCAGCGTAGTGCTTGCCATCGCCCGAAAGCCGTGAGTTGTCATAGTCCCAGCTTCATAGCCTAAGCGTCTAAAGGCCTGCTTGAATGCGGACGAGCAAAGGCATTTCTGCGTGTCGCGCTGCGAAGGCAGGACATAAGGGCTGCCCTTAGCGTACTTTTTGGCCTCGGCGAGGATGTCTACGACTTGGCGACTTAATGGAACGATGTGTGGTCGTCCCATCTTCATTCGCGATGCCGGTATATGCCACTCGCATTGCACAAGATCAAATTCGCTCCACTTTGCGCACCGAACTTCACTTGGACGGCAGAATGTGTGTGCGCACAATAGTAGCCCGAACTTTGCCGCGTAGGGTGGCAAGCGGCTGATCTTGTTCAGCAAGTCGGCGATCTCGTTAGGCTTGTGAATCGACGCGAAATGCGTGACCTTTACGGGAGCTAGCGCGCCTCTAAGATCGGGAATGATGTCCCTCTCGGCGTATCCACAAGCGACACCAAAGCGGAGTATCATGCTGATCGTCATGGCGAGCCGATGGGTGAGTTCATTCTGCCCCTGCGCTTCAATCGGTCTCAACAGTTGCAGAACTTGCTGCGCCGTAATCAGACGACAGGGGAGTGAACCGAACGCTGGCAGAAGATGGCGATCTAGGTATCTTCTCTGGCGTTCTACGTTGCCCTTCGTTGTTTCCGGGACGCACTTGATCCTCATCCATTCCTCGGCGACTTCGGCGAATGTTGGTGCGTTCTGTCCAACTGAGCTAGTTAACTGCTGCGCGAGTTCTTGCAGGAAGCTGTCCTTCAAGCTCCGAGCCGCATACAGCGTAACTTGTTCGACGCTTCCCAATCCTTTTTTGAGTGCTTTGCCGTCCGTAAATGCGCGGACGACCCAGGTTTTTTTCCCTGTCGGATGGACAATAACGTAGAGATGATCCTCTACCAATACCGTGTACGGTTTATCTTTCGGCTTCAAGGCCGTTATCTGTTTTATCGTGAGCATAGGCTCCTCCTCAAACGCATGGAATTTCCTCCGGAGTGCCCACATGATAAACGAAAGACATTTGACTGTCAAAGAAATTGGTTTTTGCTGCGAAGCACAGCCAGAACTGCGTTCGTGTAACCAAAAGCATAGCTCAATCGAAAAGTACATGTTTGTGGATAGCGATGACTGCTGCTTTCGTGAGACCAGTTTGTACTTTTTGTACTTTGACCAAAATTGCCGAAATGAAGTACAAATTCCAAGTACAAATTTGTCGTTTTTTGTGCGCTTTTGGAGCGTTATGCAATAAAACACAAAAAGCGCAAAGCCGGATTTTACACGACTTTGCGCTTTTAAGCTGTTCTGGAAGTAAAAAAATGGAGCCGACTCCCGGATTCGGACCGGGGACCCCATCCTTACCATGGATGTGCTCTACCTACTGAGCTAAGTCGGCTTCAAAAAAATGGTGGTAGCGGGTGGATTTGAACCACCGTAGGCTCTCGCCGTCAGATTTACAGTCTGATGCCATTGACCACTCGGCCACACTACCACGTATTTGGTTATCAGGGGTGCGTTAATGTAATGGAGCCGGCGATCAGATTCGGACTGATGACCTGCTGATTACAAGTCAGCTGCTCTACCAACTGAGCTACGCCGGCCTGACAGAAAGACATTATAACGGTTTTTCCGAAAAAGTCAATCGGGAAGACGAAGTTTTTTGTGAGCGGTTTCGCGTGCACTGAAGCTCAGCCGGATGGGGTTTTATCGTTAAAATCGATGGAGCCGATGCCTTTTGTGGTGTAAAAAAATCGCGGGGAATCGTCTTCTCCCGCGATTTTCTCTGAATATGGAGCCGGCTCCCTGCTCTGGACCGGGGACTGAATCCCGCTGGCGGAAAAAGGCGCTATTTCTTTGCCTCAGCCGCTTCGAGACGATAGTGGTCGGAGATGCCCAGCGCGTAATCAAGGCCGGCGCGGGCGCTTTCCATGTCGTACATAGCGTCGACGAGCTGGGTGCGCGCATTGGTCAGGGCGGTGCGGGCGTCGAGCACGTCGAGGTTGGTGCCGACGTTGGCTTTGTAGCGCATCAGGGCCATGCGGTAGTCTTCCTGAGCGCTGGCGACCTGGCGGGCGGCGACGTCGGAGCGCTGGCGGGCCGATTCGTAATTCAGCTGAGCGGACGAGGCTTCAAGCGCGACCTGATGCTTGTAATCGTCGATCTGAGCAAGCAGCTCGCGAGCTTTGGCACGGTATTCCTTCACCTGGGCGCGCGATTTGCCGCCGTCGTAGAGGTCCCATCTCAGGCTGAGGCTGAGCTTCCACGTATCGAGGTCGTGGGGCCAGAAGTCGCGTCCCATGTTGAAGGCTTCGCCGGCAGCGACGATCTTGGGACCGTTGGCCCCCTGCGCGGCAGCAGCGACGGCGAGTGCGGCACGACGCGAGTAATCAAGAGCTCGCAGCTCCGGGCGGAGGCTGTAAAGGCTTTCCTCGTCCCAGGAGGGAACGGGGGAGGCGGGCGGCTGTTTTTCGGGCGCGGGCAGGTCCCAGACGCCGCGCAGCTTTGTTCCCACAGCGCGCTCAAGGGCGCGCCAGCGCACGTCGACGGCGTTTTTCGCGGAGATGACGTTGAGCTCTCCGTTCGACACGTCGACTTCGACGCGCAGCACTTCGTCCTGAGCGACGACGCCGTATTTGAAGAAGTATTTGACCTGCGCGAGGTGTTCGCGCGAGAGGGAGAGCACTTCTTCAGCAACGGCCAGCTTGGCGCGGGCGCGCTGGAGGTCGCACCAGGCGACGCGCACGGCGTTCTCGACAGCCTGGCCGGTGCGCACTTCGCGCGTCTTCACGCCGAGGAAGGCGAGCCGGCGTGCCTTGACGGTGTTCTCAACGGCGCCGCTGGAGAAGATCAGCCACTGCACGCCGAGCGATGCCTGATAGACTTCTTCAAAGGAGTTGAGAGCGTAGCCGCTTTGTGCAAATGTTCCTGGACTGACGGCTGTATAGACGGGCAGCTTGCCCTCCTTGCCCTGCCAGGCGCCGGCGAGGGCGGCGTAGACCTGGGGCAGCTTGTCGGCGCGTGCCTGGTCGATCTGGGCGCGTGCCTGATCGATGCGGGCTTGGGCGGCGCTGAGCGAGGGATTGTGCCCGTATGCCAGTTCCAGTGCCTGTTCAACGGTCAGCTGCGGGAGCGCGGCCGCAGAGGGCACTTTTTTCGCGACGGCGGGCAGCGCGAGCGATGCTGTCAGCAGCAGCACGGCGAAAAATGTTCTGTTCATGGTGAAAGACCTCCACCCGGCCGCTGTTGATCGATCTCGGGCGGCCGAAAATTTGCGAAAGTCGCATTAATAACATCAGACCATTATACATGACTTTGCCGAAAATGACACAGATGGGCGGTCGTACTGTTTTTCGTTAAAACGGCTAATGCCTTCCTAGCCGTTTTACAGCGCCTGTGTCGCGTCGAAAAAAGCATGAGCCGGCGTGGCGCCATAAGGCGCCGACTGCCGCGCTCGACTTTACGACGCGAAGCTGGTCCTTTAGGGGCGCGGGCGCGCGATTTGCGTTTTAATTGCGCATTTGTATCAGAGCGGCATCTGCAATAAAAAAACGGCCTCCCGGACGGGAAGCCGTTTTTTGATGCGTGTGCGTCAGGCCAATGCTGCCTGAAAGACTTTTTCCACGTCGGCCATTTCGGCATGGCCCTCGTGGACTTTTTCGCCGTCGACGTAGAACGTGGGCACGTAGTAATAATCGTACTTTTCAGCCACGTCGGGCTGCTTGCGCTCGTCGATCATCTCAAACGGCACGGCGGCATACTCGGGATGCGCGGCCTTCAGTTCGTCGAGGCATTTCAGCGCCAGCTTGCAGTGCGGACAGGATGCGAACATGAACATCGTGATCTTTTTCATGGAACGATTCCTCCTTATTTGAAGTTGTACACTTTTTCAGCGCCCTGAGCGATCTTGGCTTCGCCGAGCAGGGGCAGAGCGTCGAGCCAGGCGCCGCCGGCATTGATGCCAAGATGGAGATGCGGTCCCGTGACGCGGCCCGTGGAGCCGGAGAGGGCGAGCGTGTCGCCGGCGCGGAGCTTCTGGCCTTTTGTGACGAGGATCTTGGACAGGTGGAAGTAGACGGAGAACACGCCGCCGCCGTGATCGACATACACAGCGCCGCCGGAAAAATAGTGGGATCCCGTCAGCACGACGGTGCCGTCGTGCATCGCTTTGACGGGCGTTCCCTCAGCGGCGCGCAGATCAAGGCCGCCGTGTCCGGCGCGGGGCACGCCGTTGTACACGCGAAAGCCGCCGAAGTACGCCGTGGGGATGCCGCCGACCGGGCGCACAAAACCTTTCGGCCGGGGCAGCACGCCGCCGGGAGTGTGCGTCGCAAGTGCGGAAGCGACCAGTTTGCGCTCGGCAGCGATGCGGTTTTGCTCGGACTTAGGCGGGTTGACCATCTTGGGCGCGACTTTGAGCACCTGTCTGGGATAGTGATGCGAACTCGCTTTCACCTTGCGGATGATCCTGCGCGCTTTGCCGCCGAGCGTGAACTCGACCGTAAGCGGAATGTTTTGTCCGACGAGTTTGGCGATGTTGGGCACGCCGAGGATCGTGCGCACGGTGTTGTCCTGCGTCGCAAAGGCGTATTTCTGTCCGCGCCAGGTTATACTGACATGGCTCAGCGGCTCGCTGGCGCGAAGTTCAACATAGAACGGCTGGCCGATATCGGCTTTTTCCGGCGCGCTCACTCTCACTCGTGCTGCCTGTGCTGAAAAAGCCAGAAGCAGCGTCAGGATGAAACCTGCAAAAAATCTCTTCACTCGATCACCTCAGTATGATACTTAAAAACGGCCGGCGCACAACGCACCGGCCGTGCAAAAACGCTTTTTCCCGTTACGCCATCTCGCGCAGCTTGCGGCGCAGGATCTTGCCGTTGGCCGACACCGGCAGCGACTCGACAAAATCCACCTTGCGGGGCACTTTGTAGTTCGCCAGCTTGCCTTTGCAGTACTCGATGATGTCGCGGTCGGTTACGTTGGCGCCTTCCTTGAGCACGATGAACGCGCGCGGGATCTCGCCGTTGACGGCGTGGTGCATCGACACGACGGCCGCCTGCGCCACAGCCGGATGCGCGTTGAGGATGCGCTCCACCTCCTGCGGGTATACGTTGAAGCCGCCGACGATGATGATGTCAGTCAGGCGGTCAAGCACGGTGAGGAATCCGTCGGCGTCATACTTGACCACGTCGCCCGTGTCGTACCAGCCGTCGGCGTGCAGACGCTCGGCCGTGACTTCGGGCGCTTCGTAATAGCCGTGGAAAACTGCCGGCCCGCGCACCATCAGCACGCCGGGCGTCTCCGGCGGCAGCTCGGCGCCCTGCGCATCTACGACCTTCCACTCGTAGCCGGGCAGCACTTTGCCGATCGTGCCGACTTTGCGATTCTCGTAACTGGGATTGCACGAAATGACAGGTGAGCACTCGGTGGTGCCGTAGCCTTCGAGAATGGGATGCCCGAACAGATCGATGCTGGCCTGGTCCAAGGCCGTGTTCAGCCGGTCGCCGCCGGTGATGACGAGACGGACGTTTTTGATGTCGATCGTGTTGTGTGCGGCTGATCTCTTGAGGAACTCGACCATGGCCGGCACGAAGAACAGCACGTCGGCGCCGCTCGCCTGAATAGCCTGAAGCACCTTCAGCGGCGGCATGAAGACGCCGACCACCGTCACCTTGCAGTTCATGAAATGCGGAAGCAGCATCCCCAGCGTGAGGCCGAAGGAGTGGAAGTTGGGCAGCACCCACAGCATCGTATCGCTTTCGCGCAGGTCGATATGCTCAGGCAGGCTGCGAACGTTGGCGATGAAGTTGCTGTGCGTCAGCGGCACCGCTTTGGGCATGCCCGTCGTGCCTGACGTGGTGAAGAACACTGCCCAGTCAGGATCAGTCGACTTGCGCTCCACGCCGCGGAAGGCGTCGAGCGCGCCGGCGACTTCAGTCTCGACGACAGGATAGCGCCGCACGCCCGAGGCCGCCTTATCGTCGCCGCGGCTGACAACGATCGCAAACGGCTGCACCAGGTCGATCGTCGGCAGCAGATTATCGACGCCGGCCCGCATGTTCATGGGAATCAGCGTACCTTTCAGGCTCCACACCGCCAGCGCCAGCGCCTCAAGAGCAGGGCAGTTGGGCAGCAGCGTCATCAGCCGCTGGCCTTCCTTAAAGCCGGCTGCTTCCAGGGCGGCACGGTCCTTCTCGACCAGATCGAGAAGATCGGCGCCCGTCAGCCACGATCCTTCCCACCACATCACGTCCTGTGCGGCGCGCTTTTTGAACGATTCGAGGATAATATGTTCAAGCCGTTCCATGAGTCAGCCTCCTGAATTTTGGCCGAAAGCCTTCGCCGCCGGCCGGCAAAATTTTATGTACATGAAAATTCTTTGACTATTCTACACTCTTTTGACGCCGAGCGCAAATGCTTGCTGCCCAGACGGGAGAAAACGCTGTATCAGCACTGATACTTCATCGGCACAAAGTTGGGCATCGGCGCGAAGCCCAGCTTCTCGTAAAAGTCCTTCGTCCCCGGCGCGCCAATCAGACCGATCCAGTCGACGCCCGCTGCGCGCAGCTCCCTGACGAGGAACGAGACGATCTTCTGTCCCCAGCCCTGGCCGCGGTAATCCGTGCGCACAACGATGTCCTGAATGTAGGCGTCGCTCACGCCGTCCGAAAGCGCACGCCCCATGCCGACCAGCTCACTGCCGTCGAACAGCCCGACGAAACGGAACGAATTTTTCACCATCGCCGGGATCACATCCTCGCTCCATCCCTCTTCCCACCAGCCCGCGTCCATATAGAGATCGACCACTGCTTCCGGCTTGACCGACGTGACGACCTCAAGGCGCAGCGATTTATCCAAAGAAAGCACCTCCGTTTATTCGATGCGGACGCCCAGCGCACCCATCATGATAGCATTATGATAACTTTAAAAGGCTGAAAAGGCAAGGGCGTTTTAGAAAAAGAGAACTTTCACAATTCAAAAATAAGGATGTTATCCCGTGAGCGCTCGTTAGAGACTGGGACAATATTACAAAAACCCCCGCCGGACCTTGCGGTCAGCGGGGAAGAGTATCAATTTTTGCCGAGGATCATCGACTCAAAAAGCGCGCGAGTGGCGGCGTTGAAAAAGCTGGAGCAGTGTTTGATGTCAAGCCCCGATTGTCTGTAACGTGCAAGAGTCAACGAGCGCAGTCCGTCCAGTTCTTTTTGCGCCCATTCCGCAGCTTCGGCCCTCAGTTCTAAGACTGATGTCAGACGGGCGATCTCAAGATAGCAGCGGAACGTACTGTAAACGTTTTTCTCTGTCAGCGGCGAGGTCATGATCGAATTTTTACGAATACGGTATATGTAGGCATTGAGCTTTTTATGCGCGACTCGCTCAGCCTGCATCATGCAGGCAAAGTCGAACACAGTATCTTCGTGCAGCATCCTTTCGGGAAATATTAGGGCGTATTTATCAAGGAAGGCGCGTTTGTACATCTGGAGCCACACAACTTCCCGATAATCGCCGTTTGCCTTCATGTTGCAAAAAAGCTGCTGCCCGTCGGTGATTTCGCTGTATTCGTGCGATCTGTAAAGCGAGTACCCTCTTTTGTACTGCGGGTATTTCTGCTCAAGTTCTGGAGTTTCATAAATGCTCTCGCCATCGAAGTAAAGCACATCAAGGTCTCGTGAACTGATCTCATCATACAGATGTCGAAGCACATTAGGTTTGATGAGATCGTCGCTGTCGACAAAACAGACATATTGCCCGCATGCATGACGCAGCCCAAAATTCCGTGCGGCTCCCAGTCCCTGGTTGGTCGTGTGGAAGACCCGAACGAACGGATATTTTCGCGAAAATCTTTCTAAAATCTCGGGCGAGCGGTCGGTCGAGCCGTCATCAATGCACAGCACCTCATAATGCTCCAAGTCTTGCTGAACGACTGAATCGAGGCATTCAGGCAGGTATTTTTGGGTATTGCATACTGGGATGATGAGTGAAAGTTTGGTATTTGAGTGGGGGCAAACTTGTTGTTTTATGCCCAGAAGATCGATTTCTCTCTCGTTGACGTGGACTGCTTGCAGCTGCCTGTGCATCTGGTCTTTCAGCTCATCAAGCTGTTGATGGATGTGTTCATCACGTTTTGAGATGTCTGCCTGATTGGATATGGCGAGTTCCCGCTGTTCGTCGGCGCAGGAGGCAAGCTGTGTTTTGAGCTCATCAAAACGATCTTGGATGCGTAAGTCCTGTTCTGCGTACTCTTTTTGCATAGACTCAACGTGGAATCGCTGCTCCTGCATGAATGATACCGTAAGCTTTTTCAGTTCGGCGTGCTTTTCTTGAATTGAATTATTGTAGCTTTGCTGTTCCTGATCGCTGGTCTTTATCTGCTTTTTTATATCAGACAGCACTGCTGATGTCTTTTGCAGAGCGTTGACTTTATCCATGATCTGCCAGAGAATCTTTCGATTGGGCACAACGAAAATACGGCGATAAACGCGAACGATTAAACTGGCGATGCGATTCATGATGAGAGGACCTCCTGCCTGTAACGTTGAATTATCGACATTATAAAAGACGCCGCCTGGAAAATCCAGGACGGCGTCTTGATTTGTAACACAGTTTCAGCAGATCGACTTCTTCGTCCAGTTCCACGAATCGCGGCACATGTCGTCGAGCGATTTTTCCGCCTTCCAGCCCAGCAGTCGCTCCGCCTTGGATGCGTCGGCGTAGCACTCAGCGATGTCGCCCGCGCGGCGCGGTGCGAACACATACGGCAGCTTCAGCCCGTTGACCTTCTCGAAGGATTTGACCAGATCGAGCACGCTGCTGCCGCGGCCCGTGCCCAGGTTGAACACCTCCGCCCCCGTGTGCGCGGCCGAATACGTCAGTGCTGCCGCGTGCCCCTTGGCCAGGTCGACCACATGGATGTAGTCGCGCACGCCCGTGCCGTCGGGGGTGGGGTAGTCGTCGCCGAACACGTTCAGTCGAGGCAGCTTGCCTGCCGCCACCTGACACAGATAGGGCATCAGGTTGTTGGGAATGCCGTTGGGCGCCTCGCCGATCAGCCCCGACTCGTGCGCGCCGATGGGGTTGAAATAACGCAGCAGCACCACCGACATGGCCGGATCAGCCACGGCCGCGTCGCGCAAAATCTGCTCGATCATGAACTTGGTCCAGCCGTAAGGGTTGGTGCAGCCGCCGGCCGGCATTTTCTCCGTAAAAGGAACTTTGTTCGTCATGCCGTACACCGTGGCCGACGAGCTGAAAATGAACCTCTTGCAGCCATGCGACGCCATCACCTCAAGCAGTGCCAGTGTCGTATCAAGGTTGTTGCGATAGTAGAGCAGCGGCTTGGCGACCGATTCGCCCACGGCCTTCAGCCCCGCAAAGTGCACCACCGCGTCGAGTTCGTTTTCGTCAAACAGGCGCGAAAGTGCCTCCTTATCGGCCACGTCGATCTGATAAAACTTAGGACGAGTGCCTGTGATCTGCTCAATACGGTCAATGACCGAAGCCGAACTGTTCGCCAGATTATCAGCGATGACCACCGCGTGCCCCGCCGCGATCAGTTCTACTGCCGTATGCGAACCGATAAAACCTGTGCCGCCGGTGAGTAAGATATTCATCCCTTTTCTCCTTAGAATAATTCACTTGTTAAGAAGGGTTTTGTATATAAGTTTTATTTTGTCTAGCACTTTTCTTAATGGAGCCGTAACTGTCCAACATGTCGAGTTTTGTATCGCTGCATAAGCAGTAAGGCAATCGGCCAATTCTTTCTGCTGTTGGTTATGTAGTATGACAAGTCTTTCGTACCGAGTCTGTATGGAAGTCATTTTTTCGACGAAATACTTTTCTCTTTCAGCGGTAGCTTTTGCATAGTGGGCCTCTTTGCTTCTTATTTTAGCAGAGAAGTCAGCTTGCAGTTGAGAAATTTGCGATGTGAACATGGTTTTGACGCTATTAAGCTCTTTAGCATGGTTTAAATTGAGGTCATTATATTTTCGTGTTGCTTCAGCCTTTGTAGCAGACAATTCTTCTTTATAGCGTTCTTCGACCTCATGGATTGAATTAGCCGCTTCTTTTTTGATTTCTGCTATTTGTTCTAAAAACTCTGCTTGCTGTTTGTCGACTTGTTGTTGGAATTTTGCATTTGCATTAGATAGCTCTTCTTTATGGTGTTTTTTAATTATATGAATTTTATTAGTGGATTCGATTACAGATTCTGCCAATTGATCGGATGTTTTGCTGCTTTGCTCAATGAATTCAGCGAATGATAAAAGATAGCTGGGCGACGTGTTCGCGAGTTCGTGCTTTAGAATTGTTGAAGACTGATTCCAAATTGTTCGATCTTTTAAGGTGATTGATTGTCCAGAATTTCTTAACGAAATGCCAGTGTACAACTTGGAAATAATTACTGGGAGAGTCTGCGGATCAAGTAAACAAAAAAGTTGACATGCATAATCTTCAAAATAAGTCATTTCATCCCAGAGTGTTGATGAAATATTCTTGAAAGCCGATTTAGGAAAGAGCATCCCACTAAAAGGAATATGATTAGCGCCTGTTAAAGATTTCAGAAAATCCTTTGCAGGATAAACTCCTGCAGATTTCTGAGCAATTTCTGCAGGGTTGATGATAGTAATATGTGGCTCGTCAAAATATACTTGCGAATCTACGAATACTGCAGATTCTGTTGGAAGCAGTTTTAGCAGTAGCGACAAATGTAAAGCATGATCGCTGAAAAGAAAATCATCATCGTCGACAAACCAAAACCAATCAGCGGCAATATCTGCTATAGCGTTTTGAATCAAGAGAAAACGAGTATCTTCCTTGTTCTTGATTTTATAACTGTGAAAATGAATCAGCGTTAAAAAGGATTTAAGTCTTTCGGGAATAACTTCCTGGTCTGACAGAAGATGTATTTCAAAACGTGTATGACTTTTTGTTTGTTTAATGAATTCTATTAAACTATTCAGATTCCTTTGCAATAACTCAACTCGCTTAAATTGCGTACGGACGACAAAAGCCACAGTACGATTGCTTTGCTTTTCTGCAACCGTAATTTCTAAATCATGATTATCTTCTGATTCGGATGAAGGAGGGAGTAACTTAAGGAGTCCTTCTCTACCGATTAGTTTTTCATCATAACAAGCAAGTTGTGGAGCAATGAATAATCCTAGATTGTTTTTTCTGCACAGTTCGCTTAACTCCCTGGCTAAGGATTGCTCAGGAATTTGATCAGGAACTGAAACTCCATGTTTCGCAAAAGCATCGGTATTGATTATGAAAATGTTGCCGTCAAGAATTTTTGCCGGCAAAATCACAGTTGAAAGATTAGGTCCGAAATGATTATTACCAGCATAACACACGTAATCTGAGCCGGAATACCCGATACCCGCAAAGGTAATCCCCGCACAACCAATGAGACCCCAGTTTGGAAAATGGATTTGCATGTAATCAATTAACAACTCAATGGAATGGACATAATCTGTCGTCGTCGGAATAAAATCAATATTGGATATTATTTCGACATTGCATCTGTCGTCCACGCGCTCGGGGAGCTCTCCCCACGGTGCGCGGCTTCTGGCAATCCACAGTATTCCATTCATTGTACTGCGGTTATCATATTTTGCCAGGCGTCCGCGTTTTCCCCTTGGCTGATGTTCCGAAGGCAACATGTCTTTGATTCGAAACCACTCGCTGTCTGTCAGTTTGTATCGTTTCGTCCCCATGCACTTAGATTACATGATTATCTCTATTTTGCAAGAGCACGTTTTTAAAACAGACCCTAAACTCTTGCATCAGTGTAACGCCATGGGCTTCAATCAGCGCCAGCGTTGAGTCGAGGTTGTTGCGATAATAAGCAGTGGCTTGGCGACCGATTCGCCCACGGCCTTCAGCCCCCGCAAAGTGCCCCACCGCGTCGAGTTCGTTTTCGTCAAACAGGCGCGAAAGCGCCGCCGTGTCGGCCACGTCGATCTGATAAAACTTGGGGCGTGTCCCCGTGATTTGTTCAATACGGTCAACGACCGAAGCCGAACTGTTCGCCAAATTGTCGGCGATGACCACCGAATGTCCCGCCGCGATCAGCTCGACCGCCGTGTGCGAACCGATAAAACCAGTACCGCCGGTGAGTAGGACGTGCATGAATAGACCTCCCAAAGAAGGGTAATGTAGGAATCGCGGAAATTATACAACAGTGCAAACAAATGAGCAAAGGTGAAGACTTGTTTTTTGAAGATACAGAGGTTAAAATGTTATCCACATTACGGCAAATGCAACGCAAAAAGGAGTTGACACCAATGCCGATCTGCGGCACGCTTTTCACAGCACAGCACAGCACAGCACAGCACAGCACAGCACAGCACAGCACTAAAAGCATCATTATATCTGAACATCCTTAAATAAAACGCCAAGTAACTGCAATGACAGCAGATAAACCTCTGTTGTCACTGCGGTTATTTGGCGTTTTTTGCTGCCTATAGATCGAACATTCAGCAAAGGAGAACTTGTTATCCCATGCTCTTCAATTCGCTTCACTTCATCGTCTTTTTCCCCGGCGTGCTACTGCTAAACTTCATCACGCCCCTGCGCTTTCGCTATCTTGTGCTGCTGGCGTGCAGCTATTACTTCTACATGTGCTGGAACGCCAAATACGCCCTGCTGCTGCTGTTTTCCACCGTTGTTACGTATCTCAGCGGCCTGCTCATCAAACGTTATGAAGGCGCTCGCGGCAGACAGAAACTGTGCGTTGCCCTCAGCTTTATTTTGAACCTGGCCGTATTGTTCTTGGTAATGCCCTTATAATGGTGTAAAAAGAACAACGAGCCATAAGGTTCAACTTCAGGTAAGATGTTGTTGCCCATAACAACACATGCCCGAAAGGAGAACGATTATGGCTCACATCAATCTGACACTGACCCAAGAGGAAATTCTAGCCCTGCTTTCAGAAAATCGAGATGAGGCTTTTCGCCAGCTCTTCCAAGGGTGTCTGAACAGCATCTTACAAGCTGAATCAGCAGAACAACTCGGAGCTGCCCGCTATGAGCGCCCAGACGCTCGAACAGATTCTC
>Ga0256405_10001833_pt1 | contig 54286 bp, 34 predicted proteins | sample RumenRJG_02DNA_FD_189096 | JGI IMG/M metagenome (GOLD analysis project Ga0256405, IMG submission 189096) | Bovine rumen microbial communities from Lethbridge, Alberta, Canada - RJG_02 | ecosystem: Host-associated > Mammals > Digestive system > Stomach > Rumen | place: Canada: Alberta... | reverse complement strand
CAACGGACACATTCCTTGATGTCAAGCTCATTTCGTCCTTCGGACGAACAAAAGTGCAAGGAAAATCCTAAAATATATAAATTTTCCTTGCACTTTTGCAGCCAATAAATTGCTTCAAGCTGCGCTACGAAGCAATTTATTGGCTGATGAGCAGACATTAAGTACGCGAAAGAAGAGCTTGACAACGGCGATTTTGACAGCATTACCGACTTTGCCGGGCTTATAGACCACCACTACTACAACGCGCCGGAGTGGTTCCTTGAGCACAGCGATTATTATGACGAAGCGAACTACAGCCGTGATACCGACAGCATGAAAACCTCTCCTTGCTGTACCGGATCGGTATCTATAAGCAGGATCGGGTAATTTCGTCACGATTCAGATATGCGCGCAGAGCGCGCTCCACAATTGTGCATTGTGCATTGTGAATTGTGAATTTATCTATGATCCTGCGGGATAACAAAAGACCCCTGTCATTACTGACAGAGGGTCTTCTTCTGTATTGCGTGCTGTTAAGGCGGGAATTTACCCGTTTATTCTGAACCTTGCAACCTGCTCCTGAAGCAGCTTGGACTGACCGGAAAGCTCCTCGCAGGAAGCAGCGGTCTCTTCGGCTGTTGCGGAGTTTGTCTGGATTACCTGCGAGATCTGTTCGATACCGCTGGTTATCTGGTTAATAGACTCATTCTGCTCTGCGCTTGCGGAAGCAATCTCGGTGATGAGCGCGGCAGTCTGTGACGACATATCCTTGACTTCCTTCATTGAATCCGCAGTCGCAAGTGCTATCTTGCTGCCCTTGCCGACAGCCTCAATAGAAGCGTTGATGAGCGATGTGGTGCTGCTTGCAGCTTCGGCGGACTTGCTTGCGAGGTTGCGGACTTCATCTGCGACTACGGCGAAGCCCTTGCCGGCATCTCCTGCACGGGCTGCTTCAACAGCCGCGTTGAGTGCAAGGATATTTGTCTGGAACGCGATATCCTCGATAGTCTTGATGATCTTCTCGATCTCCTGGGAAGTGGAGCTTATCTCGTTCATTGCCTGGACCATGTTCTGTATCTCGAGGTCCTGCTCGTTTACTCTGTCCTGGGTCTGCTTGGAGAGGGTTCCTGCCTGCGCCGCATTCTGTGCGGTATTAGCGATCTGTGTGGAAACTTCTGCGATAGTAGCGGAAATCTCTTCGATAGCTGAAGCCTGGCGGGTAGTGCCGTCCGCGAGGGACTGGGAGCCTTCTGCCATCTGGTTGGAACCGGTGAGAACTTCGTTACTGCTCATATTGACATCTGTCATGATGCTGTTAAGAGCATTCAGAATATCGTTGATCGAGTTTTCTATCTGCACAAAATCGCCGGGATATGCAACACCTGTGCGTACTGTGAGGTCTCCCTTTGAAATAGCGGTGAGGACTCTTCCGAGATCGGAGATTATCGAGCTCATGTTGGTGATGAGCTCATTTGAAGCCTCGGACATGGTTTCGATCTCGTCGTTTGTCTTGTATATCTGTGCAGGGGTCGTGATATCGCCGTCAGCCATTTCCTGCATACGTTTTGCGGTGGCTGCGACAGGACCGGCTATCTTCTTGATGCGTATGCTTGTGATTATGAATGCCAGGATCGTTGAGAGTATCGCAACTACGACTATCATGAATGCAGCCGTTGCTATGCTGTCAAGTACGGGCTGTTCGGGTGTAGCGGTCACGATATACCAGCCTTCTGCGCTTTCTGTCTGCGCAAACCCGGCTATGTATGCTTTTCCGGCGAGGTTGAACTCGACATTGCCGGATTTGCCGTTGAGTACCGTTGTCGCTGCATCTGTGAGAGACTTGCCGAGGTCATGTTCGCCCTTGAGTTCGGTGAGCTGGGGGATAGCGTTTGTGCTTGTTCCTACGACGATACCGTCTTTATCCATGATGAAAGCGATTCCGTTTTCCTCATAATGGACTTCCTTGATGAGTTCGGAGAATGTATCGGCTGCAAGACCGCCGTAAACGACGTAATCCTGACCGTTCGCGGAGAAGTATTTGCCCATCATTATAGTAATGGAGTTGTCGGTCATGCGGATAACAGGGCTCGACACATAAGCTCCGCGGGTAGCCATAGCCTGCTTGAAGTACTCGCGGGCGGAGATATCGGTATCGCTGTATGTTTTGCCTGTGCTGTATGCAATGGAGAAATCCTTGAATGTGCTTGTGGAAGCGGCGTCTTTCAGCATTGCTTTTCTTTCGTCGATAGAAATGCTTTCGTCAACTATACTGAGGTTCTTATCGACTACATCAAACTGCTGTGACAGTGAGGAGATCGTATTCTCGACGGACAGGGCGTAGGCTTCGGAAAGAGCAAGTCCTTCGTCTTTGTACATTGACAGGTATCTGCCAAAGCTTACAACAACATATATCACAACGAGAATGATACATGCGCCGAGTACCGGAATGGTCGATAAGAGAGTAAGTCTCAGTTTCAATGTTTTTCTTTTCTTGTTCATTTGCGTCCTCTGAATGAGATCTTTGTTTTACATCAAAATACATCTGTATAAAATATTATACCATATAAAAATTTAGTACACAATATACAATTATTACAAATGATTTAAGCAAATACTGTACAAAATAACAATAAGCGGTATCCGATCCTGCTGTTGCACATCATTGCGCAACAGGGATAAATCATGCTCCGGCAGTTCATGCTTTTAGCATATCGTTGTTGAATATGAACAAAAAGTGCAAACATTATTTATAAAAAATAGCGATTGACACAAGTACGCAATCTGTGGTATTATTTATTCAAGAGAAATGCGCAACCGTTTGCGCTCCCGATGATATGATAAAGGAGCTTGTTCAGCCTATGAGATCTGTGTATAAGATTTGCGCAATTGCAGCCGCAGCCGTTATGTGCGCTTCCTGCGCAAACGGAAGTACAGGCAGTACAGCGGATACTTCCGCTCCGGACGCTTCCGCCGGCATCACTGATACCGCCGCGGCAGAGCATAAGGCTATACCGAGCGACACACTGTACGTCAAGAAGATAGACGGGCTGTCGGACGATTTCATAATGGGCTGCGACATCTCAAGCGTTATCTCACTTGAAAATTCCGGCGTGAAGTTCTGCGACTATGACGGGAATGAGAATGACCTGTTCGATACGCTTGCAAAGTCCGGCATAAACTACATACGCGTCCGCATCTGGAACGATCCTTATGACGCGGACGGAAACGGCTACGGCGGCGGAAACTGCGATATAGAGACCGCCTGCAAAATAGGAAAGCGTGCCGCTGACGCGGGAATGAAGCTCCTCGCCGATTTCCACTACTCCGACTTCTGGGCAGACCCCTCAAAGCAGATGTGCCCGAAAGCGTGGGAAGGAATGGAGATAGAGGAGAAGAAGGAAGCCCTCTACGAATACACGAAGGACTGCCTCACAAAGCTGAAGGAAGCGGGCGCAGATGTCGGAATGGTACAGCTCGGAAACGAGACCAACGGCAAGATGAGCGGCGAGAAGATATGGATGAACATCTACTATCTCATGGACGCAGGTTCCCGCGCGACCCGCGAGGTGCTGCCGGACGCGCTTATCGCGGTGCATTTCACCAACCCGGAATCCTCCGACAATATGCTCAACTACGCGAGCAAGCTGAACTACTACAAACTCGATTATGATGTGTTCGCTTCGTCCTACTACCCGTATTGGCACGGCACTCTTGAAAATCTTACATCGGTGCTGAAAACAGTCTCCGAGACTTACGGCAAAAAGGTAATGGTAGCCGAGACCTCATACGCCTACACCCTTGAGGACGGCGACGGGAACGGCAACTCCATAGGCGAAGTCGTGAACTATGAAAAGAAGTACCCGATCTCGGTGCAGGGTCAGTCCCGTGAACTCGCCGACGTTATCGAAGCGGTAACGAATGTGGGTGACAGCGGCATCGGCGTGTTTTGGTGGGAAGCGGCATGGCTTCCGGTGCCCGGCGAAAGCTGGGAGGAACGCTCGGAGCTGTGGGAGAAATACGGTTCCGGCTGGGCATCAAGCTACTCTGCGGAATATGACCCCGATGACGCGGGCAAGTATTACGGCGGGTGCGCGTGGGAGAACCAGGCGATGTTCGGATTCGACGGCAAGCCTCTCGAATCCCTCAAAACGTGGTCACTGGTAAGAACGGGCAACGAAGTCCCGCTTGTCCCGGACGCGATAAAGGACAGCGAGATAATGGTGAAGCTCGGTGAGCCGATAGTGCTCCCGGCAAAGGCTTCCGCAATATACAACGACGGCAGCGAGCAGGAGCTCGATGTTGAATGGGAACCGGCGGATCTCGAAGCTATGACGAACGGCGAGCCGGAGACATACACCATAAAGGGAACAGCCGGCGGTATGGATACGGTATGCAGAGTTGCAATGGTAGATGCGAACTACGTCCTTAACTACAGCTTTGAGGACGAAGACCGCGAAATGTGGAAGATCGAAAATATCAGCGACAAGACCACACAGATCGACTATCAGAAAAAGGCTCTCGATGCAGTCACAGGAGACTACGCGCTTCACTTCTGGGGCGAAAAGGCGACGGAGTTCAGAGCATCGCAGACGGTAACGGAGATACCGGCGGGAACATACTCTCTTACCGCTTCGGTGCAGGGCGGAATAGACGGAAGTGACGATGCACAGGACATTTACATCTTCGCTTATACGAACGATGATGAAGCGGGAATGCTGAAGGCTTCCGCGGAGTTGTCCGGATATGCGGTCTGGCAGCACCCGAAGGTGACGGATATCGTTGTGAACGAAGGCGACACCGTGCATGTCGGCGTGTATGTGAAGGCGGGCGCAGGTTCGTGGGGAACCATAGACGACTTTATGCTCAACCCGCAGAAATAACGTTATTGAACGGTCAGGAGATACCGTTTGATATATTAAAAAGTAATCAATAAGCAAAACAGATCAGGAGGTCAATTTTAATGAAAACTGCAAAGAAAACTCTTCCGATAATGCTCGCATTATCACTTCTCGTTACTGTCGGCGCAGGCTGCGGTAACTCCACACCCGCAAGTACAACGGCTGCCGCACCCGCTGCCGAGAATGCTGCGACAGAAGCTGCCGCACCCGCTGATACGGCTGCTCCCGCTGCCGACAGCACAGCTTCCGGCGACAAGCAGACCATAACCGTATGGGCTCCGGAAGAAGTTGTTGAATTTACACAGGGAAAGCTCAACGACTGGCTCGCAGGTCAGGCTGACTGGAACGGCAAGTACAGCATCACCGTTTCCGCTATGGGCGAAGGCGATGCTACAACACAGATGCTCACAGACGTTGAGGCAGGTGCAGATGTATTCGGATTTGCACAGGACCAGCTTGCCCGTCTTGTAGCGGCAGGCGCTCTCTCCAAGCCCGGCGGAACATTCCTCTCTCACGTTACCGAGAACAACGACGCAGGCTCCGTTGGCGCAGTTACACTGAACGGCGACATCTACGCTTATCCGGAGACTTCCGACAACGGCTACTTCCTCTACTACGACAAGTCCGTCGTTACAGACCCCTCCACACTTGAGGGCATTATCGAACAGTGCGGCGCTGCAGGCAAGAACTTCTACATGGATATCCAGTCCGGCTGGTATGATGTTGCATTCTTCTTCGGAACCGGCGCACAGTGCTACTACGACTATGATACCGAAGGACTCGTAACCGGCTGCACATGTGATTACAGCAGCGATAAGGGTCTTGCGGCAATGAAGGCTATGGTTGAAATGGCGAAGAGCAAGGGCAAGGGATATGAGCAGACACCCGACGGTGCTGCGGCACTCTTCAATCCCGACGGCGGTACAGCAGGCGCTCTTGTTTCCGGAACATGGGACTATGCAACAGTCAAGGATTTCCTCGGCGACAACTTCGGTGCAGCCAAGATGCCTACATTCACAGTTGACGGTCAGACATACCAGATGAGCGGCTTCGGCGGATTCAAGCTCGTAGGCGTTAAGCCCCAGACAGACTCCGACAAGCTCACATTCTGCCACCTCGTTGCAGACTACATCACATCTGAAGAGATGCAGCTCGCAAGATTTGAGGAAAAGGGCTGGGGTCCCTCCAACCTTAACGCTCAGAAGTCCGATGAAGTTCAGGCTAACGAAGCTCTTGCAGCTCTCGCAGAGCAGCTTGCATTCTGCCCCGGTCAGGGTCAGTACCCCGGCGCTTACTGGGATCTCACAACCGCTTTCGGTACAGATATCAACAGCGGCAAGTATGCCGATGCTGACGATGCAACTCTGACAGCGGCACTCAAGGAACTCGAAGACGCTATAAAGGCAGCAAAGTAAGATCTATCCGGCAGGGCAGAGGGGCGCGATCAAGCGCCCCGGCGTCCGCCGTTTTCGGAACGGATAGCTGCAGGAAAATACTCCGCGGCCGGACCTCCAAAGCGGTCGCGGGGAATGCGGCGATACGCTGCGAAAACGGCAGACTTGCTGTGACTACCGATGAAAGGACGGCTTGACATGAGCAGATTATCGGAACTTGAATACCTCGGATTGCCGCCGATGAAGCGGCACCTGTATGATATCGGACAGTTCTTTGTGAGGCTGCCCGGAAATATACTGAACTTCCTTAAGAAGATCCCGCTGGGTATATGGAAGTGCATCTGCGCTGTAGGGAAATTCTTTGCGGAGATCGGTCATATTTTTGCGGACGGCGACTGGAAGACAAAGCTTTCCTTTATCATAATGGGCTTCGGTCAGTTCTTCCGTCATCAGATAGGACGAGGAATACTATTCCTGCTTATGGAAGGATTGTTCGTGTGGTTCATGGCTGCAATGGGCGGCGGGTATCTTTACGGACTTAAGGATCTCGGCACCCAGGCTACGATAAAGACGCTGAACGCCTACGGACTTGAAGTTGTGGAGTACAAGGACAACAGCCTGAAGATACTGCTGTACGGCGTGCTTACAATATTCATAATCGTCGGCTTCATTATAACATGGGTCATAAACATACGGCAGAACTATACTGCGCAGAAGCTTATCGAGAAGGGTATCCGCCCGAAATCCTTCAAGAACGATATCAAGTCTCTTGCTGACGAGCAGTACTACAAGACACTTCTTGCGGTTCCGCTGCTTGGAATAACGGTATTCACGATACTGCCGATATTCTTTATGATACTGATAGCGTTCACGAATTACGACTACTCGCATCTCCCGCCCGACAAGCTGTTCGGCTGGGTCGGCTGGGACAACTTTCAGACAATACTTGCGACGGACGCTTCCGGAAGCGACAAGTTCGCATACACATTCCGCGAAATACTTATATGGACGCTTATCTGGGCTCTTGTTGCAACATTCTCCAACTACTTCCTCGGAATGTTCGTTGCGATCTGCATTAACCGCAAGGGCATAAGGTTCAAGAAGGTATTCAGAACTGTGCTCGTTATGACGATCGCTGTACCGCAGTTCGTATCTCTTCTGCTGGTATCGAAGATGTTCGCGGACGAGGGAATCGTAAACAACATTCTGCTTCAATGGGGCTGGATAGCCGATAAGATACCGTTCTGGACGACGCAGGACATGGCGCGCATAATGGTGCTTGTTGTGAACCTGTGGGTAGGCATACCGTATCTTATGCTGATAGCTACAGGCGTACTTATGAACATACCTGCCGATCTCTACGAGAGCGCGAAGATAGACGGAGCTTCCGGCATAAAGCAGTTCACGAAGATCACGCTTCCGTATATGCTCTTCGTCACCGGACCGTATCTGCTCACGAGCTTCACGGCGAATATAAACAACTTCAACGTAATCTATCTGCTGACCGCGGGTGCACCGAAGACTATGGATTACCAGGGCGGTGCGGGAGGCACAGATCTTCTGATAACATGGCTCTATACGCTGACTATCACGAACAACGACTACAAGATAGCCGCGGTCATAGGTATTCTCGTATTTATTGTCGTAGCGGTCATCTCGCTTATCGTCTATAATGTATCTCCCGCTATGAAGAATGAGGAGGATTTCCAGTGAGTAAGAAATACACGAGCAAATCCGGCAAGGAGCGCACAGTCCGCGCGATAATATACATTTTCCTTACTCTGCTGTGCGTTATCTGGCTGATACCGTTCATATATCTGATATTCCAGGCGTTCCGCGGTGAATCCACTTCAATGGTAACATACATAATCCCGAAGGAGTGGTCATTCAAGAACTTTGTATTCCTTACGGAAAAGACGAATTTCTGGAGCTGGTATCTGAACACGTTCATAATCGCGCTTTTCAACGCGGTGCTTCAGACAGTTATCGTTCTCTGCGTTGCGTATGCGCTTTCGAGAATGAGGTTCAAGGGGCGCAAGCTTCTGATGAATCTCATGCTGGTGCTGGGAATGTTCCCGGGCTTCCTTTCGATGATCGCAACTTACTTTATATTGAAGCTGTTCGGTCTTACGAGCGAGAACTCGGTGCCGGGACTTATACTTGTCTATGCCGCAAGTTCCGGAATGGGCTACTATATCGCGAAGGGATTCTTCGACACGATCCCGAAGTCGCTTGACGAGGCGGCGCGTATAGACGGTGCTTCCCGTGCAAGAGTATTCTTCCGTATAATAATGCCTATGGCAAAGCCGATAATCATCTACACGATAATGATGGCATTCATAGCTCCGTGGGGAGACTTCATGTATGCTTCGCTTATAACATTCGGACACGAAGAAGCGTACAATGTTGCCGTCGGCTTGTACAAGTGGCTCGACAAGGAGCATATCAGCAACTACTTCACGGTATTCTGCGCAGGCGGTCTGCTGGTATCTCTCCCGATAACGGCGCTGTTCATGTCGCTTCAGAAATACTATGTCGAAGGTGTCACCGGCGGTGCTGTCAAAGGTTAAGACAATTCATTCTCAGTTTAGAAGGAGCATATTATGGCAGAGGTTAAACTCAGAAACGTTAAGAAACAGTATGATAACGGCTTCGTAGCCGTGCATGACTTCAACCTTGAGATAAAGGACAAGGAATTCATCGTGCTTGTCGGACCTTCCGGCTGCGGTAAGTCCACCACTCTGCGAATGATCGCGGGACTTGAGGATATAAGCGGCGGCGAGATCTCTATCGGAGAGAACGTGGTAAACGATATGGAGCCGAAGGACAGGGATATCGCCATGGTATTCCAGAACTACGCGCTTTATCCCCACATGAGCGTTTATGAGAATATCGCATTCGGTCTCAGACTTCGCAGGCTCCCCAATGACGAGATACATCAGAAGGTCTGCGAGGCAGCGGAGATACTCGGTATCACCGAGCTTCTCGGACGCAAGCCGAAACAACTCTCCGGCGGTCAGAGACAGCGTGTTGCTATCGGACGCGCGATAGTCCGTGTGCCGAAGGTATTCCTCATGGACGAACCGCTCTCTAACCTCGACGCGAAACTGCGCAATCAGATGCGCGCAGAGATCATAATGCTCCGCGAGAAGATACAGACCACATTCGTGTACGTTACCCACGATCAGACGGAAGCCATGACCCTCGGTGACCGCATAGTCATAATGAAGGACGGCTATGTGATGCAGGTAGGTACTCCGCAGGAGCTTTTCAATCACCCGGCAAACCTTTTCGTAGCCGGATTTATCGGAACTCCGCAGATGAACTTCTTTGATGCGAAGCTCATAAAGGACGGCGGAAAGTATCATGCCGCAGTCGAAAGTGCGAAGATCGAGCTTCCGCAGTATATCTGCGACGCGCTTGCGAAGAGAAGCAGCGTTCCGGAAAATGTAACTCTCGGCGTTCGTCCGGAGAACCTTATTCTCTGCGCAGACGGCGCTCCCAACTCTATCGCGGCGGAAATAAAGGTCACCGAGATGATGGGAAGCGAGATACATATCCACGCTGAATGTGCGGACGGAAAGCCTGTGATACTGCGCGTACAGATAGCGGATATGAGCGATGAGGAGCAGATCGCGCTCATAAGAAAGAAGAGTTTCTCGTTCACTCTCCGTGAGCGTACCGTAAACATATTCGATCCCGAGGACGGAAGAAATCTTGCGGTGGAAGGCGCGGTGGCAGTACCGAAGAAGGCGGAAGTTCCCGCGGAGCCGATCCCCGGAGGCAAGTCAAAGAAAAAGGACAGGAAAGCTAAGAAGTAACCGAAGGATAAAATGGATATAATCACTTCTAACGGCAGAAAAGCGCAGCTTGACGATGTCGCAAAGGCTTTGGGGATATCGAAGACAACGGTGTCCCGCGCAATATCCGGCAAGGGGCGTGTAAGCGCGGCAACACGAAAGCGGGTGCTTGACTGCATCAAGGAAATGAATTATTCGCCGAATATGATTGCCAAGAGCTTTTCGGAGAATAAAACATACAACATAGGCGTGGTCATACCTATGGATAACATCGAGACAGAGGCGCCGTTCTTCCAGACCTGTCTTATGAGCATCTCAAAGTGCTGTGCGCTGCGCAGCTACGATACGCTTGTGATAGGCACGGAGAAGAATGATCTGTCCCAGCTGCGGAGAGTTCTCGAAAGCGGGAAGACCGACGGTATCATAATCACCCGCCCCCTTCAGAGCGGAAGTATGGAGCAGCTCCTCGTCAGCATGGGCGTGCCCTATGTGACCGTCGGGCAGAGTTCCGACCTTGACGCGGTCACCATAGACAGCGCTCACAAGGAAGGCAGCTACGAGCTCACTTCATACCTGCTCATGAACAACAAGCCCCAGAAGCTCGGGCTGATACTTGGCAGTATGGAACAGACCGTGAACCGGAGCCGCTACGAAGGCTTTGTAAGAGCGGTGGAAAGCTCGGGTGTCTTTGTGCCCAACAAGACCGTTTTCCTCGGTGTGAACAGCGAAATGCAGCTCCGCAGGGTCATAGACGACCTTCTCCAGCGTGAGTGCAGCTGCATAATATGCGGCGACGATATGATCTGTATGTATGCGGTGAATATGCTTTCGTCGATAGGTAAAGTGATACCGCGTGACATAAGGGTAGCTTCGCTATATAACAGTATTTACCTCGATATGTATTCGCCCCCGATAACAGCCCTCAGCTTCCGTGCGGGCGACCTTGGCGCGACAGCCGCGAACCTGCTGCTGGATATGCTTGAGGGAAAGGATACTTCCCGGGAGACCATGCTCGGATTTGAAATGCTCATAAGAAAATCAACGATGTGATGATCTGACGGCTGCTGAACACGGCATTGACCGTACCGGCAGCCGTCGGTCTGTTTAAGGCTGAAACGGAGATAAGATGACAAGAAAACTGTTCTGCGATAAATGGGAGTTCTCACTTTGTCCGATAGATACGGAGTACGACAGCGCTTCCGGCTGGAAACGGGTCGATCTCCCGCACGACTGGCTCATATACGATACCAAAGACCTTTATAGGACGTCCACCGGCTGGTACAGGAGAACTTATTTGCATAAGGACGACGGACTGCGCACCGTTCTGCGGTTTGAGGGCGTGTATATGGACAGCCGGGTGTATGTCAACGGCGTTCAGGCGTTCGAGTGGAAGAACGGCTACACCACCTTTGACGCGGATATCACTGACTTTCTGCGCGAGGGCGAAAACCTTATCGCAGTCCGCATAGATCACCGCGCTCCCAATTCCCGCTGGTATTCCGGCGCCGGTATTTACCGCAATGTGTGGCTCTGCCGTTATCCGGATATCCACATTCTGCCGGACGGAGTGTACATTTCCGCCGACAGGAACGTGACAGTGACTGTCGAAACGGAGCGCCCCGCAGATGTTACAGTGGAGGGGCTTACTGTACGCACTGCCGTTCTTGAAGGCGGGAAAGTGCTTGCGGAGACCGAAAGCCCGCTCACCGCAGCCGACAGCAGCCTTCTTGCGCCGCTTGCACGGGAAGGCTGTAAATATGCGGTCAACACGCAGACGCTGACCGTTGACGGTGCGCTGAGGTGGGACATAGACTGCCCGAAGCTGTATGAATGTCTTACCGAGCTTAAAAGGGACAGCGGGGTGATAGATTCGCAGACCACTCAATTCGGCTTCCGCGATATCCTTTTTACCGAGAACAGCGGTTTCTTCCTTAACGGACGGCATGTGAAGCTTCACGGAGTCTGCGAGCATCACGATCTCGGCGCTCTCGGCGCGGCAATGAACAAAAACGCTCTGCGCAGAAAGCTTAAAAAACTGCGCACAATGGGAGTGAACGCGATTCGCACCTCCCACAATCCCGCTGCCGTCGAGCTGTTCGAGCTTGCGGACGAAATGGGATTTCTTGTGCTGTCGGAGTTCACCGATGTGTGGGAGATACCGAAGACGGAGTACGATTATGTGCGGTTTGCGAAAGAATGGCGGGAACGGGATATAGCGTCATGGGTGCGCCGTGACCGTTCTCACCCCTGCGTTTTCGCATGGAGCATCGGAAACGAGATACCCGATACCGGCGCTGATGAACACGGTCAGGAGCTTACCTCGCTGATGAAGAGGCTTGTGCGGCTCCACGATCCGCGCTGCAACGGGTATGTGACGATCGGCTCAAATCAGATGCGCACCGAAAACGGGCAGAAATGCGCGGATATACTGAAGATCGCAGGCTACAACTATGCCGAAGAGCTTTACAAAAAAGACCACGAAAAATACTCTGACCGCTGCATTTACGGCAGCGAGACTTCCTCGGTAGTCACAAGCCGCGGGATATACCATTTCCCGCTTGAGGAAGCGAATCTCGGCGATGATGACGGTCAGTGCTCCGCGCTCGGAAACGGTTCTCCGATATGGGCGGCGAAGAACTGGGAAGCCTGCATAATCCCGGACCGCGACGCTGATTACTGCGCCGGTCAGTTTATCTGGACGGGCTTTGACTACATCGGCGAGCCCACCCCCTACGACAGCAAGAACAGCTATTTCGGGCAGTTCGACACTGCCGGATTTGAGAAGGACGGCGCGTATGTGTTCCGGGGTGCGTGGACGGACGGCCGCACAGAGCCTTTCGTGCATATCTTCCCGTACTGGGATTTCAGCGAGGGCGAGATGATAGATGTGCGCGTTGCTTCCAATCTTCCGAAAGTCGGACTGTACCTTAACGGCAGGCTTATAAAGGAGCAGAAATTTGACCGCGCTCACGGGAAAGAGCTTCTGCTTGACGCAAAGATTCCGTATGAGCCCGGCGAGCTGACTGCGATAGGGTATGATGCGGCAGGAAATGAACGCGCCCGCGATGTACAGCGCAGTTTCAGTGACACCCACCATATAATAGGTATTCCGGATAAAGAGAAGCTTAAAGCAGACGGGCGGGATCTGATATTCGTGGACATTTCCGCCTATGACAAGGAGAACATTTTTGCTGCGAATGCCAACGACAGGGTCACAGTGGAAGTGACCGGCGCGGGCAGGCTCATCGGTCTCGATAACGGCGATTCCGCCGATTTTGAGCAGTACAAGGGCATATCCCGCAGGCTTTTCTCCGGAAAGCTTCTTGCGATAATCGCGGCAAAGGATATTCCCGGCGAAGTCAGAGTAAAGATTACTTCTCCGTCGGCAGAGGGCGATGAGATATTCCTTACGGCAGTCCCCGCCGAGGTTCCGGAGGGCGTTTCCTGCATGCAGGAAAACAGACCGTACCCCGCAGACTGCCCGGATACAGCGCAGGACATTCCCGTGCGTAAGATCGAGCTTATAAGCGAGAGCAGGACGTTCACACCGGAGCGCCGCACCATGCGGTTCGATCTGAGACTGCACCCGGAGAATGCAGTGTACAGGGATATTACATACCGCCTTACGAACGTGAACGGAATTGACACAAAGCTTGCAAGAATAACAGCCTCCGACGAAACGGGCGTGACGGTTGAGTGTATAAGCGACGGCGGGTTCTGCCTGCGTGCGCTGTGCAGAAACGGCAGTGATAAAGTCCGGCTGATGTCGATAACCGATTTGCGCGGCGAAGGTCTCGGAAGCGCATTCCATGACCCGTACACGCTTATCGAGGGCGGACTCTGCACCTTGTCCGGCGGTGATGTGAAGAACGGTATTGAGCACGGCATCAGGACAGGCAGCGAGGGCGGCTGGTTCGGCATAGAGAACATCGACTTCGGGGAGACCGGAACGGATATCGTTACCCTGCCCGTATTCACCGAAACAAGCGGGCCGATGACGATAAAGCTGTACGACGGAACGCCGGAGAACGGCGAGCTTATCGGAGATCTCACATACTGCAAAGAATCGCGCTGGCTGGAATACCAGCCCGAAACATATACGCTCACGAAGAAGCTTTCGGGAATACATACGGTAAGCGTTGAAGCCGCGGGAAAAGCGGATTTCGGCGGACTTCTCTTTGTGAGAAAGGCGAAGGAGACATCGGAGATATCCGCGTCCGAACGTACAAACATCTACGGCGACAAGTACACGGTAAGCGAAGATGCGATAACCGGCATCGGCAACAATGTCATCATCTCTTTCGGCGGGTTTGATTTTACCGGAGCATCGCCTTCCGGGCTTGTCATTACCGGCAGAACAAAGCTTGCCGTGAACAGCATTGAGGTGATGTTCGAGGGCGATACCGAGAAGCGTGTGCAGTACAGCTTTGAGGGCTGTGAAGAATATATGCCGAGGACTGTACCGCTCACGGGAATAAGCGGCAAGGTCAGAGTCTCGTTTGTATTCCTGCCCGGCTGTGACTTTGATCTCAAGTCATTCCGGTTTATCTGAACGACATATATAGACAAATTCACAATTCACAATTCACAATGCACAATTGTGGAGCGCGCTGTGCGCGCATATCTGAATCGTGACGAAATTACTTGATTTTGTCTGCGGACAGATACTGATGCAGTATAAAAGATGATCTCCCTCGTTCCGGATCATTCCGGGACGGGGGAGAATGTTTATGAAGCCGTTCTGTATGTCATACTTCTTCGGAGAAAACGCCTAAATCCTACCGGAATACTATGCTATATTCCTAAAAAATACTGCCGGGGTGGATTGGGTTTGTGAAAATATACAAAATAGAATAAACCCTATTGACATTTCCGATAAAATGATGTAATATATGAGCATACGAAGAAAACATACTAAACGAATATGAATAGTAGGCAAGAAAGCGGGGATAATTTTGGATACACAGGTATTGCAGGAATATCTCCCGCTGTTCGGTGAAGCGGCACTGCTCACGGTAGGTCTCGGAGCCGCCGGAATCGCAGTCTCGATCGTGATCGGACTTGTGTGTTCGCTTGTTCAGTACTACAAGGTGCCGGTTGCACGCCGGATCGTGCAGATCTACATAGAGCTGAGCCGCAACACTCCGCTTCTGATACAGCTTTTCTTCATATACTACGGACTGCCGAAGCTCGGAATAAAGACAGATCCTACGGCATGCGGAATAGCGGGACTTGCATTCCTCGGCGGAAGCTATATGGCGGAGACATTCCGCAGCGGACTTGAAGCCGTGGACAGGGTACATTCCGAAAGCGCGTTCTCACTGGGACTGAACAGATTCCAGACATTCGCGTATGTCATTCTCCCGCAGGCTGTTTCCACAAGCATACCGCCCTTTGTCGCAAACGTAATATTCCTGCTGAAAGAGACGAGCGTGTTCTCGGCAGTGAGCCTTATGGATCTGATGTTCACGGCGAAAGATCTGATCGGTCTGTACTACAACACCACAGAGAGCCTGTTCCTGCTGGTGGTATTCTATCTGATAATACTGCTTCCCGTTTCGCTTCTCGGAACGCTGCTTGAAAAGAAAGTAGGTGTGCCGGATGTGGGGAATTGAGGTTATATTCAAGGGCAGGAACCTTATACGGCTGCTGGAAGGGCTTGGCGCGGCGCTTGAGATAAGCCTGATATCGGTGCTTATAAGCATACCGATAGGGATTATCCTCGGAGTGCTTATGGCAGGAAAAAATCCGGTGATAAAGGCGGTACTCCGCATATATCTCGATTTTATCCGTATAATGCCGCAGCTCGTACTGCTGTTCCTTGTGTTCTTCGGAACAACAAAGGTCTGGGGCTGGGATCTTTCGGGTGAAGTCTCATCGGTAATAGTGTTCTCGATGTGGGGAGCGGCTGAGATGAGCGATCTCGTCCGCGGTGCGCTGAAAGCGATACCGAAGCACCAGTACGAAAGTGCGCAGTCGCTGGGATTCACACCTCTCCAGACAAAGGCGTACATCATCATACCCCAGTGTGTAAGGCGGCTCATACCGCTTTCGATAAACCTTATAACGAGAATGATAAAAACAACGTCCCTTGTACTTATGATAGGCGTTGTGGAGGTACTGAAGGTGGCACAGCAGATAATTGAAGCCAACCGCATGACCTCGCCGAACGCGGCGTTCGGAGTTTACCTTTTCGTATTTGTGCTGTATTTCGCAGCCTGCTTTATACTAAGCCTTATTGCAAGGCAGCTTGAAAGGAAATGGAGTTGATCGGAATGTCAGACCTGCTTGAAATAAAGCATCTCACAAAACGTTTCGGCGAAAACTCTGTCCTTGAAGATATAAACATCACCGTAAGGAAAGGCGAAGTCGTGGTTATACTCGGTCCGTCCGGGTGCGGAAAAAGCACGCTTCTCCGATGTATCAACGCCCTTGAAGATACGCAGGGCGGCGAGATGCTGATAGACGGTGAGCCGATCGTCAAGGGCGGAAAGAATATGCGGAAAGTCGGAATGGTTTTCCAGAGCTATGACCTGTTCCCGCATCTGAATGTGCTTGCAAATATAACGCTGGCGCCGGTAAAGGTGATGAAGCGGGACAAGGAGCAGGTACAGGAGGAAGCAAGAGAACTGCTGAAACGGGTGGGTCTTTCCGACAAGGAAAAAAGCTATCCCCGTGAGCTGTCGGGCGGTCAGAAACAGCGCGTCGCAATTGTCCGGGCGCTTATAATGCAGCCGGAACTGCTGCTTTTCGACGAGGTGACCGCGGCACTTGACCCGGAAATGGTGCGGGAGGTGTTGGAGGTAGTGCTCGATCTTGCAAAGCAGGGGAAAACCATGATGATAGTGACACACGAAATGCAGTTCGCAAGAGCGATAGCCGATCGTATCATAATGATAGACGGCGGCAGGATAGTCGAGGAGAATACGCCGGAGCGCTTCTTCACGGATCCGGAAACTGACCGCGCGCGGCAGTTCCTCAATACATTCACTTATGAAAATGTTCATAAGAAAGAACAATAAAATAAACAAAAAACAGACAGAACGAAAGGAAGTAATCTTATGAAAACGAAATTAAAGACCATATCGGCAGGCTTGCTGCTCACCCTCGGACTTACGGGCATTGCAGGCTGCACAACAGCCTCCGCAAGCAGCGATACTGCAGCGGCTTCCGGCGCTGCAGATGAAACGAATGTCGTTTACCGTACGCTTGACGAGATAAAGGCTGCCGGTACAGTAAATATCGGCGTGTTCTCCGACAAGAACCCATTCGGCTATGTTGACGAGAACGGCGAATACCAGGGTTACGATGTGTATTTCGCAGAACGCATAGGCAAGGATCTCGGCGTTGATATCAACTACGTTTCCACAGAAGCGGCGAGCCGTGTTGAGTATCTTGAGACCGGCAAGGTGGATATAGTTCTCGCAAACTTCACCGTTACAGAGGAAAGAGCGCAGAAGGTGGATTTCGCACTCCCGTACATGAACGTCGCACTCGGAGTCGTATCTCCCGACAGCCGTGTTATCACAAGCCTTGACGAGCTTGGCGCAGATGACCAGGTAATAGTTATCTCCGGTACTACCGCGGAAACTTACCTTGCGGCTAACAATCCCGAGATAAAGCTCCAGAAATATGACACATACGCGAATGCAAAGAACGCTATCGAAAACGGCAACGGCGCTGCGTGGGCAAACGACAACACCGAAGTTATCGCATTCGCCCTCCAGAACCCCGGATATACCGTAGGTATCCCGGAGCTCGGCTCACAGGACACTATCGCTCCCGCAGTTTCAAAGGGCAACAGCACGCTCCTCAACTGGCTCAACGACGAGATAAAGGCGCTCGGAAACGAGAACTTCTTCCATGCCGATTACGAGGCTACACTTGTCGATACATACGGTCTCGACTATGAGAACAGCCTTGTTGTCGAAGGCGGAGTAGTTGCCGCAGCGGCAGTAACGTCTGCCGCACAGACGGAAGCTTCACCGGCAGATAAAGGCACGATAAAGGTAGCGGCAACTATAATCCCTCACGCAGAGATACTTGCGGAAGCATCAAAGATCCTCGCGGAACAGGGCTGGACTCTTGAAGTTACAGAGTTCGAGGACTACGTTCAGCCGAACCTCGTGGTTGAAGCAGGAGATTTTGACGCGAACTACTTCCAGCATATCCCCTATCTCAACAGCTTCAACGAGGAGCAGGGAACTCACCTTGTAAATGCAGGCGGCATACACTATGAACCTTTCGGCATCTACCCCGGCACAAAGACAGCACTTGCCGATATAGCGGACGGCGATACTATCGCAGTTCCCAACGATACCACAAATGAGGCACGCGCACTCCTTCTTCTCCAGGCAAACGGCATAATCAAGCTGAAGGACGGTGCAGGTCTTACAGCAACCGTACTCGATATCGAAGAAAATCCCTACAATGTACAGATACAGGAGCTTGAAGCGGCGCAGGTACCGAGAGTAAAGGACGAAGTTGCTTACGTTGTGCTCAACGGAAACTATGCGCTTGAAGCAGGCTTCTCCGTTGGCAAGGACAGTATTGCATACGAGCTTTCGGACTCCGAAGCGGCAAAGACCTATGTAAATGTGATCGCGGTAAAGGAAGGCAATGAGAACAGCGAAGGCATCAAGGCTCTTGTTGAAGTTCTGAAATCCGACGCTATCCGCGATTTCATCAACGGAAAATATGACGGTGCGGTAGTACCGTTCACAGAATGACCGATTCCCTCTATTCTTTTCTTTATTCATCTCCAATCTCATGACAGGCGGAAGGAAGTTCCGCCTGTTTTGAGCAGAAAGGGGTTTACTATGGCATTTCTCAAAGCTGACCGGCTATGCAAGGAATTTATATCCGACGACGGTAAGATTTCCGCGCTCTCGGACATCTCATTCGAGGTAGAGAAGGGTGAGATATTCGGTATCATCGGACTTTCCGGAGCGGGGAAGAGCACGCTTGTGCGCTGCATAAACCGGCTTGAGGAGCCTACGTCCGGCTGCGTCCTGTTCAAGGACAGAAGCATAAACGGGCTGTCGGCAAAGGAGCTTCGCAAGGAGCGGCGGAAGATAGGAATGATATTTCAGCATTTCAATCTGCTTATGCAGAGGAGTGTGCTTGACAACGTGGCGCTTCCGCTTGAAATAGCGGGCGCAAAAAGTAAAGAGGCGCGTGAAAAGGCTCGGGAATACCTCGAAGCGGTGGGAATACCGGATAAGGCGAATGCGTTCCCGTCGCAGCTTTCCGGAGGTCAGAAACAGCGTGTGGCGATCGCACGCGTTCTTGCGTCGGATCCGGAACTGCTGCTCTGCGACGAGGCTACAAGTGCGCTTGACCCTCAGACGACCCGTCAGATACTCGCACTTCTCCGCGACATCAATAAGAAATACGGGATCACGATCCTCATTATAACTCACGCAATGACGGTGGTGCAGGAGATCTGTGACAGGGTGGCAGTGCTTGAAGGCGGGCGGCTCATGGAAATGAACACGGTAAAGGAGCTTTTCGCTCACCCGCGTACAAAAGCCGCGAAACGTCTTCTGCTCATTCAGGAGGATGATAACGAAGAGAAGGAGGCGGTACTGTGATATTTGACGAGAAAGTAATGGAGATGCTGCTTGAGGGGATCCGGGACACTCTTTTTATGGTGCTGGTATCTACTGCCGCGGGGTATGCACTCGGGCTTCCGCTCGGGATACTCCTTGCGGTAAGCGGGAAGGACGGCATACATCCGCGCCCGGTACTGTACCGGATATTCGACATTATCACGAACATTCTGCGGAGCGTTCCGTTTCTTATCCTGCTGATACTTGTTATCCCGCTGACGCGTGCGATTATCGGAAGAAGCTACGGTCCCGAAGCAACGATAGTTCCGCTTACGCTTGCCGCGGCTCCGTTCATCGGAAGAATGGTGGAATCATCACTGAAAGAGGTGGATCACGGAGTCATCGAAGCGGCGCAGAGTATGGGCGCGACAGACGGACAGATCATAGTAAAGGTTCTGCTTGGTGAAGCGCGGATCTCGCTCCTTATCGGCGTTACGATCTCAATGGGAACAGTCCTGGGCTACTCGGCTATGGCAGGCGTGATAGGCGGTGGAGGGCTCGGCGATATAGCTATCCGCTACGGCTATTACAGGTACGATACCCAGATAATGATAATCACGGTCGTGATACTTGTGGCGCTGGTGCAGGTACTCCAGTTCATCGGAATGAGGCTTGCGGCAAGAGTCGATAAGCGGAAGAAATGACTTTGTACATAATAATAAAAACTGTTCCCCTGGGGTTGACTTTCCGGGGGAAATCTGTTATAATATCATACAAATGCAGTTTACAGGCGGTCTTTTCGGAGATTTGCCGTGTTCCGTGTTACGGCATTCGCAGCGGGCGTTCCCGCACAAGTGTATCAAGTCTTTTGATAAAGTTTGTGATACGGGCGAAAAATTATCCGCTTACAGATAACTATGGACGGATTCGCAGCGGGGCGTTCCCCGCACAAGGGTGTCAAGTCTTCTGATAAAGTTTGTGATACGGGCGAAAAATTATCCGCTTACAGATAACTATGGACGGATTCGCAGCGGGGCGTTCCCCGCACAAGGGTGTCAAGTCTTCTGATAAAGTTTGTGATACGGGCGAAAAATTATCCGCTTACAGATAACTATGGGCGGATTCGCAGCGGGGCGTTCCCCGCCGCGGTCCAGCCGCGCAGGCTGGCGCCGTCCGCGTAGGACACAGCGCGTCAGTGCAGTAGGGCGGATTCGCAGCGGGGCGTTCCCCGCAGACAGTTCGTTTGCGCCATCCTGTCTTTAAACAAAACCAGGGCAGTCTTTTTGTTGCGGGAAAACTATGCCCGTTTGAACGATCAGATTGCGTCTGCTCCGGCGGACGCTTTTTTATTCGGAGGAGATATGTACATTCTTAAAGCTTCCGCGTCATTCGACAGCGCTCATTTCCTTGCCGGCTACAACGGCAAGTGCGCAAATCTGCACGGTCATCATTGGGTGATCGAGGCAGAGATAAAGGACGACAGCCTTATTGAAAACGGCGAAAAACGCGGTATGGTGATTGATTTCGGAGATATGAAGAAAGCAGTCCGCGCTCTTGCCGACAGGTACGATCACGCGCTGATATACGAGCGCGGCAGCCTGAAAGACACAACCCTCTCTGCGCTTAATGACGAGAACTTCCGGCTGATCGAAGTCCCGTTCAGACCCACTGCCGAGAACTTCGCCGAAGCATTCCTGGACGAGCTTAAAGCGGACGGACTTCCGGTGTTCCGGGTGACTGTTTACGAGACACCGGACAACTGCGCGGCTTACGAGGTGTGATATGGGTGCATTCAGACTTGCCGAGCATTTCATCAGCATCAACGGCGAAGGCTGCAAGGCGGGGGAACTTGCGCTCTTCCTGCGGTTCACAGGCTGCAATCTGCGCTGTTCGTGGTGCGATACTATGTGGGCGAATACGAACGATGCACCTTACACTGCGGTGACCACAGATGACCTTGTTAAGACCGCGGAGGACGCTTACGCTTCCGGAATACGGAATATCACTCTAACAGGCGGAGAACCTCTGCTCCAGCCGGATATCGCAGAACTTATCACAGCCCTTGCGGAAACCGGAATGCGCACGGAGATCGAGACAAACGGCGCAGTTCTGCTGAACCCATTTGCCGGTTCGCACAGACCTGTGTTTACAATGGACTATAAGCTTCCGTCAAGCGGAATGGAGCGGTTCATGCTCACAGAGAATTTTGATGTGCTTAACGAGCAGGATTCCGTGAAGTTCGTGATCGGTTCCGGTAAAGACCTTGAACGGGCATCGCAGATCATAGATGAATACAGGCTCGCGGAAAAGCACTGTACGCTGTTTTTCAGCCCGGTTTTCGGGAAGATAGAGCCTGCTGAAATGGTGGAGTTTATGAAAGAGCGCGGACTCGGATCTGTCAGACTGCAACTGCAGCTGCACAAGTTTATCTGGGATCCGGAGAAAAGAGGAGTATAAGATGATAGATAAAAAAGCGATAGAAGAGCATATAAGAGGAATACTCGTCGCGCTCGGAGAGGATCCGGACCGCGAAGGACTTATTGAGACACCGGCGCGTGTCGCGGAAATGTACGAGGAAGTGTTTGAGGGGATAGGCTATTCAAATCACGAGATCGCGGAGATGTTCGGAAAGACATTTGAATCACCGAAAAATCCCGGCCCGATCATAATGCGCGATATCGAAGTTTTCTCATTCTGCGAACATCACATGGCGCTGATGTATGATATGAAGGTGAACGTGGCATATATCCCGGACGGGCGCGTACTCGGTCTGAGCAAGATAGCCCGTATCTGCGATATGGCGGCAAAGCGGCTCCAGCTCCAGGAAAGGCTCGGCTCGGATATAGCGGAGATAATGTCGGAAGCTGCCGGGACACCGGACGTCGGCGTGGTGATAGCCGGTTCGCACAGCTGTATGACGGCGCGCGGGATAAGAAATGTTCCCGCGCGGACAGTAACACAGACATACCTTGGTAAATTCCGCGAAGATGCTCAGCTTCAGAAAATGCTGACGGAGGGAGTAAGATGAAGGCACTTGTTCTTTTCAGCGGAGGGCTTGACAGTACAGTCTGCCTCGCGCTCGCAATAGAGAAATACGGCGCGGAGAACGTGACCGCGCTGTCGATATCCTACGGACAGAAGCACACGAAGGAAACGAAAGCCGCACAGGAAATAGCCAAGTATTACGGAGTACGGCTGAAAACACTGGATCTTGCACTGATATTTGCGGATTCGGACTGCCCGCTGCTTATTGCCGGAAAGGGCGATATCCCGAAGGAGACCTATGCCGAACAGCAGATGCACAGCGGCGGAAAGCCGGTATCCACTTACGTTCCGTTCAGAAACGGACTTTTCCTGTCGTCCGCGGCGAGCATCGCGATCTCGCTGGACTGCGGGGTGATCTTCTACGGCGCACATTCCGACGATGCAGCCGGCAACGCTTATCCGGACTGCAGCAGGGAGTTCAATGACGCGATCAACTCCGCGATATATATAGGAAGCGGAAATCAGCTTAAAGTCGAAGCCCCGTTCGTATCAAAAACAAAAGCGGACGTTGTTGCTGAGGGAATAAGGCTGGGTGTGCCGTTTGAGATGACATGGAGCTGCTACGAGGGCGGGGAAAAGCCCTGCGGAAAGTGCGGTACCTGCCGTGACCGGGCTGCGGCATTTGCCGCAAACGGGATAGCCGACCCGGCGCTTTAAGGAGGAGAGAAGATGGGCGAAAGAGACAAGAAAGCCGAGGGAATTACCCTTCTCGGCAGCAGCGGTACAAAATACTCCGCCGACTACGATCCGTCGGTGCTTGAGACATTCGAGAACAAGCATCAGGACAGGGATTATTTCGTTAAATTCAACTGCCCCGAATTCACAAGTCTCTGCCCCATAACCGGGCAGCCGGACTTTGCGACGATATACATTTCGTATGTGCCGAGAGTGAGAATGGTCGAGAGCAAGTCCTTGAAGCTGTATCTTTTCAGCTTCCGCAATCACGGCGATTTCCACGAGGACTGTGTGAATATCATAATGAACGATCTTATAAAGCTTATGGAGCCGGCATATATCGAGGTCTGGGGGAAATTCCTGCCCCGCGGCGGCATATCCATTGACCCTTACTGCAACTACGGTATGCCGGGAACAAAATGGGAGCAGGTAGCATGGGAGCGTCTCTCGCACCATGATCTCTACCCGGAGCACGTTGACAACAGATAAGAAAATTTCGTCGGCGTGTCCTGACTTTAAGTTTCCCCAAAAACTGAACGCGAAACTCAATAAAACACATTAAATAAGCCAGTTGTAGGCGATGGAAAATTGAAAATCCCATTCATTTTGAAAGCCGCATGAATAAACGCTTTGAGGGGTATCACGGAAAATTTTGGGGAAACTTAAAGTCTTGACAGCTTGACAAATCAGCTTTATAATGATATACTTTAAGTAGTTTGAGCGCCAATTTTTTGCCGAAAAGCGAGGACAACGAATGAGAAATTTTATCCTGTCATGCGAATCGACTGTCGATCTCCCTTATTCTTACCTTGAAAAGAGGGAGCTTCCCGTGCTTTTCTACACATACTCTGTTGACGGTAAAGAATATACCGACGATCTCGGGAAGGATCCGCGGTCACTTCCGAACTTCTATCACCTGCTCGCAGGAGGAGCTATCCCGTCAACTTCACAGATAAACACGTTCCGCTATAAAGAGTTCTTTGAGGAACTGCTTAAAGAAGGCGATGTTATCCACGTTACGCTCAGCTCCGGCATCACCGGTTCATACGCGAATGCTGCTGCAGCCGCGGAAGAACTGCGCCCGGAGTATCCCGACAGAAAGATAACCGTTATCGACTCGCTCGGTGCCTGTTCCGGATATGGTATGCTGATAGATATTGCCGCGGATATGCGCGACGCGGGAAAGAGCTTTGAGGAGACCGAGAAGTGGCTGCTCGACAACCGGCTTCACATGCACTATCAGTTCTATCCCACCACAATGGATTATTTCAAGCGCAGCGGACGCGTTTCCGGTCCTGCCGCCACAATAGCGACGATACTGAAAATATTCCCGCTTATGCGGTTCAACGCAGAGGGCAGGATAATCGCATACGAGAAGGTGCGCGGACTCAAAAACGTTATCCGCAAGACTGCGGAGGCTATGGCTGAACACGCGGACGGGGGAAAGGATTACTCCGGGCGCTGCTGGATAGCGCACTCGAACTGTATCGAGGACGCAGAAGAACTGCGCAACATGATCGTCAAGGATTTCAAGAATCTGAGGCGTGAGGATATCAAAATTTTCGACATCGGCACGATCATCACCTCACATACCGGTCCCGGCACACTCGCGCTGTTCTTCTTCGGCGACGAACGCACGATGTAAAGCTGTCCCTGCCTTGTGAGCAGAATATTGAAATAAACTATCTGACATACTGACCCGGCATCTGATATTGCCGGGTTTTCTTTTTGCTGACCTGCAAATAACAGGTTCGTATTGCCTGCGCGGGCTCCGCGCCGAGGGACGGGGGCGAGCAGCCCCAGCGCTGCCCGCGAGGGCGTCATTCAAAAAAGTACCTTTTTTGAATGACTGTACAGAAAAAATGTTGCATTTCCGGAGATTTTGTGATATAATAAACTGTATATTTGTGCTTCTTTTTCGGATAATAAATAAAAAATCCGGAGGGAAACGCTATGGATACAGAGAAAGAAAAGAATACCGATACCGTGGACGATGTCCGCGAAACGGAGGAGACAGAAGAAGCGGACTGCGGATTTATAGCCGCGCGGAACGCCGATCATCTCATACACTGTCTAACCGTTATCGGTGAGATCGAGGGTCACTATATCCTCCCGCCGCAGAACAAGACAACGAAATACGAGCATATCATTCCCGCTCTCGTTGCTATCGAGCAGGACAAGACTATCGAAGGTCTGCTGATAATCCTCAATACTGTGGGCGGAGATGTGGAAGCCGGACTTGCTATCGCGGAGCTTGTGGCGGGTATGGAAACTCCGACTGTCTCGATAGTGGTCGGCGGCGGTCATTCGATAGGCGTACCGCTTGCGGTATGCGCAAAACGCAGCTTCATCGTGCCTACCGCCACCATGACGATACACCCGGTGCGAATGAACGGACTGGTGCTCGGGATACCGCAGACCCTCTCATATTTCGACAGAATGCAGGACCGCATAACCAACTTCGTCACCCGTAACAGCCGCATAAGCGCCGAGCATTTCCGGGAGCTTATGATGAAGAAGGACGAGCTGGTAATGGACGTAGGCTCGGTTGTGGACGGCGAGACGGCTGTAAAAGAAGGTCTCATAGATCACCTCGGCGGACTGTCAGACGCGATAAAATGCCTTTACTCTCTTATCGAAGAACGTCAGAGAAACGCGGAAGAGGGTGAAAAACGATGATCCTTCATTCTATCGTGAGCCTTTCCGACATATTCTGTAATACGGACAGCTCTCCGGCTCCGGCGCAATACCGTGCCGTGAACGGCGGTATCGTCGAGCTTGAAAACGGCAGGGTAAAACGGCTTATATCAACAGACCCGGCAATGTACCTCGATAAGCGGTATATGCCATATACGGATTTTACAATGCAAAAGAATGCACACGGTCCCGACGGGCGGTAAGGCCCGGAGACCGGGCGGACAGGAGATATACATAATGGACGATATATTAAGTGTTATAATCCAGGGCATAATCCAGGGACTTACGGAATTTCTTCCGGTGTCAAGCTCCGGTCACCTCTCGGTGGCACAGCATTTCATGAACGTAGAGGACGGGAGCATGACGCTCTCCGTAGTCCTTCACATCGGTACCCTTATCGCCGTTATCATCGCTTTCCATAAGCGGATATGGGGAATGATAAAGGAGTTTTTCCTCTCGATAAGGGACATCTTCAAAGGTCAGTTCAGCTGGCAGGATATGAACGACGACAGGCGAATGATGATAATGGTCATCATCGCCACGCTGATACTTGTGCCGTTCGTGGCGATAAAGGACTTCTTCACATCTGTGACCGGCGACGGTGACGTCATATTTGAGGGCTGCGCGTTCCTTTTCACGTCGATAGTCCTGTTTCTTTCGGACGCCTGTGTCAAGGGACTTAAGACCGGCAAGGACATGAAAGTCAAGGACGCGATAATCGTGGGACTTTTCCAGTGCGTTGCGCTGTTCCCGGGAGTGAGCCGTTCGGGAAGCACGATATCGGCAGGTCTTTTCTGCGGACTGACACGAGAAACTGCCGCGGCATTCTCCTTTATTCTCGGCATACCGGCAATCCTCGGAAGCGCGCTGCTTGAAGGCATTGACGTAGTAAAATCCGGCGCGGAGATCGAAGTCCTCCCGCTTCTGATAGGCGCGTCGGTAGCGGCAGTTGTGGGACTGCTTGCAATAAAGCTGGTGCAGATCATAATAAATAATGACAAATTCAAGATCTTCGGCATTTACACCCTCGTTCTCGGACTTGTCTGCATAGGCGTCGGTATTTACGAGAATGTCAGCGGAACCAAAATATTCTTTACAATGTAGAACACAGCGGCGTGTCTGCCGCAAGGAGAGATAAGCAAAAATGGCAGAAAGTAAAAAAAGTCCGGCGTCCCGTACAAAGACAAAGCAGACAGCCGGTACTGACAAAAGAAAAGCGGCGCTTATGCAGGCAAACGCAAAAAGACGGCACACGATCTCGATAGTGCTGTTTGCGGTGGGACTGCTGGTGCTTGCATTTGCGTTCATAGGAGACGCGGCAGCCGAGAATCCCTCGGCATGGGACGCGATACACGGATTCCTGTACGGTGTGTTCGGCATAACCTCGTACCTCGTGGGACCGGTGCTCATCTACATAGCCGTGCTGATCTCCGCGGATATGACGAAGGCAACAGTTGCAAAGCGAATGTTCCAGCTTTTGCTGGCAATACTGATACTCTGTGCGGCGGCACAGGTCTTCTTCGTGGGCAGCGTAGGCGATCCGTCAGCTTCCGAACAGACGCTCGGTGACAAGATATCCTACACCTACGACATGGGCAAGAAGCTCTCCGGAGGCGGAGTTGCGGGACTTGTCCTCGGCATTCCGCTGCTGCTCTTCGGGCAGGTCGGTGCTATCATCATAATAGTGCTTTTCCTGTTTGTTGCAATAATGATCGCGGCGGACAAGTCCCTCGCAGATCTGTTCAATATGTTCCGCAAGCCGGCAGAGAAGATAAAAGAGCACCACGACCGCGCAGTGGAGGACAGAGAGATACTGCGCCCCGAGCTTGAAAGGCTTGAGGAGGAGCGCCGTCAGCAGCGTATGCAGGAGCGCGAAAGGCGCAATGCAGAGCGCGAACAGAAGCGTGCCGAACGCGCGGAGCGTGAGCAGAGCATGGAGTCCCGCTGCAGAAGCAAGTTCGACTCTATTGCAAGCGTGACTACAGGCGCACAGCAGGAAGTCACCGATGCCGACAAGAAAGAAGCTGCACGCAGGGAAAAGGAAACCAGAGACCCCGTAAAGGAACAGAAGAAGGAAAGCGTCGAGTTCCAGAAGGATCTCAGCGAGTACCTGAATGTGAAATATGACGGACGCGGACTTAACCCGAAGCCCGCATTCCCGGTTGACGATACCCCTGCCGAGCCTTACAGCCCCGATGCACCGAAATACGCGGACGAGTCCGATGATGAATCGGCAGGAAAGCATCTTAACCCGGTCGTAAAGCACGAAAGCCTGTTCGATCCGGCACTTGCCGCTGCCAACGCGGAAGCGGCTGCCGCAGCGTCGGCACAGACCGATAATATCGCAGAAGAGGTCAAAGAACCCATAAAGCTTGAAGTCCGGAACGATGACGAAGATGATGTTCCGTTCGATATCCCGCAGCAGGACAAGCCTGTACAGGAGGAAAAGAAGCAGGAATCCGATATCGTGGAAGCTATAAAGGATTTCACCCGTGAGCAGGCTGAAAGAGCAGCCGCGGCGGAGGACAATGCCCGCGTTCTCGGTACGGTGATCGGCGAGGACGACGACGGACAGCGGCGCGTGAGTGAGATAATCTCCGAAAACGAGCAGTACACACTTCCTCCGCTTGAATTGCTGAACGATGTTGTACATGAGCGTTCCGACGCGGATATAAACGCAGAGATCGAGCATAACGCGGTAACGCTTGTAAATGCGCTGAAGAGCTTCGGTGTTGAGACGAAGTTCCTTGAAGCCGCAAGAGGTCCCTCTGTAACACGTTATGAGCTCCAGCCCGCCCCCGGTGTCAAGATCTCAAAGATCACCGGACTTGTGGACGATATCGCGCTGAACCTCGCAACGGCGGGAGTGCGTATCGAAGCTCCTATCCCGAACAAGGCGGCGGTTGGCATAGAAGTGCCTAACAAGACCGTTGAAAGCGTGCCGTTCCGCGAAATGGTGGATACGAAGGAGTTCCGCGAGACAAAGAGCAAGCTGGGCGCTGTTCTCGGCAAGAGCATTTCCGGCGACATCGTTATCGCAGATATCGCAAAGATGCCCCATATCCTTATCGCCGGCACCACAGGCTCCGGTAAGTCGGTATGCGTGAACTCTATCATCATGAGCATACTTTTCCGCTCTACGCCGGACGAGGTGCGCTTTCTGATGATCGACCCGAAAGCGGTTGAATTTATGATCTACAACGGTATCCCGCACCTGCTGATACCTGTTGTCACAGACCCGAAAAAGGCTTCCGGCGCTCTTGCGTGGGCAGTAACCGAAATGCTTAACCGCTACAAGCTCTTCTCGGACAACAATGTCCGCGATCTTACGGGTTACAACAAGCTTGCAAAGACAAGAGAAGATCTGACGGTAATGCCGCAGATCGTTATATTCATAGACGAGCTTGCCGATCTTATGATGGCTTCTCCGGGAGAAGTCGAGGACAGCATCTGCCGTCTTGCGCAGATGGCAAGAGCCGCGGGAATGCACCTTGTTATCGCTACCCAGCGTCCGTCGGTCAACGTAGTCACCGGTGTCATCAAGGCTAACATACCGAGCCGTATCGCGCTCAAAGTCGCGTCGCAGGTGGACAGCCGTACTATCATCGACGGTGCCGGTGCGGAAAAGCTTCTTGGCAAGGGCGATATGCTGTACGCTCCGGTAGGTATGGTAAAGCCCCTGCGTGTGCAGGGCTGCTGGATCTCCGACAAGGAAGTCGAGCGCGTTGTTGAGTTCATCAAGAACTCGTTTATCCTCGACTACGATCAGAGCGTTATTGACGAGATCGACAGGCAGGCTGAACTTGCCGCACAGAAGGCGGAGAAGGGCGGCAAGAACCGTGATAACGATGACGACGGCGGCGTAGATGTGAGCGACGACAAGCTTGATGAAGCGATCGAAGCCGTTATAGAAGCGGGACAGGCTTCCACCTCCTACCTCCAGCGCCGTCTGAAGCTTGGCTACGGACGTGCTGCCCGTCTTATCGACACTATGGAGCAGCTCGGCGTTGTCGGCGGATTCGAGGGCGGCAAGCCCCGCCAGGTCATCATGACCAAGCAGGAATGGTACGAGCGGAAGATGAATAAGAGTGAATAATGAATAGTGAAGAATGAATAATGAATAGTTGTGGTGCAGCCGCTGTGCGGCTGCGGATCCGGATCATGACGAAGCGGGGCGGTTATTCCGCCAATGGAGAGGGATTATATGAACAACGCTGAAAGGCTGAGGGTATTTGACCGTGACACGGTAAAGTACATAGCGATCTTCTTTATGTTCTGGGGGCATCTTTTTGCGTGGCTCACTCTTATGCGAGAGCCGGGAATAAGCGACCCGTATCCGGTCATGCCGCTCTGGCAGAATATCCTGTCACATGCTTCACTTATCTGCCCGCCGGTAATGTTCCTAATGATCGCGGACGGCTACAAATACACCCGCGACTGTAAGAAATACGCGCTGCGTCTGCTGATTTTCGCCTGCATAACACAGCCCTTTGACTGGCTCGTTTTTGTTCCGGTTTACGGCTGGTGGAATACAAACGTCATATTCACGCTGCTGTTCGGACTGCTGGCGATAATGGCATGGGAAAGCAGTCTGAAAAAATGGCAGAGGATCATGCTGGTCATACTCTGTACCGGTGCAACGCTTCTCATCGCATCGACATGGGAACTGTTCGGCGTTGTGTTCATCTTTTTCCTGCATCTTTACCGCGATATGCCGAAAAAGAGGCTTGCGGCATTTCTGATAATACTTGCGTTATGGAAAGGCATGGAGTTTTTCTGGCTGATACTCGGCGGTACGTTCGACGGCTCGGCAATATTCAACGGCACACTTGATGTCGTGTTTGTCTTGATCGGATATCTTCTGCCGACTGTTTTCTCCAACGGAAAAAAGGGGAAGCACCCGGTATTCGCAAAGTGGTTCTTCTACGTTTTCTACCCGCTTCATTACCTTGTTATATGGACGGTTTATATATCCACGGCAAGATTTATCAGCATTCCCGGATAATGACGCACCGGATCACGGATCCCGTCACGATTCGGATACGCAGCCGCCGTGCGGCTGCACCTCAATTATTCATTATTCACTATTCATTTTTCATTAAAAAAAGGGGTGATCCTATGCCGTTTCTGCCCGTATCCCGGAAGGATATGCAGGAAAGAAACATCGAACAGCTGGACTTTATCTGTATAACGGGAGACGCTTATGTCGATCACCCGTCTTTCGGCATAGCCATAATCTCCCGTATGCTCGAAAGCTTCGGCTGTACTGTCGGAATGATCGCTCAGCCGGTCTCGGACAGCGATTTCACCCGTCTCGGAAAACCGAAATACTGCTTTATGGTCACCGGCGGAAACATCGACAGCATGGTCTCGAACTACACCGTAGCACTCAAGAAGCGCAACGACGATGCTTACAGCGCAGGCGGAAAGGGCGGGAAACGCCCGGACAGAGCCGTGAACGTGTACTGCCGGGCGCTGAAAAGGCTGTTCCCGGATACGGAAATAGCGATCGGCGGACTTGAAGCCTCCCTGCGCAGATTCGCGCACTACGACTACTGGGACGACTGTGTTCTCCCGTCGATACTCGTATCAAGCGGAGCGGAACTGCTCATGTACGGCATGGGCGAACTTACCGTTACCGAGATATGGAACCGTTTCAAAGCAGGGGACAGGCTCCGGGATATGCACGATATCCGCGGAACATGCTGGCTCACCGAGCCGGTAAATACCCCGATAGGCGCTGTCCAGTGTGACAGCTTCGAGCTTGTCCGCGACAACAAGAAAGCCTATGCAAAAGCCTGCCGTAAGCAGTACGACGAGCAGGACGAGGTTTACGGACGGACTATAGTCCAGCGTCACGGAGATGTGATGCTGGTACAGAACCCGCCACAGCGAAGCCTTACCCAGTCCGAGTTTGACCGCGCCTACGAGCTCCCTTATATGCGGGCATATCACCCGATGTATGAGAAAGAGGGCGGAGTGCCTTCAATAAAGGAAGTCGAGTTCTCGATAACACACAACCGCGGCTGTTTCGGCTTCTGCAACTTCTGCTCCATTGCGCTGCATCAGGGCAGACGCATTCAGACGAGAAGCGAGGAGTCGGTGCTGAACGAAGCGAGAGAGCTTGCGGCAATGCCGGACTTCAAGGGATATATTCATGACGTGGGAGGACCGACTGCGGATTTCCGTTTTCCGTCCTGCGAAAAGCAGATAAAAAGCGGACTCTGCAAGGGGAAGAAATGTCTTGCTCCGTCGCCCTGCCCGAATATGAAAGTGGATCACACCGAGTATCTTGCGATACTCCGGAAAATGCGTGAGATAAAGAACGTAAAGAAAGTGTTCGTGCGCTCCGGCATTCGCTACGATTACCTTATCGAGGACAGTAACGACGAGTTTATGAAAGAGCTTATCGCAAACCATATCAGCGGTCAGCTCAAAGTCGCTCCCGAACACGCAAGCAACAAGGTGCTCGACTATATGGGAAAGCCGCACATAGAAGTATATGAGCGGTTCGAGAAGAAGTTCTACGATATTACTAAGGGCATGGGTAAGGAGCAGTACCTTGTTCCGTATCTTATGTCCTCGCACCCGGGCTGTACGATGAAGGACGCGGTGGATCTTGCGGTGTTCCTCAAAAAGCACAATATCCGCCCGGAGCAGGTGCAGGACTTCTACCCGACGCCGGGAACGATCTCCACGGCGATGTTCTACACCGGGCTCGACCCGTACACGCTGGAGCCGGTGTATGTTCCGAGAAAGTACGAGGAGAAGAAGCTCCAACGCGCACTTCTGCAATACTACAAGAAGGAGAACCGCGATCTTGTCGAAAAAGCGCTCACCATAGCAGGAAGGCGCGATCTGATAGGAAACGGAGCCGGCTGCCTTATCCCGGCGGCTCCCAGAGGAAGAAAGGAATCGGGCAATGAAGCAAAGCGCCCCGAAAAACAACACGGCAGATATCAGAAAACGACAGCGGGCAGCAGGAAAAAGCATCGGTAAGTTCTTCGCGCCCGCTGCTTTTATATTGGCTGCGCTTGCCGTGATGATCGCGGTATTGCTTTTCCCGGAGCTGCCCGCAAAATTCGGGCGGGCAGCTGTCGGAAATGCTCCAGCAAAAGCCGGCGAGGGAAGCGCGGCAGTCTATTTCATAGACGTGGGGCAGGGCGACTGTGCGCTGATACATTCGGGAGACACGGATATCCTCATTGACAGCGGCGAGTATGACAGCTATCCCGATGTATGCCGGGTGCTGAACCTGCTCGGAGTGACCGGGCTCGACTATGTTGTCGTATCCCACCCGCATTCCGATCACATGGGCTGTATGTCCCGGATACTTGAAAGATACGGCGCGGGAACGGTGATAATGCCGGAGATACCGGAGCAGCTGCTTCCGGCATACGGCTCGTATGTCTATATGATGTCGGTTATAGAGGAGAAGAAGATACCTGTAGTTTATGCCGAGCCGGGAGCATCGGAAGATCTCGGAGATGCCGGGATCCTTGAATTCATCGCACCGGCGGCGGTGTATGATGATCTCAACAATATGTCTGCGGTGGTTCGTTACAGGTTCGGCGGGAGAAGCTTTCTGTTCTGCGGCGACATCGAAAAGGAAGCTGAGCAGGATATCATAGCTTCGGGAGCCGACATTTCGGCAGACGTTATAAAGGTCCCGCATCACGGAAGCGGTTCATCGAGCACGAGAGCGTTCGTTCAGTCAGTCTCGCCGGAGTATGCGGTATTCAGCTGCGGTGAGCAGAACGATTTCGGTCACCCGCACCCGAATATCCTTCAGCTCTACTCCTCCCTCGGCGCGCAGATATACCGCACCGATATAAACGGCACTGTCGCATTTGTCACGGACGGGGAGAGGCTTGATATATCCTGCGAAAAAGAGCAGCGAGCGGCGGCATAGTTAACCGACGGTCTTGTAAAATGTTTTGATTTATGATATAATAGTTAAAGTACAGGCGGATTCTTATTGCACGGAGGGTCAATATGCTGGGATTTAACAACGAGTTCTACAAAAAACTGTTCTATTCGCTCGACAACAATTCGGTCCTTATGAAAGTCGAGAAGGACGGCACATACTATCCTGTCTGGTGCTCAAAGGAATTCACCGATATGATGGAAGGCACTTCGGAGGACTTCATACGTCTCGAATCCGGCGGGACCATGAAGACCATACACCCCGATGACAGAGATGTGATCTCATATCTGTTCCGGCATCATGTCACCCGTGACGGAAAGAACAGCGTCACTGTCCGCAAGCTCACCATGTCCGGAAAGTGGATATGGGTCTGTATAAACTATGCATTCATCAGTGACGGCGATGATGTTTACGCGTACTGTACATATTTCGATGTTTCCGAACTTAAAGAGAGCCAGAACCAGGCTGAGGCTATGTACCGAGAGCTCAACAAGGAGCTGAACGCTATGGCAGACGACAGCCTTGCGGCACTGCGCTCCAATCTCACAAAGGGAGTTGTCGAGGAAGTCCGCGGCAGGGATCTTTACTATACCGACCGTGTGGGTGCCAAAATAGAGGAGCTTCTTAAGGCGCGCATAGACAATATGCCGCTTGAATCGGACAGGGAAAACTATATAAAGACTTTCGATCTTGAAAATCTCAGACAGCGCTACTATCTCGGCGAACAGCCGGCTTCGCTTGTTATCTTCTCGAAGCGTCAGTCCGGACGTCAGTGCTTTATACGCTACTCCGCGTCGATGAGGAAGGACCCGGAGACCGGTGATATCATCGTTCTCGGTGTCGAGTCGGAGTACAACTCGGAAAAGGTGACCGAAGTCCTCAATTCCAAGGTGCTTGCAAGCCAGTATGATATGGTAAGCTATGTTGTAAGCGGAAGCTACGGTGTCGTTATCGGAGACCCGAAAAATGCACGCAGAGGAAATATCTTCCCGCGAAAAAAGAGCGGTTCGTATATGGATTATATCTGCGATCAGGTCATTTCTGCCGCATCTGCAAAGCACCATGACAGGAAAGAACTGCTTGACGCTCTTTCTCCGGATACGATAGAAAAGAAGCTTGAAGAGAGCGAGCCTTACACAGTCGATATAATCTGTGACATCGGCGGAGAGCTTTATAACAAGCGTTTCGCGTTCTATACGGTGGATAAGGAGACCAAGTTCTATATACTGCTGAAAAGCGATATGACCGATGTTATAAGAGAGCAGCAGGAGCGCAATGAAGCACTCACTCTCGCGCTCGAAGAAGCAAAGCAGGCGAATATCGCCAAGACCGCGTTCCTGTCAAATATGAGCCATGAGATAAGAACGCCCATGAACGCGATCATCGGTCTCGACAACATAGCGCTCAAGGAGAAGAATCTTTCGCCGGAGACCCGTGAGCAGCTCGAAAAGATAAACGGAAGTGCAAAGCACCTTCTCGGTCTTATCAACGACATTCTCGATATGAGCCGTATTGAGAGCGGACGTATGGTCATCAAGAACGAGGAGTTCCGCTTCGGCGCGATGCTCGATCAGATCAACACCATGATAAGCGGACAGTGCCGTGACAAGGGACTTAAGTATGACTGCCGCGTTATTGGCGAGCTTGCCGACTACTATATCGGCGACGATATGAAGATGAAACAGGTGCTGATAAATATACTCGGAAACGCTGTCAAATTCACCCCGGAGGGCGGTTCAGTCACATTTATCGTGGAGAATGCGGCGCAGTATAACGACCAGTGTACGCTGCGGTTCGTAATTCGTGACACCGGAATAGGCATGGACGAGAAGTACCTGCCGCGCCTGTTCGATGCGTTCAGCCAGGAGGACGGAGCCACAACCAACCAGTACGGCGGTACCGGTCTCGGCATGGCGATAACGAAGAATATCGTTGCTATGATGAACGGAGACATCTCCGTAAAGTCAAAGAAGGGCGAGGGTACGGAGTTCACCGTGAATGTGACTCTGAAGATATCCGACAGAAAGAACGATCCGGACGGCGAGATAAGACCGCAGGATATGAAGGTGCTGGTAATAGACGATGATGAGAATGACCGCAGTCATGCGGGTTCCGTTCTCAAGGATATGGGCATCTCGGCTGATATCTGCACCGGAGGAGTGGACGCGCTGGAAAGCGTGAAGCTTGCCGCCGCCCGTCACGAAGCCTACGATCTTATCCTTGTGGATCTTAAAATGCCGGACAGGGACGGAATTGAGGTGACCCGTGAACTGCGCAAGATAACGGGGAACGATTCTGCGGTGATAATACTTTCAGCGTTCAGCTGTGACGATATAGAGGACGAGGCAAGAGAAGCGGGTGTTGACGGATTTATGTCAAAGCCGATCATGCAGGAAAATGTGATGAGCGCGTTTGAAAAAGCGTACCGCACAAGGAATGCTGCATCGGCACGTCAGAAGCATAAAGCCGATCTTGGCGGAAAGCGCATACTTCTTGCGGAAGATGTTGCCATAAATGCGGAGATAATGAAGAAGATACTTAAAATGAAGGGAATGACGTCGGAGCATGCCGTTAACGGAAAGATCGCCGCGGAGATGTTCGCCGCAAGTCCCGAACACTATTATGACGCGGTGCTTATGGACGTTCGTATGCCGGTAATGGACGGACTTGCCTCTACTGCCGAGATCCGCGCTATGGATCGCGCTGATGCGGCTTGCGTACCGATAATCGCAATGACAGCAAACGCTTTTGACGAGGATGTACAGAACTCTCTCCAGGCGGGTATGAACGCGCACCTTTCAAAGCCTGTGGAGCCGGATAAGCTGTATGCTGCTCTCGAAGAGCTGATAGAAGACTGACAAAGAAGCTGCTTCACTTGAGATCCGGGCGCTGCCCGGACCAGTCAACCTCGAGACCCGGGCGCTGCCCGGACCCGCCAGCCCCCTTTGAAAAAGGGGGCTGGACCCCCTAAACCGATCCCTTGACACGGAAATTAAAGAGATGCTTCATAAGTAATGTGTCCTCAATAACTGCCTTTCGGCAGTTATTGTTCCAAAGTCCTCAAAGAGGACTTTGGAAAGCCTTAAAAATACGCTTTCAGCGCCTTTTTAAGGCGGACACATTCCTTGATGTCAAGCTCATTCCGCCCTGTGGGCGGACAAAAGTGCAAGGAAAATTTGTATATTTCAGGATTTTCCTTGCACTTTTGCAACCGTGAAAAGTCTTCAAGCTGCGCTATGAAGCTTTTTCACGGTTGATGAGCAGACATTAAGTACAAAAATATTTTTTGACAGAACAAACCGCTGAATGCAAACACATTCAGCGGTTATCTTTATCTTTGATGAGACTATCTTATTTCCGTTTTACGGTCATTCGGGTCAAGGGCTTTGCCCTTGCGCGATCCAGCCGCGCAGGCTGGCGCCGTCCGCGTAGGACAAGCGCGAAAGCGCAGACGCCGTCCGCGCAGGACAAGTACGAAAGCGCAGATGCCGTCTCAGCCGCTGCCGCGTGATGAAAGAAAGACAAAATAGCTTGTTACGCCGTCCGGAAACTGGGAACGGCTGTATGGTATGCAGCCGACAGTGTAGGTGTTCCCGTTGTCGGCGGAAACGATATTCCCGCCGAGCTTTTCCGAAAGCCGCACGAATGTGCTGAGACAGTAGGGCGTATCGACATTGGAATTTGTGAAATGCTCTATCCTGCCCGTATCGCCGGAAAGCACCGCGTCGTAAGTCTCCTTGTCATGGGCGTTCGCATCAAACGGATCAAGGTAGTGGGAGAAGTCGATCGAGAACGCGAAAAGGCATTTCTTCTTCTGCGATATCTCATACAATAACTCCGAAAGCCGTTCCGGTATATCGGCTGTCTCTTTCGGAGAAACCAGCAGGCATGCTGTCTTCGCGTCGGGGAGGTAGTACTTTATGAACGGTATGTGGGAGGAAGCGCTGTGATCGAACTCGGTCATATAGTCATCTTCCGCCGCGCCGAGCCGGGAAACGAACATATCGGTTATCTCCGTGTCGGTCTCTGCGATGCCGAAAGCGGTTCTGCGGCTCTTATAGCTTGTACAGAGCGTATTTGCCGTGTCATAGTGCATTGGTGCCACAAGCACCACGGTCTCGATATCATCACGGCTCTCTGCCGCTGTACGGTACATTCCGGCAATGAAATGCCCGGCGGCAAGGTGATGCGGCGCAACTCCGCACAGCACTGCACCGTCCGTGTCATATATCCTGCTGCGCTGGTCATAGAGCCAGAACTCGCTGTCGTCGTAATAAAGACAGTCGAGATATTCGGTATGAGTGACTGGATCCGGCTCACTTTCCGCTGTTAACACGGGCGGTGGGGGAGCCGCTGCTGTTTCCGCTGCCGGAGCCGGAACTTCGTTCCCGCAGCCGGCGCAGACTGCCGCAGCGGTAAATACTGCGGCAGCATACCGTAAAAGCTTATGCAGCGTCATTTCCGTCACCGACTGTTATCTCGCTTCTTGCGGACATTCCCCATGTATCGTTGTTGTAGTTATAGACTACGGCAGGCTCCGTGACGTAGTTTCCGACTGTCGAAACGGTGAAGGTGTAGTGCGCGTATCCGGAAGTATCGGTGAAGAGCCGTACAAGCTGACCGCCATTGCTGCCCGTTCTTCTTCCGCAGGAGGGTATCACATCGTAAACCGCGCAGTCAGGCGAAGCGTGGATATGAACGGTTATCGTCTCGCCGGCGGAGAATGTTCCCTCATAGGATTTGGTCACCTTAACGGACGGGGATTTCTCATTGCGGTCAACTCTGCCGATATAGCGGGATATGGTGAATACCGCACCGGACTGCACCTTGAAGTCTGCGTTCTCAAACTGTGCCTTTGTGAATTCGAGAGATGTGGGGTGGTGTCTGTCCAGCTTCACGGTCTGTGTCTCGCCGTCAAGTTCGTATGTGAATACCGCGTCACCTTCGACTTTCGGGATATAGTTTTCGAGGTAGATCACAAGCTCCAGCGCATATCCGCTGTAAACGGTGCGGTCAGATATCAGGTATCTTGCGAAATACTCCGCTTCCGGCATATTCAGCAGGGAAGCGGTGATAAGTGCCGCTTTGGTGTAAGCTTCATTTGCCTTGCCGGTCTCGTCGGGAACGTAAGCGACAGGGTTATCCGGATCGCTGTCATTGAAGATAATATCCGGAACGTAACGGATATAAGCGTCGTAAGCTGACTGGTTATCGCCGCAGTAGGCAAGCGCAGCGGAAAGGTAGATGCCGTTCGGGATATAATCCACCGGGCAGTCTTCCATATACTGTCTGATATCGGTCAGCACCGGTTCTCCGAGTGCCGCAAGTCCCATGTAGTTGGCGGGAGCCTTGTCCACTGCACCTATGCCGTTCTCAAATGTCTGCTTTACGGAGGGATCGACTGCTTCCGGCACAGCCGCGCACATCAGCGCGGTTAGGGTATTGCTCTTTTCGGCTGCGGGGAGAAGTCTCGCATAGCCGTCGGCTGTCTCTTCCCGGAAAATCTCCGCGATCTCGCTGTCCGTCATATATCCAAGTTCCTTTGCAGCATAAGCCGCTCCGAGCCGCATATCGAGACTTTCGCCGCTGTAGCAGGCGAGATTGTACAGGAGTCTGGTATTGAACATATACTCCTTGTCGAAGAACGTTATCTGTGCCGGCCACTTTGTGGGTGCGATATGTGATGTAAGCTCCGGAAGATCGCAGGAATTGGTGATATACGTTTCAAGCAGGGTATCGACAACGGTTATAGTCTTTTCGACTGCATCGTAGTTATCGTCGTACTCGGCGCTGAACAGCACCTTGTATTCCCCGGCGGGAAGCTTGCCGAAGTTTGCGGTCTCCTGCTGTCCTATCATAAGGGTTTTGTCCGTATCTCCGCCTGTGATGTTCACCGACATCTTTTCGCCTGCCGGGAGTCCCGCGCACTTTGCGCTCACCGCGATATCGTCTCCGGCAACGAATGTCTCGTGTACTATCGGAGTGATGAACAGCGGGCGGGTGGAAACTACCGGCATCTTCGCGGTCCCGGCAAGCATTCTGCCGTCTTCTGTCTCGTAGATCGCAATGAATGTGGCGCGCCATGTGGTGAGGTTATCCGGGAGTTTCACGGTGAAGTACGCGTTTCCGTAGTCGCCTGTCTCGCCGGTATCGAAATACGCTGTGTCCTTGAAATCCTTTCTTACAGACGACGGACCGCCGCCGCCCTTTTCACCGCCGCCGCCCTGTACTGCGAAATGCTGGATATAGCTTAGGTAATCCACGGCGCTGGGGTAGTTGATATATCGGTAAATATCGCCGAGCGGATCTGCCTGCTGATCCGCAACTGCGAATGCGGCCTCGTCAACGATGCTCAGCAGGACAGTAGCACCGCCTGCCGGGCTGCCGTTCACATCTTTTACATTGATATTGAGAGTTGCGTAATCTCCCGCGTCATAGTTGTCGCGGTCGGAAGTGGCAGTGAGCTTTAATCCGCGCTCTTCCGGCGCATAGAGAAGCCTGCTGCCGTAAGCCTTATAGACGTGCTTCCCGTCGAAGAAAGCTCCGCAGAATGCCGCGTCCGGTATGCAGTCCTTCGTTGCCCGGAAGTTAAAGCTGCGGCTGTCGTTAAGATCGTGTATCTCGTAGGTCAGGAAGTCGCTGCGATATACCGCGAACAGCACCTTTCCGGTGAATTTATTGTCGCCGTTGCTGCATATCAGATCGAAGCGGATATTCTCGTCCTCGGTGAAGGCAGGGTAGTTAAGATAATAGTTCGCGTCGCGCTGTGTCTGAGTTGCCGCGTCAAGGCGGAATACGAGGTTCTTTGAAGTCTCGTCGTAGAACATAGTACTGCCGTCTTCGGTATAGACCATAAGTCCGCTGAGACTGTCGCCGATATATACGTTGTCCTCAACTGTCTGACCGAGGCTGTCATTGTACTTTATGACTATGCGGTAGAAGCCTTTCTTGTCGGTGGGAAGGTCGGTGAACACAGCCTTGCCGTTCTCGGTATCCGCGTAGAACGGACCGTATGTTTCCTCCATGTGGGTATATTTATACAGTTTTACCTGCTTTTTCTCTATATAGTCGTAGTAGCTTCCGTTTTCTGTCTCCTCGTTCCACGAACGGGTTATCTCGATGCTTACCTGCGCATCTTCCGGGGCGCCTTTCAGGATTTTGTAATTTCCGCCCCAGTGGTAGTACCCGTCATAGGTCGTTGATGCAAGGAAATCTTCTACACGGTCAAAGTTCATATCGTAGAGGGAAACTGTGAGGGAACGGGTGTCGGGATCGTACTCCGTTTCGTCCATTCTGTCACGGAAGAATACAGCTATTCCTGTCCCGTATGACGAATAATCGTTCTCAACGCCGGACAGATTAAAATTCACATTTGCAAGACCCATCTTCCATGAATTTTCATATTCGCTCGGCTGAATATCTATCATTGCTGAAGCTTTTCCGAGAGCGTCGGTTTTCGGCATCTCGGGTGTGCTTTTGCCTGCGCTGTACTGGTTGTAGTGCAGGATAAGCCCTTCTGCGGGAGTTCCTTCGTAGTATGACGCGTCAAAGGTGATCTCAAAAGGTTCGAGCTGGGGCAGTACAACATACTCCGGCGCGTTTACGTCGATGACATAGGTGGGCTTTTCGTATTCGTGTATCTGGATATTCTTGCTGATGATCTCGTCTGACCCGCTTTTAAGCGTGATCGGGTTCCACCAGGAATCGAGGTGCGAATCCAGTGAGAACTGCACGCGGAAAGTTCCGTCGGGAGCAACTGTCACCGGCTTTGATACGCTGTCGAGAACGAGGGTAAGGTCTTCCGGCAGTTCCGTTTCGCTTGATTTTGGAACGATAACGCCCATTACATTCACGGTGTCGGTGGGGAGATAAGCTTCGCGGTCTGTGTAAAGGTACAGGTAGTAGAGATCTTCATATACGATATCTTCCGCGTCGGAAAGAACATAGCTGTCGATGTAGCGGGTACCCTTTGCTCCGATATTGAGCACAGCCTTTCCGTGCTCGCCTTCGGTCTTTATATATGCAAGACCGTCCTTATCCACAGTTTCGCTGTATTCATTGTCACCGACGGTAAGAGAGACCGCGGCGCCCGATGCGGGCTGACCGGTAATGGTATCGTTCACGAAGAACACGTTCTCTTCTCCGAGACTGAGGGCATAGACGGAGAGAGGAGCTATCTGCACCATATACTGGATATTGAACAGCGCACCGTTCTTGTCGGTCGTGCTGATATCCGCGATATAGTAACCCTCCGCGAGACCGTCCGGGAGCATCACATAGCTTTGTTTATAGTAGTAGTTCCTGTTGTCTTCACGGGAAAAGGGAACTTCCTTTGACGAGAAAACCTCGGTAAGCCCGGAAGTATCGGTGATCGGGTCATTTGACCATGCGCTTCCGGCACGCTCTTTTATTGCATCGAAGTAATCGTCGGAGCTGCCGAAGCGGTAGAGGTGTGTCTCAAATTCAAGCTGGCGGAGATCGTCTGAGCAGCGTATCTCAACACAGGGCTGGTCATCGGGGAGAAATGTCTCCGAGAATCCGCTGGAGGAGCTTCCTGTGAACAGGAAGGAATGCCCGTCAATGGAGTCGTACGCGCTGGTGCGGAATGTGAATGTGAAGTCCTCTTTCAGCTCTTCGCCGTATGTGGACGGAAGCCCGGCTTTAAGCGTCACGGTATATGCGGTGTTGGTCTTGAGTCCGTTTTTCGGAATGATGTACAGAGTTCTGTCATTGACGTTGAGATCATAGCTTGCTGCCGGCGAGATCTCAAGATGATCCTTTACGCCGCTGAGCAGCGGTTTTGTGGTGAATTCGATCTCTATACCGCCGTACTGCGAAAAGCCGGTATATCCGTCGTAGGGGTATGTGGTCGAGATCTCGAACTTCTCCGCGGTGCGGAAAGCCCAGCTGTCACATACATCGCCGTTGTCGTCCTCGGCGGTGAAGCGCACCATACTGCCCTTGTCGAAGGAGTTGTCGGCTTTGAGCAGGTAGGAACCGTCGTCTCCGCGGGTGAGCGTGAATTCGTTCTGCGGTTCGAGTTTAAGGTGTGAGCGCAGCTCGTCCTCGGATACGTCCTTGAACAGGCTGATGCGGAATTCGCTGTCCGCAGCGATATCTCCGCCGTCGGAGCCTACGGCTTCAATGCCGGAGATCAGGTCACTGCGCAGTCTTTCTCTTGCAAAGGGCAGTGACATCTTTGCAGTCACTGTGTCGCTGCCGTCGGTCACAGTTGTTACCGGTGCTTCGGTGACTGCCGTGGTATCGGCAGGCTCGGTGGATATGCCGGTATTGGTAAGACGCGGAACGACTATGATACCGGTTATTGCAGCTGCCGCGGCGGTGAATACTGCGACAGCTGCATATATCGGTTTTCTGCTGCGGGCGGGCTTCTGCGCACCTGCCTGTCTTTTCTCGTCAGCCTCTTCTATGATATCGCTGTCGATCATTCCGACAGCATCGGAAAGCTTATCTTTTTTCATAACTTACCTCCTCATACTAAATCAGTATCTATCCGCAGACAAAATCCGGTAATTTCGTCACGATTCAGATATGCGCGCAGAGCGCGCTCCACAATTGTGCATTGTGAATTGTGCATTGTGAATTTGTCTGTATTTCGACAGAAATATAGTATCAGACCTCAATGCCTTCTTTGGCGAGATGCTCTTTAAGCCCTTTCCTTGTACGGAAAAGCGAGCTTTTTATCTTTGCCTCGGTTGCGCCGAAATATCCGGCTATATCGCTTATCGAGTCGTTGTAGAAATATCTGCATACAAAGATGATGCGGGACTCCTGCGGCAGTGTGCGCAGAAAAGCGCTGATGCTCTTTGCGATCATACCGGATTCTGCCGCGCTCTCTACCGTATCGTTCCCGGAAACGCATTCACCGAGCTCGTCAAGCGAGAGTGCGTACTGCGAACCGGCTCTTGATGCGGTATTCCTGCTTCGGAACAGTGATATCGCAAGATTGCGGGTTATTGCGGACAGATAGGCGGAAAGCTTCACCGGCTTGTTGGGCGGGATAGATTCCCACGCCCGGTAGTATGTATCGTTCTCGCATTCTCCGCTGTCCTCGTCGTTTGCAAGAATGTTATAGGCTATCCGGCGCAGATATGACCCGTATTTTGACTGTGTTTCGCTGATCGCGGATTCGTTTCGCTCCCAGTACATTTCAACTATCTGTATGTCTTCCATTTTTTTCCTCCGGAGTCAGGGCGTTTATTACGTCTCATACATATAGACGCGATTTTATGGAAATGGTTGCATAAAAAACAGATTTTTCTGTTTTATTATATCATATATATAAGCACTTAGCAATATCGGAAAATAAATTTGGCAAAATTGTTGCAATTTATCCGCAAATCATTTATAATAGAATTATTCAATAATTACCGGTTACCGGAGGAGTAATGACATGATAAGATTTTATGATGACAGCGGGGCGCTGATCGTAAGACTGCGCAATGAAACACTCAGGATAGAGGGCTGGGGCAGAAATGCGCTCAGAGTCCGCGCAACGAAGCTGAACCGTATGCCGGAACACGCGCATGCGCTCACCGAGGAAGTCAGCCATAACTCGAATATCGCAATAGACAGCGAAAAGCGCTGTGCCGAGATATCAAACGGACATATAAAAGCTACCGTGAACGAAGTCGGCATTATCTGCTTCTATCACGACAGCAAGCTTATTCTCCAGGAATACTACAGCTGCTACGGCGGTTCGATACGCAAGGAGTCTATCTGCTACAAGATCTTCTCCCGCGAATACAAGGGCAATTCTTCCGACGATTTCAGGATAACTGTCCGTTTCGAGTCGGACCCGGACGAGAAACTGTACGGAATGGGTCAGTATCAGATGCCCATACTCGATCTCAAGGGCTGCGTTCTTCCGCTTGAACAGCGCAATTCCCAGGTCTCCGTTCCGTTCGTTATTTCCGACCGCGGTTACGGTATGCTCTGGAACAATCCCGCTACCGGCGAAGCGGCATTCGGTAAGAACATAACAAAGTGGATATCCGACGAGTCGGATATGGTGGACTATTGGATCACCGCGGACAAGACTCCCGCAAAGATCGTTGAGAATTATACCGAGTGCGTAGGACGCGCTCCCGTTATGAGCAGGGATTACCTCGGTCTCTGGCAGTGCAAGCTCCGTTACCGCACACCCGAGGAAGTCCTCGAAGTTGCAAGAAAATACAAGGAGCTTGGCATTCACCTCGATGTTATCGTCATCGACTTCTTCCACTGGCCTTACCAGGGCGACTGGAAGTTCGACGAAAAGTACTGGCCGAAGGATAAGGTCAAGGCTATGACCGACGAACTCCACGCAATGGGAACAAAGGTAATGGTGTCCGTATGGCCGTCCGTTGACAAGCGCAGTGAGAACTACTACCCCATGGATCAGCACGGACTTTTAAGCACCACCGAGACCGGCTCCATACAGACTTACGACTACCAGGGCGACTGCGGCACCGTGGATTTCTTCAATCCCGAAGCAAGAGACTATATCTGGCAGTGCTGCAAGAGGAACTACCGCGAGCTCGGTATAGACCTCTTCTGGCTTGACAACTCCGAGCCGGACAGCACCACATACGACTTTGACAACTACCGCTACTACAGCGGACGCGGCTCGAAGGTGGGCTGCGAATACCCGAAGATGTATCTGAAAGCTTTCTACGACGGATTTACCGCCGACGGCAATAACGATTTTGTAAGCCTTGTGCGCTCCACATGGGTAGGCGGTCAGAAATACCGCGGACTTGTATGGACAGGCGATGTGCAGTCCAATTTCGAGTCATTCAGGGATCAGGTCATTGCCGGTCAGAGCATGGGACTTGCGGGAATACCGTGGTGGACAACGGATATCGGCGGCTTTATGACCGAGGACAGCAGTGACCCCGACTTCATCGAGCTTCTTATCCGCTGGTATCAGTTCGGTGTATTCTGCCCCGTATTCCGTATGCACGGCAACCGCGGTCCGGACTGGGATATCCCGGCTCTTGACGACAGGGATTTCGGCGGCGGATATCTCTATACCGGTCACCCGAATGAGATCTGGAGCTACGGCGACGAGTGCTTCAATATAATGAAGAAGTATCTCGATATACGTCTGTCGCTGAAGGACTATGTTGCTTCGCTTATGGAAGAGACTGCAAAGACCGGCGCACCGCTTATCAGAACGATGTTCTATGAGTTCCCGGAGGATAAGAAGTGCTGGGAGCTTCCCGAGCAGTACATGTTCGGCTCCGAATATCTCGTTGCTCCGGTAATGGAGCTGGGCGCAAGAGAGCGTGAAGTCTATCTGCCTGCCGGAAAGTGGGAATCCCTTGAGAATAAGCAGGTATTTGACGGCGGAAAGACAGTCACAGTCCCCGCTCCGCTTGACGTTATCCCGGTTTTCAGAAAGATCGGCTGATAACGGAATAAAAACACTCAACACTGACGCATCTCTCTGCCTGTAAACGGCGGAGAGATGCCGCATTCATAACAAGGAGGGCAATATGGCTATTGATACCGCAAAGATGCCGAAGCTCGGATTCGGACTTATGAGACTGCCGGAAAAGGACGGCGCGATCAACTATGATGAAGTCTGTAAAATGGTTGATAAGTATATGTCGGCAGGTCTCAACTACTTCGATACGGCTTATGTATATCACGGAGGACGTTCGGAAGTGGCAGCGAGGGAATGCGTGGTAAAGCGCTACCCGCGCGACAGCTTTTATCTTGCTACCAAGCTCCCGGCATGGGAACTCAAGACTGAGGAAGACCGCGACAGGATATTTGATATACAGCGCGAGCGTGCAGGCGTGGATTATTTCGACTACTACCTGCTCCACTCTATCGAGGAAGGCGGAAATTACAATACATACGAGCGTCTGAACTGCTTTGAATGGGGCGTGAAGAAAAGGGAAGAGGGAAAGATAAAGCACTTCGGCTTCTCCTTCCACGGCTCACCGGCTCTTCTCGAAAAGCTTCTCGACGATCACCCGGAGGTTGAATTCGTGCAGATACAGCTCAACTACGCCGACTGGGACAACCCGGTCATAGCGTCGGGAAAGCTGTATGAGATACTGCATGAAAGAAATATCCCGATCATAATTATGGAGCCGGTCAAGGGCGGAACTCTCGCTTCTCCCGTGCCGGAGATACTCGATATCTTCAATGCCGAAAGACCCGGTGCATCTGCGGCATCATGGGCTCTGCGGTTTGTCGGTTCGCTGCCCGGAGTTATGACGATACTTTCCGGTATGTCCAATGAAGCGCAAATGACCGATAATATCTCGACATTCACCGATTTTGAGCCTCTTTCGGAGAAAGAAAAAGAAGTCATCGAAAAAGCAAAAGACATAATGCTCGGCAAGCCGACTATCGGCTGCACATCGTGCAGATACTGCTGTGACGGCTGTCCGCAGGGCATAAAGATACCCGACGTTTTCAGTCTTGTGAATGCCGTAAGAGTCTATGGAAACGACTGGCGCGCAAAGAATTTCTACAACAGTCATATAGCTCCGGTATCGCGTGCGGGTGATTGTATCGCCTGCGGTCAGTGCGAAGGCGTATGTCCGCAGCATCTCCCGATAATCGAGCTTCTTAAATCTGCCTCCGAACAGTTTGACTGATACGGTAAATAAAACAGCCAAAATCCCGTCTCGGAAAACCCGGACGGGATTATTGTCGGTCTGTTTGCTTTCTGATTTGTAAAAATAACGACCAAACGACGTCCAAACCGCGGCATACATCTATCCTATCAAAGCCCTCCGGCATATCAATGTCGGAGGGTTAAATTATTCCCGGGAATTCCCTCTTCTTCTTCTTCTTTCCTCGTCTATCCCTCATAAAGTATTAAATCCCGAAAACCCTTGCAATTCCCGCCCGAATATGCTATAATAGCATTGAAGCCGTGGCGCTGAGGCGCAGGTAAAGCAAGGTGGATATCACCCTCGGAGCAGTTTTTCCCGATAGGAATATCGGAGACTGTGAAAGGAGGGCGATAAAGAAGTGGAGATACTGAACGTATTGCGCGAACTCCTCGGAGAAGCAATACATATCATAACTCTCAATGCTTCATCGCTTGGAGCATTGTTATCGAATTTATTTGATCGGTTCAAAAGCCATAAATAAAAAGAGATAACCACCAAGCTTTCGTCGGGTTGGTGGTTATCAATTAACGCTAATCTGCTCCGAGAGCCGTACATTTTCTTACGAAAAGTACACACTTTGCTCTGTTGCTAAAAGTATTATACCACAGTTTCCCGCCGTTGTCAAGCGTTTTGGCTGACAGCGGCGGTTATTTTTTAAAAACACTTTACAAATCCCGCAATATGTGCTATAATTTGATTTGTATAGCTTCACAATGCATTCATGTGAAGGGGAGTGACCGGAATGACAGTGCGTGATATATCCGCAGCAGCACAGCACAGCGGTTGTCTGCGCTTTTTTGTCATGTCCGTGATCCGATACAGGCTATATCGCCCGTGACCTTGGTATAACTGTGGTCACAGGCGTTTTTGCGTCATAAACGATCCCGTACTGCGGGAAATATAAAATGAAAGGATAACAGCAATGAAACGAACAAAAAACAGGATTCTGAGCGTATTCCTGTCGTTCTGCATGATTATTTCATGCATGGCGGGAATAAACTTGACTGCGGGTGCAGAGACAACTAACGCGCCCGTCTCCTACCTCGACGAAGACGGCAAGGAACAGACCTGCACGGACTACATCGCCGTTACGGAAGCGACCGAGTATTTGGCGGACGGCAATTGGTACGTTGTCAACAGCGTTGTAACGCTTACTGGTAATTACGGTTTGGAAGTCGATGGAGACGTGAATCTCATTCTCTGCGACGGTGCAAAGCTGACCGTTAACGAAAGCATCAGTTGCTATGAGGACGGCAACTTCACAATCTATGCCCAGAGCACAGGCGGGAACATGGGCAAACTGATCGCAACATACGGCGAGAATTACACTTACGGTATCGGCAATGGTGCTTATAAAAGTAATCGCATAATAACGATCAACGGCGGCGATATTCAGGCGACAGGGGCGGACGTCGGGGAGGCATACGCTAGTAACGCTAGAGGAATCTATAATGGTGATAACCCTGTAATTATCAACGGCGGCAAAGTGACCGCCAGCGGTTATGATAACGGCATTAATGCGAAGAGTGTAACGATCAACGGCGGTGAAGTTGTCGCAAACAGTGATAGAAACGGCATTCAAGCGGCGGACGTAATAACGATCAACGGCGGTGAAGTTATCGCAAACAGTGATAGAAACGGCATTGTAGCGAAGGACGTAACGATCAACGGCGGTGAAGTTGTCGCAAACAGTAATAGTAGCGGTGGCATTCAAGCGACGGACGTAACGATCAACGGCGGTGAAGTTATCGCAAGCAGCACCGAAACAAAGGCTATCGGCGGCATCTTGACGGTTGCAGACGGTCTTACGGTTTTCGGCGGCGACAGCGCAGACCCGACAACCGAGCGCACCGATTACGCGGAAACCCGCTGGAAGTATATGACAGTAAAGAAGATACCGCCTGAGCCCGTCTCCTACCTCGACGCAACCGGCGCGGAACAGACCTGCACGGACTACATCGCTATTAAGGAAGCGATCGGGGAACTGACGGACGGCAATTGGTACGTTGTCAACAGCGATGTAACGATTACTGGTGGTTTGTATGTCGCCGGCGACGTGAATCTCATTCTCTGCGACGGTGCAAAGCTGACCGTTAACAAAGGCATCTGTTGCTATGAGGACGGCGACTTCACAATCTATGCCCAGAGCACAGGCGAGAACATGGGCAAACTGATCGCAACATACAGCGATGAGTACGCTTACGGTATCGGCAACAGCTACGGTAATCGCATAATAACGATCAACGGCGGCGATATTCAGGCGACAGGGTCACCCACCGACACGTATGAACCTGACACAGGAATATATAATGGCGACAACCCTGTAATTATCAACGGCGGCAAAGTGACCGCCAGCGGTTATGACGGCGGCATTGAGGCGGAGAGTGTAACGATCAACGGCGGTGAAGTTATCGCAAGCAGCACCGAAAAAATGGCTATCGACGGCAACCTGACCGTTGCAGACGGTCTTACGGTTTTCGGCGGCGACAGCGCAGACCCAACAACCGTGCGCACCAATTACGCGACAAACCGCTGGAATTATATGACAGTAAAGGCGGCAAAATTATATTCGGTAACCCTCACCGGCGGAGCGAACGCGACACCCGACCCCGCGGCAGGAGTTTCGCAGACAAATATTTACGGTGACATGGCAACGGTAGTTTATACCGCGAACTCCGGTTATTATTTTGAGGAATTTGCCGATATTACCGTTAACGGCATTACGGCAACAAGAATAGACGCGGAGACAGTAAGGGTTTACGGTACTCCCGAAGACGACGTGGTGTTCACCGTACCCGACGCGACAGCGACAGCGACATTTTCCTCGACCGTGAATGTTGTCTGGAGCGAAACTCTGGTAAAACCCGAAAAACTTACCGCGACGCTCGCCGGTGTGGATTCTTACACGCTCAACGCAGAAAACTCGTGGAGCAATACCGTGACAGGGCTTATGCAGGCGAACAACAACTGGAGCATAGATTGCCCCGTGGGTTATTCGTTTTCTTCTTCGACCGTGGACACGGTCACGACCTTCACTTTCACTTTTATTCCGATGCCGAGTCCGGAAAGCGTGACAGCGGACAGCATCACGCTTGAAGAAGTCACCGGCTATGAATACAGCAAAGACAACGGCGAAACATGGCAGGACAGCCCGACTTTCACGGGACTTGCGCCCGGAACGGAATACACGTTCGTTCAGCGCCCGAAAGGCACGGCTTTCAAGAGCCGGACAAACGTATTTGGCATTGAGGCTTTTTATGTAAAATTCAATGTAGTGAACGGCAAATGGGACGACGGGACGAATGCAGAGAAAACTGTTGTTCTGGTTCGCACGACTAATGAAGATTTAGTACTTACGCTGAAATCCTCGGACATTCCCGCTGTCGGTTCAAAACCGGACAACGGTTATAAGGCGGGTTCGTGGGACACCGTTCCCACAACGGAAGCAGAAGTAAGTGCCGATAAGACATTTACCTACACCTATGCGGAAAAGACGACACCCACGATCACAGCCGTTCCGACAGCTTCGGCTATCACCTACGGACAGACACTTGCGGACAGCACGTTTACCGGCGGTTTGGCTGATGTCGACGGTACTTTCGCGTGGACAACAAAAACGACAGCTCCCGCGGTTGCTGACAGCAACACAACCGAGTATGATGTAACATTCACACCCAGTGATACAGGCAATTACACAACAGCAGCCTGCAAGGTGAAGCTGATTGTAAAAAAGGCAGAACCGACGATCACAACTGCTCCGACAGCTTCGGCTATCAAATACGGACAGACACTTGCGGACAGCAAGCTTTCGGGCGGTGCGGCTGATGTCGACGGTACTTTCGCGTGGACAACAAATACGACAGCTCCCGCAGTTGCAGACAGCAACACAACCGAGTATGATGTAACATTCACACCCAATGATGCAGACAATTACACAACAGCAGCCTGCAAGGTGAAGCTGACTGTCGGCAAGGCAAAACCGACGATCACAACTGCTCCGACAGCTTCGGCTATCACATACGGGAAGACACTTGCGGACAGCACGCTTTCGGGCGGTTCGGCTGATGTCGACGGTACTTTCGCGTGGACAACAAAAACGACAGCTCCAGCAGTTGCTGACAGCAACACAACCGAGTATGATGTAACATTCACACCCAAGGATACAGACAATTACACAACAGCAGCCTGCAAGGTGAAGCTGACTGTAAACAAGGCAGAACCGACGATCACAACTGCTCCGACAGCTTCGGCTATCAAATACGGGAAGACACTTGCGGACAGCACGCTTTCGGGCGGTTCGGCTGATGTCGACGGTACTTTCGCGTGGACAACAAATACGATAGCTCCCGCAGTTGCTGACAGCAACACAACGGAGTATGATGTAACATTCACACCCACTGATAAAGACAATTACACAACAGCAGCCTGCAAGGTGAAGCTGACTGTCGGCAAGGCAGAACCGACGATCACAACTGCTCCGACAGCTTCGGCTATCAAATACGGGAAGACACTTGCGGACAGCAAGCTTTCGGGCGGTTCGGCTTCCGTTCAGGGTAAGTTCACATGGACAACAGATACGATAATTCCCGCAATTGCAGACAGCAACACAACGGAGTATGATGTAACATTCACACCCAATGATAAAGACAATTACACAACAGCAGCCTGCAAGGTGAAGCTGACTGTCGGCAAGGCAGATCAGGCCGCTCCGGCGGTCACTGCGGTCGCAGAGACCATAAAGGGCAAGGCAGACGGCAAGATCACCGGCGTGAACGCGACTATGGAATACCGCATGGACGGCGAAGCGACATATACCGCGATCACCGGAACAGAGATAACCGGACTTGCGGCAGGAACGTACAAAGTCCGTTACAAGGAGACGGAGACACAGACAGCTTCGCCCGATACCGACGCGGTAGTAAACAGCGGCAGCAAGATCACGGTAACGTTCGACACGAATGGCGGCTCGCGCATTCCGGAAACGCAGGAACATACCTACAGAGAAAAAGCGGTAAAACCTGCGGACAATCCCATAAAGACCGGACACACGTTCAGATTCTGGTCACTTGACGGAACAGCGGAGTATGATTTTGAAACGGAGCTTACCGCGAATATCACTCTCAAAGCTGTATATTTCGTAAACCTCTACACGATCACGTTCGATACTGACGGCGGCTCGGCAATAGCTCCTATCACGCAGGACTACAACACAACGGTAACCGCTCCTGATGACCCGACTAAGACAGGTTACACCTTCCAAGGTTGGGAACCGGCAATACCCGAAACGATGCCCGCCGTGAACATAACAGTCTGGGCAAAGTGGACTATCAATCAGTACACGATAACCTTTGATACGGTCGGCGGCTCTGCGATAGCACCTATCAAAGCGGATTACGGCACGGCAGTCAAGGCTCCGGCAGCTCCGACCAAGTCCGGCTTTGTATTTGGCGGCTGGGACAAGGAAATACCCGCAAAGATGCCCGCGGAAAACATCACGATCAAGGCGATATGGAATTATCCTGCCGGAACAATATTTGCGGACACGATAAAGCCTGTATCTGCGCCCGTAACGTCAGATGTATCTGCGGACGAAGACAAGGAGCTTTCTATCTCGGGCGAACAGAACGAGTTTGCTGCAAGCGAGCTCGAATGGGACAGCGTTCCCGGCGCAACGAACTACTCGCTTTATGTCAAAGTCGGCAAGAGTTATGTCATGCTCGAGGATCTCGGAGACAAGACGAATGCAGATGTAATTCACGGCGTAAACGGCAAATACTATGTTTCCACCGGCGGAAATTACAATATTTATACTTACGTCGAGAGGACAGGAACATTCAAGAAGACCGGAACTCTGAAAGCCTCGAAGATCGACAGCATCGTAAAGCTGAACAACGTTACCGAGAACTTTATGGTAAAGTGCAACGCATCCGGCAACATGAGCTCCGATAAAAATTCCTACAAGGTCTCCGTAAAGATCTACTACAAGCCCGCTCCCAAGGCGACAGTCAAGGACGGAAAAGTAACGATCAAGTGGGCAAAGGTAGAAGGCGCGACAATGTACAGAGTGATGAAGAAGACATCGTCCGGCTATAAGCTTGTTACCGAGACCGAAAAGAATTCCGTTCGCATAAGCAAGGTCAAGAGCGGCAAATATACATACGCTGTTCAGGCACTTGTTGACGGCGAGTGGACGAAGGTTTACAAGAGCGACTTGGCAAGTGTTACCGTAAAGTAAAAGAATAACAAAAGGCGCAGAGTTTAGGCTCTGCGTCTTTTTTGTGTGGTTCAGAACGGACGAAAAATGCGCTCTTAGCCGTTTTTGATATGCAGGTAGGGTAATAAGATCTTTAACCGTGTATTTTGCACGGCGCAGAACGCAGAAAATTCCCGATTTTCGACCCGGATCCGTCCTTTTCCCGGCAGGGTCAAGGTGCTGAAATAATACCAATTTTCCCATTTGTGAAACGGACGTTGAACTGTCATTATCCGGTGCCGATTCAGCCTGAAAACGCCCTGTTAACTGGGCAATTTAGATATAAGAGGATTGATGTAAGGTAACCGCCAACCAAACCCAGCCCCAGCAAATGAAAGAGCCGAGAAAAAATATTCTCGGCTCTTAGTGTAAGCAAGTGTCATTTGGTTAACGCAGGTGAACGCGACTGTATGTGAAGTGACGGCAC
>Ga0256405_10001832_pt1 | contig 54297 bp, 45 predicted proteins | sample RumenRJG_02DNA_FD_189096 | JGI IMG/M metagenome (GOLD analysis project Ga0256405, IMG submission 189096) | Bovine rumen microbial communities from Lethbridge, Alberta, Canada - RJG_02 | ecosystem: Host-associated > Mammals > Digestive system > Stomach > Rumen | place: Canada: Alberta... | reverse complement strand
AGAACACTTTCTGACCGAAATAACAGCTCACCAGCATCATGCACAGCGCCAGCACGTAGGTCACGCAGTTGGCATAGGCCAGCTTGATGAGGTCCACGGTGCTACTGTAGCGGAGCACGCCGGCATACGTTCTGAACATCCTTGCCCCCACCCAGCTCAGCACGGCAAAGGCCACTGCGGTGTAGAACAGGGGCATGCGGTGTTCAAAAGTCACTTGAGAACGGTTGGCCACCCAATAGGTGAAAACCACCGACACAAACATGATCAGCGCGTCCATCAGCAGGATGGCCCAATAAGGCAGCACCTTCTTGCTGAAGTACCACGTAGACAGCTTGTTTATGATTCTATTCTCCCTAATCATTTTCGTTTGCTATATCCTCTGCAAAAGTACAACATTTTCCTGAGTTAGCAAAAAAAACTTAAAATTTTTCACGTCCAAACAAGCCCGTTTGACAAAAAAATCACAAACATTGTCACATGGCCATCATTTTTGGCCGTACATGAAATATTTTCGTTCCTCCGGCGCCATTCGTTCGACGGCATAGCGCAAGGCCGTGCGGGGCATCTCATGCGCATGTTGTCTCAGGAAGTCGCGCAACAGGTCTGTGGAGCACCGCTTTCCCATCTCGCGCAACATCCATCCCACTGCTTTATGCATCAGGTCATGGGGATGATGCAGGTGCTTTTCGGCATAACGCAAACACCACGAGGGGTCGCCCTGCTGCGAGGTCTTCCAGGTGCACACGATGCTCATCCTTTGCTTCCACAGGCACGGGCTTCCTGCCAGAGTATCAAGCGTTTTCTCCTTATACCCTTTATCACCAAGCAGAGACGGCACCATTAGCCACCCGCCCAAAATCTTCGGGGCGGACAGGTCCACGAGGTCCCAGTTGTTGGCCTGCTCCGCGTATTTGAGATAGAGCGTCACAATCTCGTCGCGCCCCCTCATGGCGGCCTCGTCGTCGAGGAGCCGCTTTGTGCTCAACCGCTCGAACTTCTCCACCAGTATCAGTAATCCGCATAGCCTCACCTCGTGCCACTTCGACATCAGCAGCTCCGGAACCGCATCAATGGTTAATGGTTCATGTTCGTGTAACTTCGTTCCACAGACATCCTTCTCGGCTCGGCAATGATCAAACAGGTTTGTCATTGCACTCACCTCGGGCGAATGTTCAATGGTCAATGCCCTTTTCACCACCTCTCGCGTCTGCGGCACTTTCAAGCCAAGGAACTCATCACCCTCACCATACTCCCCCGGCCCGGTCTTGAAGAACCGCATGAGTACCCTCCGCTGCTCCTCATTCCGCATCCCCTCCATGTAGCTTATGATCTCCTTAGCCCTTCCCAAAACTTTTATCTTTTATTTTTCAATTATCAATTCTAAATTCTCAATTATCAATTATCAACATTGCGATTAAGCGAGCGCAGAGACAAGCTTGTTTGAGCTCTGCCGAGCGTAGCTGCTATGCGGCCGAGTAAAGCGAAGGCTATGTCTGCGGCTGTTTGCCGCGAATTATCAATTCTCAATTGTCAATTATCAATTATCAATTATCCAGAATTTGGCTAGCGTGCTCCTTGGTCTTCACCTGCTTACCGGAGAATATCTTCTCGATGACGCCCTCTTCGTTGATGATGAAGGTGGTGCGTATGGTGCCCATGGTCTTCTTGCCGTACATATTCTTCTCGCCCCAGGCGCCCATCGTCTCCAGCAGTTCATGGTTGACGTCGGCAATCAGAGGGAAGGGCAGCTGGTATTTCTCCTTGAACTTCACGTGTGAGGCGGCCGAGTCCTTGCTCACGCCCACCACTTCGTAGCCCCTGCCCTGCAGCTCGCTGTAGCTGTCGCGCAGGCTGCAGGCCTCTGCGCTGCAGCCGCTAGTGTTGTCTTTCGGGTAGAAGTACAGCACCAGCTTCCTACCCTTGTAATCACTCAGACGGATGTCCCGTCCCTGTTCGTCTTTGCCCAGTATTTCAGGCGCCTTGTCTCCGATGTTCATATGCTTTTAACTGATTTTCTTTTGCAAATATACTAACTTTTCTTTAAAAAGTCTCGCCATTTGATAAGAAAAAAGGGCTCGCACCGCAATGCAAGCCCTTTTCAATTCTCAACATTGCGATTAAGCGAGCGCAGACCGAAGCTTGTTTGAGCTCTGCCGAGCGTAGCTGCTATGCGGCCGAGTAAAGCGAAGGCTATGTCTGCGGCGAACAGCCGCGAATTATCAATTATCAATTGTCAATTCTAAATTCTCAATTATCAATTATCAACATTGCGATTAAGCAAGGGCAGAGACAAGCTTGTTTGATCTCTGCCGAGCGTAGCTGCTATGCGGCCGAGTAAAGCGAAGGCTATGTCTGCGGCGAACAGCCGCGAATTATCAATTATCAATTATCAATTCTAAATTCTCAATTATCAATTATCAATTCTAAATTCTCAATTATCAATTGTCAATTCTCAATTATCAATTGTCAATTATCTCAATAGTTCTCCGCCTTGATCTGGAAGTAGCTCTGCGGATGGTTGCAGGTGGGGCAAATCTCGGGGGCTTTCTTGCCGATGACGATGTGGCCGCAGTTGGCGCACTGCCAGATGACGTCGCCCTCACGTGAGAAGACGATGGCGTCCTCGATGTTCTTCAGCAGCTTGCGGTAGCGCTCCTCGTGGTGTTTCTCGATGGCGGCCACCAGTTCGAACTTACCGGCAATCTCCTCGAAGCCCTCCTCGCGGGCCTCTTTGGCCATGCGGGCATACATGTCGGTCCATTCGAAGTTCTCACCGCTGGCAGCGTCGGCCAGGTTTGCTTCGGTGTCGCTCACGCTGCCGCCGTTGAGGTATTTGTACCACATCTTGGCATGCTCCTTTTCGTTGGCTGCGGTCTCTTCAAAGATCGCCGCAATCTGCACGTAGCCGTCCTTCTTGGCCTTGGATGCGAAGTAGTCGTACTTGTTGCGTGCCATACTCTCTCCTGCAAATGCCTCCTTGAGGTTCTGCTCGGTCTTTGTTCCTTTTAAGTCTTTCATAGTGTTGATGTTATTAGTTAAACAATAATAATTTTCAATTCTCAATTATCTATTCTCAATTATCAATTGTCAATTATCAATTATCAATTATCAACATTGCGATTAAGCAAGGGCAGAGACAAGCTTGTTTGATCTCTGCCGAGCGGGAGCCATGTCTGCGGCCGTTTGCCGCGAATTATCAATTCTCAATTATCAATTATCAATTATCAATTTTCAATTATCAATTATCAATTATCAACATTGCGATTAAGCAAGCGCAGAGCCAAGCTTGTTTGAGCTCTGCCGAGCGTAGCTGCTATGCGGCCGAGTAAAGCGAAGGCTATGTCTGCGACTGTTTGCCGCGAATTATCAATTCTCATTTCTCAATTATCAATTGTCAATTGTCAATTATCAACCGCTCTTATCGCATAGCGTAGCACGAAGATCACGAACATCACCCACATGGTGGGACTGATCTGTCGGATGCCCTTCTTGCCCATGGCGACCTTCATCAGCACATACATTATGGTGCCCAGCATGATGCCGTCGCTGATGCTGTAGCTCAGGGGCATCATCAGCATGGTGACGAAGGCGGGGATGGCCTCTGTCAGGTCGTCCCAGTCGATACCGACGGTGTTCGCACACATCATGACGCCCACGATGACGAGGGCGGGGCCTGTTGCGGAGGCGGGAATGGCGAGAAACAGGGGTGCGAAGAACAGCGACAGCAGGAAGCACACCGCCACGACGAAGGCTGTGAGTCCGGTGCGTCCGCCCACTGCCACGCCTGCGGCGCTCTCCACATAGGTCGTCGTGGTCGAAGTGCCCAAACAGGCTCCGGCGGTGGTGGCTATGGCGTCGGCCATCAGCATGCGCCCAACCCCGTCCACCTTGCCGTCTTTGTCCACCATGCCGGCCTTCAGCGAGACGGCGATCACGGTGCCGATGGTGTCGAAGAGGTCGATGAAGAGGAAGGTCAGCACCACGATAAGCATGTCCCATGTGAGGATGTTGTGCCACTCAAACTGGAGGAATATCGGGGCCAGCGACGGCGGTGCAGAAAACACTTTGCCGAAATGCGTCACGCCCATCGGAATGCCGACGAGTGCCGTCAGCAGGATGCCCCAGAGCAGCCCACCCCTGATGTTTCTGACCACCATCAGTCCGCAGATGACGAAGCCGATGAGCGCCAGCTGCACCTCCGGCGTGTTGAAGTTGGCGAGGGTGACCTGTGTGTTTTCATCGGCAACGACGATGCCGCAGTGCTGCAGTCCGATAAAGGAGATGAAGAGGCCTATGCCGCCTCCTATGGCCGACTTCATGCCAGCGGGGATGGCGTTGGCTATTTGCTCTCTGATCTTGAAGAGCGAGAGGAGGATGAAGAGGAGTCCTTCGATGAAGACGGCCGTCAGCGCCATCTGCCAGCTGTAGCCCATGCCGAGACAGACGCCGAACACGAAGAAGGCGTTGATGCCCATGCCGGGCGCCAGTCCGAAAGGTTTTTTAGCATGGAGGGCCATCGCCAGGGTGCCGATGACGGAGGCCAGCACCGTGGCGGTGAACACGGCGTCAGAGGGCATGCCCTGGGGCTCCAGTGCGCTGAATATGCTGGGGTTCACGGCCAGGATATAGGCCATGGTGAGAAAGGTGGTGATGCCGGCATAGATCTCCGTGCGCACCCTGTGCTGTGTCGCGTCAAATCCGAAGATATTCATTATCCCGTTTTTCATGTCGTCCACTGCCTTTATCAGCAATTCCTTTGCAAATATATTATTTTTTTTTCATACGGCAAGCGATTATCGGAATTATTTTTGCACAGAACAAACAAAAAAATGCCGCCCGCGCTTTTGCACAGACGGCATTTTTCACTCTCCATGCGATACGGCCCTGAAGCTGTAGCGCATCATGTTGAGCATGAACCTTAGAGAGTCCAACGGGAATATCCTCGCATGCCGCAACGCATCCTTCATCCTGACGCCGAAGGAGATTGTCTTCCTGACCACGAACGGATACTTCCCGTAGTAGGACGTGTCCCTGTTGTGGCCGAAGTTCCCCACCTCCATGATGAAGTCCATAATCCAATCGGCCTTCCGCCTCAAATTATCGTCAAGGTCAAGGTTATCGTTATCGTTGAGCAGCGGCATAGAATCCTTTGGATAGCCAAGGTATTCTATCGCCAGCGCTCCGAACGCTTTCCACTCCGTCATCAGCCCCATCTGTCGAATCCGTGATTCCAGCAATCCGTAATTCAGAGACTCCCTGTAGGTGTAGAGCAGTCTGCACCAGTCGCAAATCTGCCTCAGCCCCATCCCGCCACTGTAAAAGTGATGGAGGAAATGTGTGAACACAAGTATGACGTCATTGTCCGCAGAGGGCAGAGTGATGATTTTGCCGCCATTATCCCAGGTCCTCACGCCGCCGTGGAATATATCCCGATGCACCTCGTCCAGCACTCGGTCTATCCGCGATGACAGTGCACTGTGCTGGTTGGCGTGAATCTCTACCACCCAACCTTTGTAGCACATATTGACGTGCCTTGTGTTGTCGTTGTCCGGGTCAAACTTCTCCACGAGCGGCCGGAAGAACTTTTTGGCCTTCTGAAAATCGCCCTCGTCCATATAGAGGTCTATGTCGCCCGAGGCACGCCACAGCGGTCTCTCATAGCATTGTGCGAGTCCCTGTCCTTTCACCATCACAGCGCGGATGCCCTCGCCCTCCAGCTCGCCCATCAGTTCGTTGACAAAGACATTCTTGGCTCTGTTGTGCTGCTCCAGGCCGAGAGTCTTGCTCACCATTTTTAAAGCCAACCCATGGGGTATTTTCACGTCCGTGACATGCCCCAATCCCGCAGCCATGAGCCCTACGACGCTCTGCTCACGTGCCATCTTCAGCACTTTGGCATAGTCCACCTGACCGCAAGGCGCCAGATGAGCCTCTTTCTCCCACAGCCCGGCGCTTACCAGTTCAAAGAATGCCATCGAGTAATTATTTTGGTTTACCTTCATGATAGCACTTAAATCTTACCCAATAAATACTTTGCGGTTATAGACCACCGGATCAACAGCCAGACAACCAATGATGCTGCAACCAAAGTCATCAAAAACAAGCAAGCAACTTTCTCTTCATCATTTATTGTCAACTCCTTAAACACATCATACAACCAACCCAATAAGATATAATGTGTGGCATAGATGCCCAACGACATGCTTCCCAACCTCACAAAAGGTTGATTCCACGGGCTTGAATCGTCAATCAATCGGGGCGAAATGTCCAATAACAGATATATAGCAATCGCTGCGGCTACAAATCGGTAAACATACTGTGTCAGCGTTGCCGGTAGAGAAAAGCCTTTCATGAAATCTGGCAACTCATGCATATGCCAAAACCAAGCAAGGACAGTCCAGCACACGCCCATGATAGCCAGCAGAACAATGCTTGACGAAGACATAAAATCTTCATATTTGCGAAAGAAATACCCAAACGAATAGAACAGGAAATAGTATGCAACAAATTGAAAACCGAACACTCTGACATCAAACAAAACCATCACGGAAACTAGCGCCAAACAGATACCAGCAACAACCATCTCCTGAACAATCCTAAGTTTTTGTGCGAACCAACTTCCGAACATAAAAATGGCATTAATAAAGAACAGCACCCACAAAAACCATAATCCTTTATCAGGGTACAACAAATAATCTCCGAATCTTCTAAGGTCTAACTGCCCTCCGACTAGTTGTGCAATAAATGTCCAAAGCATGAACGGAATCATCAACTGACCAAACCTTCTCCATATTGTCCTCAATACGGACTGATTACTGAAGCAGGCTTCCGGACGGAATGCCACATAACCACTGACTGCCATAAATGCAGGCATATGGAAAGAATATATGATATTCCACAAATGATTGGTCTCGCAAGCATTACCCAATGTTATCTGTATAGCGTGACCGAGTACAACAAGGATAATTAGAAACCCTTTTAGACTATCTGCCCATATCAGTCTAGAATTCGTCATTATAATATTTCACTGATTTATCGAAAATATTTGTAGGCTAACTTCTTTAACCATACGGGAGAGATTAACACGCAAAACATCGCGAAGCCGTATATATCTGCCCCAACGCCATAGCCTAACCCCCTGTTTATCATCAATCTGTCTCGATATTGTTCCCAAGCAAACTGCAATCCGTTCCGGCGACTCTTAAACATCGCCTCCGTCATTCGGTAATACAGTACCACATCCTCTATGTTTGCATTCCGTGTGCCAGCCATCATACCATCGTACCAAAGCATTGTGTCTTGATTACGCCTATACTCAGGTCTGTACTTCTTACCGTTCAACTTGTCAAAAAAGCTTTTACGGAACAATACCGCCGGATGGGCATGTGGATTTCTCTTTGCAAAGAAAGCTCTGCATTCCTCCGGAGTTTCCGGATAAGCAATAATTTTGTGTCGGCTGCTGCCCTCATCATCAATCTCTGAAATCGCACCGCCCACGACGTCGATGTCCGAATGGGCGTTAAGGAATGCGATCTGTTTACTCAAACGACTGACATCCGAGATGTCGTCGGCATCCATTCGGGCGATATATTCATATCCCTCCTTAAAGCATATATCCAGCAAGTCATTCAGCACACAGGCCAATCCGCGATTCTCTTCAAATCGGGCAATCGATATCTGATTATGACTTTCCAGCGACTTTAAATACCTTTCAAGATCATCACCCACAGGGCCGTCCACCCCGATATATAGATGATAGTTCTTATATGACTGCGCCAGAATGCTTTCTGTCGCCTTGATTAAATACCCGACCTTGTCTTTTTTATAGACAGGAAGAATTACTGCTATCTTCATACCAATGTCCATTCCGGCATTTGAATATTTAAATCATATTTTGCATTCTTCCACCTTGAAGGTGCAACAATAATATTTTTTTCGCGCTGATTGAGAAATGCCCCCCACCAACTGAATGAGCTGTTAGAGATAATCAAACCTTTGCAATAGGTCATCAACTGCATATCACGATAACTTTCCTTCCCATTGTTCCAGTCTACGCAAACTGCCTCGGAGCCGTCCAAAAGCGGAATTATATGCTTCTTACACCATTCCATATCATTAGAGAACACATAATATACCGGATTCCTCAATACGCCATGCACTAATGCTATGGCCTTCCTATAATACTCCAATGTACAGATGCCCTGATACTGAGCCTCATTCAAATAGTCTCCTCGCCTAACGTGAATGCCCACAGATTCTCGTCCTGAGATAGCCTCCAATGTTTCATGATTCCTTTTGTCAAGCGGTACTTTAAACGTGAAGGTCTGCAACAGTTTGTGCCGAAAAGGTGCAACGTAACGAAAATTATGCCAATAGCCCGCATAGTATTTTTTTCGGCTCTTTACATCGTAGATAGACGTGATAAATCTGAAGTCCGGATATTCGAACTGGTATTTACAACATAAAAAGGGCAGGAATCGATTGAGATATCTTGAAAGCGTCAATTTCCTCGCTATCATAGGATCTCTTTTCACCACAGTCAATGAAATTGGGAATACTCTTTCCAACTCTAGTCCATTGTGAGCGTTGCAATGACTGTAGCTCGAAATATCTGCACAGACTACCTCATCAAATGATTCCTGCAAGCCTGTCATCAAAGCGTATTGAAACATCTGATTTCCTAGTCCTCCTGAAATCTTGACTGTTCTCATTGTGGTATTAAATGCTTTATCTGTCCTCTACACAGTGTACCGTTTACTTCCGGATAAATTTCTCTTCGCCCACTGTCATCAAGATCTTTTTTTTCTCTTTCTGACTCATTCCTTTGGTTGCTATATTGTACTTTTTGTTCTTCTCATAGAATTCCTCTATAGTACAAATCACCTTTGCCGGATTACCAGCAATAACCACCCCTCCAGGACAGGATTTTGTGACCACACTGCCCGCTGCCACAAGAGTATGATCTCCAAGAGTTACGCCTGGCATCACCATAGCGCCGGAACCTATATAGACATAATCACCAATGGTTACCTTTCCGAAACAGTCAAACGTCGGATCCATATACCTGACTGCCTGCCCGCCTCCATGGGTATGAATTTTGCAATCTGTGAGTTGACAATGGCTGCCAATTGTTACCAAATAGGGCTCGGAACTCCAGATATCCTTCGACAACAGATTATTGTGCCCGACAGTTGCGCCGAGATGTCTGCCCCATTGTTCCGGGGTAAGGCAGTAATACAGCAATTTCTCTTTTAAGCGGCTTAAAATATTCATAATGCTCCTGCTAAATAAAGAGATACCACCTGATGGCATGATATAAAAGCCTCATGCCCTTTTGAATTTTACCTCTCACGCTCATATCTCTTCCTTTGTTAAAGTACCGGTCTATGCGGACTTTGTCTCTGAATATGATTTTGGGCTCGAATTCGTTGGCATTCCATTCTTCCGGCCAGCAATACTCCGGACTAATGACCTTACATGGGTGATTCCTCAAATAGGCGTTTATATGGCTCTGATCGTGTGCTATCGCCACAATGCCGCGGTCGTAGTCGTCCCGGATATTTTTAGCTAAAGTGACATACATCTGCAGAATCTCTTCTGGCCTTCCACCATTAAGACCGCCCATAAAAAGACGGTAGTTCTTCCCGAAAGGCGGAATATATGCCAATGATTTCCTGTTTCTCTCATAAGAATAGAACATGGGATGGCGTTTCGCCTCCACTCCACCCCACACGCCCATTGCCAGGCCGGTATCGTCAGGCAGAAGTTCTTCGTTGACAGGGACTAAGAATTTTGCATTTGCATTGAAGAAGTATATATAGTCATATTCCCGCAATTCCTCGGCCGCTTGCAGAAACATCTCGAAACGGAACAGAGAATCTGCAGGAAAACCACTGCACTCCTTATATATCAAACGAACATTTCGTTTTCCCAGCCCCAACGTGTCATCGTCAGTCCAAATGAAATAAGTCTTTTCTGCCTTTTTTGCCAGAAAATACATCTCACAAGACTGATAAAAGCCGTCAAAGAACTGATTATACTTCCCCGTACATATATAAAGAATTGCAATCTTCATTCTCCGTCTGCCTTTTGATAAACATTAATATAATCACCAACCATCTTTCCTATGGAAAATCTCCCTCTTACAGTTTCTTTCGCTTTATCGGAGAACTTCATACGCAATTCGTCACTTTTGAGAATCTTTTCTATTCTCGTTGCCAAAGTATTGGCATCACCGACGGATATCAGGTATCCGTTCTCCCCGTCTGTCACAATTTCCGGTGTCCCTCCGGACCGTGTTGCTATGACGGGCAGTCCCATGGCCATGGACTCCATGATTACATTAGACACTCCCTCGTTGTGGAATTCGTCGGTACATAGCACGGATAACTCCGCTATTTGGAAAATATACTCTATATCCTTCCTGAATCCGGTAAAGATTATATTCTCTATTTCTTCGCTCTTTACTCTAGCCTTATATCGCTCCTCATATTCTCCATGACCTACAAACAGGTATTTTACATTATTGACCTTGTTATTCAACAACTTAATGGCATCAATAAACGTGTTGTAATCCTTCCCTCTTTGCATACGTCCCGCCATCATCACAACACTTTCTTGCACCAGTCCTAATGACTTCCTCGTCTCTTCGCGCTTGTCTTCTTTCGGAATTCTGTCTTCATTAAACCCGTTATAGATGACTGTGGATTTCTTTATGGGAACATGGTGGGCAATCAAACCGGCCTTAGAGTTACTTATTACTTTATCACTCAGCATGTATGTTAACTTATCAGCCAATCCTCGCAGAAATCCGTCGGGATTGGCATCAGCCACAAAGCCTGCTATATAATAAAAGTGGGGAAGTAACGGCTTTTGTAAGTCTATATAGAGGGAGAAGTATTCATGCCAGCTGTGTACGATGTCGGGCCTTACTTCCTTCACGTAGTCTCCCACCTGCTTAATTCTGTTCCATATGCCGCAGTTGAAATCAATTTCCCTATAGCCGGTTACGAAGTTAAGCGTCTGCGGGTAATCTCTGCGAATGTCCTTGTTTAGCATCAAAAAGATATCGTAGCCCCCCCCTTCAGAAAGATACCTTATCAGCTCTGACATCCGACGCTCCTTCCCGCCGCCGCCCAAATCACCTAAGAAGAGTATTCTTTTCTTCATCTGCGTTTAATCATCTCTATGAAAAATTCGCTTAATCTTTTACCTTGACATTTCGGACTGAAGACCTCGTCGGCCAATTCTTTACCTGCCGCCCCAACTGCCTTGGCCTGCTCATGATGCGTCAAGATATACTCGATGGTCTCTGCCAATTGAGCAACGTTACCCGGCTCTACGACGAATGCATTTTTCCCATTCTCCAAATACTCCCTTTGACCTCCCACCGGTGTTGTGATGAGCGGCACTCCTGATGCGAGAATCTCACCCATCTTGGTAGAGAATCCGCATCGAGTCTGCAGATTGTCATAGCGGTAAACAATGCTCATCGCTGCATGTTGCTGTAATGAGCAAAGTCGATGCGCATCTTTAATCATACCGGCAAGGATAACGTCTTCGCGGATGCCCAGTTTTTCCATCAACGGGATGAATGCACAACGTTCATTGGAATGCGGTCCGGCAAACACAAGTTTACATCCGCTCCTGTCGGATTTCTTCGCTTCTGCAAAAGCTTTCAATATGGTGGAGATTCCGTCTTTCCGCTCAAGCATCGTACCTGTATGAACGATGTATGGAACACTCAATCCCGAGCCCTGTAGCGTAGTTTTTCGAGGTTCCACCATTATCGGAATCTTGGTTATTAATGCCGTCTTCGAAGCATGGGCCCGTGCATATTTGACAAGTTCTTCTGATATGCAAGTAAATCCATCCAACTTAGGGAACAAGTATCTTCCTTGAATCCATCTGAATAGCCTCGACTTCAAGTCATCGCCATAATAAGGAATCTCCACCAACTCCAATACGGCCTTGGCATTTCTCCGATGGGCGGCTGCCGCCAAGGCTTGAATGTCACAGCTGTTCCCACTGTATATATACACCACATCTCCCTCATTGACATGAGTGAGCACATACTGAACCGCTCCGCGACGATCACGCCACTTCAGGTCGAGACGCAATTCTATACCGTTTCTGTAATTTTTCTTGCCATTCACGAAACAGTATTTCACTCCGTCTTCTTCCCCCTCTGCCGGAAAGTCAACAATCTGAGCTCCCTGGAAGAACCAATGGATGACATCTATTTCGACCTCCGCCCCGGCTGCCACAAGACCTTTGGCAAGACAAAGTGTCCTTTTTACAGGCGCCATACCCGTAGGTTTCTCAAAATAACCGAACAAGAAGACTTTCATTTATCTTCAATCCTTTTATGATTCTTTACATCAAAGTAATCGCAAATATCGTCATCGCTCATCATAAGGACTTCTTTTCGCTCTAACATACCAAAACAGAACCATGTTAACACGAACTGTGTGGTAAATTGAGGCTCAGCATTGGTAGACGACAAGTCAAACAGAAGCATCAAACACATTACAGACAGGCACTTAGAGAACGCATTTCGGGATTTCCTAAAACCTAAATAGACTGCATGTAGCATACATAAAACAAACAATACAAGGTACACGACTCCACCTTTTAGTACCAAATAAAGATAGCCCCACTCCATCCAGGCGCGTCGTCCGTTAATATCAAGATGATGAGTCACATAACTTCCATTCACTCCACGTCCCCAAATCCAATCAAGCGGATGAGCATTAAAATCCTGCACAAAATCTCTCACCAATATCTCGCGACTGTCCGAATGGATTTCTGTTGATAATTGTTTCGTACCAAAAGCTCTTTCAAGCACATAGTCAAACACGTCTGTCTGCTTATAAAGATAAAGCAGTAGCACACCAAAACCCAGACTCAATACTATTGCCGCTACTCTTCTTGTTATTCGCGATCCTTTGCTTCTTCTCCCGTTTTGTCCCTTATTAATTGGATACCACCTTATAAGCAGGTAGAAATAGGCAATCAGATAAAGTAAGTTAAAAATGGTGTCTCCGCGGCCACCACCAATGGCCATGGCTATGAAGAAAAAGAAGATTGCTATCGGGAATAATAAAGAAATCGGCCCCTTTATGTAATTGTTGCAAAACAATCCGAACAATGTCAACCCAAAGCCGGGAAAAGCTGACCGAATTAAAGTACGAACAGAAATAAACTCGCCATTTACATCTTGAATTGTCGTCCAACCTTCAGAGATTTGTCCATAGGCTATTTGCTCTTTAGCCATATATGTCATTATCAATGATATTGCACAATAAACGATAGCGAATCTTTTTATATAATACAGACTGTTCCATTTCATCTGCATCAGGGCCATCAAAGGAATGAAAAATGTGAGAGCCCCGAAAGAATTCATAAATGCGCGGCGAACCAGGTCAACACCGCCATATGGTCCTCCTGGTATATAATTACCCATAAAACTGCCTCTCAACAGCATTATCACAGACCAAAAGATCATAAAATTAAATACCGTCGTGATACCGCTGTCAAGTCTTTTATATGATGCTTTTGACAAATAATATATCGTGAGAACCATTCCTACGATTCTCAATAAAGTTGGATAGAACAAAGGCTCGACCAAATATAAGACAGTATCACTTATTTCATAAAATGATATGCCAATCAACACCCCCACCATTGGCGGTATGCTAGTCTCTTTTTTTATATGTGATATCCTCTGATTCATTTACTTTCCATCAGAATCTTTTGGTAGTTGTCCAATTGGACTGCAAGCATCTTGTTTTTGTCACAATCCTCCATTTTTCTCTTCCTTCCGTTGTCGGAGAGGCGCTCACTGAGTGTGCGGTTCGTCAAACAATCGCGTATTCTTCTCGCACAACTCACATTGTCGACGCTTGTATAAAACAACGCTTCCTTATCCGGAGTCGCAAATTCCGGCATAGCGCCTGCATAGCTGACGACACACGGAGTGCCAACCATCATTGCTTCTGCCAATGCCACACAATAGGTCTCTATAAACGACGGTATCACACACACGTTTGCCGCCTGCAACTGCTTTATTATTTGTCCGGCATTAATAGGCCCCAAGAAATTTATGTTATCTTCTACATTAAGTTCTTTCATTAAACCAAGTAGGTATCGGGAATAGCCGGACGAAAAGAAAGCTCCGCGTCTGCTCATGAAACTTCCTGCAATATTTAATTGAATCTTGGGAAACTCTCTTTTCAACAATGCAACAGCCCTGATAAGAATATGCATTCCTTTATATGGTGTACTGCTGCTGCTCGTCGAGAATATCACTGGAGCGTCTCCGCACTCTTTCCAGTGCCATTGTTCACAGGAATAAAACGGCTCTCGGAGAATGATTTTTGTCCGGTAAATCTCTGCACGAGGATTAATTGCCCTAACATGATCTTCAACCCATCTGCTTTGAACACTTATTTTATCAAAAGCTTGCAAAATTTTTATCTCGTTGAGACCGTCTTTTTTAAATCTCTTATAAGCAGTATATAATGAGCTACCAGGAGCATATAGAGTCATTGGTGCAAAATTACACTGGACTATCTCCTTCCTCGTCAGACCACCATAGTAATCACAATGATAACTTTTCATACCCTGCATCTCCATGAATGCGGGCTTTTTTATATATCCTGCAACATATATATTTCCCCAAATGTTTTCTGTGCCCCAAATATGAACCAAATCCGGATTCTCATCTGAGATAATCCGACTGATGGCCCATCCTGCCTTATCCGTCTTCAAACGCAGGGCAGAAGGGATGACATACTGCTTCATCCCGGCAATCTCTTCCGACGTAATTTCGGGCACACTCCCGAAGGTCACGTTGACGACCGTGAAATCCCCCGCCCCATTAACCGTTTCGGCTAAAGGCTGCAACCAGGTGCCGGTCTCGCTCAGACCACACTGAGAGAAGCGGGAATTACAAAGCCAAAGTATCTTCATCTTGAATATATTTCTTCCATCTGCCGATTCGTCCGGATTGCTTTGCTTAAGAAACTATAACACTGAATAGGGGCAAGAATAAACCCGTTAAAGTTGGCAATCACAGAGGCTATCAATATAGCATACACCCCCACGCCGCGGTCAACGAGCACCCATGTGACTCCAAGAAACACTAACGGCGAGACACAGCATGCAATGGTTTGCAGATTGAGTCGTCCCAAACCGTTCAGGATTTGCACATAGATGGAGCCAAACATTAAAACGATGTTATAAATCAACACCCAAAGCGAAAGCATAAACGATATCGAAACCTTATCGCCGACCCACATATCATAGACCCAATGTGACACCACCAACATGAAGAAACCGGCAAGAGACAACATACCGAATACGAATAAATATTTTCTCTGCATGTTTTTTATCCACCCATACTCTTCTCTTGCCGCAGCATCAGTGACGGCTGCCCATATCGGGGTCATCATGATGCCCCATATCATGTACAGCACGTTGAAATATTTGTAGGCAATGTTATATGACGTCACTTCATCCGCGCCGTAGTTTCGCATGATAAGGATATTCACCAGTTGAAACTGTATGATACCGGCAATCTGAATAATGAAGAATTTCGCGCCAAGCCTCAACAGATCGGGTAGTTTGTGAAAATCCACATACTTTAACGACGGGCGAAGACTGTAATATTTCCCTTTGAACAAAGATATATTAAACAGCGCTATGACCAGTAATGGCGAAAGACACAGTCCCAAACAAAGATTCACCAGGTTACCTCGTGTCAACACTGTCAGCAGGTATATTGCCGCCAAAGAAAACACTTGCTGTACCAATGACCGAAACGAGGCTTCTGCCGGCGCCTGATGAGCCAGCATCACGATATTTATTGTCGAAAGTATAAAATTGAGACAAAAATAGGTAACAATGATGCATATCGCCGCCACAAGACCTCGATTCTCTGAAGCTTCAATATTGAGGAAGGAGGCCCAGTCTATATATGGGGCAGCCAACACTATGACAATCATCAACGGAATGAAAATCATTGAGAGCATAGCATAAGTTGTGCTCACATATGTTCGACCTAATTCTATATCATTCTTGGCCAAGGCCTCAGTCAGTCTGTTCTTCAGTCCGTTGTTTATGCCTATATCGAAGAAACTGATCCATCCCACTACAGAACTAAGCGTGAGCCATATCCCGTAAGTTCCCGAGTCAACATAATCCAATGTCATGGGAACCAAGATTAGGCTTATGGCAATACTGAGACCCTTGAAAACAGTCAGCATTGCGATGTTCTTTTTAACCTTAACAGTCCTTTCAGAACCCTTGTTGAGAATATTATTATAAACGCCTTTGAGTTTTGACATAAAACCTCTATATCTTTATCATTCTCTCAATGCGATGAGAGACTATATATGTTAAATATGCAACAACTATTCCCATAACGACAACAACTCCATATTCCAACCATCGCCCGTAAAAAAGAGAAGACGCCATAAAAGCCGGTATCAACGCAATCAACAGGCCGTTTATGGTAATATTGGTCAGATAGGATTCAAGTGAAATCTTTCCTAACAGACAGAGGGACTTTTCTGCCCAATTGTTTCGGGCTATCAACTTAACTGCCAAAACAGAAAGATACGTCACCAAAGGAATTAACATCCATATCGTAGCATGGACGTACCTAAAAAACGCCACAAACAGGAATGCAAGTACGATGAGCCAAAGTACAGGAATCGTTTTCCCTTCCCGAGATTCTTTGCCGAATGCCATACCCACCACAAAGCTTGGGACACGGCTCAACGAAAAAAGAATATTGTCTGCCGGCGCATTTTTATCCACATCAAAGGCTATATTGCAGAGCAGCATTATCACCCCAACAATCGAAAATGTCACATACCTACAGCGGCCTCCGTTCAGCATACGGAAAAGAGTCGGTGCCACAAGATATAGGATTATTATCAGAGACACGTACCATGCACCCCTGTGATATAGCCAAAATTCTAATGTGGTTAAACACATCAGACTGTCAACGGTTGAGTATTTCCCCAATAACATCAAGATGATACAGTAGGGAATATAGACTATTAGATAAGGAATGAATATGCGCTGTAGTCTTCTCCTATACCATGACCACCTGGTTACCCTATCATTGGATACAGATTTTTCTAACGAATAAAAAATTCCAAATCCAGACAGAAGCAGGAATATATCCACACCGTAATTACCCATCATCAATATGCGTGACAAGATTTGAGGCATCAAGACATTCGAGGCCTCTGCATGACAAACTATGATCATCACCGTTGCCACACCCATGAGTTGAGTACGAAAGGTGCTCAGTTCAGACAAATCAAAAGGGGCGAATGGCAACGTGACTTTATCCATAATATCCTTTATACCACTCGGCAAACTTGCGGAGTCCTTCACGGAGGGTTATTTTAGGAGTAAAGCCGAAATCTCGTTCCAGGGCAGCAGAGTCGGCATAGGTGACGGGGACATCTCCGGCCTGCATAGGCACCAGCTCCTTGTGTGCGTCGAAGTCGTAGTCCTCAGGCAGTACACCGGCTCTGACGAGCTCCTCCTGCAGGATGCTTACAAAGTCCAGCAGGTTCTCGGGCTGCCCGCCACCGATGTTATACAACGCATAGGGAGGCACGGGCAGGCCGTCTTCACCAACCTTACGCTCGGGCGCTCCTTGCATCACCCTGACAATGCCCTCCACGATGTCGTCCACGTAGGTAAAGTCGCGGCGGCAGTTGCCGTAGTTAAAGATTTGAATGGTCTCACCCTTCAGCAGTTTGTTGGTAAAGCCGAAGTACGCCATGTCGGGACGACCGGCTGGGCCGTACACGGTGAAAAAGCGCAGACCGGTTGTAGGGATGTTATAGAGCTTGGAGTAGCAATGCGCCATCAGTTCATCGCTCTTCTTGGTGGCGGCATAGAGCGAAACGGGATTGTCTACCCTATCGTCTGTCGAAAACGGCACCTTCTCGTTGCCGCCGTACACGCTCGAACTGCTTGCATACACTAAATGTTGCACCCCCTGATAATTGTCAATTGTCAATTGTCCATTATCAATTCCGTCACGTGAGTGTCGGCAGGCTTCGAGAATATTGTAAAAGCCTATTATGTTGCTTTGGATGTAGGCGTCGGGATTCTCTATGGAGTAGCGCACCCCGGCTTGTGCTGCGAGGTTTACTACAATGTCGAAGTGGTATTCTGCAAACAACGCATCAACAGTCGCCTTATCCGAAATATCTCCTTTAACGAAGTGCCAATCATTTTGTAACTTTTCACTTTCAATTTTTAATTGCTCTAATCGCCACTCTTTGAGGGATACATCATAGTAGTCATTCACGTTGTCCAAGCCAACGATTGTGCTGCCCTGCAACTCGGAGAGCAGGCGCTTCACGAGGTTGCTGCCAATAAAACCGGCAGCCCCGGTCACCAGGATTATCTTATTACACAGGCTTATCTCTTCCACATCCGAATTCATCCGACAATAGCGTTCTTTATCGACTCCACAATGTACTTCACATCCTCGTCACTGACGCACGGACCGGCAGGCAGGCACATGCCCACTTTGAAGATGTCCTCCTCCACGCCGTTGGTGTACACCGGGGCGTCGGCATAGACCGGCTGCTTGTGCATCGGCTTCCACACGGGGCGGCACTCCACCTTCTTGCTCAGCATATACACACGCATGGCCTCCACGTTGTCGTTGGGCTGACAGTCCGTCGTGGGGCTGTCCACCTGGTGTATCACACCGGCAGCACCACCCACGGCCGTCTTGATGACCTCCTTGTAGGCGTTCTCCTGCCCCTTCACCTTCACCTGCGGATCCAGCGTCATCGTGCACAGCCAGTAGTTCGCATCGTAGCGGGGATCGTCCGGCTGCTTGTTTATCTTCACGCCGGGAATATCCTTCATCAGCTCTTCGTAGAGCTTCTGCACATGCTTGTGGTGCGCAATGTGTTCATTCAGCACCGTCATCTGTCCGCGTCCGATGCCGGCGCACACGTTACTCATGCGGTAGTTGAAGCCGATGGCCGAGTGCTGATAGTAGGGATATGCGTCACGCGCCTGAGTGGCTCGCCACATCGCCTGGTTGGCATCCTCTTCATTGCGGCATATCAGGGCGCCGCCGCCGCTGGTGGTGATCATCTTGTTGCCGTTGAACGACAGCACGCCGAACTTGCCGAACGTGCCCAGCACCTGCCCGTTGTAGCGCGAACCCATACCCTCTGCAGCATCCTCAACGACAGGTATTCCGTATTTATTGGCAATCTCCATGATGCGGTCAATCTTGTAGGGCATGCCGTAGAGCGCCACGGGCACAATGGCCTTGGGATACTTGCCTGTTTTCTCCTTACGGTCGATGATGGCCTGCTCCAGCAGCTCGGGATCCATGTTCCACGTATCCTTTTCCGAGCCGATGAACACGGGCTTCGCACCGCAGTAGGTGATGGGATGCGAGCTGGCGCAGAAGGTGAAGCTCTGCACGCACACCTCATCGCCGGGCCCCACGCCGCAACCCAGCAGCGCCAGATGCACTGCCGCCGTGCCGGCAGAGAGGCACACCACCTTGCGACCTGGTTCAAGGTTCTTGGTGCATGATTCATGGTTGTCATTTAACCCTGAACCGTTAACCGTTAATCCTGAACCGTCAATGCTGTTTGCGAAAGCCTCAAGGTCTTTCTCAAATGCATTGACATTGGGCCCCATCGGCACCACCCAGTTGGTATCGAATGCCTCTTTCACATACTTTTGTTCTACACCCTCTTCCGACATATGTGCCAGACAGAGGTAAATGGTCTTTCTTTCAGACATAAATATCTCGTTCAAATTATTTCTCCATTGTATTTCATTTTCTTCCCCAACACCGTGCAGAGGATTATCTGTATGTCCTTGACTAGGGAATAGTGTCTGTAGTAATAGCAGTTCAGACGCACCTTGTCGGGGTATATGACGTTGTCATTGTACCAGATTGCCAGTTCTTGATCCGACATCTTGTCCATCTTCCGTAGTTCCACAACTCCGTGATTCCTTTGATTGCGGACCCATTCCGCAATCATTTCGTCCTCGTGCCTGTACTTCAGCGTCGCAGGTCCGGTTATGCCCGGCTTCATTTTCAGCACATCGCGGTCATTGCCTGTCAGCAGGTCGGCATACCCGGGCACGTCAGGCCGGGGGCCGACAAAACTCATCTTGCCGCGCAACACGTCCCAGAGCTCCGGCAGCTCGTCCAACTTGTAGCGACGTAGCATAGCACCCAACGGTGTGATGCGAGAGTCCCCCGCCACACTTACCGATGACCACCCGGAATCTTTACGCTCCCATTTAGGGGGCTCGGGGGCTACCGTCATCGTTCGAAACTTATGGCAATTGAAGAGTTTGCCATCCTTCCCAACTCTCTTCTGAACGAAAAAGACGGGGCCTCCCGGCATTTTTATTTTGATAAGTATGGCGACGATCAGCAGCACCGGCCACAACAGAAGTAGACCCACAAATGCGGCCAATCTGTCAAATATCTGCTTTAACGTCATCATATTTGTTAATATAAAGTGCCATTTTGGCGACAAAGGTACAAAAAATAAACGGACTTCCCGATAAAATCGTCCAATTCTTTTTCCTTTAGCGACTGAATTTCACATTTTCCCTCTTCCCTTTAACCGTTAATCATTAACCTTTAACCGTTATATTCCTCCGGTTCCCACATATGCCGCTGCATATCCACGTGACCGTTGGCTTTGAATGTCACGCCCTCATCCTCCAGCAGTGTCCGCTGTCGCTTCCATCCCGGGGCCGTGCGCCCCACTTTGTTCACCACCCTGTGGCAAGGCAGTTTGTCGGCTCCCGGTGTATATCGCAGGGTGCGTCCCACCATTCTCGCATGACTCGGCCATCCTGCCAGCAGTGCGATATGTCCGTATGTCGTCACCCTGCCGCGTGGAATCTGTGCAACGATGTTCATCACATCCTCGCCAAACCTCCTCGCCTCTTCGGCCGTCATTCTATCAGGAAAGTCCTTCATAGTACCGTAGTGAACCCATTGGGGTCGTTGTGCCCAGAATGGGCAATATAACCTAGCCCAGGGTCTTGGCCCTGGGGAGGGGCAATGCCCCGGTGTAAATGGACCCCTCGTTTTAATCCGCCCCTGTAAGGGGCTAATAACTATATGCTTATTAAAGAAAACGCCACAAAATTACAATAAAAACCGAATTATTAAAGTTTTTGCCTAATTATTTTAATAAGCAAAGCAAAATCCGTGATTCCATGATTCCGTAATTCCGCTGCTCTGCAGCTTACCTCAGCCCTCTTACATCAGACATCTTACCTCTTCATTCTCCCCTCCACCACTTTCCAGTCAACGATCTGCCACAGCGCAGCGAGATGGTCGGGGCGACGGTTCTGATAGTCCAGATAGTAGGCATGCTCCCACACATCGAAGGTTAGCAACGGTGTCAGTCCCTTCTGTATGGGGTTGGCGGCATTCGCTTCCTGTGTGATGACGAGCTTGCCGTCTGTGTCTGCAGACAGCCACACCCATCCGGAGCCAAACAGCGTGGCGCCTTTCTTCTGGAACTCCTCCTTAAACGCCTCAAACGAACCGAAGTCACGGACGATGGCTTCCGCCATCTTGCCGGAGGGAGCGTTATCCTGCTTCGGAGCGGCAAACTGGCCGAAATACAACTCGTGGTTCAATATCTGCCCCGCGTTGTTCAGTATGCCCCCGGTTGCCTGGCATACTATCTCCTCCAGGGATAGATCCTCCATCCCGCTCCCCGGCAACAGAGTGTTGAGGTTGTTCACATAGGCAGCAAGATGCTTCCCGTGATGAAAATTGAGCGTCTGAGCGCTTATCACCGGCTCCAGTGCCTCTGGAGCGTATGGCAACGCCATCAATTCAAAGTTCTTCATATCTTTAAGTCTTTAAAGGTTTAGATGTTTACACTATATTACATGATTATACATTTCCCGATAGCAAGCAACCTTCTTGTCAAAGGCCAACGGATAGGCACGTGATGAAGATGGAAGACGGTATAAGGATAGTTGATAGTTTAGAGTTGATAGCTCCGTGTTCAGCCAACTGTCATTCATATTCTTCCTATTTGCCTTAAGTCAGTTCAGACTTGACGAGAGCTTAGTGACTACTTGGTGACTACTTAGTGACTGCTTAGTGACTTTACCTGTATCTTTACCTGTAACATCGTAATCTACAGAGTAAATCACAGTCATAAACTGACTTGGCGACGACTTGAACACCGGCTTCCTATCCTCCTTATACGACTCCAGCGCCTTTGTCTCATATCTTCGTACAAACGTATGTATCGAAATCAACGATCGGAGGGAAACTGCCCATGTTCCGAACTCTAGAGATAAAATCATCTGCTTCTGCCTTAGTCATCAGGCCTCGTTGAATGGCATAGTACAAAAAATCGCAAGTAGTCAGGTAGGTTATTCCCTTTTCTTGGCAGTAAGCCGTAACATCCTTGGTATTGCTACTTCCCACCACGTCATGATGGTATAAACAGTACACCATACATGCACTCTCACCACGGCCCAGAGACAGGCCATTCTTGGAAGTCAATCGGGCGAACTCTCTCACTTCACCTGGCGTCTTACCGAAGACATCTTCAAAAATAGTTTTGTCCCTATTTATTATCTTACGGAGCGAAGACATAATAAGCGTTGGCAACTCCCTCTCCACCACATTCAGCACTATAAATTGGAATTCTGGAAGAATTCGGGGAAGCATATCCAATCTGCCTCCTTTGACAAAATGGATAATAACATCCGCATCCAACACTATCTTAGTTATCTTCCCCTGCACTGCCATATAGAATGTTCATTAACTCATGGTAATGACCTTCAGAGATTTTACCGCTTTCAAACAGCCCGCGAGCTTTTTCTCCAAAATCACCAATCACCACACCTTCATTGCCGCTTTCATATAGCGCAGAGTCATACCCCCACTCGCGAGCCGTTTCTTTCACTGGAATCGAATCCAACTCATCATAACGGGTTAGAGAAATCAATCCGACATCCTTCAAACGTATGAGCAGGGTACTATGCGAGACCCCAAATAGTTGCTCCAACCTCAATACTGTGGCAATTTTCACGTCATGTGCTGCTATCTCATCCCTGCTGATACCGGATAATATGCCCTCACGTGGCATCAGTAAAGCGGATGCAAAACGGTTGGCATTCTTCTCTTCACCGGTAGCAGGACCGCCACAACACATATGGGGCACAGGACTTTCATCAAAAAAGAGATGATACAATTCATGGGCTATCGTAAAGTGCTGTCTTCCCCGGGTACTTTTGCTGTTGATGAGCATAAATCGCTTTTCACCAGAGCGGCAGCTTATACCGAATGAGTTTTCCGAAAGTGGTCTGTACACCAGTGTGATGTTCAGCTTGCGGATCAGCATTTTGGCATTAATGGGCTCCGATTGGCTCAACCCCACATGATAACGGAACTTCTCTGCCAGAGTTCCCGCCTCTGATACGCTAATGGTTTTCATCGGGCCAGTAGTTTATCCATCTTCAGTGAATTATTCACAATACGTTTAAAGGCGGCTATTTGTTCCATATCCTCAGGCGAGAGCATATCTACACGAAATGCCGTAGTAAGCATAACATCTACCACATCTCCATCTTCGCTATACAAATCATAGAGTTCACAACCATACAAATCCGCCAATTTTTCCATCAGAGCTAACGGAAACTCACGTGCGCCTGCTTCATAATTAGCATAGGCAGATCGATTCACACCCAGATAGTTAGCCACAATATCCTGAGTGAAACCGCTAGCATCTCGTAAACGCTTAACATTACGAGCAACTACGAGTTTTTCTTCCATGTTTAAGATTCCATATTGTGTTTTGCAGCGTGGCAAAATTACAAAAAATAATTGATATAATATTGTTTTTGCCACACTTTTTTCTCTTATTCCGACTATTTGGAACTAATATTATATTATTTTTGCAAATTCACGTACTTTCTGGCATGACTTCACTCTCCGTACTCCCTCACTCTTCAGCCCTCTTTCATACATCAGCCATCATACATCAGACATCAGACCTCAGACATCAGCCTTCGTTCACCCTTAACCATGTCCTTCGCTTTAGCGATGGGGACGAGCCCAGCGGAGTCTACCATGTTCTTTTGCACCAGCAAATGAGCGCGAGACAACAAGTCGAAGCGAACCTTGAACCATAAATCTTCCTGCAAAGGATTGGCCGTTATTTTGCCTACAAATCGGGCAAATTATTCTTCTATGGCAGGATTTTATTGTCTGGAACCCTAAATCCGTAACTCCGTTATTCCGCCCTTTGGGCTTCTCCGTAGCTCCGTAATTCCTGCGGAAGCTTCATCCCTCAGCCCTCAATTATTTTATGCGAAGGTGTAACCTGAGTAATTTTATGTTAAACGAAGTGAAACAACATCCGCCCGAGGTGAACGCAAAGTGGAGCTTGTTCCGACTTTGCTGAGCCGAGTAGAATGTCTATGGAGCGTAGCGCCATGAATTTAAAGATGGGATGCGGGCTCTCTTGAGAGCACGTGAAGAGCGATGGAGAAAGCGGCTGTAGAGAGCTCGCTTTCTTTAAGACGATAATCCATCGCTCTTAAGTAGGAAGCATCTGCTTCCGTACCCCAGCTATTTTCCTGGAATCGCAGCATACAAGGTTTTCGTGTCTTTTCGAGTATTTAGATGTTTAAATAGAAAATTCCGTGATTTCTGTGATTTCTGTGTACCCTTAATTTACTTTATCACATCCTCCGCCTCCGCCATCAGCTGCGCTTTCTGCTCGTCGGTCAGCGTGAGCACATCGCTTGTCCATGCCTCGCCAGGCACGGCAATACCCACCTGCCCTGGCAGCACCTCAGCCTTCACGAAGGTCAGCAGCTCTGTCAGCTTCTCGCGGCACTTGGCCGTTGCGAAGCGTCCCCCTGCCCCGCTCAGCGCCACGCGCTTGCCGTTGATGCAGGTGGGCGTCTCGTAGTCCATCGGCTTCACGGGGCGCGACAGCCAGTCGATCAGGTTCTTCAGATGTCCGGGATAGCTGAGGTTGTACTCCGGCGTGAATATCCACAGCGCGTCCGCCTCGCTCACGGCTTTACGCACCCGGGCCACCTCTGCCGGCTCGGGCTGCTCGATGTCCTGGTTCACCAGCGGCAGGTCTTTGTAGTCCAGCTCCTGCACCTCGGCCCGGCTGCCGATCATCTCCCTGGCCATGCCGGCCAATTGGCGGTTAAAGGACTTTGTCCTCCACGACCCAATCACAAACAAGATCTTCTTCATAACTTTGTTATTTTTTATATGTTATTTGATTCCGTTATGGGCATCATGCCCTGAAGGGCGGATGTATGCCCTGTAAGGGCGAAGAAGGCCTTCAGAGGAAAGACTGAATGTCTTCCCGTGCCTGATGAGGGGAGCCATATCTCCTATGGCGACGGAGGGAATATATCTTAGGATATGGGGGCTTGCCCCTATCTGATTAAACCCTATACCAAATAATCCGCCCCTGTAAGGGGCTCATAATTATAGTTTTATTTCTTTACGTAATAGCCACCCGTCTTCTTACTACCACGACGCTCTATCATATTATTATTTACCAATACACTTATATGCTTGTCTATGGTGTCAACTGGTACATTAAGATCTGCTGATATTTGTTTAACCTGGCATCCTTCATGTTGTCGAATATACTCCAGCGTCATCTTTTGGCTTTCATTTAATCCGCCATTTAATCCGCCATTTAATCCGCCATTTAATCCGCCATTTACATCACCATTGCCTGCGACTTGTCCTGCAGCATCCTTCGCCTGCCTAATGGTAGCATACACCATAAACTCATTCTGCCTGTATTCCGGTGCAGGCTGGCCCGCCTCCTCCATCTCGCGAAACATTCTGTCCACACCCTCGCCAAACTCCTTCACCAACTTGTACGACCGCATATACAACGCAATCTTCGGGTTCCTCGAAAAGTGCATCTCACGAATGTTATATGGTCTCACCAAGCCAGGCAGAATACCGGGACTCTCCACCGTGATATGGTCGTCAAACAGCTTCACCTGTATGTCCGTGCCCAAGATGCTGTAGTCCCTATGACAAATCGAGTTCACGCATAGCTCGGTCCAGCAAAACTCAGGATACTGCTCATCCGTGCGGAATCGTCCGTCAGGCCCCAGATATGTATGTTCCTTGATTTGCGTCTTCACAAAAGCCAGCACATCGTTTGTCAACTTCAATATCGGGCCAGTGAAAATCTCATCCTTCACCACGTTCATCTCCGTTCCCACCTTGGCTTCCGTGCCGTCATAGCGAATAACCCGTACCTGCGCCCGCTGGAAGAACCGCTGCGGATTCTTACCAAACAGCAGCACGGCAGCCCCCGTCAGCGCCTCATACTCTCGTCCACGGTAGTCCTCCTTCTTCACCACATAGCCATTCTCGCGCAGATACGTCTCAGCCCCTTTTCCGTAGCCTATTACCTTCACGTAATCCTCCACCAGCGCCATATCTAAGTCCTCCCATCGCGCGTTATTCACCGGCGCATCTTCGTAGTAATGTTCACCCTTGGCATACACCAGTTGCATACGCTGCTCAAAGTTCAGTTTCTTCGACTTGTCGCCCACGCGATAGTACACCTCGTCTGCCTGATTAGCATGCACTCGGACGCTCTGCGGCACCGTCATCAGAATGATATGGTTGGGCCTGCCATTCACGTCCGTCACGTCCATGTATTCCGTTGAAGTAGCTATCGACGGCACACAGTAATCATACGAAGCCCTAAGCAACTCGTTCACGTGCTCCGTCTTGCCATCCACCCCCGTCAGTGTCCCGTCATCCTCCACACCGATGGCAATCCTTCCGCCATCCGCATTGCCGAACGCGATGATAGTGATTGCCAGCGTCTTCGCGTCGATGCGTGCGCTCTTCCGGTCAAACACCTGAAACTCCGTCGATTTCTGTATCTCTTCTATTGTCATTCTTGCGTAACGATATCTTTTAAGACTACAAAGATACGAAATTTTTCTCAAATGGCAAGCGAATACCGATAGAATTGACATAAACAAAAGCAAAAAGCCACCCATGCTTTCGCACAGATGGCAGTACCTCTTTTTCTATCCCCTCCCACAACACTTCTTATACTTCATTCCACTTCCGCACGGACATGGGTCGTTCCTACCTATTTTTCTATATGGGTTTACGACGGGCTCTTGGACTCCATTGACCAGATGGTCCAGTTCCTTTGAGCTCATGCCACTTATTAAATCCTCCATGGCTTTTAAATACTCGGTGTCTGCTACCCCCTTATCCGCTGGTACTGCCCATTCCCGTTCACTTGGAATAGCCTTGCGAGCCTGTTCATAATACGGGAAATTTACAACACTGTCATGGTAGTCTTCTTGACGCGACAATGCAGCTAAATCCTGATAATACATATCAAAGTCACGTTGCTGCAGAAACAGTTCTTCGTCCTTCAAAGGATTGTATACCTCCCCCTTCTCACCTGCGTCTTTTTCGCGCATCGAAGCCATAAAAATGCGCGGCATCTTACGTAATCGCAACAACTCCCTTTTTGGTCCCATTGCCATTCGTGCAACCTTTATTGCCTCTTTCTTTGTCTTATCCTCCATCACCCTATCTTCCGAGCGTTCCATTTCACGGATGGCTAGAAGTGCTTTCTCACGTGCCGGATCGTAATAATCATACGAGCTTTCAACAAGCCAATCACGTACGTCCCAAAACCTGCGGCGGTCTATCGTCACCGACTTCTCTGCCGAATGCCAGTCATTAAGCATCTCTCGTCTAACAGTAATTGGCCCAACACACAACTCCTCGTCTTCTGGTTCGCTGTGATAAAACACCATAACCAAGTCATTATACATCACCACATAGGGCGAGCATTCCTTTTGGTAACCCAGTATACCTTTGTCACCATCACGCAATCCCTCAGCCCAGTATATTGCATATTGCCATTCACCAAGATTGGCATCGCTGTTTTCTATGTCTTTGATGGTATCAAGTATGTTGTCATCCAGCAACTTTCGCAATGAGAGTTCGTCATTCATATCCATAAAGATACTCATACTGCCCATTGACATTCGCCACAGCACGGATAGCCAAAACAGATAAGCCACCCTCGGATGTACCTTTTTCTGTTGCCCATTATAAAATTGGGAGTATGCAGATTCCAAAACCCCAAATCTTTCCTCGCAGCGAGAGCAGAACTCATTATCGTATTCCAGCTGGTTAACATTGTTTCTTATATCTTCCTCTGTAACCTCATTTTTTCCGGCACCCTGAGCAAAACGCCAATCAGGCACCTCACGACCGTAAAATTGGCAGTTTTTGTCCAGCTCATTTAAGAAATCATGATTCAACGCCTCATGAAAACGTTTTCCTTTACCATCCCACGAGAATGTGGGGTGCGCAAGGAAGTTGGGAACCATGTGTGATCCCGTTTTGTTGGCAGGCATCGTCCTACATAAACAGCAACGGGAATCACAACGACCTACAACAAGGTTTTGATGCTTTTGAGGAGTAGCTTTATGAATCGTTTCAAGTTGTGCAAAGATTGCTTTCACCTCTGCTATTTGTTCATCATTGAATCTCATTGAGTTCACGACACCATTCATCTGCTTCTCCACCTCACTGTACCTTGCATGAACCTGCTTATACATATTGTTGTATGCGAAGTATTTCACACTTGCCAAGCTCATCAATACGTAGGCGAAGACATCCTCATAGCAACCCAGATGATTGGGAAACTCATTTTTATAAGCGAGTTCAAGGGCATCCATTTTTTGTTGCATAAGGAGGCCGTCGCGAGCATCCACGCTGGCAATAAGTTCACTGGAAAGGACTATAAATTTTTGGTTGCCATTCACCGTCAATTTGCCTTTAAATTCCCCGCTTTTTATGGATTTCTTCTTTTCCTCTTCGCATCCAACAACGTTAATATTGGAGCATCACTCTGGTGTTCTTCTGGAATAATGGGATCATCATCAGACAGTATGGTTGAGCAATCCATGTCATTAACTCCAATCTCCCAAGCCTCTCTGAATACCACATTCCTTACGGGTATAATCATACCATACCTTTTGTCTTTATCATACAAGGCCATTTCGTTGTTTTCATCTATGGCCACTGCTGATATGCCACAACAACGTCGTTGCTCAAAAAACGCCCTGAAACGGTCAATGTTTTCTGTTGTATTTGGTTCCATTGTGTGGAATCTAGTTGCCTGCATCACATGCCTACCTTCTTCCTTCATCTTATCAGCATCCATCATTGTCATAATATCCTGCCCCACCTGAACTCGATACCAAGCAGGATGTTTTTTGCTTATATGCATGATAATCGATATTCGGATATTAAGTTCCTTCTGCTTATACAACTCAGACCAGCCTTCAAATATCTTTATGCCTGCCGTAATATCTTTATAGCAGAACAACAAGATAGGCAGATCCTTCGCCTCCAGGTCTATATAGAAACCACACCCCTGCCATTTGGCCTGATTCCACAACGGATAGTCTATAATCGATGATATCGTACAACTTGCCTGCTTTCCTTTTCTTTTTTCAAATGGGGCTGAAATGTCATCAGCTCCTTGATAAGGATACTCATTGTCACCATTTTCCTGCCAAGACCTGACATTTGCCTTGTATTGCCCTCCTGTTACATTCTTAAAGTCCGATAGATATGTCATCAGTATTGACAGTCTATTCATTAGGCGTTCCTTGTTTTGTTTATCCTCAAAAAGTTGCATCACGTCTTTAGTCATTGCATTTTGAGTAAAAAGGAATGCTGGGAACATACATAACACCTCCCACAGTTTTTGGTCATCAACGTCTCGAGTTTTAACATTGAAAAGATAATGACTGGAATCCTGCCCATTCACAATCTCGGTTTTACCTTCAGTGACTTCTACTACATCAAAATGAATATGGCTTGTTGCAAAAGCAAAATCCTTGAACCCCATCGTTGAACATAGAGCTTCAATAAACGCTAAAATCGCTTCTGCGCAAGTATGAAGAACTTCGTCACTCTTGCTGCGTGCGGTTATTCTACAACCATTGACTAATGTTTCTATCTCTGAAGAGTCCTCTGAAATGGCATTTTCAAACAAAAAGAAATCTTCATCGATTTTCTTCCTTAAATTAGTCAAGATATACGGATTATCCTTTATCATTTGACGGAATTCGTCACTCTCTTTGTCGTGATAACCCAATTTATAATAAAGGGAATCCAGAGGCAACACCATTTCAAGCCTGCTCAAAATATCAGGCAACTTGCCGTAAACAGGCTTACTTGCGTCGACTGACATCAATCTAACTACCAGGCGATTCTGATTTTCTGCAATAGCATATAGCAGTCGGTCATCTTGAAAATCCGGGTTCAAGTTCGACAAAACACCTCGTAAATGATAGAAATTGAAAAAATCTATGATTTGTCCGGAACGAAGTTCCATTTTACAAATCTCATTTAATACGGTTATTAAAAGATGGTCGGCAGCCCCTTGCATCTCTATTTGATGCATCAGCATAGAAGCCGTCCTCATCAGCATAGCTTTGCCCGCATATAACAAATCTTGTCCTATATACGCCATACCAAGAAGACCGCAGGCTCTAACATACTCCGACATAGTCAGCTCTTTTCCAAACATTGACACACATTGTCCTAGATGCCGGATAGCCTGCACAAAGTTTCCTGCGTCTAGATTCTGTTCCCCTCTTCTATATTGTATTTCAGCTGCCGTAATCTCTTGTTGTCGCTTCGACAGAATGTCAGAGAACTCATCTATCAATTCTTCAAACCTCTCATTATCTTTAATCTGTTGCCCGATTATATCTAGAATATCTTCATTACTTTCCAGTGGAATGTCAATATAACGTTCAGCCGTTTTTAATGATCTGCTCAGGTCTTCAATGAGGTCATCCATCATATCACTGTCGTCCGCATTCCTGAGTATTTTCATTTCTAGCCATTGTATGTGCATATACAGATAGCTCGCCTGATGTTTGGCGTCCGACTTCAAGTATCTATGCATTGAGTCAATATATTTTGACTCTGGTTCCATGTCAATTTCTGTCTTGAATAGCTTGAACTGTGCGGCAGTTTCAAGGAGATTATAAAGGGTAAGCATCCTTTCCATCCTTACCACATTTATCTCCTCATTCAACATTCCCTTCAACTCAATAAAGTATGCGTATGTAGCATCCGGATTCTCAAGCCAATAATATTCAGTCCAACCTGTCTGATAAATCACTTGATACAATTGTTGTCTGGTTCCGTAACGGGTAGCCAAATCCCTGGCTCGTTTTAATCGACCTCTTGTTGCAGATGGTGACAATTCTAAACATCGACTAAGAAGCGCGGATTCCAGTGCAAGGTCAACTAATTCTGTATCAAGAAGAGTCGTGCTTTGTCTTGTAAGTATATCTTCTTCAACCTTGTCCAGCCTTTCTTTCCTTTCTTTATCATGTGGACCTATTACCTCTGTTTTCTCACAGTATTCTGAACTAAGATTCAACTCCTTCACAGCTATATCCAGACAACCTTGGCGGAACACCTTATCTACGAACCAGTTCTGACTGAATATCTGAACAGGAACATTGTATTGTTTGGTGAGTGCATCCTCACAGTCTTTACTATCCTTTGACTTAATGAGCCTATTTGAGAAAAACAGAATCTTGGTGAAACCTCTACCCGTTTCCACGATGTTCTTGACATCTCCCTTCACTTTGCCTTCCCAGTCCTCCTTGCAACTGATAGCAAACGCCCATTTCTCAGAGCCTCTGCATCCCCCATCGCCAACATACCAACGTTCCGCTATTTCATCTGCCACAGGATGCGTCTCAAGGTCAGTTTTCCCATCGCCTCCACCTGTAGGCCCCGTTTGTGGTATGATATTAGGGGTTATAAAACGCAAAGCGAGGCTTTTTGTCAAGTTCTCAAACAAATCTTGTTTCATATCATTTGAGAGCCGGTCCATTACATACTGAAAATGTTCCTCTGTCAAAGTTGCCTTGTAAACGACTTTTGTATCAGAGAAATATTCCGGCCTTTGCTTTCTATAGTACTCGTATGGAGTTGGAATTTTCTGTATAATATTATCTTCCATATTCCTCTACATATACTGATATCATCCTCCAATACTATTCACTCAACACTAAAAGTTCTTTGAACATCCCCTGTATTGACTCTTGCAATATACCTGCATTCATCTTTTTTCCGGTGACTTTCAGCCAGTTCAGCACATCGTGCTCTTCTATCCGATGATGCTATGGATTACGATGGTTGGTATTTATAAATTCAACCACCTCTTTATATTATTCCAGCCAACGTTCATCCTGCGTCATAATCTCGCTATTGTTCAACCGAATATCGGCAAATACTCTTCATCTACACCAGTCTTATGCTTCACTATCCCAAAAAATGTTTTTTCCTCTTGATTCTTTTTCTTGCCTCCTACCATGTAGCCGGTCTTCGGATCATATTTACCCACAAAATCATGGCTTGCTTGTATTACAACACCACCGTCTCCTTCTTTAAATGGCATGTAATATAATCTCTTGGCAACAGGAATTGTTATTTGCGACCCATCCTTCAAAACCACATGATAGTTAGTTTGTTTATAGAAGTCTCTTAATTCCAACCCGTCAAACAGCAACATAGCGATGTCACTATCAGCATCCACCTCAAGGCAGTTTGCCAGTGTTTGTATGAAAGTACTCTTGATGCTTTCTTTTAGTGCTTTTGTATCGCTACCAATCACTTTCGACCTCGGTGCAAAAAGAGGATTAGGATACAACGCCATTCTTAAAGCAGAAGGGGAATGTTTCAACAAAAATAAGACCGTCTTTCGTTCATCCTTGTTCAGCACAATGTTGTCATGCAACTGCATAATATCTTTCAATAACGATTCGTCGATATGGTCAATATAGAATTTGTTGTATAGTTTTGTCGGAATACCAAGTCCTAATACGGTCTTGTAAAATTCAATCATATTTATCTCTGCAGTGGGCTTCAAACATGCTTCATTACCTTCTGTCTTAACAAAATCCAGTTCTTTTAGACACTTATCGACCTCGTACTCTTCAACATGCAACTCACCACCAGTATTTCGACTTATTTCCCCAAGAATCTGATTATACGTTAAAGGGCCACTCATTAATGCCCAAATAGCAATATCCTTAATTGCTTTCTTTTTATAGTACACTGACCTGTCTTTTCTTATATCTATGTATTTATCATAAGAGTATGTGGACGCAGCCGTAAATGCTGTTATAATCGAATTTAGAATATCCTCTTTTAAGAAATCTCCATTCTTATCAAGAACAGAGAAACTTCCATTTGAAAAATAGGCAATCCAATATGGTGTATTTTCGTAAAAGGCAATATCGCAATCTGTCAGTGTCAAACTTGTCCAATACTTAACTATTTCAGCGACATGTGAATGAGAGCAGAGTCTATAATGAGTTTTTATCGGTTCTATAAGATCATCGCCAGTCAACAAACGAGCATCATCCTGGTAGTTAGTATTTCTGATATCACCCTTCACATTACCATTTGCATCAGATAGAGCAATCATTAATCCTGATGAAAGTGAATTAATACGCTTCTCCTTGTACACTTTACCCAAGAACTTCAGCCAATCATTCATGCAAATGGGACTCTCGTGCGCCTTGCATTCACAAATCAATGGATAGGTTGTAGAACCACCAATGATGTTTTGTTGCTTCTCAGCAAGTACATCTATTTCATTACCTCCATTCCCAATCTCGTTTGTGGTAACATATTTATACCCTAAATACTCCAAAAGGACTTTTATTATAGTTTCCAGTAATGTTCCTTTTTTATCCTTATTCTGTTCTAGCAGTAATAGTTTCATAATTTTAAAACATTTATAATACTATCATTATCTGGTCATATACATAACACTTATTTCCGTTATTTTATGAAGCCTGAACAGTGTTACCACCTTTCATTCTGCATTAATGATAGCTTTAATCCTATCCTGCATAACGCCCTCCTCTAAACCCTTTTCAACCATCTCATTTGCCAATTCATAAAGCGGTTCTGCTATGGGTTGAAGTTTTATGCCTTCCCATTCAGCCTCATCATTCCGCAGTTCGGGGCATTCCTCTTCCAAAACACTTACTCCTACATGATGGAAACTAAATTGCAACCCATAGCACTTTACAAACAGGCAGTCCTCTTCAGGTTTGAAACAAATATCATCACAGAGTCCTGTCATATCATTCTTTACAAAGTTCATCGCAAGATGCATTACTTGGGGCTTTATCATACCATATCCCAGAATGCTCTTATATTCCTTCTTCTTAATCAACGCATTCAAATAGTTCAAGGAACAGAGTCGTAGGAACAATTCCTGCTTTGTTTGAACCGGCATTTTTGCCTGATTAAGCACCTCCTCAATCATCATAAATTAAGATAACAATTGTTCAAAATTGCGCAGTATCTCTCTCATCTTTTCCGAGCTCTCACACCATTTGGCCAGCATCTCCTCATCTTTTGTGTTCTGTTCCACCAACTTGTTAATCTTTTCTATCTGTTCAAAATAACCGGCAAATATTGCCTCTCTCTCTTGTTTTGACCGCTCGTTTTCCCAGTTCATCACCTTGTTATACAACTGGATAATGTCATTCAGCAAAAACAGATATTCAGTCAGAACATCCAAGTCTTCTTTCTTTACATCCTTCCTGAAATAATCCAAAACGGCAAATGTGGATTCTTTTTGTTGTTTATTGATTGTTCCCACATGAGTAAAAGCCGCAATCATATCTTCATCATTCAAGAAAGCATTCGTTGAAAGTGCTCCTAACTTGCGTTCTATTCTATCTGCCGCTTTTGCCATTTGTTCATCATCGGTTTGGATGAGAGCTTGCTTGATGGCACGGTTCCAATAGGTTCCCACTCGTTTATTCTCATCAAACCCATATATTTTTTTGAAGCCCTCATGAGTTGATATCACCATATATGCAAGGTTCTGTCTGTATTCAGCAAAACACTCCGAGCGGCAAAAAGCAAGGAAAGTTGTTAAAGAATCAAGATAGATATAAAGAACATGCAGGCCAATGTTATTTTCAGTCAGATCCACCCATTGTTTATTTTGCGTCATATCCAACTGATGCTCTTTGCAAAACTTTTCTGCGACTTCCACCCGTTTCATAACACTCTCCACGATACCACCATACTTTTCCAAACCGTGGCGTAGAGCATCTATCTTCTCATTTTGGCTAATATTTCCCACATTCAGGGTCTGAATAGGCATGGGGTGAACCATTGCAAAGTAATAAACCATTCCCAAATTCTCCTGCAGTTCCTTCACCAACAGAGAATGTATCGGTTGAATAAAGCCTAATGCCTTACCTATTCTTTCCGTCACAACGCGTTCACTTACCTGCGATATATTCTTGAAGAACTCTGTCGAATTATCACTAAAGTGTTTGGAAACATCTCGTAACGTGCCATCAGCATCTTGTGCATATTTCTGCAAAAAATCATCAGCCGTTTCATCTGTTTCCACACATTGCTCAGGATATTTTGCTCTTAGAATTGGTTCTATCTCTTTCCACGGCGTTGTTTTACCAGTAAAACCATACAGATACTTGTACATCTCATGGCCAGTCACCACACATCTCCGTATGTTATACTGTTTCTCCACATTCAGCGAAGACTTCAAACTGGCCCTACACTGCACACATAGTGAAAAAACTGCATAGCAAATGTTGGCGTGTACGCGGATTACTTTTTCTATATAATCACGGTCCACGCATTCCAGATTATCAAGAATGCCTTTACGTAAAGCCACCATAAGAACCATATCTACATACATCTCATGGTATGTTGATTCCATCGTCTGCAACATATTCATCGTGAGACTTTTGATGGTCTCTGGAGATGCCGGTTGTTTCTTATCTTCAGGATCCATGAATTAAATTGCAGTTAAGGCTGTGCCCGTATGTCTATTCTTGATAGTAGTTCCCATCGCAGGAGGCGTAGCTGGCGGCGTGTTCAAACCGAGAGCCGTGCAAACGATATTGAACACATCACGAAGGCTGTCATATTCCTGCGCAATAACAGTCGCGGTTGTGGAAGAAAGTACCTTAACCTTTACATCCTTGTAATATCTATTTCCTCCAACCATAATACTCGTCCATTTCTCCATCACGTCAAACAGGACTGTTTCTGTAACGCCTACGTTACTTACAGTCATAACAAACTCATCCCTATGAACGTTTTCACCCTTACAGATTTCCTTTATACTGTCAGCAATCGTTTTAATTCTGTCAATCTCAGCCATGGCCCCTCTTATTTCGGCTTTATAAATAGGCGTTTGAGCATCATCATGTGATAAAGGATTCAGCAGTCGTTTACGATACACTGACAATGACGGTAGCAAAGCTAGTGGTATATTATAGAGAGAACAGAACCTATTCTCAAATTTCCCAATCATCCCATTCAAGTCTTCCATTTCTATTTCTCCATTCGATTTTGGTTTCAGCAACAGATTGTCAGGAAGGAGCCGCTTTAATTCCTTTTCACAATATTTCCTGAGATAATTGGCTGCAGCGGGATAATCTCCATTCTCGAAATATTTTTCGGCCTTTTCCTGATATGTCAATGACTTCAGGAATAAAGGTTCAGGTGCTTGTCCTAATTGCCGGGACTCTTTTTCATACATCTCATAAAACTTCCAATCACCTTGTTTTCCTGCTTCACTGATAAACATGCTCATTGTATCAAAGAAAGCCCTATCATGAGTAAACACCATCATCTGCCTGTCGTTGGCCTTTTTCAAGAGAAGTTTTATAACAGGTATTCTAGCACTCATATCAAGGCTTAACAAAAGGTCATCAATACAAAGCACCGGCGAAACGTCCCCAATCGATATCAACTTATAATCAGAGATGGCTAATCGCAAGGCAATACCTATGCAGGTTAGTTTAGACTCGTTAAAAAAAGTGGCAAGATGTTTTATACTTGTAGTCCAGCCAGGCATATTCACGTCTATCATGCTTGCTGTCACATTGATAGAAGGATTGTGAACCTGACCATCCTTATAACGCTTACAGTGAGGCTTCAACAAATTAAAAGGCACATCAGTCATGTCTATTTGTACAGCGATAGTTCGTAACCCAAGATCATTATGAAGCATATCATTGGCAGATCGTTCAACCTGCATTAGGACGGCATCCATTTCATTCTTGAAATCACGCAAAAGAGTCATGAAACGCGTGTATTCTGGTGTTCCTCGGTTCACCTGACCTCTTCTGGTCAAAGGTAATCTTACACTCTTTATGTATTGCCACCATTCTTCTGCTGTCTTTCCATCCTGTGCAGGTATTGTGCCGTCTACGCGTACATAAGCACGTCTGAAATACAGGTATTTGAAAATATCTTTCTCAAAACCACCAAACAAATCTATGCGACGGCTGTTTTTCTGATAAATCCAATCCGATAGCATTCGATAGTTAAACATATCAAACGCCGCCGTTGTAAGTCTTATAAAATCATCTCCTGCTGTTTGTGTTGATATTCTGATATCTGATATTTCGTAATCCTTCGGAGGGTTACCGTTAGCGACAGGGACAAAGGTCGTTCTAATACTGGAGTGGTCATTTCTTGCACTATACCGATTTCTCAAGTGCTGATCGTTGTTAGGATCAAAATACTTCTGAACATCAGCCACAGCCTTTTTATGGCTCTCCATCAGCGTATAAAGTCCCCATACGATAGAACTTTTACCAGAACCGTTCTCGCCATACAACAGTATATTCTTACCGTCCAATGGGAATTCAAACGGTTCCTTGAAGAACTTGAAATTCTCCAGCTCTATCTTTTGAAGCTTCCAGTCCATAGGGCTATGCCAGATTCCTTTGGTTAATCAATATTCTGGCTTTCTTCATATTTTCCATCAGAAGATTACTAGGTTTCAGCAGTTCATCCGCAAGTTGTTGAGCACATTGCTTGTCTTCGCCACTTATCCTATCCATCATATTCACGAATGGGGCTAGAAACTCAATGCCCGTTTCCTTAGCAAATTCAGCCTTGAACAGTTCCAAACATAAATAATCACGTAAGTTCGTAAACAAATCCAGTTGAAGACGTTCTTCACGGGTCTGCGCTGTGTCTAACATTTTTAGTTGCGCCGTCAAATGTTCCAGCCTACCACATGCTGCCTGAATTTCCAAATTACAATATGGCAGTTCTATTGATTTGAGTCTTTCTATGGTCAAAACCGTAGTCTTTGAGCCATTTCTATTCAGAAGTAATCTGAACAAAGATGAATTCATCAAGAATGCTATGTATTCTGGCACTACCATACCATTTACCAATGCCACGTAAGATGGATTTGTTGTACTACTCAGGGTATTTACAAATACATAACCCTCATCAAATCCAAACTTTTTGGGAATAAGAAGGTGCTTACCAGCAGAGGTAAGAGCCTTGGGATTAGAGTAAGACAACACATCTGCCATCTTTCCCAAAAGGAATGACTCACCTTTATGTTCACTCACTTTTTCAGTCTCTGATGATTGCCTTTGGATCAAGTCGTCTTCAATCTTAAGAAGCTCTAATATTAACAGTATTAGCAATCGGTTATATGCACTCCTATGTTTATAATCCTGATTCGGACTACCACTTGTGCCGTGTACATACCTATTTCTTAGAGCTGGTCCGTTGGTATATGGCGAGTTATACATATAGTAGTCAAAGTAATTCCTTTCCTCTATTGAGAACAAGTGATTATCCTCTTCAAGCCACCCTTTTTCAGTCATTACTTGTAACATTTCTTTCCCATATGTGCCATAAGCTAATACAGGACAGCTGTGGTATTCGTATAGGTGTTTAAGAATGCTTATCTCCATTTTCTTTTCCACAAAGAGATACCCTTCTTCATTCTTTGATAAATAGCCCTCTTCTATTAAGTAGTCTATGCCACTACGTTGGTACTGTGCATAATTATCGTAGGGTATTTTTCCATCTTGCTCTGCAAGCATCTGAAAGAAAGATCCATAATGCTTATCCTTAAACGGATCTACAAATGACAGCATACTCTGGTCACTAAAAAACAAATGAAATAATCTGTATAGTTCATCAGGTTGCCCTTTTATGGTATAATACTTAATATGGTTGCAGCTGGCGGCTCCAGACACTCTTACTGTATCCGATGATATTTGCAACAAATCATCATCAACAGACCCTCTTTTGGCAAATAGGTTATATCTCTTTGCCACAGCATCAATTTCGGGTGCTATGATTCTACATTTCGACACCCAGTCCGCAGATGGGTCAGGCAATGATAATGCAGTCGAAGGATATCCATACTTTTCTTTCAAATAAGTCTCGTAGAAAACTTTTATCGCCGATTCTAAATTACGTCCTTCGTCTTCTAAGGCATTCTGCATGGCCTCAATCTGAAGCATGGATATGGCCTCATTATAACGGAAAGCCATATTGGTGGTATACGAATACTTTCCTGTCAAACCCATTGTCCGCTCAAAAACACTAGATTCGGAATTTTTTGATACTAACGATATCATTCCATTATAAGTCAGGAATTCAAATCCATAGCGGCAATAATGCAACAAGTCCGCATCTTTAAAACCAAGCATAATTGGTCTTGAATAACATAGGATGGCATCCCCTTCTTCGTCGTATTCAACCCACTTTAATGGTTTATTAGACTCACCACTAAAACGGACAGAATACTTAAAATGAATAGTGTTATCCCCGTTAAACAACTTATTATTCAGTTCTCTTTCAACATTTGTTGCCTTTAGAATGACATCATCCGATAGTCTCAAGTTGGAGTCCTTCTTTGCCACTAAGACAAGGCGTACATAATTCAAATTCGGTTCCGGTAAATCCAAATAGGCTGATATAATGTTTTCTCTATCTTGAAGCGTTAAAGCAGACGGAAAATACATATGTTCATGGTTTCCGAACTTGTCATCCTCTACAAATTCACTTAATAACCATTCTGCTGTATGCTCATTCTCCTTGAGCAAAGTAGCAAGCAACTCATTATTCTTTTTAACCAGCCGCTCTCTTTGAAGCAGGTATCGCAGATCGTAAGAGTTGCCTAACAATGCCTCATCCAATGTCGCTTTACTAATAAAACTCTTAATATTGAATCTATCGATGATTTCCCAGAAGTTATGACGGTACGAAAAATCAACCTGTTTGTATACCTCTACCCAAGTTGATTCATTAAGTTTGGAAAAAAATGGAATAATATCGTCTTTATATCCTTTAATCTCATTAAGGGTTTCCTCAGACCAACTTTTCATGTAGATACCATTATCTACAAAGAGCCAGATGTTATAAAGTTCTATAACATCGTTAACCTCTTCAGACCTCCAACCTTTATGATATTTCTCTATTATCTCTTCTGCGTTCTGCAGATAATAAGAGATACTCATATCATAGGTTGAAAAATATTGTATTCTGTTCCTCATTCTTTCTATAATTGCATAATTACCTTAATTCCTCATCCATCCGAATCTGTTCTTGCATCTTCGGATCACCATTCCTAATGAGCCTTACAATTATTCTTCCTGATTCTTCTTCTCCCATTAAACCTGCCGTCTTGCGTTCTTCAATGGCATGAATAGAATTACTAATCAACTCAAAGAGGGGCATCAGTCCCTGAAATTTAGAGAGACTTGTATTTCTTATCTTGTTGGCAACATTAATGGTTCCAACTTGCTGATTGGTTTGTTGATTCATCTCCTCCTGTATCATATTTATGTTTACAGCCGTATAGAAATATTTGACACAATCTGGTTTGAATTCTTAAGTATACTCTCTTCACTTTTCATGGCATTATTTTTCCACAAAGATAACAAAAATAACCAACCCTGCAAAGGATTGGTCAATATTTTTGTTGAGAAAATGGTCAAATTAGTTCATCAATTGTCTAGACAAGATGCTTTTCTGGCAGCTTTTCTCCTATATTCAGGCATTGAGACTCAATATCTCTCACTTCTCCATCACCTCATCCTCATCCAACGGCCGATACGCACCGTCTTTGGCTTCGAGGAGGATGGTGCCGGATTCCAGGCACTTCAAGCTATGCCACTGGCCTTTCTCGATGTTCAGCACGGGGCCGCCGGGAAACATATCTACCGTTTCAACTATTCCGAAGCTATCCGGGTCCGGAGTTCCGTCGCTCCGTGTTTCCGTAAATCCATATAGGTATTCCTCAAAATGGCCTCTGATGCAGACGCATGTTTCCGAAGAACCTTTGTGCCGGTGTATGGGCAAGACAGTACCCGGCTCCAGTGCATTGAGCATACGCTGGCTTTGATCCTCCGCGCTGTTGCGCAGATCCATATTCATGCGCAGCCGCTCGGACGTTTTGGCCTTAGCCGTCAGTTCGTCCAATATTTCTTTTGTAATAACCATTAACTCGTAACTATTATCTACAAACTATTAGATAACCTCCCCTGCGTAATGCATCTTCTTGCCAAGTACTGTGCAGAGTATCATCTGAATGTCTTTGATAAAGGAGTAGTGCCGGTAGTAATAGCAGTTCAGGCGTACCTTGTCGGGATATATCACGTTATCATTATACCACACCGCCACTTCCTGATCACTCATAGAGTTAAGGTCAAGGTCAACGTTAAGGTCAGAGACGAGTTTCCTCGCATTTGCAAGATACTCGTCTTCGAGTCTGTACTTCAGCGTAGCCGGCCCAGTAATCCCCGGCCTCAGCTTCAGCACATCGCGGTCATCGCCTTGCAGCTTGTCGGCATACCCGGGCACATCAGGGCGGGGACCAACGAAGCTCATATTACCGATGAGCACGTCCCACAGCCCGGGGAGCTCATCCAACTTGTAGTGACGGAGCGTAGCGCCCAATGGCGTGATGCGGGAGTCCCCAGCCACCGACACGGTGCTGCCATTGTGCTTCACCGTCATCGTTCGGAATTTGTGGCAGTTGAACAACTTGCCGCCCCTCCCCACTCTCTTCTGCACGAAGAACGCAGGGCCACCCGGCATCTTCACTTTAACTAGTATTGCCACTACCAACAGTATTGGCCATAGGAACAATAATCCTATCAGAGCGACCAAACGGTCAAATATGTATTTTAGTATCATATCAAAAGTACTTATCTGTTTTTTCTGTTGTCACGTCACCTCTAATCTTTCCTCCACCTCACTAACGAAACGGACAATGGCTTATAGTGATTACTCAAAAGAACACCGCCTTTTTCTCACAGTTCCGAGGTTACTTCTGCGCTAGTTATTTTATCGTACGTTGTATACGTTTGCCTCTGCACGTAGGCCGTTCTTCTACCTTTTTTGTCTACAGTATCATTCGTGATATCCAGTGAGCAAATCTTCTTTAGCCAAAACAATTCTCTCACCTGTGGCTTATAATGAGGTTCTTTTACCGTAAAATAGTTTGTGCTTGTAATCTGCGGGACTTTCTGGATATCCACATCGTTTATCGGGTCACCAACTATCTCAAACAGATTCTCGATACGATTGTTATAAGCAAATGCCATATACTTGGCTTTTCTGAAATACCTGTTGTTCTGGCAGGCATAGAACCCATAATTCAATGCGACATCTTCACCAAAAGAACCGCCGACGACAATAACTCTATTCTGCCAATCATCGTAAAGCCCAAGGTTGTTAAGCAATAAAATAAACTGGTCAATCAAATATCTTAGCAATTCGTCTTCGTTTTCCTCATTATATCTTTGGAGTACATCAGCCAGAGTCGTCCAATTAAGCCATATATCACCTTGTCTTAAGCTCTTCGGAATACAAGTATCTGATGTCAATGCAAACAATTTATGACTGTTTTGATATGCCTGATGATATTTGTTTACTTGTTGGGCGGTTAGAGGATTGCCATCAACTTTGGACTCCACTATATAGTCAAACTTAAAGTCACAAGATATTATTCCATCCAAAATAGATTTCTCTTTTGTCGAAGATATTGCCTGCTGGGTGCCGATTTTAATTTCATTGTCTGGCAAATTCTCGTTGGCCACACCCAACACATATCTCAACAACGGCTCTCCACCCATGTGCAGAATGTGCAGAAAGGCGGCTGTAACCCGATTTTCTTTTGAAGAATATTCTCCAAAAATTGAACCTGATTGAATGTAACTATTCATATCTTTTCATTTGAAGCAACATTGATTTGCATTATTAAACATTGTGTCACAAACATCATCAACGTCGGAAAGAGTAGATACGGCTATTATTATCTAGGCGAGTCATAAAATTAAGGGCTTTATCCGCAGAGAAGCCGCAATGATGATACAGTAACGTGAACACATGGCAGTATTCATTATATATGTTTGTGGCAAAAATCCCGGTATCGTCCGTACCTAACACGATTGGGGGAATAGGATGCCCCTGCTCCTCCCATCTGAGCCAATTAGCAATATGATATGTGTCAAAAGCCCTATGACTACCAATGAATACGTTGCTCGTCGGCAATGTCTCAATAACAATCTCTTCGTCATGCATTAATTTCAATAACCAAAGTTGAATTCTAGAAATTGCCGACTCATCCAACACTGCCAACGGATCCACTTCTATTATCTCTTCATAACGACTGCGACAAGGATCTGCATGGTAAGCCTTCAGCCACTTGTATTTGGGTTTATCCATCTGACCGTTTTTCTCAAGTTCAAGGACATCTTCACATCGCTGTTCCCATGCCTTTATCAATGAATAAAGAGAGATTCCATCCCCATAAATATCATTGGACAATCTGTCTATATGAGACTCCAGGCGAGGGATAAGATGCTCTAACGATGGAATTTGTTTGCACGCAATATATCCAAAAATTAAATCATCCAGATATTCCCCTTTCCTTATCAAAATCCTTTCTCCAACATTTTGAGCCCACACTTCTACACTCACCCCCGCCGCCATGGCATGACCTATTCGGTCACCCCTTCTTAAGTCTAAAAACCTGATAGCCTCAAAAATACTGCGCAGACCGCTTAATATGTGAAAGAAATCTTCTCCAGCATGGTAAGTAAAGTGTTTCAATCCATACTTTCGCAGTTCTCTATACACCGGCGCAAACACTTCCGGAGGGGTATCCATTTCGTTTGCCGCAGCATCAATGCCCACTATCATTCTGCCGTTTTCGCTCTTGCTTTTGTATGTTTCTGCAACGACATGGGCTTTACGTTTTACCTCGCCTCTTAAGAGTTTGTGGCGTATGTTGGAATCTGATTTTTTGTCCTCCTTCTTTATAAAATGAGCAATCAATGTCAGTTCCGAAAGCGGCAATTCTCCGTGCTTTTGTTCGGATATAAATTTATTCCAACCAAACCGTATCCTACTCATTAGAGCATCATTATCCATCCGATTTTCTTTCGGCGAAAAACGCCCTTCGAGATGTCTCAGCAAACAGAGGTCGTTTCCTGCCATTTGAAAAAATCTTCTAGTATACTTCTTCTCACTCATCTCCCGGAAACCGTTTGCGGTGTATTTTTGGAACTCCTCAAATCCAAATAGATAAGGCTGTTGGACCAAGAATTTATTACTCAAGCCCTTAATAAGCAGATAGTAATGGAAAACCGAGGAGAGATTATCATCTTCACGGTGAAGTGTAAGATATTGCAACATCCCAATATAGAGCATCGCCTCATGCGACAGGTCATAGCAGTCATATTCCAGCGGAAAAACATGTGTGTTGACAATTTCTATCAAACTATGCCTTAACTCCTTGGCTTTGAGTAATAATTCACAGAACTTATCAGGCTTGGCAAAACGCGACAGGAACTCTTGTTGCTCACACACTTTCGGATTCTGAGATGCCTTCACCAATTCTTTCTTAAGCCCACCAATGTTGCATAAAATATCCTTCCACACTATATCGGACTCTAAAGAGCCGTTAAGATGCATATGCAAATCACTCAACCCATGTTGACTGCGACACAACATTTCCATTTGTGGTATATACGGCGATGGCATTGCTGTGTAGCGAACATTTGGCAGGACAAACCGGCTTATATATTCCCCTTGGTTAGCACATGTGCTTACAGGGCAATCTTTGAACATATATACAGACAGAATAAGCAGAGGCGGCAGATAAGGCAACAATTGCTGCCACTCATGCATTTTAGCTCCTTTCACATATATCTTGTTCTCACGCCATTCCAACATCTTCTGGGCCAATCCCACCAATCCTTCAGTGAATAGTTGACTGAGAAAATCATATTTCCCCAAGAAGAATTTTTCTCCCAAACGATAAAAATGGTCCGGCGCAGATGTGTTCTGTTCATGAGCTAATAGCATCAATCGTCGCCTGATATCTTTCAGGGTGACAGGACGCTCTGATGTGTAATAATCATAAAGAGACTCCTCATCAGAAAGCAGAAACGTTATGTAGTCAGGGAATGCTTTCATTCATGCTCTTTCTTAAACCGTTCTATCAAAGAGTTCAACGTTGCAAAAGACATCGGCCCAGCAAATTTATTCTGTTTTTTTAGCCATGCCATCGCTTCCCGTTGGGACACACTAACAACATTCTTCTCAAATTCTCTTTCACCCCCAACGGTACTCAATATTTCCTCATAATTTGATTTTCTGAATTTAATGAGGGTCTCAGTTTTATCGTTTTTTAGAGATACACCACAATTCGTTTTATACACATTAAACGTGGCAAATAGGTTCTCATAAAAAACATCTTTAAAATCCGGGCATTGAAGGAGGCTGGGACGCGCCCTTTCTTCATCCACATGGCATAACAACATCGGGCATGTGACAATCCAGCGTGTAAGAGGTAATAAATTCCAGTATTTCGAGACTCTAGCCATGTTTTGGGCAAACACCGTTTCGTTAGTCAAAGCATTTGCCGTATTAATTCTTATTCCAGTTTTATTTGCATTCTCCAGGCTTTCTTCAACCAAACATGCGTTAAAAAATGCTATCATAGAGCGATGAAACTTTTCTCCTAAATTATCGGCTTTTATGTTCTGCAAGACAGAAAATACACGTGTAACAATACGTCCCAAAAGATACGGAGGCACAGACTCTCCTTTATAAGAGTCGACCCATACCTTCAATGCACTTACTAAAGACTCGAAAGACTTGTCATCTTCCTTCAATGATTCAGAGAACTCCGAATTTTGAACTACATCCTCGTTCACGGGCAAGTCATTAAGTGGAATTTGATAATATCGATGTAGACGTAAATTTTTCAACGTTGTCCCTATATTGTCTTTACTGCTTCCATTTCGAATAACCATTGAAATTGATGCCAACAAAATAAACAAGGAATAGTACACATCACTTCCATTGTCTCTGTTATGCCTTAAGGACACTAAAGGAATCAGCGTCAAGGTCTGCTGTGCAGCGTTCAGATTCTTCGAATTTATCATGTTGTCAATTCTGTCTTTATCATTCTCTTTGGCAGTCCTTCCCAAGCCTCTCAACATGACATGTTCATCCATTTTTGCCTTTCTTTGTCCTGCCACAAAGGCCATACATAAGGCCATACTGTTTTTCAATGACATATCCTGCCTGATACCGGCAAAATCCTGCATAAGAACGGTCAATTTCTTCTGATCATCGCCGCTCTCTTTCAACTGCATGTTTTTATTGCGGATATAGCCGATACGTAACATGTAATCAAATATGAGCCACGGATTGTTTCTGGTCTGGTTGGCAAAAATAAAGGAAAGTCCTACGAGACAGCAATTTGTGTCATGATTCTCAACATTAGGAATAAGCAAATAAGTGTCAGGCCGTTCTTCAGCAATATTGAGATAGGTGTTAATTATCACATCTGTCATTGAGGCAGAAGAAACGGCTAAATCTACGTTTATTTGAGCAGCCTGCATACGACTGATAAACGCCTCTATCTGGCTATGTATGTCCTTATTGTTTCGGTTAGCCAAAATGTTTATCTGGCTGCGTACAGAGAGACTTTGCAGGAATTGATTTAATATCATAGCCGTTCCGCCACGCATGCCCATTTTTTCCAAATATTCTTGATACACCTGCACCAACTCCTTTTTTTTAGAAAGATTATCGTCAACTATATAGAACTCGTTCCCATACAATGTCTTAAGTTCATGAATACTATGAAGATGTATCCTGCGACCAGGTTTAAGAACCTTCAGAAGATATTGGTTCTCCAGTTCATTCACACGCGACGTGTAATCATGTTTTTCTATTCTCTGAAGCATTGCATATTGTTGCCATTGCCTCCTTCTCACATTATCACTGTACAATTGATAATTTCCACTGATTATGGTTATCAATTTCGGAGATGTAAGATATTTCCGAATGGTTTCAATGACTCTCCATCCCATATCCATCTCAACGTCAATGTCGTCAAAAGCAAGAATAAAAGCCTTCTTGTTATTATCACCAATAATATTCAAAGCCTGACATATGAGATTATGAACATTTTCCTCAAGATGGTATGATGAATTAACTGTTTGAAGTCCCTTCTCAAGAATAAAATCATCATCGTCCCAATTGTTGGTAGCAAAATCCGTACCGATTTCTTTCAAAGATGGCAAGCCCTTTGCCAACTTTCTCAAAGATTCTTTCCACTCTCTACGTAAACAATTACTTTTTGAGGGATCCAGTTGATTTAAGCTATTTAGTTTTGAGCATACCTTTTCATCCAAGATAGAAAGTATTACTAGCAACACATGTCCCTTTTCTTCCATTAATGTAGGATCAACCACACCCAACACTTCCACAACGCTATTGGATTTGTTGAATACATTAAGCAAGCTGTATAAGAAAGATGTTTTACCGGAGCCGCGTCCACCAAATATTGAAATTGTGTTGTGATGATGAAGAACAGCAAAGTCATTCTTAACTACATCATTAGTTTTTGCGATCAAATCATCGATTTGGCTTTTCGCATTGTCAAACTCTTCTTGGTGAATTAACTCTGACTCATCAAATTCGTGAGCATAACGACTCGTATTTAAATAAATAGTTGTTTTTTTCATTCTGGTATTATATTTATGTTAGTGTCTTTTTTCAAAAAGAGTAGTGGATGCTTGGCTTAGCTCTCTTCTTTCATATAAATTTCACTATGCACTCCTGGCTAATTAAAACACTCACTTTATGGTTCTTGCCATCGGTAAAATCGGCTTTTAACAGCCCCTCCTCTTCTGCCATTCGGAGTGCCCTCGTGTAATGATCACGACTATATCTAGAATTCCGTTGATGATCTTCAAATAAAGCTGATGTTGTTAACGTCCTCCCCTTATATTCATTACACAATATATCTTTCAATGCTTCCGCTGCCATATTCATGTCTTCAAACAGCGATAATTCATTGGCACACTTCTTGGGATTAAACGTATAAGTATTACTGCCGTTCAACTCCAAATCTTCGTTAGCAAACTTATTATATACAGTCTTGCACAAATCATATCCCCTTGGCCCTTTCGTAATATGAAGTACGTAATGACTGGTCGTGCGGCTATCCTCCTCCTGGAAACGGAATGCGCAACAATACACAGCCCCGCTCCCCATAATCGAAACAAACTCCTCTCTTAGACTTGTAAGAATGTACTCTAGCCGCGCAGGAACTGACGTTTGTTTTCTCACTTCCACCTTCAACTCATCATACCTCTTAGGGAACCACAATCTCATCAAGTCTTCAAATTGATTGTTTTCCAACGCAGGGTTTATACGCTTGGTATTGATAAATAGGAATATCTCATTACCCCAGTTCTTCAAGAACTTTGCTAATGACTCCGTTCTCATACCTTTGTACCCAAACGGGTCAAAGAAAAGCAGCGACGGCTTCTCGTTTCTCAGGAATCCACGCTGGTCTTTTATCATTGTGTTTCGTTCTATCGATTTGTATATTGCCTCACATGCACCGACTTTCTTATTTAAAAAATGTACGCCCTTGGCAAATGTTCCTTGCGGGAATTCTGCCTCAAAGTTCGACTTTAACACCTCACTATAATTCAAGTCATTAAAAATAAACTGCACCTTGTCCTTCAGCGTACTGTCTTGCACAATGTTTCTTGCCAACATAATAGGAGTAGACACATTGCCATCTTCATATATTCCCGGGCCAGAAAACAGATCAATATACCTGAACATCTCAGGCTCATGCTTCTTACGTATTATCCGACAATATTGCGGGAAATATTCAGAAACAATACTTGCCTTAACCCTAGACGAATCTGTTTGTTTCTTAAAAAAATCACTCTCTCCTGCCATATTATCTATCCTCGCCTTTAATTGTTGAGACTTCCAATCCTACGACTTTCTTAATACTTTCTTTCCATTTAATTTGCTGATTGTCCTTATACCGATTATATATTTTTTTTATGGCTTCATCATTCTGCCATTCCAACAATAACTCGGCGGCCGCCTGATTCTCAGCATTCAACTGGCCGTTGGTGCGAAGTCGTCTTATGACAAAATTCATCTTGCCAAGCCAAATGGCATCCGTCACATATTGGATTAAATCGTCTATTACCTTATCTATCCTGTCGTCCAACATAGGCTCACACGAAATGCTTGTTTGATAACCCGCCTCGAAAGCATATATCAAAGCCCGTTTCCTTTCTTTATAATCCGGCGCATTCGGTTCCCAGAATTTCAAGGTCTTATTGCAGGCGGAGCCTATGGTAAAGCGAAACAATATTTGGTCTTTGTAAGCACTGAAGGTGTCGCAAATCTTTTTAATGCATTCATATGATGGTTTTGACACAATTAGCACCTTATTTCCATTACAAAGCAATCTTTCCAAAAAATCTATAGCCAAATTAAGATATCTTGGCGTAATGTCGTGCGTTGAAGGAAACATAACATACCCTTCACGCTGCTTCACGTTCTTATTATATGCCTCCCAGTTTATTTCTTCCTCTTTCCAGTTCTCCGGCGTTTTTCGCTTAAAGCGGATAGCCATCTCTTTACTGAAGCAATATTTACAATCATTGCTACAGCCCTTCAAGTAGTTTACATTTGAGGCCGCCCACTCAGTTGTGCCAAATACTGGTTTATCTTTATTTGTCATTCTTCATTTGTATCTTTTCAACCAACGTACATCCTACGCCTTACTTCTTACTTTTTCCTGAGCATCAATGGCGGTGCACATCTGTTCTGCAATATGAGGAGGAAAATTATTGCGAATAATAGCCTTCCCCCTTTCGTTGGCAATCTTATTTCCGACTATATTGTACAAATCCTGCAGTGTTATCATAGTATCAAATCTCTCCACAAAGATAACAAAAATAACCAACCCTGCAAAGGATTGGCCAATAATTTTGTCAAGAATCTGGAAAAATTAGTTCTTCAAAGGCAGGATTTTCTTATCCGGGCTGGTATATTAGACTTTCGTTACGGCACTTCAGTCTTCAATTTACTTATCACTTTGTTCTAAGAATACACATGATTTAATACCCTATCAAATCATACTTCATCTTCGTGTGCAGTTCATGTCCACGCGCTTCGTCTCTGGGATTGCCAAAGAAAGATCTGCGCAGGTCTTCCTTGGCACCGAAGCCCATCTTCTCCATTTCGTCCAATTTTTCATCGGAGAATTGTTGTTTGTTCTTTAATAACCTGTGAACTTCCGGAGCTAAGTTGCCATACTTCTGCTCCAATCCAAGTGAATTGTTGTTTACAATCATATCCCCGCTGGCATGGAGAAGCGGTTTGCACTGCTCTACAGTAACCTTTTCCATGTTTGCACCTATTTCCAAGTCAGGATAAATCCATGTCATCCTTTCTATGGCGGGATTATATGGAGAAGCAGCTACCGGTGAAGTCATCTTCAATTGGTTACACGGTTTACAACTGGGTATAAGGTTAAAGAAACACATCGCCAGACCGGGAAATTCGTTATCCCCTTTTGGATAAAAATGATCGAATTCCATCGTCCTGCGCTTGTTACCATCTTTCTGAACAATGTCTAGAAACTCATGCTCACAATAAGGACAAACCTTTATCCCCATTTTCTCAAACAATGTGTATGCATTATATGTCCCGGCCGGGTCAACATATGTTGTTGGACTGTTTGAGAATCTGTTCAGATAAAGGCTTTTCATCTCCGTAAAAGACAATTTGTCCTTTTCTTCCGATGCCCATTTATCCAATTGCCCGGGATTAGCCAGGATGAATCTTTTCAGCCAAATGTCAACCCCGTCTACTTCTGCAACGTCTTCCATACCGGAGAGAGTGAGCACGTGACGATGAAAGTCCTCCTTTGGAGCAGCTCTCATCGTGTTCTCCACATAGCTTTTCACGGCTTCATAGTGCAGAGCCAACAACTCATCAATGTTCTGAAAGTCAAGCCTGAGCATAATTCAATGTAGATATAAGCATCTCAAAACAGTGGCGTATCATCTCATCACCTATATAAGGAAGGATGGTACGTATCTTATTGACTTGCGATAACTCATCCATTGTTATCGGTTTGTCCGATTCAGCCAGATTTCTGAGAAATCTAAATTTCTCCGTCAAGAAAGTTTTGGAATATTCCCCTATCGTATAGTCCAAAAAGAAGCCATCGGCCATAATTGACAAGATATTAGCCGCAAAATATGGTTTGTCTGTTGGTTCCTGCACGACACACTCACCGGTCTCATCGTAGTCTATTCGGGTCACCTGGGATGATATGGTATCCGATAGCATAAATGGCGAATGCGTGGTGATGATGAGTTGCAACTGCAATTCTGGATTACGTCTTTCTAGCACCTTCACCGTCTTGTCAATAAACTCACGGCAATATTCAGGGTGCAGATAGGTTTCTGGCTCATCCATCAACACTGTCAACTGAAGATCTTTCATCGACACCAACATACCTCTTTCTCCAAATGCGCCAAACTTTAGTTCTATTGCATTTTCCAGTGCGCCCCAAATCTTTGTATATTGGTATTCGCCAGAACTCAAATATGATAATTTGTACGGAAGGAATTCCTTAGGAAACACCTCAAACTGGTCGCGGTGGTATTGCCCCATTGCTTCAAACAAACCCGAAAATCGATTATCATCATCATCGATGTCGATTATCGGGAATACAAATTGGTCCGCAGTGAAATACCTGTCATCAAACTCTCTTAGCTTATTTATGGCATATAATATATCATTGCATTCCTGCCATACCAGTCCCTTATTACCGTTCCGTTCGTCAGTATGATAGTCTATATATTGTCCCAACCAGAGGAGCCTGTCTTCTGGTGTAATATCCTTCCCGTCTGGTAAAATCTTGGGGTCTTCTATACCCAAATCGTACGACGGTCGATATTTCGCCATCTGTTCACTAACTATTTTTGCAGACGACGCCACTTTTCGAAGGTAAATGGCAAAGTCTGTTAACAGGTCGTGAAGAAATCTCTCCTTTACCGAAACATTTTTGCCATCCTTTCCTTTTTTCAACCGCCCTGACAGCGTAGCATACGGAATATCTGCCAATGATTTTACATCGCCACCCTGTCTGCGCTCACCATATAGCCAATACTCCTTCTCAACCAATTCATGAGGCAACTCTGAATTCAGCTTATATTGCCAGTTCTCACGGTTGATAATAAAAGAGGCCCTGCGTTTGACGCTCTCTTCAGGCATCAATGATACATATTCCTTTGCCGAGCGAACGATACTGCCTGGATAGGATTCTGCGTATGACATTACCTTTCTGGGAATCCATTCCCCACCGAACGCATTATCTATGTCCGAATAAGGATATACCGCAAATGCATTCCTGTCAAAAGCATTTACGATAGCAGTCTTAAGGCGACTTCCCTCGTCCACCTCCTGAACGCCTTTGATAACTTCTGTTTCATAGTTATAATGGAATTTAAAGAATCCATTCTTTGACACCACGTTTTTCCTTTGAACCTGCATTGCGTTCGTTATACGTGGAATATACATGTTAAACACCTCCACAGCAAACACATCATCCCCTTCACTACATTCATACAGCAGGAAATAGCTACCTTTGTTCTCTGGCCTCTCTCGTTCGTTATAAGACATACCGATCAACTGTAGCAGATTGGTTTTCCCCGAACCAGTTCGACCGACTATAATATGTAAGTCCTTAATCAAGTTATTCCCATACAGAAAATCCTTTACCTCTGTGTTATCTGTCTTATATATTGTAAGTCTATTGTCCTCAAAGAAAACATCATAGTCATCAGACAACGAGAACTCCTGCTCCTGTATATTCTTAAAGCTGCGGACGTATGCGTAAATCAATTTCATTTCACAAAAATATAGACACTATGTCAATTCGTGCCATCCGTGTTCGCACCTGCAATAAACTCTGCCAACTCATACCGCCAACTCTTAATCACTCCTGGAGTTAAGGTTAAGGTCTACGTCAAGGGCAACGTTAGGGTTTCACAATCTCCAGATACAACTCGTTATCCGGTAGTTCTTTCACCACCTTCACGTTGCTGGCAGACATTGCGGACCTATAGGAGGCCACGTTGTCCTTTGAGACCGTCTCAAACAAACGAAGGCCAATAGCAAAACCTACTTCGTTGAGCATTTTGTTCATCGCCGTACCCAGGCCTTTGCCACGATAGTTGATATCCACCAACCTGCCCCTAAAGCCAATACCATGGAAGAAACTCCTGTTGAAGCAGTAACCGGCAATCTCACTCTTTTCTTTATCCACCAGCACATAGGCCAGGAAGGCCCTACTCTTCTGCAGTTTCTTGAGGCTCTCAGCATCAAAGCCATGAGGATGAAAAAAGGCATAAGCCTCCTCGGGCTGTCGCCCGAAGAATGATACCAACTCCTCTGTCGGCACTTCACGGAGAGGCTTCACCTCATAACCGTCTGGGACCGTGATAAAAGAGAAACCCTTCAGCCGTCTGCCGAATCTCATCGAGAACAACCATGAGTTAACCATCTCTATGATGTCCCACAGCCAACTCAGCTTATCCCTTAATATATGCGCTATCTTGTATAACATCATTTATCTAATTGTTCGTACACCGAGTTGTTGCTCTTGTATTCGGGCACGATCTGCTTCATCTTGCGCACGGTGGCCATGTTGTCGTACTCCTTCGCCAGCTCCACCAGCTCGTCGATGTCCGCGGACACCTGGTCGTAGTCGTATTCGCGCACCTCAGCGATGCGAATCTTCTCGTGGAAGGTGGGCTTGGTGCCCTCCAGCTCGTTGAGCACCTCCTCGTAGAGCTTCTCGCCTTCGCGCAGACCGGTGTATTTGATCTCCACGCCCTTGGCGCCGGAGAGGGCGATCATCCTCTTGGCCAGATCGGCGATGCGCACGGGCTGACCCATGTCGAAGACGAAGATCTCGCCGCCGTTGCCCA
>Ga0256405_10001831_pt1 | contig 54361 bp, 44 predicted proteins | sample RumenRJG_02DNA_FD_189096 | JGI IMG/M metagenome (GOLD analysis project Ga0256405, IMG submission 189096) | Bovine rumen microbial communities from Lethbridge, Alberta, Canada - RJG_02 | ecosystem: Host-associated > Mammals > Digestive system > Stomach > Rumen | place: Canada: Alberta... | reverse complement strand
ACAGAGACTGCTGTCAGAATCCAGATATACTCTGCCATCACCGCATATTGCATGGTGGCTATCGTTGAGCACGACCTCAAACTGCACAGGAGTACCTACGAAGTGTTGAGAATTTTGAGTGCTTCGTTGTTGGATAAGACTCCTATCAAGGAACTCTTTACCAAGGAACCTGAATATGTTGCTGATGATGGTCAATTGACTCTTAATTTTATTTAGTGGACACTAGTGATAATAATAGTAAATAATAATCCCCGCCAATCGGTGGGGATTATTGTTATGAGCTGGCATTCTAAATGCAAAGTGGACGCCTAGTCGATTCTCAGGGCGAGCATCATGACGTCATCGTTCTGTGGGGCTGTGCCGCGGTGGCTTTCCAAGACTTCCTGCATCTTGGCAAGTACCTTTTTAGGTTCTTCGCTCATGCGGGCTGAACTGTTGAGACGTGTCAACATGCGCTTCTGGCCGAATGCCTCATGATGTATGTTCTCTGTCTCGTAGACACCGTCGTTATATAGGAAGAGGGTGAACTTATCGGTGAGGGTTATCTGCTGCTCTTCGTATTCGTAATCATCCATCACGCCGATGGGGATGTTCGGTATCGTGTCAAGGAGCTTGGCACCGTTAGAGGCATCGAGAACGACGGGGGATGGGTTACCGGCATTACAGTAGGTGAAGCAGGCATTGTCGAGGTTCAACACACCTACGAAGAGGGTAGAGAACATCTGATTGTGGTTGATGGCGCACATGGAGTGGTTCATCTCTGAGACAATTTCTGCCGGCGAGGGCTTTTCTGTCTTTTCGCAAAGTATGGTTGCAGCTGTGCGGAAAACGCTGCGGGTGATGGACATCATCAGAGAGGCCATGACGTTGCTGCCTGGCACGTCGCCGACACACAGGATAATGTTATGACCTGAATAGAAATAGTCGTAGAAGTCGGCACCTACATCGGGTGCTGAGAGCAAAAGCTTTTCAATCTGAACGTGGTGCTGGGTGTTCTCTTCGTCAGAGTTGGTGGGCAACATGGCTGTCTGGATGTCGCTGGCAATCTGCAGCTCCTTGCTCATCAGTTCCTGTTCCATGACCAGACGGTTCACCTCGCGGAACTTCTTCGCATAGCGCCATACTATCCAGACGATGAGCAACAGGCCGATTAACTGGATGAGGAAGCCAATGACGTTGACAGTATCAATGGCGCTGTAGGAGACTTCTTTCTCGGGTGACAAATCTTTGAAAAACACGTCGCCAGTCAGTACGCCAATCACTTTTCCCTGACTATTGTGGATAGGCTTGCTGTAGGTGAATACGCTCATACCTGAGCCTTCTGTGTCAGTATATACTTCACTCCAGCGGGCTGTGTCGTTGTTGAACGACTCTTTGAACCAATCCTGCTGAGTGTAGTCGTAGGCAAGCAGTTTGGTAGTAGGCTGTATGTCGGCCTTTTTCGAACGGTTGAAGGCGATGGGAGCGTAAAGGCTATCCTTCTGTGGATAATAGCCCGGGCGCATGGCGATGGTGCTGGCCACAATGTCGGGATTGCGTGATACCATACGCGAAACGATGCCATAGAATTTGTCGGGCTCCTGCAAGTTGACGAGTACATCGCCCATTGCATTCTCGACAGCTGTTTCAACCCTTGTCTTGATGTTCATGACACGCTGCAGCTCCTGCATGTCATCGTAGGCTTTCTCCATCGCCTGCTCCTTGACGGCATAGCGGGTATAGATGTACTGCACGATGTTTAAAACCTGAGCCAGAGCTGCTGCAATCACAATGACAATGATACCGGTTCTTGACTTCTGGATAAACTTCTTAATGGATAGACGGTTCATATTCTTTGGAATTTTGGGCAAAATTACACCTTTTTTAGGAAATATACAAGAAAAAGATGATTTTTCTTGCGACGACTAAACGCTTAATTAATGTTAATGTTTTGCCGGAAAGTTTTTAAATTAAGAAAAATTTAACTAACTTTGTGTTACCAATTAAACTATAATGTTATGAAGAAACTTTTGACAATGTTGGTCATTGGGCTGATGACGGCCTCGGTTATGCAGGCTCAGGATGCTCCCAAACTGGAAGTTAAACCATCGGGACGTATCTTATTCGATGCTGCCTATCTGAGTTCGCAGAATCAGAAAGATGAGCTGAAGAGCGGCGTAGGTATTCCCGACGTGCGTGTCGGTGTAGGATTCACTTATGGGAAATGGAAGGCCAAAGTTGATATGGGTTATGCCTATGGTAAAATAGGTATGAAGGACGTGTGGCTTCAGTATACCTTTGACCAGAAGAATTTCCTTCGTGGCGGTTACTTCATCCACCAATATGGTTACCAGAGCTGCACCAGTTCATCGTTCAAGGAGACGATGGAGGAGCCTCAGAGTAACGCAGCTTTCAATAACGACCGTATGCTTGGCCTGATGTATGAGCATAAGACGAAGGACTTCTTGGCTACGGTGAGTGCCGTGGTGGAGACTGACGCCATGAAGCAGACAACCGACGTGACTGGCAGTGAGGGTATCGGTGCCTTGACGCGACTGGTGTGGCATCCGCATACGGAGCGTGGCAACATCTTCCACGTAGGTATCAGCGGCGGCATCGAGGGAGCCCGTTACAACAGTAAGGAAGAGCTGAACCATAAGCAATTCACACTGGCAGCCAATTGGCCTACACGTGTGGCTAAGATCAAGGCACAGCAGGCTATGATCGACGAAGCCAAGACGATGTACAAGTTCTCTCCTGAAGTGCTCTTCTCGAAGGGGCGCTTTGCTGCCGTTGGACAGTATTTCCTGAATAAGGTGACTCGGCGCAACGACCTGAGTGCGTTTAATGGTAGCGGTGCATACGTCACGCTGCGCGGACTGCTTAAGGGTAATGGTTACGTGTACACGATGAACGACGGTGGTATCGACACGCCAGATCCAGGTTTCATGGAACTCGTTCTACAGTATAACTATACCTCGCTTTCAGACTACCGTGCAGGCATCTATGGCGGTTACCTTAATGACTGGACACTGGGTTATGACTATTATATTAATAAATATATGATTTGGCGTGTGCGCGCGTCATATACACGCGTGACGAACCGTGCTGGATTCGAAAACAATGAGCTATATGCGCTCGAGACCCGATTGCAAGTGAAATTCTAATTTACTAATTTAATAATTATCGACAATGAAAAAGCTATTGATGATGGCTGCCCTAGTGATGGCAGCAGTGAGTGTGAAGGCACAGTCGGATCCGACTCCTGTTGATGCGTATTTTACCACTAAAGAGATGCCTGATATGCTGAAATGGTGTCCGGCTCCTCCTGACACCATCGGACCGGCATTCGCTTTCGACATTATGCAGTATATGTGGGGTAAGCAGATGCGTAACTGCAAGGAGCGCGCCGATATCGCCATCCGCGATGCCGTGTATGGCCTGGACTGCATCATCCGTGAGTTCAGTGAGCCTTTTGGCATGCAGATATCGAAGGAAGAGACGCCTGAGATCTACAAGGTGCTCCGTGAGGGAACTGCCACTTGTGACAGTATCTGCACCTATCCAAAGAAGTATTACATGCGTAAGCGCCCCTTCATGCGTTTCCATGAGCAGACACTGACGCCTGCTGATGAGCCTTCATTGAGTAAGAACGGCTCGTACCCCTCAGGTCACACACTGTTGGGCTGGAGCTCAGCTCTGCTACTGTCGGAAATCAATCCGGATCGTGCCGATACCTTGCTGGCACGTGGCTATATGTATGGTGATAGCCGTATAATCGTGGGTGCCCATTGGCAGAGCGACGTGAATGCAGCCCGTCTGGCTGCCAGCGCTGCCTATGCCCGTCTTCACACCAGCGAGCGTTTCCTGGAACAGATGCGTAGAGCCCGCGAGGAGTACCGCGTGAAGGCTGGTTTGGCTACCATCGTGGAAATCAAGGCCTACCAGAAGGCTGCTGCCAAGCGTGCCAAGGAAGCTGCAAAACAGGCTGCAAAGGCTAAGAAAGTGGCTATTCGTTAATTTTTTTGAAGAAAAAATTGGCCGTTTTCTGATTTATTTGTAATTTTGCAGCCAGAACAGGTGTTTCGGGCGCGCAAATGAGACAGGCAATGATCTTTGCGGCGGGACTAGGTACCCGTCTGAAACCCCTGACTGATACCATGCCCAAGGCCCTGGTGACAGTCGGGGGAATGCCTTTGATATGGCACGTGATCATGAAACTGAAAGCGGCGGGCTACGAACGCATCGTGGTTAACGTGCATCATTTCGCCCAGCAGATCGTGGACTACCTCGCTGCCAATGGCAACTTTGGCCTTGACATCCGTATATCGGACGAGACGGGCGGACTGCTGGAAACGGGTGGGGGTATTCGGAAGGCATTGCCGCTGTTTGATCAGTCGTCGCCCATCTTGATCCATAACGTGGATATCCTGAGCAATCTGGATCTGACGGTACTGCCCGAAGACGAATCGTTGCTAGTGGTGAGTGAGCGGAAGACGAAGCGCTATCTGCAGTTTGACCATGCGATGCGACTCGTGGGTTGGAAGAACATCGAGACGGGCGAGGTGAAGGGCCGTGAGGGACGCTCGCTCGCATTTTCGGGTATCCATGTGTTGGGACCGTCGATGTTTTCCATGCTGGAGGATTGGCCGCAATGTTTCCCGATCATGGACTTTTACCTGAAGGTCTGCGAGAAGCAGGTCATTCGTGGATACCAGCCCAACGATCTCAGACTGCTCGATGTTGGCAAACAGGACACCCTTGAACAAGCAGAATTATTTCTCAAACAATTATAGACAACATGACACAGAAGATTATCATCTTGGATTTCGGCTCACAGACGACACAGCTGATTGGCCGTCGCGTTCGTGAGTTGGATACCTTCTGCGAAATACTGCCATACAACAAGTTCCCCAAGGACGACCCGACGGTGATTGGTGTGATCTTGAGCGGTTCGCCCTATTCCGTACACGACCCCGAAGCCTTCAAGGTGGACTTGAACCAGTTTATCGGCAAAGTACCCGTGCTGGGTATCTGCTATGGTGCACAGTTCATCTCACATACCCTCGGTGGTAAGGTAGAGAAAGCCGATAGTCGGGAATATGGTCGGGCAAACCTCCAGACGGTGGATACATCGAACCTGCTCTTCAAGCATTTTGAGCAGCAGTCGCAGGTGTGGATGAGCCACGGTGACACCATTACGGCCATCCCCGATGATTTCAAGGTGATCGGCTCGACTGCCGATGTAGTGAATGCGGCTTTTGCCTCTACCACCCAGCCTGTATGGGCTGTGCAGTTCCACCCGGAGGTGTTCCATACCTTGCAGGGAAAGCAATTGCTGAAGAATTTTGTGGTTGATATCTGTGGCAGTCGACAGTCGTGGAGTGCTGCTTCCTTCGTGGATTCCACAGTAGCTGAGCTGAAGGCACAGCTCGGACAGGATCGGGTAATACTGGGACTTTCCGGCGGTGTGGATTCTTCGGTGGCAGCCGTGTTGCTGAACCGTGCCATTGGTAAGAACCTGACTTGTATCTTCGTGGATCACGGTATGCTGCGTAAGAACGAGTTCCGGCAGGTGATGGAGGATTACAAGGTGCTCGGCCTGAACGTGATCGGTGTCGATGCATCAGAAAAGTTCTTCGGCGATCTGGCAGGTGTCTCCGATCCGGAACAGAAGCGCAAGATTATCGGTCGTGACTTCGTGGAGGTGTTCAATGCTGAGGCGAAGAAGATTACCGACGCGAAGTGGCTAGCTCAGGGTACCATCTACCCAGACCGCATAGAGAGTCTGAATATTACGGGTAAGGTGATCAAGAGTCATCATAATGTAGGTGGACTGCCGAAGGAGATGAACCTGCAGCTCTGTGAACCGCTGAAGTGGCTTTTCAAGGACGAAGTTCGCCGCGTAGGCCGTCAGTTGGGTATGCCCGAGCATCTGATCACCCGTCATCCGTTCCCGGGGCCGGGCTTGGCTGTGCGTATCCTCGGTGACATCACGCCCGAAAAGGTGCGTATCCTTCAGGATGCCGATGACATCTATATCCGCGGTCTGCGTGAGTGGGGCCTTTACGATCAGGTGTGGCAGGCAGGTGTCGTATTGTTGAGTACGGTAAGAAGTGTCGGGGTGATGGGTGATGAGCGTACCTATGAGCATCCTGTGGCTCTTCGCGCCGTGACCTCTACCGATGCGATGACGGCTGACTGGGCCCATCTGCCCTACGACTTCATGGCGAAGATATCCAATGAGATTATAAATAAGGTGCGTGGTGTGAATCGCGTCTGTTACGACATCTCGTCGAAACCGCCTGCAACTATCGAGTGGGAGTGAGTCCACCCATTTGAAAATGCCTTGTGACAGCAAACATTTTTATTAACTAATATAACAATTTAGTTATGAAAAAGTATTCTAAGTTTTTCAATGTCTGGCTGCTCTTGGTGAGCATGAGCCTGGTTACTGCTTGTACTACAGAAGACAATGCTGTTGACCCTGTTGGACCTCAGGAAGAAGTTATTACTGAGTTTTACAATGAGACCGTCAATAAGATGATTGACGAGAACTATGAGAAAGTAAAGGCCAACGGCTATGCCGAGCTTGTAATCCCCGCTTCGCTCTATCCGAAAGGCATGATCAAGATACCCGCAGCCGACATGGAGGCAATGGACTATGTGATCAAGGCAGGCCATACGGCATTCGTCAACGGTGGTGCCGTGCGCGACGGTGTGATGGGCAAGGAACTCCACGACGTGGACTTCTCTACCGATGCCACACCCGACGAACTGATAGCCATTGTGCCCAATTCCCACAAGACGCAGGCTGGCAATCTAACTATTGCTCAGGCTGAGCATGAGGGTGGCATACGTACCGACATGGTGCCCTATCAGGCTATGGACATCCGTTTGAAGGGTCAGCCAGGCGTTCCCGAGAGTCCATACTTTGGTCAGACTTACAGTAAGAATCTGATTGACGACTCTTATGGACGCGACCTGACCATTAATGCCGTTTACTATGACTACATAACGGGCGATATCATCGACTATCACGGTGGTCTTCGCGACATCCGCGAGAAGATTATTCGCACTCCCGTTGAGCCGAACCTGGCCTTTACGATCGATCCGCAGTCGATGCTGCGTGCCGTGCGCTTTGCTGCCCGCTACGAGTTTACCATCGAGGAGAATACAGCCAAGGCCATTGAGGCCAATCTGACAAAGGTAGATGCCATCAAGCCTTCGCTCCGTCGCTATGTGGTGATAAAGGGATTCTGCGACAAGTGTGCTTTCCGCACCTATCAGTACAATGTGAAGTACGGTGTGCTCGGCTATCTGTGCCCAATGCTGAAGGACTATATCGGCAATGCCGAGTATGAGGACTATCTGAAGACTGTGTTCGACTATGTTGATTCTCAGAAAGCAATGGAAGCCAGTCTGGCCTACTGCATTCTCTTCATGCCTCCTGTGATGAAGGAACTTGGCGACAAGGAGCCTACATTTGATAATATCAAGGCTGCCTTCGACAAACTGGAGCAGGGCAGTGGTCAGGACAAGCTTTTCTTGCTTGAGGACTACCGCTTCACGAAGAAAGACCCTATCCTCATCTGGAGAAATTACCGACTGATGACCACCGATGCTACGCTGAAGGATGCAGCCCTGGTGAACAGCCTTAGAAAAGAGTTCACATTTAAGAGCAGTCTGATGTTGCTCAACGCAATGGCTCTGACAGATAACAGCCTGAAGAAATATGCCGACGAGTGGAATAAAGACCTGCCCACAAGCACCGATCTCGACAAGGTAGAAGCTGACTACACGGTGAAGGACGGTGAAATCCTGACAGGTATCTCCGAGCATGCGCTGATTATCCCTGACGGTGCAACGATCACGCTGGAGAGTGCCGGTGCGCTGGATGCCATTATCTGTCAGGGTGATGCCAAAATCATCCTCTCGAAGGGAACAACCAATATCTTTGATTGCGAAGAACGTTATGGCAGTGCCATTAAGACCCAAAGTGGTAAGACGCTGACCATCGACGGTGAAGGAGAACTTTACGTTATCGGCGGTCAGGAAGGTGCCGGCATCGGTGGTAATGGTCATATCGTCATCAATAACGGTACGATTGAGGCCTATGGTGGCCAATTTGGAGCTGGTATCGGCAGCGAGATGTTTTCTCCGTGTGGTGACATCACCATCAATGGCGGTAATATCAAGGCTCAAGGTGGAGACCAGGCTGCAGGTATCGGCAGTGGTCAGGACGGTGAGTGCGGCAATATCGTCATCAAGAACACTGTAAAAGAAGTAGTAGCCATCGCCGGTTCAGAGTGTGATAATCATATCGGCTCTGGTGCCGGTGGCAAATGTGGCACAGTGACCATTGAGGACAAGACCAAGGTCTTTAATGAATAAGTGTTAAGATCGTGAAGTAGAAGGAATAGTTGATTTGCTAATGAAAGCATTAAATTACAGAATAGGAATATGGCTGATGACGTTCAGCCTATTCCTATCTACTTCCACGACCTTCGTATCATGCACATTCGAAGATAATGCCATTGACCCGAAGCCGGAAGAACCGACCTCCCAAGGTTTCTTTACAGATGAGATCAACAAACTGATTGACGAGAACTACGAAAAAGTTAAAGCCAATGGCTATGCGAAGTTGGTGATACCGTAGTATCTATAATATGGAGAGCGGCTTCAACGGTGGTTTTGCCCTGCGCTACTTCAAATTGTTAGAGCAATATAAGGTGCAGACTACTACCTGACTTCGCTGACTGACCGTCTGCAAACTGCTGCCTATAAAGACTTCGTGGAAGGTATGCTTGGTGAGTTCGACAAGGTAGGAAAGGCTGATATGGCTCTCTCGTGGACGGCTATTTTCTGGCCTCGCTTTGCCGATGAAATCAAGGCTAAGACGAATCCCACGAAAGACGATGTGGTTGCTATTTGGACAGCTATCGACAAAGCGAACAAGGAGAATTTCAAGTTTGACTATAAAGACTATACTTATGTTCCTGAATTTATTCAGGATGTATGGTACTTACAACTCCAGATGACTGATCCCGCTAATAAGACGGATGCAAAGTCTGCCGAAATCCGCAAGAGTAGTCATTTTGCCGAAGCTCTGCGTTTCCTGAAGGCCCGTGTCGTTTTGGATGGCAGCCTCGCTGATATTGCCTCTTATTGGGAGTAGGAAACTGGAATCTTCGTTGATAAGGAAATAAAAGACGGTTTTAGGAATTGTATCAGGCTTTTTCTCTGAGCTTGCTTCTTGGTGGTTCCTTGGTATTTATTGACGATGCAACCAAAAAGGCTGCTGTCAAGGCCGACTGCCTATTTGCCAAGGCTCTGCTAGTTCTGCAGGCCAAGGATCAGACCGACATAGAAGTGGCTTAGATTGTTGATTTTTGGAAATAGAAGATTTGCAGCATAAAATAATTATCTGATGAAATTAAAACATTTTTTTATTGTTACGTTGGCGGTATGGGCTATAAGCTCTTGTACCACCACAGAGAATCCCATCGTTAATCCCGAAACCCAGAAACAATCCTATCGGGAGATTTTAGCCAGTCTGGATTGGGGAACAGACACAACTTTCGTCTATGGTCATAAAACACCCGACGTGGATGCTGTTACCTCCGCTCTGTCGTATGCCTCGCTGATGCGTGCCCTAGGCTATAACTGCAAGGCGAAAGTTTCAACGGGTACTAACCGCGAGTCAGCCTATATCTCCAAGCGTCTCGGTTTTGATCTGCCGGAACTTAAAAGTTCGGTGGCTGCCGGCACGCGCCTGATACTGACAGACCATACGGACTATGCCCAGTGCGTAGATGGTGCCAAGGATGCGAAGATATTGCAGAAGATTGACCACCACATTGAGGGCGATATTCGCGATGCCATTATTCCTTATGTACGTCGTGAGATGGTGGGCTCTACTTGTACCATTATTTTTGAATGCTTCAATGAACTGGGTGTGCCCATCGACGATGAGTCGGCGAAAATCATGCTGGCAGGTATCCTTTCGGATACGCGCAACCTCAGCAAAACCACAACCAAGGGTATTGACTCCACAGCATGGAAGGCACTCGTAGCCCAACTGCGACTGGAGGACGAGGTAGCCCAGATCAGCCGCGAGATGGAGGAGGCTTCCTACAACTACGATGGCATGACTGACGCTGAGATCCTGCTTTCCGACTATAAGGACTATGAGATTGGCAGTCACCTCATCGGCTTCGGCAGTCTGTCGTGCAAGAAGACGGAGATGGATGCATTCATCACTCGCATACTGGCTGTGATGCCCGAGGTGATGAAGCAGAAAGGACGCGATATGCTCTTCGCCAAGATTGACAATCTGGTACCCAATCCCGACACCAGTAACGGTGCTTCCCCCTTCTTGGAGGAGGGCACGTATTTCATTTATTGCGGTGAGGGCACGAAAGACGTGGCCGAGAAGATCTTCGGCACTTCTCTTCGCGAAGGAGTGACTTATACCAAAGATAATCTGTCGCGTAAGCAAATTGTACCAAAAGTTACAGAGTTGTTGAAGTAGAATAAGAAATAAATTGTTGGTTACTAATACCTCTTCTGGCATCATTATACGCACTCTTATGGTATAAAATGTGGAGATAGGACCCGTTTTAAGTTAAAGAATTTAAAATTCTTGCAATGCCACCATTAAATATGGTGGTTTTTTTTATTATTTTTCGTAAATTTGCAGCTAATATGACTATAAAATATATTGTTTATGAACGCTAAACTAAAATCGATTGCCAATTCTTTTGCTGAGGAGTATTGCAGTGATGCCATTTATCCGGCACATTTGTTTAAAGCTATCCTGCACAAGGAGATTGGACTTGTCCATTTCATCGAGAGTGAATTAGACAAAGATTATTTCTATCTTCAGGACTGGGCAGACGTGCAGATGCAGCTTGCTCCGCGCGCCGTTCGTCCGATGCGTGATTTAGAGTATAGCGCTGAGGCGCAGGCTGTCATTGAAGAGGCCGAGAACTATCAGGTGAAGTTTAATCTCGAAGAGTGCACCGATGTCTGTGTTCTGGCCTCTTTGGTGACTCCGGGTGTAGGTTTCACATTTGATCAGCTGAAAACGCTGCCGTTGACTCCATCAGATATCAGTGCCAAAATGGGGGGTGGTGCTAATGTGGAGGCCCCCTACATGGAGGGTGCCGAGCTTACGAAGCATACTCCTGCCGCTGGTGGTGGTAAGGGAAGTCTCTCTAAATACTGCGTTGACAAGACTGCTATTGCACGTGCTGGTAATCTGGACAATGTCATCGGTTTTGAAAAAGAAATATCGGTTATCTATGAGATCCTGGGTCGTAAGACAAAGGCGAACCTCCTGATTACTGGTGAGGCTGGTGTAGGTAAGACTTCGCTTGTGAATGGCTTCGTTCGTGAACTGGCTGCCGACCATGTGCCAGGTTTCCTAAGTGGTGCAGTAGCTTATGAGTTGGATACTGCCGCTCTCGGTGGTGATGCTCAGTATAAGGGTGAGGTCGAGGATCGTTTCAAGAATGTGATCAACGAGGTGGAGGCTCTGCCGAATGCCGTTCTGATCATTGAGTCGATTGACAAGTTGTTTGACAAGCAGGGCTCCCTGTTCGGTGCATCTTCTATTCTGAAGAACGAACTGAGTAAAGGACGTCTGCAGTTGCTCGCAACTTCAAGTATCGACGGTTATACGAAGAATATCGAGACTGATAAGGAGATGACCTCTAAGTTGGAAAAGATTACAGTTGAAGAACCTACTGCCGATCTTTCACTCCGTATCTTGAAGGGTGCAATTCCTGCTTATGAGGAGTATCACGGACTGACTGTTGACGAGACTGTGCTGAGTGATGCTATTCGTTTGGCAAAGCGCTATCTGACGGAAAAATCTTTACCAGACTCTGCTTTTGACCTGATAGACCGTACGATGGCTCAGGTGAAGACAATGAACGATCTGACAGGTAATATTATTACTGAACTCCGTGAGAAACTTGATGCTATCAAAGTTTCTGCTGAGGGTAAGGATAAGGCCGACGAAGGACTGATGAAGGAACTTGATTGGCTGAACTACGAGTTGTTTAACAAGGTAAGCTGCATCCTTTTGGCAGGTGTCGATTCTGATACAGACTTTAGTAAGATTGCTACCATTCGGGAACGTGTTGATTTCCTTACAGGAATCCTCGATAAATTGACAGAGCTGAGTGCAGAACAGCGTACAGACCTGAAGAGTGATGATTTGAGTGCTGTTGTAGCTAAGCAGACAGGTATACCTTTGGGTAAGGTACAGACTAAGGAACGTGATCGTCTGATGGGTGCTGAGGAAACGCTGAAGAAGCGTGTCGTTGGTCAGGATCATGCAGTGAAGAAGGTGCTTGATGCTGTGTACGAGGCTCGTTCTGGTCTGAGCAAGAAGGGACAGCCGATGGGTTCTTTCTTCTTCCTTGGTCCGACAGGTACTGGTAAGACAGAGTTGGCTAAGGCACTTGCAACCTTCCTCTTCGGCGATGAGAGTGCACTTATTCGCTTCGATATGTCGGAGTTCAAGGAAGAACATTCTGTGGCACTGCTCTACGGTGCACCTCCGGGATACGTGGGATACGAGGAAGGCGGTCTGCTGGTGAACAAGATTCGTCAGAATCCGTATTCAGTCGTGTTGTTCGATGAGATTGAGAAGGCTCACAAGTCGGTATTCGATCTGTTCCTGCAGATCCTCGACGAGGGTAAGCTTCACGATCGTCTTGGTCGTGTGGGTGATTTCTCAAACGCTCTGATTCTTTTCACTTCGAACATCGGTGCACAGACCATCGTGGAGAAGTTCAATAGTGGTATCATTCCCGAGAACAATGAACTGATGGATATTATGCAGGGCTACTTCCGTCCTGAATTTCTGGCTCGTCTGACAGAAATCGTACCATTCTCGCCAATTACCGATAAGACTGTTGCAAAGATCTTTGACATTCACTTGAAGGGATTGTTGAAACTGCTTGAGGAGCAGAACATAGAGCTGACGCTTACACCTGATGCACGTCAGGCTATTGCCCTGCGTGGATACAACCAGCAGTATGGTGCACGTCCTGTTCTTGGTATTATCCGTAAGGAACTGCGCCACCCGATATCAAAGATGATGATTGCCGGTAAGGTGAAAACTGGTGACAAGATTCTGGTAGAGGTCGACAAGGATGGTCAGGCAGTGTTCGTGATTAACGGAAAGCGTGAAGAGAAAGTCGCTGAGAAATCTGCTGATCCTGCAGAGCCTGTTGAAAAGAAGACCACAAAGAAAGAGAATAAATAAAGAGAATAAATAAAGTTTAATAATATTAGTATTCATTTAAAAATTATTTACAACTATGGCAATGAAAGAGAATTTCATTTCGATGGCTCCAGATGAGGAGTCCAGTGCGAAAGTCAGTTTGATCGATCAGAACAAGACACTGATGATTGATCAGTACACCAGTGATGTTGAAGCAGGTAATCCTGAGTTTGTAGAGGATATCCACAACATTGATGACGCATTTGCTCACTTTAAGCCAAAAGTAGAAGTTGCATTTACAGATGAAGAGGGTGGCTCTGTATCAGAGACCCTTCACTTCGGTGAGTTGCGTGACTTTGAAGCACAGGGCGGAAAAGGTAAGCTTGTTCAGAACAGCCCGTTCCTTTCTGGCGTGAAAGAGAAGATCGACACTAACCAGAAGATTCGCAAGAGTATCGAGCAGAACCGCAAGTTGCGTGATATTCTGAAGGAGGCTGGTAGCCGTGACGAACTGAAGGCTATGCTTCAGTCTATGCTCACAGAATTGGAAGGCGCCGATTAATCAAGCGACTAATACGCTATGGCTAAGAAGATTGAAGAATTAGAACAGAAGATAGCCCGTTTGGAGCAGGAGAATGAGCGTCTCGATATGGAGAATGTGCGCTTGTTGGGACGTAATCTCTTGATGAGCGAGCAATTGAACTGCTGGTACGAACTGAAACAGCGTGTGAACTGGCTGAAGGCAGAGATGCAACGTGGCCGTCGCTTGTCAATGCAGGCTGACATGGTTGACGATGCAGAGCTGTTGGCAATGCTGGAGAACCGTCTGGAACAGGAACCTAAATTGGTGACTGCAGAATTCGGTACCAAGGAACTGGCAGAACTGATGGGGGTTTCACAGGCTCGTCTGATTCGTCTCTTTCGTAATTCAACGATCTTCAAGTCACCAGATGAGTATCTTGAAAATATCCGTCTGATGCGTGCAATGCAGTTACTTCGGGAGCATCCTGAATATGGCATTGCTGCTATAAGCGCAGAAGCTGGTTACAACTCGGTGCGGACACTACAGCGCAGAATGAGCGAGGTTATCGGCATGACGCCTGTGGAGTTCCGTATCATGACAGAGAACGAAAGACAATAAAGTAAAAAGAATTAAAAGAATTATACAATTATGGCAGATGTAGAAATGCAGAAAGCTCAGGCCGCCGAACAGGCTGGTGCCGAGCTTCAAGAGAAACAAGGACAACAGGATGTCTCCCAGTTGCTAAAGGCATTTGGTGGATTTAATGCAATTCGTGGATTTATGCCCGATGCTGATAATATGAATCCTGCCCGCAAGGCAGCTAAGCAGGTGTTCCTGACAGACAAGCGCTTCAAGGATAAGCGTGAGGGTCTGAAGAAGGACATCAAGCGCTGGTTGGAGTTGCTGGATGACAGCAGCATTGAGAGCGCAACAGGTTTTGCAGATGCCTGCAAAAAGGATGAGGAGAAATTTACAGGCGTTCTGAAGCAGGGTATCACCGATGCCCTCTATGCTACCCAGAACCTTGAGCGCAGCTATCGTCAGCTCGACTCGTTCTTCAAGACTTGTGGCACCGACAAGGTTAAGAACCTGCGTATTATCAATGTCCTGAAGGAAGATATCGCTGATGCTGACTCTGGCTTTGCTGGTGAGGTGGAGAATATCCTCCGCAATGGTTTCGACCGTCTGAGCCTGAAGGATGCTTACAGCCTTGTCTGCGTACCTGGTGCTGTATTCACAGATAAGGTAGACCTACTTCAGTGGGCAAAGATGGCCTTTAAGTATAAGGTAATGCTGATTACCGACCATGCAGATGAATACTCATTCGATGATCTACAGGCCAATACAGAGGGCTATCGCGACAGCGATCAGGCGCTTATGAATGTTGTCATGACCGCCAACTGGATTGTTGGCCGTGAGGCAGAAAAGATGTCGAGTGACGAAGAGGATGCAAAGGCATTCTATATCGCTCCTGCTGCTGCTCTCTGTGGTAAGCTTTACGATGAAACAGCTAACATGGCACAGGGTGCAGGTGGTAAGAAATATGGTACCCTTGACGGTGTGAAGGGTGTGAAGAGCGACCTGCTGAAGTCTGAGATTGCTGCCTTGATGGACAATCAGGTGATTCCGATGGTCTACAGTGAGGGTCGTGTGATGGCATTCAATAATACCACGCTTTACAATGGTGACCTCGACGCAATGAAGGAGTATCCTATCGTTCGCGTATTCGACTGGGTGAAGAAGGTGCTGATGAACTTCGTACATGAGGTGGCTCTCGAGAACTGGGATCCGTACAACTCTCCAAAGAATCTGAAGAGCAAGATCCAGGAGTTCCTCAATATGTATAAGGGCTATGGCAACCTGTTCCAGAACTATGAGATCGGTGAGCCGCGTCAGGATCCTGTCACCAAGCAGATTACTTGTGATATCACTCTGACCCCGTTCTATGCAGCTAAGAACTTCGTGATTAAGGTCGCTGCAGACAAGAAGGATAAGGAAGCTGCTTTGGCTAGTGCATAAGTATATCCTGAGACTAATAAATAAAGTATTAACAATCTAAAAATCAAAAAGTTATGGCAAAGACACCAGTAACAATGAAAATCGACGGTTACAAAGACCGCGAAGTGATGATGGTAAGTTATGATTTCGAGCAGGAGACCGACGTAGAGGGTCAGATGAGCGGTATTCCCCGTGGCGGTAAGATCCAGGTTCGCGTAAAGGCTCTGAACGATGGTACACCCGACCTGCTGGCTTGGATGACGGAGCGCAACCTCCCGAAGAACGGCAGCATCGAGTTCCTCGAGACAAAGACTGGCAAGGCTATGAAGACCATCAAGTTTGAGAACGGCTACTGCGTAGACTTCGAGGAGAAGTGGGAAGACAAGGTTGGTCACTTCGAGGAGATCACCATCACCTGCAAGAACATCGAGGTTGGCTCTGTCAAGTTCGAGAACGAGTGGGCATAACCCTATTATGAGACTTTATAGTATTAACAATTAAAGAAAAGAAAGGAAAAAGATATGGCAGAGAATGTAACCCCGGTAACCCTCGCTGTTAAAGATTTTGCAGCACGTGAGGTACTGTTAGTAGACTACAAGTTCCATCAGGCAACTGATCGTGAAGGACAGATTTCAGGTATTCCCCGTGGCGGTCGTGTAAACATCCGCGTAAAGGCTATGAACGACGGCAACGCTGAGCTGCTCGGCTGGATGCTGGCTCCCACAGATCCTCGCGACTTCTCAGTGAAGTTCCAGAACACCATCGACGGTAAGGACATGAAGGAGCTGAAGGGCACAGGCTGCTACTGTGTGAAGTACAAGGAGTACTGGGCAGACGGTGAGGAGCACTACGAGGACATCGAGATCGTATGCCAGAAGCTCGAGAACGGCCCCGTCGCCTTCGAGAATCCCTGGAAGTAATTCCATATTTTATCCATTTGACTCAGCCCCAGAGTGGGCTGAGCCAAATGTTTCTTTTATAATATATATATTAATAAGGTATATACTATGGCATTATTGGCACGTCTTCAATTCGGCGACAATACGGTGGGTCTTTATTCAAAAGAGTTCCTTGTAATGGATTGCCACTTGCATTTTTTACGGCATCACAACCACTTCCGACCCGACACCGATGCTCGGTGTGAGAAGGTGGAACTGGTCGTGGTTGCCCCAGGTAAGGAGGATCTCACCCTCTATGATTGGTATATCAACAACGATACGATGAGTGGCAGGATTGTATTCGATCTCCAGTCACTGACAGACAATGCAGCCGAAAAGGTCATCATGTTTGAAGACGCCTATTGCTATTCTATTGAGGAAGAGTACCATATCAATGCCCAGAAGCGTCGCTGCCTAAAGCTTTCGCTGATAGCAGAGAACCTTGTCATTAATGACACAACGTTCAACAACCTTTATGCCAGATCCGAAAAGTGAAACCCATAAAGTACCAACAGAACTATGCTCAAGTATTCAGATCATCTCAAGGCAGTCCTCTATCCGGAGAATCTTCAGGAAGTAGGAAACAACGTGGAAAAACGCTTATGTCAGACTATTCAGCATTTCTCGTATAAGTGTCAGCGGAGTCGCAATGATGCAGGTTTCCCTTATGGTGAGACAACACCGACAGAACTGCAGTTTACCATCAGATTGGGGGCGCCCGATGATGGTAAGGTGTTCTATCAGCAGATGCAGCGGAATGAACTTTTCGACCATACCTTTATCTTCAATGCTTCCTTTGATCAGACTGACCGATTGAAGACCTATGACGATGCGATGATTGTAAGGGGCTATGTGGTGGATGTGAAAGAGGATTACGATGCAACGATCACAGAAAACGGCACCGTGCAGCAGATTATGATCCATGTGGTCCTACTGCTAAGTTCCATCACATACGTCGGTAAGGAGGATAGTTATAAGCAATTAGAGATTACCCATAACTAAAAAGGCATAGTCAGCCATGGCAGAAGTAAAACTATTCATATATAATGATTCCAAAATAAAAGGTGAGGGTATTACCTTATCACGTGAGGGAAATTATATCCATCAGAAAGTTACTGAAATCTCAGATGAGACAAAACCTGATACTAATTCGGATGGGAAGATCCGAACAGTGAAGAATTCAATAGTCTCTTATGAAATACCTCTTTCCATGACGAAGTTGAGATATGTCAAAAGAGTCTATGAGCCATGTAAGATCCATGCAGAACTTCAAATGGGTATGTCTATCACCAAAAAAGAGATAGATGAAATAAAGACCACGCCGATTGATAAGGATGGAAAAGACGGTGAAACAACAACAAAGCAGGATGTTAAGTCTACAATCGACACCCCTCTGACTGCTGATACCATTATCGACTTCTTTAAGGGTGCTAAAGTAGAAATGGAGATCGACGGAAACAAGGTTGCCGAGAACTATATTGTATTCGAAGTGCGCTCAATATATAAAACAGTGAGTGCGAGTACTTCATTGTTCTTGGATTTGTCCATCTACAGTGCTGATAAGTCGATGGATCTTGACAAGTATAGCCGTGCATATACAGCCAAGATGCTCTATACTGATATTCTGGCTGAGGAATCCAAGAATTTCAGTTCTGTAAGCGTGGCCAACCACATGCAGTTGCTGAAATATAAGGCTGCATTGATGGATTCATCCGATAGTACGAAGGAAAAATGTTCATGGACGGGGCGTGAGGAACTGCGTATTCCTTATATTGTGCAGTATAACGAGAGTTTCTATCAGTTTATGGTACGAGCAGCTAACCGTTATGGCGAGTTCCTTTATTTTGAGGACGGAAAGTTGAACTTAGGTATGCAACCTTCTGAGACCAATTATTTTAAGAAGGTTGAAAATAACTCTGTCGTTATCGACTGGGCTACAGAGCCAAATGCCGTTCAAACCCGCTATTATCAGAGTGCGTTATCTGGAGCCATTTCTGTAAATGACTGTGCCTATAATTATATAAATCATACCCAAAACGAAGATAATAGTGGACTATATGCTGGTTCTTCCTCTAACCGATATAATCCAGATGCTGTCGCCTTCGATGAATGGACGAAACAAGAATTAGAGAAAGGTGAATATCTTGAGTATAAGGAGATATTAGGAGAAGAAATGAGGGCTTCTATTCCTGAAGCTATATTCAAGGCATTAGAAGCTAGTACTTTAAGTGAAGTCCTTGTTAATCTGATTAAGGGTTTCACCATGAAGTTGATAGAGGTCAGTAGACAAAACAGAGATTATAATAACGCCTTGGATAAGGCCAACTATCAAGATAAAGATAAGAATTATCTGATTTCCGATGACCAGAGGCATGATGATGACTATACACAGTTTGCTACGTTAGGAGGAAGTAGCCCTCTGGCGAATAATCTTTCAAAGTTGTTAGATAAAGGAGGAATAAACAATTTCTACGATTTATTCTACTCGCTCGTCAGGAAAAAAGAAAAGGAAGTCGGAGAGCAGGCAGTATGGTTGGACTTTGGCACAAATTATAAACCTATTAAGTTAGGTGACAAACTGCATATAGATAAAAAAGACTATGTGGTTATTTCTGTGGAAGGTTACTACGAGCCTGCCGAGAAGACTGATGGGACAGAAGGGTCAGAGAAGAAAGGAAAGGAGCACCTGCTTGTGTCTGCAATACCCGTTATGTCCTTGGATGGGACAACATCGGTGGCCTTGGATTCTGTTCCAGATGAATATGATAATTGGACAAACACTCTTCCGTTCCCGCCGGCACAGCCTGATGTCATCTTTCGCGATGCCCGTCCACAGGTAGCCTTTGTTGCTGCGACATTAGATCCTGAGAATTTGGGACGTATCCGTGTGCGTTATCCTTGGCAAGATGAAAAAGGTGATGCGTCACCGTGGATTCGTGTCACACTGCCTCTGGCAACAGATGGCGGTGGCGTGAACTTCACACCCAATGTCGGTGATGAGGTGATGGTTGGATATGAGCATGGCAATATCGATCGTCCGTATGCGATGGGCTATCTGGTGGCTCCGTTCGTTAATAAGAGATGGTCGAATGCCTTACCACTTGATCAGTATGGAAGTTCTCATGGTATTAAGACAAAGACAGGTCATCACCTGACCTTTGAGGATGGTTTTGCCCTTGCTCCGATGTTCTTTGAATCGGTAGGATGTCTTTCATTCCTCAGATCGGTATGGCCTGTAGGTGCTACTGGCCCTTGGCCTTTTGGCAATGAACTGACAGCTGATTTCGGTGGCGGATTTGAACTGGGAGACCGTTATGGCTTCTATAAGATTTCAGGTTCAACAGAAAATCGTGCAATTACCATTGAGTCACCCATAGGTACGGTGGAGATGAGTGCTTTCCAAGGAATTACCATCACTGCACCGAATGGAGATATCAATATCAGTGGAAAGAATGTGAATATCTCTGCCAGCAACAGGCTGAGTCTCAGTTCTGGCGAAAACATTAAGAATAAGCTTTGGTATCAGAAGGAGTGGAATGAAAGTAAAGGCAAGGCTTTGGGCAATGCAGTTTTAGGTGATCTAGAGGGTGGATTGGATTCACTTAAAGAGATTGTCACTAATTTTACAGATATGTCTCTCTTGCGTTGTGTCATAGAATTGCTCTTCCGTCCGGTTAATGGTACACTTCAGATCAAGTCGTATACGTTTGTCACGATTGAAGCTGGTGAAGGAAAGACGGCAGTACCACCAGCGAACCTCCGGAAGATTGAACTTCCTTCTCTTTTTAAAGAGTATAATACCATATGTTATATAAAGTCGAATGTTGCTGCTCTTTTCGATGATATTAAAACTAAGTATGGTCTACTTGTAGACGCAACAGAGGCATTTAATAGTATTTCTGGACAGAATGGTATCAATATGGCAGAATCTGCCATCAAATACAATGCTGTCATTAGTGGCGATGGTGATTTTACTGAGGCTGATTTTGATTGGCAAGATGGTCAAGGGAATAATCTGAAGAATGAAGAATTTACTGATCCAGGTCCAGAACCAAAGGAAGAAGATTATGATGGTTTTGCTTTTGAGACCGCATATTCTGAATGGTCTACAAAGTATACTGTATATACCGATACATTAAGAAGAAATACTGACAGAGAACAGAAACGTAATACAATAAAAGAAAAATCCCTGGCTTTAAGGAATGCCGCCAAAAATCTTGCTGATGCAGCCAAGAAATGGACAGATATGAAAGATAAGGATTTTAATACTCAAAACTTTAATAGGAAGGAATTAAAGGTTTCTGATGCAGTTAAGATCATAAAAAGCGAGACACTGGTTGCCCCCCATGGAATCAAAACGCTGGAAGAGATGAAAACATTTGCTTATGAAAAAACAATCGCAAAGCCAATTGAAGCAGTATGGACTGCACAAAAGCAGATCCTTACCCGGCATATCATCTATCGATATCTTTCGGAAGTGAGTGGTCTCGACTATGATAAGTCTGCGATTACTTCACAGGATGCTGTTGCCAACATTGGTAATTGGATGCGGTTTGTCAATTCATTGAAAAAGAAGGAAGGTCTCGGTGTTGATATAATAGAAGGATTAAAAGATTGGGCTAAAAATGAACTAAATCCATTTGCGGGTTTCAAAGATGATCAAAAGCAATGGGCTTATGGATTTAAAGGCCAGATTCTGATGTCTGATCAATCGGATAAGACCGTTTCTTTTGACTCTAATCTCAATCTGATCCCACACACCAATCCGACAGATGTGGAAATAATCACCAATTTACTTAAGACAATATAGTTTATGGATACGGAATTTTCTGACTGGAAGACAGCACTACAGAATCTACAGGATAGTGTGGAGAAAGATCTCGACGAGATCCGCAAACAAAAAGCGGAGATCCAGCAGATTAAGCACGAAATATTTAATCGTCTGGCTGAAGGAAAGTATATCCACGATGATCACCGTATCGTGCTCTCTGCACCGGAGATTATTATAGGTAATGTTGATAGTTCGGGTATGTTATGGTCTGAGAACGGTTCAACCATCACTATTCGAGGTAATGGTGTAAATTTAGAGGGATCGGGTTCGGCAGGCTATGTGAAGAGTCGTGCTACTAACATTTCACAGATAGCCGTTGATCCTGGTGCCGACGGTTTGGAGGATGTTGTGCGTCCAGGTTCCTCTGTGGTCAGTCAGGCCCGTAATATCGTAATTCAGAGTAATGATGCAGAAGGTTGTTTCTCACAGCTACCTACAAGTCTTGTCGGTAGTGGCGTCAGTATTCATTCCGATGGTCAGATGGCCATCGATGCTTCTAAGTCAGTAGAGGCAAGAGGTGATGCTATCGCTAATCTGCTTACGGTATTGAATGAGCAGAAATCTAACTTGAAGTCCGCTTCCTCTGACAGGATGAGTGAGGTAAACTCACTTACAGACGATATAAAGGATATCTTGGAGGACATGGATGATCTTGCGGGCGGAATGGAAGATGTCCGTTCGAATATCGGAGACCTGTTGGATTTGCAGAAAGACTACAATGACCTTATACCTTCGCTGGTGCCCGCTATCGAAGATTGTGTGAGGACCTTCTCTGCTTTGGCGGAGGTGAACCGTAAGATCTCTTGTTTGGAGGCAGAGCAAGATGCATTGAACAGTGAGAAGGACACCTTTACGGAGAATACGACAGGTGCCTCATTGTCGTTGACAGCAGAGCAGATCTCGCTGGCTTCTGTTGATGGCGACGGAAATATCCGGACCAATGCCGAGGCCGCTGTCTGCATTCAGACTGGCAAGGTGAATATTGAAACCATGCAGGCTGATGGTTCGCTTATTGAGGACAGTTATGTGAACATTCATACAGCAAACATGGATATTACCACGATTGCCCCAACCTTATCTGAGGGTAGTAATACTGACGGTGACTATGCTACAGACGGTCATTTCAGTGTGAATTCAAAGAATGTTTCGTTCGTGGCTGTCGACTATAACATTGCTGATGGAGAATATACCGAGTCATCGCTCACAGCAGACAGTAGTTTTTACGTGCGTATGGAGAACATCGACATGCATGCTGTGGATACCGAAGGTAACAGCACGGGCAACTTCAACCTGATAGCCGACAAGATGGAGATGACAGCAGCCGACAAGGATGGCAACCAGACGGGGTCAATCGATATGAGGGCACTGGATGTGTTTGTATCGTCGAAAGACAAGGACGGTACAGCGACGGGTGCATTGACGATGACGGCCAAGGATATGAGTCTGTTGTCGGTCGACAAGGATGGCAAGGCATTAGGTCAAGTTGTCATCAACGGCAAGGATCTGCATGTGAAGACGATGGACCTCGACGACAAGGGCAAGGACAAAAACCTTGCCGCAGGAAGCAACATGGTGCTCACCGCAGAGAATATGTATATTGGTCGTACCAAGAGTGACCGTCAGAGTAAGACGCTGCTCGTATCCTCGGAGAAGACAGGTATCTACGGAAAGACCACTGCCGAGATGCAACAGGGCGAGGCCAAGGCAGTGGTACAGCTCGACGGCGGCAATGTGGCCATTGGCGGTTCGAAGACTGAGTTCTATGGCGATAACACCCTGAATGGCAAAACCGACTTCAAGGGCGATGTCACAGCCCCGAAACTGTCTGCAGATAATCTTGAGGCGAAGAAATCGTTTAAGAGTAAGAACATGAGTGATGGTGTGGCAGTGCCAGGAGCAGCATCGTCGGCCAAGATTAGTGCGAAGCTGACGGAAGACGATGCGCCAGAGTCACAGGAGATAAAGTTAGGTAATGAAGAAGAATCATCAGAAGAAGGAACAGAATAAATATGAAGATAGCAATTGAATCACTGATCCATGAGATGGATGGCAGGCTGGGTGGCTATGTTACCCTGCTAATCTATAGGTATGCCAACCTCTGTATCAAGGCTCAGCCGATGGCTCTCCTGTCGGCTCAAATCATAGACGAGGAAATGGGCGAGATGACTATTGAACAGGTGGCTGGTGTGACCATTCCTGATGAGTTCCATATGAAGATTGTTCCCTATGACCCGCGTTTTAACTTCCCTCTCTGTAAGGCAATTAAGGAGGAGCATCCCGAGTTCAAACAGGAACTGGTGAAACCTGATAATTCTGATGACGAGGATGAACGATATATTATCCTGACGATGCCAGAGGTGAATAAGGACCGCTATGATGTTTTAATTGATTCTGTCAACGTGCTCTACGATGGCTGTAAGGCGAAGATGGATAAGACATCTGGTGAATACCGGCTGAAGTTGGAGAAGCAGCTAGTCACCCTCTCATCCGATGACGAACGTCAGAAAGCCAAGGATATGATGGAAAAATCTGTCAATACCCATCAGGGCATTATCGACACCGTTAAGGCTGACAAGTTGAAGGAGATCGAGGATGCCTACCAGCGATATTTGGATGAACAGACGGCCAAGAAAGCTAAGCAAGATGAGATTGACGCTACCCGTGTGAACCGTTCCAGCGACCGTATGAAGATGGGTAGCTATGAAGAGTAATTATAAAAAATAATAAATAAATATAATAAGTAATATGGGTAATTTTGTAACGATGGGAGCAATGCTCCAGTGTAATCAGGGAATGGCACCTTGTTCATTGATAGTGACCGTTCCGCTGCGGCCTAAATGCATGAATATGCTGATGGCCACAACGATGGATTTCACGCCAGCGAACATTCCAACCTTCGGCATGTGCCGTTCGATGGCAAATCCGACGGTGGCATCAGCTACCTCTGCGGCTATGGGCGTGTTGACTCCGATGCCTTGTGTGCCATTAATCACAGCCCCTTGGGCCCCTGGTAGTGCTCAGGTCAAGGTGATGAATATGCCTGCATTGACAGACAACAGTAAATGTATGTGTGCCTATGCAGGACAGATATCTATCACGAGTCCAGGCAACACGATGGTGTCGGGTAAATAAATCATGAAAGGCGTCCTTTGTAAAGCAAAGCGTCAGAGCCGAGTGCTACTGGCCGTTGTCTTGATGATTTGTTGGGTGTTGCCTTCTGATGCGCAGAAGATCAGCATCGAACGGTTTAAACGGGTAAAAAAAGACCTGTTGAATAAGACGCCGTTGCCAGTAGATAAGAAACAGGCCACCCTTGACTTGCTGACTGATGAGACGGGATTCACTTTCAAGGCAGATGGGAAAACAGAGGTTCAGCCACAGGAAGCTGACGGTAAGATCACCATCCTGACGCCTCATAAGACCAAGTTCCTATTGGTGAAGCATCCTGACTACGGACAGCTCACGTGGAAAGTGCCGGGCAAGGGTCTGAGAAAGAAAAAGCATTACCAGGCAAATCTGCTGACAGACAAGCCTGGTAAGGAATATAAACTGTCGAAGCAATGGGTAGTGTTCAAGGTTGTACCTGAAAACGCTATCCTCTATGTTGATAGTACCATGTCGCTTATCAGGAATGGAATGGCTCAGTTCAATCTTCCGGTAGGTAAGCATGCTTACCGCGTGGAAGCTCCTTTCTATGAGGAATATGCTGATACGTTGGAGTTGACTGACAGTACAAAACTGCTTGTGCCTGTTGTCCTACAGTCGTTCTATTCATATCTGACCGTGCGGACACCGATGTCGGATGGCACCATTTACCTGAATGGGCAGCCTATCGGGAAGGGTGGAGCGACAAGTGGACATTTGCAGGCTGGCAGTCATCGTCTTCAGGTGATGAAGGGAAAGACATGTTACTATGATTCTGTCATCAGTGTCAGTAGAGGCGAAAAGAAAATCGTGAATCTGGCAATGACAGATTTGCATGTGATACCGACAGTTGCCAAGCAGGCCATCACGCCAGTCGTTGAACCAGTTGCGCAGGATACGATAAAGGCGCAGCCAGAAAGTAATGCTGTGGCTGCTGTCACGGAAGGTTCTGCCAAGGTGACTATAACGGCGCCCGATGATACCACAGAGATATGGGTTAATCGGGAGCCGATGGCCTATGGTAAGTGGGAAGGTGAATTGGCGCTGGGCTATTATAAGATCAGCACGCGGAAAGACGGGTTGGAGTCGAAGCCTATTGAGTTATGGGTGGATGATACGCTCCCGAAAATTCTGGATCTAAGAGCCCCTCAGGCTAGTTATGGCTTGTTGAATATCCATTGTAACGTCGTGGGAGCAACCGTCTTCCTCAACGATGCGAAAGTGGGTATGACCCCGTGTGTGTTGGAGAATCTGCCTGATTCCAAACCATGCCGGATTCGCCTGGTAAGTGATGGATATAAGAACGCGGAAGCGATGGTCGTACCGATAGGAAACGACATGGTGGACGTGAATTTGATAATGAAGCGAGAATAGACAGAATGATGAAGTGTTTCGAGCAACAACGAGTCTCTGCCGCCCATGTGATGGTGGTTGGGTGTGGTGCCTTGGGTAATGAGGTGCTGAAGAATCTCGTGCTGCTTGGCGTCGGACACATCGTTGTCGTTGACTTTGATGTCGTGGAGATGGGCAACCTGTCACGTTCTATCCTTTTCTTACCGTCGGATGCAGCGAATAAGCGATTGAAAGTTGAGGTGGTCGCAGAGCGTCTGAAGGCAATCAATCCGGCAGTTGAGGTTAAGACCATCTGTGGTGATGTGGCTTATGATGTGGGTCTTGGACTGATCCGTCAGCAGGATGTTGTGATAGGCTGCGTCGATAACCGTTGGGCTCGGTATTGCATCAATCGGCTTTGTATGCGTGCTGATGTTCCTTGGGTTGATGGTGGTATTGAAGAACTGGAAGGTACAGCCCGGGTGTTTGTGCCGGGTGAAAACTGTTATGCTTGCAGTTTGGGACCGGAAGGGTTAAAGGATCTTGCCCGCCGGATGCCCTGCTCTGGTATCATCCGCCGCCACGAACAAGCCGGATCAGTACCTACAACATCGGTTGTGGCTTCTGTCATTGGCGCCGTTCAGGTGCAGGAGGCCGTCAAGCTTCTTCATCAGGAGGCACTGGGAAGAGGCGACCTTACTTCTTTATGTGGAAAGATGTTCTATTATGACGGGCAGCATCTGACAACGAAAGTGGTTGAATTCAAGGCATATGATGATGACTGTGCCGAACATGACAGGTGGGATCCGATTCGCCCCTCGGCCATTACCCGTGACATGACTGTCTCAGAGACCATAGAGTGGTTGTATGGGGAACTGGCTTCACAGTCTGTTTGTATCTCTCTGGAGAATGACTGCTTTGTGGACTATGTATCTGAGCGGTCTAACGATCAGCGGACTTCGGTGATGTGTCCTGGTAGGGCCGTCGAAGAGGCTGTTGAACGCGACGAGCACTTGAAGGGGATCTTATTCAGTGGTCTGTATCAGCATGAATACCGTATGATTGACCATACGTTCCCTTATCCGGAACTGACACTGAGACAGCTGGGCATCCCTGCCAGTGAGGTGTTGCATGTGATGGCTGATGGTCAAGACTATTATTTGGAGATAGATGTGAAATGAACATAAATAGGAATTTATATCAGGTAAGAGCAGAGGTGCTGTTGAACTATCTTTATCCTGAATTGGAAAAGAAATGGATGGTTCAATGCAAGGGTACTTTCTTCCGGAACTATAGCCAGGATATCCTTTCGCTATATGAGGATGAGCTGAAAGTGTCCTTGGCTCGTGATGGCTTCCTGAGGCTGCTGCCAGAAGGTCTCTTGACAAAGGATGAGGACCTGAAGGGTGAAGATGTGGCAGAAAAGTTCCAGGAGTTGGAGTGGCGTAAGGAATTGCTGAATGAGGCATTCTCGCCCTTCGATACCTATATTTTCCGTAAGAAGCTCTATGTAGAGCGCAAGGCCTCTGAATTGTTGGAGCAGAAACTGGAATATCTCTTGAAGGAATATTTCCATTTTGATCTGGCAGCAGAGAAGAGCGAATTGGTCAAGGAAGCCGCAACGTTATTGCCTTTTGTCAGCAGATGGCGTGGTGATTTTGGTTTCGTCTCCAATCTGTTAGGAGCGCTCATGGATTGTGAAGTGGAGATGTTGGTAAACCGCTATAGTCATCTCGACACCACCATTTGCTGGTTGCCTCAAGTAAGGTATAACCTGCTGATTCCGGGCCTGACACCTGAGCAGTATAGGCAGCGAATGTCAGAACTGGAGCCGTTGGTGAAATTCTTGAAAGAGTGGCTGATACCATTCGATGTGATGTTGGAAGTGAAGATTAAGGAGCATAAGGATGCACGTGCTACGGCCGTGGAACGTACGCTCGATTATAATACAGAGTTGAAGCATTAATACATAAGTAGGATTATGGATGTGAATTCGAAAATCAATTGGTCGCCAGGTATGGAGATTACGGCGAAGACCTTGATTGGTCTTGAGGAGAAATTGGATTTCCAGCGTCGTGTCGCCATCAGGGCTGCTTTGGGTAATACCAGAATGGGAATGGTTCCCGGTTCTATCCTTAGCTGCAATGGCTCTTTTTTCAAAAACACATTTGAGATAGAACATCTCCAATGTAAGGCTTTGCTCCCGTCGGGTAGGGTGGTCGATGCCGATGAACAGGCGATAGTTCCGATTCCAATGCTGTTTGGTGACCGTTACTATCTGACGATCGGAGTCGGTGATGGCCTGGTGGAATTTGAGAAGGAAGGTGTGGCCTACACACGTCCGGTCTATGAATATGGTCTGAAGACGCAAGAGGAAGTGGAGAGTGAAGACGTGATGCCAATGATGCGTTTCAGTGTGAAGGATGGCGTGTTCTCCATCGATACCGATTATATCGCACCGTGTCTGTCGCTTAATAGCGAACCGCGTTTTGAAGAGTATATCGATCGCTATGTCATCCAGATGAGTCTGATCACCTCCCATGAGAATCTTGAAAACGGTGATGGCAAGCGGGCCTTGCTCCATTATCTTTTCATTTTGAAAAGCTTTGGTCTGAAGAATAGTGTTCACGATTTCCTCAAGATGCTTCAGGAGATTGCCCAGGCAATAGATTACTATATCATTACGCCGAATATGGAGCAGCCTGTAGAAATACTGGAGCCTAGTCAGATTGATGTCCAGCTATGGCTAAATTGGTTTGGCAATTATCTGATAGGTGCCGTCTCTGTACTCGACAAGGTCGTCCTGGAGGATAAGACCATTGACTATGATGCTTTGTTGAGACAGGCAAAGGCTGAACTTTATGCCCAGTTACATGAGGAACTGATCGTCAAGCTGCTTGCCGAGACAAAGGAGGAATTGTTGAAGATGGTCAAGGAGGAACTGGAGAATTCTTTGGATATGCAGACTCAGAAGCTGACCGATTACATCAACAATACAATGAAACCGGACCTCCTCATGCAGATTCAGACCGAGCTGAAGCATTCGCTCAATCTGCTGGAAGACGAGCTGTCGGAAAAGATCTACGAACGTTTGTACGAGCAGCTGTTCGAACATCTGTTCAATGCCCTCTATGTTCCCGAACCGGAAAGCGAGAAATTTATACCACTTATTTGATGAGATAATATGGCATTCCTATCAATACCTTTAAATGTGACAAAGATTGGCTTGGCCAGGGAGAAGAAGATCAAGAAGTCGCTTGACGAGGCACTCAACATGCTTCTGACCACACCACGTAATAATAATGTGTGTGATCCCAAGTATGGCTTCGTATTCAACAATATGCGCTTTGAGATCTTTGATGAGCATGAGGGTGTGATATACAATTCTGGAGATACCATCTATGAGAATGGCTTTCAAGATATCTATACGAAGAAGATTTCTGGTTCTTCTAAGAATATGAATACGTTCGCTGCTGAACTGAAGGAGGCTGTGAAACAGTATGAGAAGCGTCTGGAAGATGTCTCAGTGACGATGACCTATATTCGTGAAGAGCGTATAATATATATCACCATCAAGGGCGTAATCTCCTCAACGAAAGAGGATTATGTGTTCACCAACACCTTGAGAGTCTGGAAATAAATAACGGAAGAAGATGAAGCAAACGATATTTGAAAACAAACAAAGGGCTGACGAATTGATTCAGGAGGCTGTCCGCATCTGGCGGGAGAGCGATCATCCTGATCAGCTGGAAGGCATTGAGCAGGACCCTGTGTTCTCATTGCTGATGACAGCCTTGGCTTATCAGTCGAATGAGCTGGAGAACGAACTGGAGCAGATGAAATCTGACGTCCTGAATGAGTTTGCCCGTATGCTTACCCCTTATGAGGTGGGGCATGCCATCCCGGCAACCGCTGTCGTTGAAACAGCCTTGCAGACTGGTGTCAGCGAAATAGAGCTGTCTGATCGCCATGTGTTTACCCTTGTCGAATCGGGAGCCAGTTTCATCCCCTTGTTGAGAACGCGTGTCCTGAATATGACGATCCGCTCTATTGTCAGAATGGATGGTCGCCGTTGGAAGGTATCCTTGAAGTTTGACACGCCTATTTCTGATCTCTCGGGCTTCTGCTTCTGTATTAAGAACCATAATTATAAGGATCTGAAGTTGACCATCAGCGGTCAGCCTTTGCCTTTGGTGAGCCCTTGGGAGTTCTCTGAACTTCCCCTTTCTCCCTGTTTTGATATCGATACGATACTCTATAATCAGACCAATACCTATGCGGCATCCGTTTCTTGTCTTGACCTGTTTGCCCGACAGAACGTGAGGATGTATTGCATCAAGAGCCATCAGGGCAAGAAGTACATTCCTGCTGATACGGATTCCCTTGATATCGTCTTTGAGTTCACAGGCCTCAAGGAGGGCTTCTTGTTCGATAAGGATAATCTGGCCTTGAATACGGTCTTACTTGTGAATGCCCATGTTCATTCAGTTGACCTGTCATCGGCTACGCCCATGGTGCGTGTTTCCGGATTCCGCAGTCAGAGCTCTGGCAGTGATAACGTCAGCCAACAGTTCCTCCACATGGTAAGGCCTTCGACAGACCAGATTTACGGAAAGTTCCCTGTTGAGGTACGCAAGGTGGCTGCCGATCGCTTCAATCAGGGCAGCCTGATTAATCTGCTGAATAATCTGATCAGTAAGTATTATACGGATTTCTATGCTTTCCAGACACTCCGTGATGAGGCTAATGACCGTGTGATGCAGAACCTGATAGATATTCTGCTGCGTATGAGAGATGCTGCCCGTATTGATATGGAGCAGCGTATTCCAGGTGTTTACCTGATGTTGCGCCCTCAGGCCGACAGACAGTCTCAGCCAGTGAACCTCTCTGTTTCTTACGTCACGACCATGGGATCTGCTGTCAACTCCCAACTGACGGTGAACAGTACTTTCCAGGCTCCGAGTGGCTTCTCCAACGCTTCGATCCGCCAGATTGCCAATCCTATTCCTGGTGCTGATGAAATCCGTGACAAGTTGGAAGAAGCCAGCATGGCTCGCTATTATATGACGACAAACGATCGTCTGGTGACACCTGCCGATATAAAACTGTTCTGTTATACGGAGTTGCAGACACGATATGGCATTACGCGTTCAATGGTGAAGAGCGTTACCGTCAGTCACCGTCAGCAGCAGGAGCGTTGGAATGCCGGTTATGAGATTCTCGCTGAGATTGTCTTGAAGGATAATACCTTCATCCGCCGTGGTTTTGAGGATAAGATTTCGATGGCAGAGAGTCTGATGCAGGCAATGATAAGTGTTAGAAGTGCAAATATCTATCCGATAAATGTAACAATAGTAATAGAAAAGAAAAAGGAATAAGGTATGGAAGAGTTCTTTTTAGATATAGCGTACAAGAACAAGACGGTGAGATTCAAGGTGGTGAACCCTGATGCACCCTTGAGTACGCTGGTTGACAATCTGCGTCATGCCATCGGAGAAGACGGCCGCCTGATTTTTGACTTCCCGTCAATTGATCAGACTGGTGCTCCGCTAGAGTATTTCTTTGGCAAGGAAGATCCTCAGGTCCATGAGGTGAGGGTGATGCGTCCCCGTATTGGCCGTGAAGACCAGAAATTGTCTGATTATAATGTAAGGAACGGTGACCTGGTATATCTCGTGCCAGACCCGATTCCAGGATGAACATAGAAATGTGTGACAGATGAAGGTCATGGAAAGTCATCAGTTTGACCCAAAGCAACTCACTGGCAGAAATCGCCGCTTGCTATACGAGTGGCGCCAGCTGGAGAAAGGACTGGATGGTCATCGGGATATCACCTTAACGGTGAATAGGAGGAACAGCGAAGGGCTTCCTACAAGTTATCTCGTTGACTATCATCTCCGTAGTATCTGCGGTGTGGAGCATGTGGCCGAACTGAACGAGTCTGGTGTGGAGAACAAACCGCTCTTTGCCACCGGTTTCAAGATGATGATCGACCTTCCTGTGAATTATCCCTGTGTCGACGCCCCTCCGTCGCTGTATTTCCTCACGACGGATACGACAGGCGAACCGATTCCTCATCCGTGGCATCCCAACATCCGCTACTTTGGGGATTTTGCCGGGAGAGTCTGTATCAATATGGCCGACACCTATACCGATCTCCTGTGGGGAGTTGAACGGGTGGCGTCTTATTTGCGCTATGATACCTACCATGCGATGATGGAATCGCCCTATCCGGAGGATCTGAAAGTCGCGGCGTGGGTCATGCGTCAGGGAGAACCTAAAGAATGGATTTATTTTGAACAATAGAATACATCATGAAGATAACCTATAGAATCATCCTGCTATTGTCCTGTTGCTTCTGGCTATTGGGACTTCAGGCGCAGACTGTCAGAACGATCAGTGTGTCGCAAGAGACTTCCTATACGGACCACATATCCCTGAAGGAGGATACCAAAGATATGGACCTCATGGTAAAATTCGTGTTTAGCGAGGCAGACAACACGCTGTCCGTTACGTTGATCTCTTACCGTACACTCTTTGTATTCTGGGACAATGTCCACTATAAGCCGTTGATCAAGGGGCGTAAGCTCCGTCCTGATCAGCTGCCTTATGTGGTTGAATATGATCCAAAGGACAAGTACAAGGTGACCAAGCTGTTTAAGGCGACGGTTCCTCAGCCAAGGGAGGATTACTATTTCAGGCGTTGGATCGAATATGATGGCCTCCAGCCTGCTCCGCAGGAATATAAGATGGTGAATGATTTCATTACCCAGACGTTTGATATTCCGAATAAACGTAATCAGGTCTCTGTCAAACTGAGGGATGTGTTCCTGCTGGATAAGATCGAGAAGAAGAAGTATAACCTCTATCAGATACCCTTGGGCAGGGATCTGGATATGGAATATCAGGTGACCATTGAGCGTAATCCGTGTTTCGGCCTCGACGAAGATATTGCTGCGGCTAAGGGCGCCAGGGAGAGTATCCAGACCAGCTATGCCTCCTTCTTTAACAGGTTTGGCAATGGAAAGACGATATCCAGCGATATGAAGAAGGTCTTCGATGATATGAAGAGCACCTTGCTCGACCAGTTCAAGCCGAAAGACATCGTCAGTCCTTGTCCTGAAATACAGGAAGCCTGGGATGATTATAACAATTATATCGATTCCATCAGCTCCATCAAATGTATTGTCCAAGATCCTGTGGAGGTCGGCACAGGCGGCGACTATACGCCAGAGAGCATGAAGATACTGATTTCTAAGGCTCGTGAGATTGACAAGATGGTTTCCCGCTGGCTTGTCAGCAGCGACCCGATAGAGAAGAACGATCTGGTGAAGAGGTGTAATGATATTATAGAGGAAGTGAATACCGTCTATGGCAAGCATCCAGGCCGCACGGCTGAACAGCAACAGGCAATTGCCATTTTCCGTGCTGCAGAACGGTACTTCAAGAAAACGTGTAAACAGGAGTAGTGTCAACGAGTAGAATGAAGAGAAGTCTTTTGCTTATAGGGCTGTTATTAGGACTGTCTTTCATGACGAATTCAGTTCAGGCTCAGGAGAATGCGGTACCTACGGATGTCGGTTCTGCAGCCCTGTCGCCTGAGGCTATGGCATTGAGACTGGAAGTGACAGCTCGTCTGACTCAGTTCTCCGACGACCTTCACCAACTGATGGCAGTAGGAAAGGTCAATATGTCCGTCGACTGTATGTACGGTATCCCCAAATCCGTGGTCACCACCCTGGAACAGCGCATGCAGTCACTGAATCAGGAGTACAACAGGCTGGACGTGAAATGGAACACCTATTATCAGGCACAGCAGATGGATATTGCCAACAGTGAGGATCTGATGACGATGGTGGCTTCGATAGAAGAGCTGAAGCAGGCCGTCAAGGATACCTTGGACTCAAAGACCGAAGCCGTTGAGGCTATAGCCAAGTTTGCTGCTGCCGATAATTTCATCATCAGTCAGGTGAATGTCTATAAGAACCTCTATTCGAAGGCCTTTAAGTTGTCGCTGGTTCAGAAGCTGGCGCCTCAATTGGAAAAGGTAAAGGCAAAAGAGCAGGTGCTTTTCACCGATCTGCAGAACAACTATAATCAGGCGAAGGCAGCCTGTGAGGTCGTTCCCTCGTTGTCGCCCAGGTTGGAGACGCTCGACAAGCAGTTCGTGGTGATGAAGAGTGTCTCCGAGAACGTACAGGCATTGGAATACAAGCCCCTGTTCCAGCGTCTCAAAGACTATGTGATGGGATTTGCCGCTGTGGCGATTATACTGATGTTCTTTAACGGCATGTTAGCCAAGTTTAATGCCTATAAGCAGAAGGCTGCCAGCTTGAAGAAATATAATGATATGTTGAATAAGAATGGTCAGGGTACCCAGTATCCTACCATATAATATTATAATGTGAAGATGACTAAGATTTATCGATTGTTACTGATGACCATCGTAGCTGCGTTTCTGATCAGCTGCGATCAATCTGCAGATATACAGGAGGTGGATATGGACGAAATGTTCAGCTCTGATGTCGTTGACGGTGTGGATACGAAAGTGGATGCAATGGAGGTAAAGAGTGTCAAGTTCTCTCCCGACCATAAGTATTTCTCTATCAAGACCAGCATTATCCGTGACATGGGACCTTATGCATTCAGAGATACCAATTATATATCTATCACGGCTTCGGAAACGATCGCCGGATCCCTTAATGAAACGTGGAGCAAACCCAAACTGGTGTCAGTGAAGAACACCGAGGGTGAGGAAGTCTTCAAATTGGGAATCAAGGTCCTGGTGCTCGTCGATCTTGCCCAACCGCAATACGTCATTGACAGAGAGCGTGATGCAGTCAGGGAGATACGTGCCGTCTTTGACCATGACAATCTGTTTGTGGCATTTATGTATGGCCAGGACGTATCGGAGACGTTGGAGGCATCGGATTACGTGCTGGATACTTACTTTACCTCGAAGCCTGACAAGAATAAATACCTCTATCGGGCTATCCTGCTGAAGAAGCACGAGATGGAGGATCGTCTTGGTGTCTGGGGAGATGCGAAAAGCATGAGCCTGCTGGTATTCTCTAATGAGGTTGTCTATACTGATGATGATAGTCCTATCGATCCCAAGCATTTTGAACTGCAGGGGATTCTGGTCAATCCTGATTCTGTCAGTGGTGATAAGCTCTCCATCTTCCCTGTGAATTTCAAGGAGCGTGGTATGCCGTTCGATGATAGTCAGGCTAAGAATGTCCTGCAAGTGGTGGCGAAGAATTCCGACGGTATGTATCAGAGTCAGTTCAACTGGCAGGAAATGAAGGGAAAAGTCCTCAAGACTGACAAGGATATAATTGCCAATGAGTTCGAGTTTGAGAATCCCGACGGAAAGATCTACCGCGGTCTGCCCCACAAGATGCGAATCGAGGTTATCTCGAAGATGAGCGACAGCCTGATCGGCGCAGCGACAACCAGTATCTACATGGGTACGGCTTATAATCCGATCATTGTCAGAGGCTATTCTGATCTGGTAGTGTTCCTCCAGGGTGTCAGCTTTGGCTTGGTGATCATGCTGATTGTCTATCTCGTGTTCCAGTTCCTTGTTCCTTATATCCAGTATAGGATTTTCAAGCGGAAATACGTTGTCGAATATGTGCGTGGCTCGATGAGTGTCGGCAACATCATGGTTTCCCAGTCGTGCTATTTATGTAAGGCTCCGTTTGAGGAGGGTGAGGAGATTGTCGCCAAGTGTAATCACGTGATGCATAAGACCTGTTGGGATGAGAACAACTATCATTGTCCTGAGTTTGGCCGTCATTGTGATTCGGGTTCACATTATTATAATTATCATAACCTCTTCGATCCCAAGAATGCTTCGTTCTATATGAAGTGGGTACTCGCTGCCATTTTTGCAGGCATTGTCACTTGGGTGTGCTATATGATGTATGTATCCGACTATGATTCCCAGCAGCATGAGCTTATAGCGCAAATGGCTGAGCCTCGTCTGGCCGAGATGGGCTCTTCGGCTATCTTCAATAATGCGGATGACAATCTGGACTATACGCCGGTGTTCGGTATGTTCCTGGGCTTCTTCACCACGATGGCTATTTCTGCGCTGGCAGTCCGCAGGCAGCATCTGAGGTATCGTATGGCCGATGTCTTTATCAGGTCGCTGATCGTAGGCTTGTTGGCGTTCTTCTTGTTCTTCATATTCAAGTATTTCACCATCACACTGAATCTGCGCATGATTTCTGCCGTGTTTGATGTGATACCGTGGACAATAAGTTCGCTGCTGGTCGTGTATATCTCGACGGTAGGCACGAGAATCAAACTGAAGAAGTATGTGTTTGCCATCGCTGTGGGCCTCGGTTTGCTTTCCATGTATCTATGGTCGTTCATCATCGACGACGTTACGCAGTTTGATATCCGCGTGCTGTTGATGTTCACGTGTATTCTCATCTCTGTTGGCCTGGCATTGTCTGTGGCCGAAGTGGCGCCCAAGTCAGAGCGTTATTTCCTGAATATCAAGGGTGCCGTCAAGGAGATGGATGTTGCCCTGTTCAAGTGGTTCCTTAGCGATCCGGATATGGTGGTTACCATCGGTAAGTCCATCGACTGCTCGTTGCAGCTGTCGTGGGATCTGAAGGGCAATGTGGCACCAGTCCAAGCGCAATTGGTCATGACGTCGGGCGGTACTGTGCGTCTGACTGCACTCGAAGAGGGCGTGATGGTCAATGACAAACCGATGGCGGTAGGCAAGACGATAAGTCTGTATCATAACTCGTCCTTCACGATAGGCGATACAACGTTCACCTATGTTGAGCGGGATATCTAAAACAAAAAAATCTGCATCATCAGCGTGATGCAGATTTTTTTTATGATCAGTGTTTGCCTTACTTCTTCTTCAGCAGGTCGCGGATCTCAGCGAGCAGTTCCTCCTGTGTAGGTCCGGCGGGAGCAGCGGGCTCTTCGGGCTTCTCCTTCTTCAGCTTGTTCATACCCTTAATCATAAGGAAGATACAGAAGGCGATGATGATGAAGTCGAGCACGTTCTGGATGAACTGGCCGTAGGCGAAGATGGTGGCACCGGCCTCCTGGGCAGCTGCAACCGTAGCATACTTCGTGTCGTCTGTCAGGTTTACAAACAGGTTGGTAAAGTCGATACCGCCAGTCGACAGGCTGATTACCGGCATCAACAGGTCGTTGACCAGAGAGGTTACGATCTTACCGAAGGCACCGCCGATGATCACACCGACTGCCATGTCCATCACATTGCCCTTAACGGCAAACTCCTTGAATTCTTTAATAAATCCCATAGTTCTAAAAGTTTTAATGTTTAACGTATGTTGTTTGAATTGTAATCTACATTTTGCAATCTCAGAGTTTGCACTACGCTTTATAGCCGCGTTTAATGCATTATTCGTATTGTTTAATCTTTATTAAGACTGAATTGCTCTGCAAATATAGGAATTTTTTTGTAACTTTGTAGCCGAAAACAAAAAAAAGTGCTAAAACAGCGTAAAAAGTTAATAATTTAGGTATAAACCCTTTAAATAATTCAAGTAAAATGACAAAAGTAGCAATTAACGGTTTCGGCCGTATCGGTCGCCTCGCATTCCGTCAGATGTTCGAGGCTGAAGGTTATGAAGTAGTAGCAATCAACGACTTGACAAGCCCCAAGATGCTTGCTCATCTGCTGAAGTATGACACCGCTCAGGGTGGCTTCGCTGGCAAGTTCGGTGAGGGAAAGCACACTGTAGAGGCTACAGACAACTCTATCATCGTTGATGGTAAGGAGATCACCATCTACGCTATGCCTAACGCTGCTGAGCTGCCTTGGGGCAAGCTGGGTGTTGACGTAGTTCTGGAGTGCACAGGTTTCTACACATCTAAGGAGAAGGCTTCTGCCCACATCCAGGCTGGTGCCAAGAAGGTTGTTATCTCTGCTCCTGCTGGTAACGATCTGCCCACTATCGTTTACAATGTAAACCACAAGACTCTGACTCCTGCTGATACCGTTATCTCTGCAGCTTCTTGCACAACCAACTGTCTGGCTCCTATGGCTGCCGCTCTGAATGGTTATGCTCCTATCGTTTCTGGTATCATGTCTACAATCCACGCTTACACTGGCGACCAGATGATTCTCGACGGTCCTCAGCGCAAGGGTGACCTCCGTCGTAGCCGTGCAGGTGCTCAGAACATCGTTCCTAACTCAACTGGTGCTGCCAAGGCTATCGGTCTGGTTATCCCCGAGCTGAACGGTAAGCTGATCGGTTCTGCACAGCGCGTTCCGACTCCTACAGGTTCTACCACTATCCTCGTTGCTGTGGTTAAGGGTAAGGACATCACTAAGGAGGGTATCAACGCTGCCATGAAGGCTGCTGGTACAGAGAGCTTCGGTTACACAGAGGATCAGATCGTTTCTAGCGATATCATCGGTATGAAGTTTGGTTCACTCTTCGACGCTACTCAGACCATGGTTTCTAAGATCGACGACGATACCTATCAGGTACAGGTTGTTTCTTGGTACGACAATGAGAACTCTTACACTTCTCAGATGGTTCGCACCATCAAGTACCTCGCTGAGCTGAAATAAGAGAAGCCCATATAGGTAAAATTGAGCCACCCGACGACGTCGGGTGGCTTTTTTTCGCTCTCTAGCGCTCCTTGAGATAGTAGATGTGGCCTGAGTTCTTGCGGAGGGTCTCGAAGTCGAACTGCTGGTTGTTCAGCGACCTGCCCAGTTTCTCGAAGCTGGTCTTCGGGTCGTAGTTCGCATAGCGGCTCTTCAGGTACTCGCTGATTTCCTTCATCGTCCACCAGCGGCCTTCGCCCTCTCTGGGCTTGCTGAAACTCTCGCCGATCATCTCCACCAGGTCGCTCAGCTTCTGATAGGGCTCGTTCTCCTTGATGAGGGTACTGATCTCCTCGTCGTTCAGCCAGTAGCGCTCGCCGCTCTCAAACAGATGCCTGACTTGTGCGAAGAGCTGCTGATGGTTGAGATTGTCCGCGAAGTCGATGTTCTTGCCCGGGGTGATGCCTACGCAGACAAAGCGCCTCGAACCGGTGGGGTCTACTAGCGGCTTCGTCTCGTTGGTCGTGCCGATAAACGAGGTGTATCTTCTGAACTGCTTGATGGTCTTGCCGTAGGGCGGGCGGAACTTCACTTCGGCCGACGACAGCAGGTATTTCAGCACGATCTGCTGCGAGGAGGTGGTCTTGTCGAACTCGTCGATGTTGATGAGGGCAAACATCGTGAGGGCGATATTCAGGTCGAACTCGTTCTTGAAGTTGATCTTATCGTTGTAGTAGTCGCGCAGTTCGGGCGGCAGCAGGATTTTGCAGAATCGGGTCTTGCCGCAGCCTTGACGGCCTATCAGCAGCGGGGTTAAAGCATTGCCGGTCAGCTGCTTGTCGCTTTCGCGCCACTGGGCCACCATGCCGATGAGCCACATCCGCAGGTACTGTTCCCAATGGGGCTGGTCTGTGGGCACGCGGGCTGCCAGCTCGGCGATGTAGTCGTGGCCGTTCCAGGTGGGCAGCTTGTCGAGCCAGATGTTCACGGGGTCGTATTGCTCGATGCGGGTGGAGTCGATGAAGCGGTTCACGTCGCGGTCCCACGACTTGAGTCCCAGTTCCGTAGCCCGCATCGTCATATCGTTGCGCACTTCCTCGGTCAGCGGCTTAAACCGCTGACCCTCAGAGTATTTCTCGCGATACTCGGCCACACCCGTCATCAGGTTCTTGCGCATCTCGTAGTTCTCGTTGAGGAAGATTTCCGTCTTCATCATCTGCAGCGTGTCGTTGGGGATGGCCTGCAGGGGCTTGATCTTGTGCTTCTTCATGTAGTCTTCCTGCAGGGTGACGGCATAGACGCTCTCGAAGGTCTTCTTCACCAGCAGTTTGTCGGTGTTCAGCACGGGGTGCTCCATCGTCATTCCCTGAGCGTGGGAGAGGGGGATGCCGTGCTTCATGCAGAGGGTGGCGATCATCATGAGCAGGGTCTCCAGGCGCTCCTCGTCGGGCAGTTCGAAATAGCGGCCCAGGATGTTGTTGACGATAAAGAGCCATTCGAGCCGGTAGGTGCGCTTGATGGTGCGTCCCGGCATCAGGTCGTCGCTCTCGTCGGAGATGCTCACGGGCTGTGGCATGTCGTGGGGCTTGGTGTCGGCATAGAACGGGCGGGCCTTGGGATTGTAGTACATCTCGGGATCGGCGCTGATGTAGACCGTGCGGCTGAGGCCGGGCTCCAGATAGGCAATCTCGAAACCGAACTGGTTGGCGTAGGCTTTGCGCGCTGTCTGATAGAGGTTCTTGTGGAACTGCGCGATGTCGCCTTCGCTCGTCGGGAGTAGGGGAGCACCGTCCTTCTCTGCCGACTCCAGGTCGGGGAACAGCTCGCCGCGACACACGATCTTCACGCTTTTGCCCGATGCGCCGAGGAAGCACATCAGCGTCTCGGGCAGTTTCTTCGCCAGCTCTCTCGTCTCGATGGCCTTCTCGTAGCTCGGCAGTCCGTTTACCTCCACGACCACCAGCCCGTTGTAGCCCAGCAGTCTGCGCTGCCCTCTGTAGATGTCGTAGTCTTGTCCGAAGCATACGCGCTCCAGCTGTATGCCGCCTTGGAGGTCGGTGAGTACCTGGCCGTCGTCCTGCCGCTGAGTCGTTATCATGTGATACACTTGTCGCAGATTTTTGACGCGCTTCTCGCGCCAGCCTTTCGTTATCAGCAGCGTCACGTCTTCCAGACTGTGGCGGGTGATGATTTCCTTCGTCCCTTTGTTTTTGATGATGCTAACCTTCATAATGTACGATATTCTTTAGTTTTACGCCACAAAGATACGCATTTTTCGCGGTATTTCAAAATCTTTTTTATATCATTTTTTTAAGATTATACTGACATCCGACACTAATTTTATGTAAACTGCTTATTTTAAGCATGTTATATTTGTATTATATTCTATATACTGACACTCTTACTGACACTATACTGACACGAATTGCCTATTTACTGTCACTAAATTCCATATTACTAGCAACTATTTTGCCCTTACTACATGACTATTGCTTTGAGTATACCTTTCTAGTGCTTTACTTATTGCCGACATCTACTCACTCGTAATGCGATTAGTAAATTCTCTAGAGAATTTTATAGTTTGCTTACGAGAAACCCTTTGTTTGTCGTAATGAAACGTATAGTTTGGTACGCTATAATTGGTAGTTTGTTACTAGGTCAGTAGACCTCAAACTACTAGTACTATACTCCAGTATTGTGTCAGTATATGCCAATTTTGTGTCGGTATAGTGTCAGTAATAGTGTCAGTATATCTAGATCTATTGGTATGTAAATAGCTTAAAATAAGCAGTTTACATAAAATAAGTGTCGGATGTCAGTAAGTTTTGGCATTTTCTTTATATTTCAAATTTGATTTATGAATATATCTCTTATTTTGCAATCCAGAAAATCCGCCAGATTCTCCCTCGACTACTTGCGACAAGGTAACGGAATAGGAGGCCTCAAACGACTTTTCTTCAAAAACATTTGGAACTTTCAGATATTCTCATTATATTTGCAGTCGATAAAAGACAATCGATATGGAAACTACCGCATTAAATCCGACTCAGATGCACCTGTTGAAGACGTTCGCATTCAACGGAAGTGAGGAGTATGCTCGTGAGGTACAAGAAGTGCTGACTCGTCATTTTCAGGATCGTCTTGATGCCGAAGCCGATCGTCTATGGGATGAGGGTATTCTGGATCAGCAGAAGTTAGACGAAATCCGTCAAATGGATCTTCATGCTAAGTAAGCGATGTCAAGACTTGTAATTGATACGAACAGTCTGCTTCAGTGCATATCCCGTCGTAGCATATACCACGATTTGTGGATTTCTTTGCTTGATGGGCGAAACACTTTGTGTGTATCAACAGAAATCCTAGAAGAATACGAAGAGCAGTTGCAGAGATTTACAAGTCGTGAATTTACTGAAGCTGCCATAGGCGTGATAATTAATAATCCTCATACACAATTTATTACGCCATATTTTCGCTTCAAACTGATTGTGGCTGACCCAGATGATGATAAATTCGTAGATTGTGCAGTTGCAGCCAATGCAAAATATGTAGTTACTGATGATGGCCATTTTGACGTTCTCAAGCAGATAGATTTTCCAAAAGTTGACATTGTCGGACTGGATGACATCATCCAATTAATATAGTATTGTTGAACCTTAAAACAAAACTGCGTATGGTAACATAACGAAGAAGAAATAACAGACATATAGTGAAGCGTCCGCTGAATCTTGTTCTCAGAAATCGGCAAAATTTCAGAAAACTACAAGATGAAAGTAGATGATTCACGCCTGATGGCGTGAGCATTTATTCGTTTAGTAGTTTGGGTGTTTGCCGATACCTTGAGAACGTAAGCGATATAACTTGCTCACGTTTTTTATTGTATTATTACAAATCTTAAAATTATAGAATTATGAAAAAAAGTATTTTTACTATCCTTGTGATGTTTATGCCCATGCTGGCAAGTGCAGATCCTGTCGAAATTGATGGTATATTATATAATCTTGTAAATAAAGCAAAAATTGCAGAAGTTACTCATCCGATTGACCATGGCTATGAGCTAACAGGGGAGCTCTATATTCCGTCAACAGTAACGTATAATGGTGAAGAATATAACGTCACGATTATAGGTAATGGTGCATTTTGGGGTACAGAAATCACATCAGTCATTATCCCAGAAGGTGTGACTAAAATTGATAATGATGCATTCATGGAATGTCGCGAACTGAAAAGTATTACTATACCCAAAAGTCTGGCTTATGTCGGGAAAGACGCTTTTGGAAATGATTTTTCTATTTCTTCCATTTACATTTCAAGCTTAGAAGACTGGTTCAATGTAGAATTTGTTAGTTCAATAGTACAGAGTTCTTTAGAAGAAACACATTTTTATCTAAATGGTAATTTAATTCAAGAAATAGTTATACCTGAGGATATGACCTCTATCCCCAATTATTTTTTAAGTGGATTTTCTGATGTCAGATCTATTATTCTTCATGACAACGTAACAACAATTGGTGACGGTGCCTTTTCGGGATGTAGTAATTTGACTTCGATAACAATCCCAGACAACATAACATCAATTGGTAACGGAGCCTTTTCGGGATGTAGTAATTTGACTTCAATAACAATCCCAGACAATATTACAGCTATTAGCAGTGCTCTTTTTTGGGGTTGTTCGAAACTGAGTTCTATTTCTTTCTCAGATGAAATAACATCAATTGAACGTTGGGCATTTAATGGCTGTAGTAGCTTGTCGTCTTTTGTAATTCCTGAAAGTGTTAAATCAGTAGATACGGGGGCTTTTGCAGCGTGTACAGGCCTGACCTCTATTACAATTCCAAAACAGATTAAAGATATAAAGGAATACACATATTCTGGGTGCACTAGTTTAACGAGTGTCACAGCCGAATGTGCTTACTTACGATCAATCAGTGAATGTGCATTTGCAGATTGCACTGACCTTACAGATGTTTATTTATATTCAGAATATGTTCCAGTTGCGTCTCAAGATGCATTCAAAGGTTCATATGCAGAATATGTTACTCTTCATGTACCAGAAACTTTAGTCGAAGCTTATAAGACTCAAGAACCTTGGAATCAGTTCAAGGAAATTGTACCGATTACAGATACCGCTATCAGAAGCGCAAAGACTGTAGAAAGTGAAAAGACCTTCTACACCCTCGATGGCGTGCAGAGCGATAAACCGCAGAAAGGAATCAACATCATTCGCACCAATGAAGGTAAGACCAAGAAAGTTTTAGTAAAATGACTGATGAGCGCTTGATTGTATCATAAAGTTGGTATAACGCAGTTAGTGCCCGCCATCCCGGCGAGCACTAACCGTATCTAAACCCTTTATAACTTTAAACAAAACAATATGAAACAAACAAACTCTAAATAACAAACGTATGAATCTTAAATCTCTTTGTGTTTCTCTTAATCACGATGCAAAGGTACGATGATAATCATCCCGTTCCAAAGATTATGCCAAATTCTTCTTCGACTTGTTGCGACAAGGGGAGTGATGCGCGACAGAGTAGGGGAATGGATACTTTTCATGTCGCAAAATCTTCATTTTTTTTGTAAATATCAGCAATATTTCGTATCTTTGTCGGCAAAAAGAGTTGGAACGATGAGAAGATTGTTTGTTGTCATAGCATGTCTGGCATTATGGGCGCAGGCTGCAAATGCTCAATATAAGATTGAGGATATCCGCCAGTCGTATGCAAACGTGAAGGAACACATCGGCAGGATGAGCGGTGAGTTTCCCGCCGAGGGTACACCCGAGGAATACTACCATCTTCATGTGGAACAGAACCTTCCTGGCACGGGAGGCCACCATGAGCATCTGCGGATGTATTACGGCGAACTTGAGAGAGACGACATCTATCCGCCTCACTATCTGTGGTTTGCCACACGGAAATATAACTTTGCTGTCCGGGAGTATTATGAGGAATATCTCTACGACAATAAGGGGCACATAATGTTCATTTATGCCACTAACCCGGATGTCGTCTTCGGAGAGATGTATGAGTTCCGCCTTTATTACGACGGACAGCGACTGCTGAAGTGCATCGTCAAACAGCGTAAGGTGGACGAGAAGAACTATCGTGAGGTCTACAATGGCCCTGCAATCCCGGAGGCATACAAAGAAACCACAGATTTGCTCCGGGGAACTGCCAATGTGAACCTCCGTCTCTTCAAACAGATAGACGATGTGGCGTATCCTTATTCTGAGTCAAACAGCGGTGGCGAATGAAGAAGATGATCACGATATTGGGGCCGACGGCATCGGGGAAAACACCCGTGGCGGCACAGTTGGCAGCGGAGATAGGCGGGGAGATCATCTCGGCAGACTCCCGTCAGGTGTATCGCAGGATGGATATCGGCACGGGCAAGGATCTGGAAGACTATACCGTCGAGGGGCGTCTGATACCCTATCATCTGATAGATATCTGCGAGCCGGGCACGAAGTATAACCTCTTTGAGTATCAGCAGGACTTCTTCGATGCCTATAATAATATAATAGGTAGGGGAGCGGTGCCGATACTCTGTGGCGGTACCGGGCTCTATATCGAGGCGGTGCTCAAGGGCTATCATCTGTCGCCGGTGCCCCAGAACCAGCCGTTGCGCGACAGCCTCGAAGGCAAGACGCTGGCAGAACTGACGGAGATGCTGACAGACCTGAAAGCCAGAAACGGCTCGAACATGCACAACACGACGGACGTGGATTCCTGTCAGCGGGCCATCCGCGCCATCGAGATCGAGACCTATAATCTGGAGCATCCGACGCCCCGGCGCGAACTGCCGCCGGTGGATGCCGTCATCATCGGCATCGACATCGATCGTGAACTGCGCAGGGAGAAGATTACCCGCAGGCTGAAGGTGAGACTCGAATACGGGATGGTGGACGAGGTGAAGGCGCTGCTCGATGAAGGCATTCCGGCAGACGACCTGCTCTACTATGGGCTGGAGTATAAGTTCGTGACGGAGTATCTTACCGGCAAGCTCTCTTACGACGAGATGTTCACGCGGCTGGAGATCGCCATCCACCAGTTTGCCAAGCGACAGATGACCTGGTTCCGAGGGATGGAGCGCCGTGGGTTCACCATCCGTTGGATCGACGGCACGCTGCCGATGGCGGAAAAGGTGGGGCGGATCAGACAAATAGCCCAAATATAAGTGAATGAAAAGAAAAAATGCCATCTTGTTTTGCAGGATGACATTTTTTTATTATCTTTGCACTCTGATAGTAAACCGCAGAAGATGGAAACAAATATTACGACTAAATGGGGCATTCTATATTGTCCGAAAGCAGGCATCACCAACAAGCGCAAGCGCTGGGAAAAGATCCAGAAGGTGCTTGATGCCCGTGGTCTGGATTACGATTTCGTGCAGAGTGAGACGTCTGACAGCGTCGAGCGGCTCGTGAAGATGATGATCAGCAATGGCTACAAGACGATCATCATCGTGGGCGGCGACTCGGCTCTTAACGATGCGGTGAACTGCCTGATGATGGAGGAGAAGGCCATCAGAGACAGCATCGCCCTGGGCGTGATCCCCAATGGCATCATGAACGACTTCGCCCGCTTCTGGGAGTTTGACGAAGACAATATCGAGCAGACGGTAGACTGGCTCGTCAAGCGGCGCATCCGTAAGGTGGACCTTGGCTGTATCCGCTATTTCAATGCCAATGGCGACAAGTGCCACCGCTATTTCCTGAACTGCCTGAATATCGGCATGACGGCAGACATCATGAACCTGCGCCGACAGACGCGCCGTCTTTTCGGCTCGCGTACCTTGTCTTTTATATCCTCGCTCTTCGTCATGCTTTTCCATAGGATGGAGTATAAGATGAAACTGAAGATCAATACCGACGTGATTGAGCGCAAGGTGATGACGGTCTGTATCGGCAGTGGTCCCGGCTATGGTCAGACGCCGAATGCCGTACCATATAACGGCATGCTCGACGTGAGTGTGGTCTACCATCCCGAGATGGTTCAGTTGATTGAGGGCATCTGGCTTCTGATAACGGGTCGCTTCCTGAACCATCGCAGCGTGCACCCCTATCGCACCAGGGAAGTGCAGGTGGAATATGCCAAACATGCGATGGTGGGCATCGACGGACGGTTGATGAAAACTCCCGTCGGCCACTTTCGGGTGAATGTGGAGCAGGAAGTTATCAATTTTCTCATTCCTGAGTGAAATATGCAGGTATGTCGCCATGACGGCCTGCTTTTTGCTTAAATTATTGTTAAATAATGAGATTTCTTTTGCTGAGTCGGCAAAAATGCCTACCTTTGGGAATTAATAACTAAAATTATACTAATTAAATACCTTTAGACAGGAACTATGAGCTATTTACGATTTGAAAAAGCCGTGATGACTAACTTACAGGAAAGTCTCCGTCGTGAATTACTCCGCACCAATCGTTCTGGCGCTTATAGCAGCTCTACACTCGTTGACTGCAATACGCGTAAGTACCATGGTCTGCTGGTAGTACCTGTACCTGAGCTCGATGACGAGAACCATGTGCTCTTGTCGTCGCTCGACTGTACGGTAATCCAGCATGGCGCAGAGTTCAATCTGGGACTCCACAAGTATCAGGGCAACACGTTCAGTCCTAACGGACACAAGTACATCCGTGAGTTTGATGCCAGCCTCGTGCCAACGACAACGTATCGCGTGGGTGGTGTAGTTTTGAAGAAAGAAGTTATCTTCCAGCATTATGAGGATCGTATCCTGATCCGCTATACGCTGGTTGATGCCCATTCGGCAACGACGTTGAGATTCCGTCCGTTCCTGGCCTTCCGCTCGGTTCGCCAGTTCACCCACGAGAACTCTACAGCCAGCCGTGAGTACACACCGGTGGATAACGGAATCAAGACCTGTATGTATGCAGGCTATCCCGATCTTTATATGCAGTTCTCCAAGAAGAATGAGTTCGTCTTCCAGCCCGACTGGTATCGTGGCATCGAGTATCCGAAGGAGCAGGAGCGTGGTTACGCTTCCAACGAGGATCTCTATGTGCCCGGCTATTTCGAGATGCCGATCAAGAAGGGCGAGAGCATCATCTTCTCTGGTTCAACCTCACTGATCAAGTCATCTTCGCTGAAGAAGTTGTTTGAGGAAGAGGTCGACGACCGCAAACCGCGTGACAACTTCTATCACAGTCTGGTGTGTGCTGCCCACCAGTTCCATTTCCGTGACCGCCGCAGCGGCACAATGGAGAAGACCGACAAGAAAGATGAGCGCTATCTGCTGGCAGGTTATCCCTGGTTTAAGGCCCGTGCCCGCGACACGTTCATCGCTTTGCCGGGACTGACACTGGCTATCGATGAGCGCGACTACTTCGAGCTGGTGATGAGGACTGCCGAGCGCGGCCTCCGTGAATTCATGGAGGAGAAGCCGCTGTCGGTGAAGATCTATGAGATTGAGCAGCCCGATGTTCCCCTCTGGGCCATCTGGGCTATCCAGCAGTACACCAAGGATGCAGGCAAGGATCAGGGCTATGCCATGTACGGCAAACTGGTAGCTGACATCATTGACTATATAAAGAAAGGTGGTCATCCGAACCTCCGTCTCGACGAGAATGGACTGTTGTATTCCAATGGTCGCAATCGTGCCGTAACGTGGATGAACTCTACGGCCAACGGTCGTCCGGTCGTGCCGCGTTCGGGCTATATCGTAGAGTTCAATGCCCTCTGGTACAATGCCTTGAAGTTCGGTGCTGCAATGGCAGCCGATCAGGGTGACCAGAAGACTGCCGACAATCTGGAGGAACTCGCCGCCAAGGTGAAGGTATCCTTCGTCGATACGTTCGTCAACGAGTATGGCTATCTGCTCGACTATGTCGATGGTAACATGATGGACTGGAGCGTTCGTCCGAATATGATCTTCGCTGTGGCACTCGACTATTCGCCGCTTTCTCAGCAGCAGATGAAGAGTGTGGTGGATATCTGCACCCGTGAACTGCTCACGCCGAAGGGACTCCGTTCGCTCTCGCCGAAGAGTGGGGGATACAACCCCATCTACGTCGGTCCGCAGACACAGCGCGACTATGCCTACCATCAGGGTACGGCGTGGCCTTGGCTCGGCGGCTTCTATATGGAGGCTTGCCTGAAGCTCTACAAGCGCAGCCGTCTGAGTTTCATCGAGCGTCAGCTCGTGGGCTATGAGGACGAGATGGACTATCATGCCATCGGCACGATCTCTGAGTTGTTTGATGGTAATCCGCCGTTCCACGGACGTGGTGCCATGTCGTTCGCTATGAATGTGGCAGAGATTCTGCGTACGCTCAAGCTGATGGATAAGTATTCATATCAAAAATAAGGAGGAACGACTATGAAAGTATTAATGTTTGGATGGGAGTATCCTCCTCACGTATTTGGTGGACTCGCTACAGCTAACTATGGTATTTCTGAGGGTCTGAAGGCTCAGGGCGACATCGAGACGGTGCTCTGTCTGCCTCATCCGTTTGGTGATGAGAGTCAGCATGCCTGCCGTATCGTGGCCATGAACGCTGTGCCTATCGCTTATCGCGATGTCGATTACGACTACGTGAAGCAGCGTGTGGGCAATATCATGGATCCCGACTATTATTTCAAGCTCCGTGAGCATATCTATGCCGACTTCAACTACATGAACGTCAATGACCTTGGCGCGATGGAGTTTGCCGGCGGTTATCCCGGCAATCTGCATGAGGAGATCAACAACTACTCGATTATCGCTGGTCAGGTGGCTCGCACGGAAGAGTTTGATATCATTCATGCTCACGACTGGTTGACCTTCCCCGCTGGCATCCATGCCAAGCAGGTGAGCGGCAAGCCTCTGTGCATCCATGTCCATGCTACCGATTTCGACCGTTCGCGTGGTAAGGTGAACCCGACTGTTTATTCTATTGAGAAGAACGGTATGGACTGGGCCGACTGTATCATGTGTGTATCGGAGCTGACTCGTCAGACGGTCATCAACCAGTATCATCAGGATCCGCGTAAGTGCTTCACCGTGCATAATGCTGTTTATCCTTTGCCGCAGGAGTATCAGGACATTCCTCGTCCCGATCATACAGGCAAGGAGAAAGTCGTCACGTTCCTGGGACGTATCACCATGCAGAAAGGTCCCGAGTATTTCGTTGAGGCTGCTACAATGGTGCTCCACCGTACACGTAATGTCCGTTTCTGTATGGCTGGCTCTGGCGATATGATGGATGCCATGATCCAGCTCGCTGCCGAGCGAGGCATTGCCGACAGGTTCCATTTCCCTGGATTCATGCGTGGCAAGCAAGTTTATGAGTGTCTGAAAGACTCTGATGTATATGTGATGCCCTCTGTGAGTGAGCCGTTTGGTATCTCTCCGCTAGAGGCTATGCAGTGCGGTACGCCTTCGATTATCTCGAAACAGTCGGGCTGTGCTGAGATTCTCGACAACTGTATCAAGGTTGACTATTGGGATATTCACGCCCTGGCCGATGCCATCTATTCAATCTGCCACAACGAGTCGCTCTTCCAGTATCTCAAGGAGGAAGGAAAGCGCGAGGTGGACCAGATTACATGGGAGAAGGTCGGTCGTTGGATTCGCACACTCTATCGCCGCACTCTCGGATGGGAAGAGTAAATATAAAATGTAAAAAAGTAAAATGAAAAAGTAAAACAATTATGAAAACGATTTGTTTATATTTCGAGATACATCAGATTATTCATCTGAAGCGTTACCGTTTCTTCGATATCGGTACCGATCATTACTACTATGATGACTACGAGAACGAGCGTAGCATCACCGATATTGCCGAGCGCAGCTATATGCCGGCGCTGAATACGCTCCACGACATGATCAACGAGCACGGCAAGTATTTCAAGGTGGCTTTCTCTCTGTCGGGTACAGGTATTGAGCAGTTGGAGATGCATGCTCCCCAGGTGCTGGAGAAACTGCAGGCCATGAACGAGACGGGTTGCGTGGAGTTCCTCGCAGAGCCTTATAGTCACGGTCTTTCTTCACTGGCTAACGAGGAGACCTTTGCTCGCGACGTGAAGAAGCAGGCAGACAAGATCGAGGAGCTCTTCGGCAAGCGTCCTACCGTTGCCCGTAACTCTTCTCTGATCTACAGCGATGATATCGGTGCTCAGATTGCGGCCATGGGCTTCAAGGGTATGCTGACAGAAGGTGCCAAACACGTGCTCGGCTGGAAGTCGCCCCACTATGTCTACAACTGTAACATCGCGCCTAACCTGAAGCTGTTGCTCCGCGACGTAGAGCTGTCTGATGATATCTCTCTGCGCTTCAACAATTCTGAGTGGGATGGTTATCCCCTGTTTGCTGATGCCTATATCGATCGTATTGCCCGTCTGCCGGAAGAGGAGCAGATTATTAATATCTTCATGGAGCTCTCAGCACTTGGTATCGCTCAGCCGTTGTCGAGCAACATCCTCGACTTCATCAAGGCTCTGCCCGTTTGCGCCAAGGAAAAGGGCATCACCTTCTCTACACCGACTGAGATTTGCAAGGCTTGCAAGAGCGTTGGTCAGATTGATGTGCCAGACACCCTCTCTTGGGTCGACGAGGAGCGCGACGTCAGCTGTTGGCTCGGTAATGCCATGCAGCGTGAAGCTTTCAACAAGCTCTACTCTGTAGCTGATCGTCTGCGTATCGCCAACGATCCCCGCATCAATCAGGACTGGGATTACCTGCAGGCTTCCAACAACTTCCGTTTCATGACCACCAAGCCCTCTAACGTAGGTCTCGATCGTGGTATCTACAACGGACCGTTTGATGCCTTCACGAACTATATGAACATCCTTGGTGACTTCATCAACAGAGTGAATGCCCTCTATCCGCTCGACATTGACAACGACGAACTGGAAGGCCTGCTGACGACCATCAAGAACCAAGGTGATGAGATTGAGATGAAGGATAAGGAGATTACTCGTCTGAAGGCTCGTCTGGAGAAGTTGGAAGGTGCAGCACCAAAGGCAGAGAAGAAGCCTGCTGCTAAGAAACCGGCAGCTAAGAAGGCCGCAAAGAAGGCTGAGTAAATCGCCAGATCATTCAAAGCAAATTGAAATCGGAGCTCTTCATCAGAGTTCCGATTTCTTTTTGTGCCTAGAGTGTTGCCGGTTTTGATGTGTTTGTTGGCTTTCGTGGATGGAGTGGGGGTATATAAAAAGAGTGCCCTGCATGAGCAGAGCACTCTTGAATTAGTGTATCTTGGAAGTTGAATTACTTCTGGATGTACTTCTTACCGTCCTTGATAACGATGCCCTTATAAGAAGCATTTACCTTCTGGCCAGCGAGGTTGTAGATTGCGTCGCTATCCTGAGCAGCAGCCTTCACAGCGTTGATAGCAGTAGTGGCTTCCTTGGTGGTCAGATAAACCTTGCTAATAACGATCTTGTCGCCAGCAGCCTTACCCTGGAAGCAGAACTGCTTGACAGTACCGGCATATTTGGGATCGAGAGGAATTTCAAATGTCTTCTGGCTTGTGAATGTCTCATTGAAGCTATAGTAAGCAGCCTTCTCATCGTCACTGTTACCCTTAGCCAAGATCTGGAACATTGGACCATCATCACCGGGGGCGAGTGAAGACTCAGCACTCTCAATCACGCAAACCAAAGTCTTATAAGCAGACCAGTCAGCAGCGGGATCCCAACCTGTAGAAACGGCTCCCCAACCGTCAGTGAGCTCACCTACGAGATTAGCGCCGTCATTGGATGTGTTAACACCCCAGCCCCAACCCCAGCTGGCTGCAGTCAGGTCAATATCAAGAGTCTGTTCGTCACCACCTGGCTGAGGCTCAGGATTATCTCCTGGCTCCTCGCCAACCTTATTGACCTTCATCTCAAGCTCCGTGGGGGAGAATACGAATCCGTCGATGGATACCTTCGAACCAGTGGCGTGCAGAAGATAGGTTTCAGCGTCTGCATACACAGGGAACTTGATGATACCAAGACCGTTCATCTTCACGTCTTCAGCCTCTGCGCCAAGGACGATCTTCTCAGGCCAGCGGAGTGCTGTACCGTCAGTGTACTTGTCGGCATCTGCAGCACTTGCATCAAAATAGCCGTCGGCATCTGCCGGCAGAGTGTAGTTCAGCTCTGCTCCGATAGGAGTTGTCTCATCCAGCATGTGCATTGTAAGAGAATAGGCTACGAGGGCTTCGCCTTCTCCAGCCTTACCTTCCCATACATAGTACGGCTTGTTTGAACTGAGTTTGCAAATAGCATAGATGTATCCATCCTTCTTGACATCGAACTGGATAACGAAGCCGTTTGTGGATGCCTCAGTGATTGAAGCTGTAGGGTTCTGGAAACCTGTAACGCCCTTGGTGGCCTTATAGGTGACTCCACCGATAGTTACGGTCTTTGCATTGTCGTTTTCACCTGCAAGGGCAGTAATCTTGCTGTTTTCTTTGTAGGCAATCTTCATGGTGACGTTGTCGGAGGAGCAAAGAAGGTGGCCTGCTTCAACGGGGTAACCGCTCTGCTCTTTACCTTTGTCATCCGTCCACTTTGTTTCTTCAATGCCTGCAAAGACATTGGTAGAATCAATGAATGCACTCTCAACTTGAGCATCCATACTCATTGCTGCCATAAGAGCAGCTGCGCTAAGTAAAAATTTCTTCATAATTAAAACGTTTTAAATTAATAATGTTTATACAGAAAATCTGTTGTCCTTGATATGCCTGTGGATGTATTTCAATCCACAGGCAATTCTTTTCTTATTTTGTTCCTTCAAAAGAGTAGTAGTAAGTTGTTGTCTTACGTCCTACCTTTGTTGTTCTAGAGAAAGATGTGGAAATCTTTCCGTTTATTATGCGACCTGCAAAAATTGTTCCCAGTTCGTTAGCCTCGTTGTCATTTGTGACATTCTGGTTGAATACGAATCCGTCATTAGCCCACGCAATATTAGCAGGTGATGAAGCGTTCAACTCAAAATCCGCACAGGAGAATGACATATTTGTGGTATAGCCATTACTACCAGCTGCAAGAGTGATTGAGCCATTAGCGGATTCTGTTTCTGTTCCTTCCTGCCAGCGTAGCCATGTTCCAGTATAGGTCGCAGCTGAAGCTGTAGCGGCGTTAGCACTATGGTCGTAGCTGGGATCCGAATCATCACTGCTGCACGCTACAAAGGTACAACTTAATGTGAGAACGGCAAAGATTGAATATAATATTTTTTTCATTTTTATTATTTTTTTAGTTAATTAACACCTTTGGGTATTAATATCCTGGATTCTGATCTTCATCATTGATGCCTATATTGGCACTGATTTCATTAGCGGGAATCGGACGGAGCCACTTGTACTTGCCGTCGTTACCCTGCATGTCAGAGGCGCTGTTCACATACTCATTGAACTCAACGTTGTAACGAATGAGCTGCTTGGTGCGGCGCAGGTCCATCCAGCGGTGACCCTCTGCATAAAGCTCACGGGCACGCTCGTCGAGGATCAGGTCGATGTCCTTGATGGTGAACGTACTGGTGGTATAATACTCAGGCTGGTAAGCGCTGAATGAAGCGAGGGCATCCAGACCGGCACGGTCACGAACAGCATTAATCTTAGCCAGGGCCTCTGCAGTGTTGCCTGCCATCAGGTTAGCCTCGGCAGCTACCAGATACATGTCGCTGACGTGTAATACGACGATGTCGCGGTAGTCATTGTTGTTGTCTGTGTAATCCGTGTTGGGATCATCAAACTTCTTCACGCAGGTACCGTTGTCCACCTGGTTGTTGTAGTCGGTAATGGCTACGCTCTTCTTCTGGAAACTGGTGCTTCCGCTAGCGAGTGTCCAAGTGGTAACGTTAGGCAGGGTCAGCAGCGAAACGATTA
>Ga0256405_10001830_pt1 | contig 54444 bp, 50 predicted proteins | sample RumenRJG_02DNA_FD_189096 | JGI IMG/M metagenome (GOLD analysis project Ga0256405, IMG submission 189096) | Bovine rumen microbial communities from Lethbridge, Alberta, Canada - RJG_02 | ecosystem: Host-associated > Mammals > Digestive system > Stomach > Rumen | place: Canada: Alberta... | reverse complement strand
AAGTATGGTAACATGTATGGCAATTATTGCCAAGTACAACCATCCCTATTATGAATAATATAAGACTACATATTGGTGTTTTCATCTTTTTCTTCATTTTGTGGAGTAACATCAATCACGGGGACAGGTTTTTGATTGAATCTCGTTAAGCGTCTCATCCATTCCATATCTCCATTTTGATTTGATTCTTTTATAGTCATTTGAATTGTTCTGCAAATATACAACATTTTCAACTGATAGCCAAATTATCTGAGTACACTTTGTTGACCTTACAGAAGTTTTTTTCTTGAAAAATGCCTTCACATTCACACGCAAACCGTTGATATATCGTGCAATAAGTGTGAACCCTATTTTTCAACCTGTTCTGAATCATTCAAATTCTTAATGAAAAAGCGGATGGCATCCTTTAACGGAGATATCTCGTTCTTGATAATCCAAAGAATCTGTGAAGCATCGACGTCAAAATAGTGATGAGCTATGATATCTCGGAGGCCTTTTACATTTTTCCAAGGGATAGATGGGTATGTCGGCAGTAGAAGACCTTGAGTTGTCTTGTCCAGATTCTTCAGACTCTCGCCAATGGCAATAAGCAACATGCAGGTAGCATCCAATAGTACCATGCCAGATGAAGAACTAAGGAAATCGTCTATTGAATTGACATCTTTGGTCCGCTCTTCAAGCCTCTCGATGGCAGAAAGGATATCTTCTAGAATATCCAAGGCGATGCTTTTGCTTTCAGAAGATAAAGATTCCATCCTTTAAAATGCGTTTTCTTAATCGGGGATTTAAGTTCTGATGGTTGCGAACAATGTCCACAGAGGAGCCTGTTGCATCTTCCAAGAATCCCTTTGCATCCATTAGCAAGAACGGGTTAGGGGTCTTTGTATCAACAAACAAATCTATATCGCTACCTTCTTTCTGCTCGTCTCTTGCAGTTGAGCCAAACAGGGACAAAGACGTTATGCCATACTTGTCTTTAAGTATGTCAGTATACTTCTTTAATAGCGTGATACATTCGTCTTTTGTCATATTTGTTACTATTTACTCGCTGCAAAGATAAAAAGATTATCCGAACATTCCAAATAAAACAGAAAGATTTTCAATCTCTGTCAAAGAATCAAAAACCTGTTCCTATGATTCAGTCATACCTAATATCGGCTCATTTCTGTGCCTTTTTCCATTCCTTGTATTCTTGTTTAGTGCATAGGAAGGATTCCTCAAAATAAATATTTGATATTTTGTTTTTTATCAAAGCATTCTTTAATTCTTCTGTTACAACAAAGCAACGTGTATCAGTAATACCAAAAAGAGGTGCTGTAATTTCTTTACCACTATAAAAGGATGGTTCCTCATCAAATGAAGCTTTGTTTTTGTTCAAATATGGATATTTCTTTAAATTGTATATCACATAATATTGCTGTTCTGCCCCTTCAACTTTGATAGGATAACATTTATCTGACATATCCATAAATTGTAAAAATACGTCAATAAACTTTTGGGAGAAGAAAAATTCTCCACTTTGATAAAGTCGGATGAGGTCATAATTTTTCTTTCCTGCTGCAATTTTAAACACTACGCTTTCTGGAAGTCTTTCTCTCTTGTAGGGTACAAGATAATCCCATATCAACTTATTCGGAATATTAGATATAATCTCTAATTGACTTCTTTTAAAATCATTGTGAAAATTAAATACTGTAGTCATTTTACTTTAATTTTAGCGAAATAAAAGCTTTTGATCTGATTCTTTTTTTAGTCATTTGAATCGTTCTGCAAAGATACATTATTTTCAACAAACAACCAAGGAAAGGCAAAGGTTTCTGCGAAAAAACTATTAACCTATTAACATGACATGCCTCAAATCCAGTGTACATCAGTGTTTGAGGCATGTTAATAGTTTCCTATCTATTAAGAATCATAGGGACAGTTCCTGATTCCTCCCTTGATTCTCGCTTCGTTCTCTTCCCATTCTTGCCATATGCCCTTCATCTTTTCTGCAGGTCATTGTTTTTGAAAGACTCTGGCTTCTGGATCCGTTTGGCAGGAGTAGATGTCAATAATCAGAATCACATTGTCTCTAATCTGATAATCAATAGCAAAACGTTCCACAAACAATATCCTAACACCAGGAAAGTCCGTAAGACGACCTATCTCTGGCATAGCAGATGCTAGTTTTATCTGCTTATGAATCATCTTCAGCAATTTCTTACTAAAGCGATCACTTCCATTGCGTTCATCAAAGTAGTTGAGAATGTCCTCCAAACTATCAAAGAACTGGGGACTATAGCTGATTTCTAAAGCCATTTAGCAAATCTCTCTTTAAAATCAGCTTCAGAGAAGCACTTGCCATCCTCAAAATCACGCTCAGCCTTCACGACAGCATCTCTCATTTCCTGAGTCAGTTGGATTCTACCAAACCCGTCAGTCTTGAAAGATTCCTCCTTTGCCACATCCTTGCTGAGATATGCGATTAAAGCTACCTTGTCAGGTTGGCTTAATTTCATCACCTGACTAAGGAGCCCGCTCTTTCTTACGCTTTCGCTCAGCAATGCTGCAGCAGGCTCCGCTGCTATCATGATGTCGTTATCTTCCATCTTTATTCTTATTTCTTGGCGCAAAGATACAAACTATTTTCCAATTCTCCAAATTTCCATTCCAAAAGGTTGAGGGGATATTTTTACAATATTAGTTTATCTCGCATCCGTATTAGCTAATCCTGCCGCTGTACTAGCCTGTCTCATCGATGTATTAGCCATACATTTTTTGTGCGACGGATGTCGCAGATATTTGCGACGGCTTTCAAATATATGTTCGACGGCCGTCGCACGTAGATAGAAAAGCTGGATGGGGAGGTGGGGGAGCCTAGGTCGGACGATAAGAGGATGTGTTGTGCAACTTGCAGAATATGAGGTGGTTGCGAGAATGAAGTGCGCAAAGAAAAGCGAGTTTTTTACGTGCATTACAAGGCTTAAAAGAGCGAAAAATAAGCCAAAATTAACATTAATTTTGATTTCGTGTAAAGAAATCGGAAATGACTGGAAGTATAAAAAACAAGTGTCACACTAAACGCGCTGTGAAACAATGACTTACACGTGACTGTGAACCCTTTTTTTGAGCAAAATCTTTTTATAGGTATTCCATTAGCACATCCCAGACGGCAATGATGTGACAGATGCTGCCTGCCAGGACAAAGAAGTGGAAGACGGAGTGCATATACTTCTTTTTGTTCCAGCTATAGAAGCCTGCTCCCGTGATGTAGCATACACCCTCGGCCACAATCCAGACGAAGGCAGCTGTTGACACGCTGTCAATCAAGGGCTTAAAGGCCACCAGCACACTCAGTCCCATGCCGATGAAACAGAATGTCTCAATGTTGGAGTGCTCTTGCAACTTCACAAAGCTGACGATGGTGCCAGCGATGGCACACAGCCACACAAACGAGAACAGTGACCACCCCCAATAGCCTTGTGTAAGCAGTGCTATCAAAGTTAGAGGCGAATAAGAACCGGCGATGTGCCAGTAGATGGCGGCATGATCCCAGTGGCGGAAGCGTTCGCGCCATTTGGAACGCAGGGGTAGGGCATGATAGACGGTAGAGGTGATATAGGAGCTGAGCATGCCAAACAGATACAGACAGACACCCAGTCGTGCCCACGGATTGTCGCCTCTGAACGACAGCCATAGGAATATCGCACCGAAGACGGCTCCCATGACGATGCCTCCAGCATGCGACCATGAGTTCCATAATTCTTCTTTATGCGTGTACCTGATAGCCATAATGGGTGCAAAGGTACAAATAAATTGAGAATTCAATATTGAGAATTGAAAAAATTTCGTAATTTTGCAACACAAAAAAGGAATAAAGGATGAAGATATGTGTTTTTTGTTCTGCAAACAGCCAGATTGATGCAGCTTACTTCCAGTTGACAGAGGAGCTGGGACGATGGGCGGCAAGAAATGGTCATGTGATTGTCTTTGGCGGTGTGAACCAAGGACTGATGGAGTGCTTGGCAAAGGCTGTCAAGGAGGCTGGTGGTCAGACGCTGGGTGTGGTGCCATCGATAGTTGAGAAGACGGGACGCACGTCGCAGTATAACGACCGCGTGCTTACGTGCGACAACCTCAGCGAACGCAAACAGCTGATGCTCGACGAAAGCGACGTTTTTATCGCGCTTCCTGGTGGTGTGGGCACTCTCGACGAGGTATTCACCGTAGCAGCATCCTACACCATCGGTTATCACCAGAAGCGTGTCATCCTGTATAACATGCTGGGCTTCTGGGATGCTACCATCCGCATGCTCGACGACTTACAACAGCGCGGTATGGTGCGTGGTCGTTGGCGTGACTACATCTGTGTTGCAAACAATCTCGACGAAATCGAGCAACTTATTATATAATAGGTAGGGAGATACCGTTAATCTTTTGATAGACGTCGAGCGCATAGACGTCAGTCATGCCAGAGATATAATCGATGACGGACATGAGGCGCACCTCCAAGTCGGGGTCGTCGATGTGGTACTGGCTGGATACGCGACCGATGAGTTGCTGTGAATAGTAGCGGTCGGGATGCATGACGGCCTCGACCATCTGCTGCATCAACGTCTCCATAATCTTGTAACCAGACAACTCTACATCCAGTACAGGGCGACTGCGATAGATTTTCTGTACGGAGATGTCGGCACAACGGCGATAGGCCTCGCGTTGCAGGGGACTGATATGGTCGATGAGGCTACCCGTGAAGGTACCGCTGAGTATCTCGTCTTCATGTGCCACGAAGGTGTTGACGCACTCATTCTCCAGTTTACCGATGACACAGGCACGCAGATAGACAATCTGCTCGTTTTTATCGGTGAGCTGTTCGCTCTCTATGCGTTGCAGGATATGCTGCTGTGTCTCTGGGTCGAAGAAGTCGAGCATGAGACGAGAAGCCTGTTCAAAGGTAATGATTTTCAACTTATGAGCATCCTCTAAGTCCATAATCTCGTAACAGATATCATCGGCGGCTTCTACGAGATAGACCAGTGGATGGCGCACATAACGGAGGGGCTCGCCAGACTTTGAGACGCAAAAAATGCCCATTTCATCGGCAATTCGCTGGTAAGTGGCTTGCTCGCTCTGGAAGAATCCGAACTTGCCTTTCTTGCTGGCGGCAGACGAGGCAAAGGGGTATTTCACGATGCTGGCAATGGTGGAGTAAGTCATGACGAAACCACCAGGGCGGCGACCCTTGAACTGGTGGGTCAACAGACGGAAAGCGTTGGCATTACCCTCAAAATGAGTGATGTCGTCCCAGAAAGCTGGCGACACCTGCTTTTGCAATTCCTTGCCAGGTCCCTCAGTAAAGAAGGTCTGGATGGCCTTTTCGCCAGAATGACCAAAGGGCGGATTGCCTAAATCGTGAGCCAGACAGGCGGTAGATACTATCTGACCAATCTCCTCAAACAGCGTGCCGCGCAGTTCAGGACGTTTTTCCTGAATAATGCGCTGTGATACGTCATTGCCTAACGACATACCTACGCTGGCCACCTCCAAGGAGTGTGTCAGTCGGTTGTGTACGAAGACGCTGCCCGGCAAAGGGAATACCTGTGTCTTGTTCTGCAGACGGCGAAACGGTGCCGAGAAAATCAGTCGGTCGTAGTCGCGCTTGAATTCTGAACGGTCGTCGTGGCGCTCTGTGTGGCGCTGTTCCTGACCGAGTCGCTTGTTCGATATGAGTTGCTTCCAGTCCATAACGACTGCAAAATTACATCTTTTTCAGTTAAAAAGCGACATTTTCCACAGAAAATGATGGCTATTTGAAGAGAAATGACTACTTTTGCACATTATTTAATATAGAAACGTTTCGAAATGATAAAAATCAAAGTCGTAAACCGTGGGCATCAGCAGTTGCCTGCATACGCTACGCCACAGAGCGCTGGCATGGATTTGCGTGCCAATCTGGATGAACCCATCACGCTGCATCCACTGGAACGCCGCCTGATTCCTACGGGTCTGCACATTGCCCTTCCAGAGGGCTATGAGGCACAAGTGCGCCCTCGCAGTGGACTGGCTCTGAAACATGGACTGACGGTGCTGAATACGCCAGGAACTATTGATGCCGACTATCGTGGTGAGATTGGCGTGGTGCTGATCAACCTGTCGCAACAGGATTTCGTCGTCAACGATGGTGAGCGCATCGCTCAGATGGTGATAGCCCGTCATGAGCAGGGCGACTTTGTGGTTGTCGAGGAGCTCGACGAGACCGAGCGTGGCGAAGGTGGCTACGGACATACAGGAGTTAAATGAGGAAGGCAGTAAACATATTATTACTGCTGTGCATGATGGCTATGCAGGTCAATGCACAGGATACGGACAAAAGTCGTCGCTATGACGCCTTCTTCCTGGATGCTATTTGTCAACAGGAGAAAGGTAATAACGATGCCGCTTTTGACCTGTTCCGTCATTGTCTGGAGATAGACTCCACACGCTCGGAGGCTTATTTCTACCTATCGCGCTACTATCTGGCTCTGAAACAGAAAGATACGGCGTTGCGCTATTCTCAGAAGGCAGTAGAACTGGAGCCCGACAACGAGACCTATTTAGAGACGCTGGCCAACCACTACTTGAGTCAAGGAAAATACCCTGAGGCCATTGCCACGCTGGAACGCCTGAGTGAGAAGAACCGCATGCGTGACGATGTTATCGGATTCCTGGTACAGCTCTACGAGCAGCAGGCCGACTACGATAATGCCATCCGCACATTAACACGCTTAGAGACTATTGAAGGCAAGAGTGAGCGCTTGTCGTATGCCAAGAGCAATCTTTATTCGCAGAAGGGCGACAAGAAGGCTGCCATTGCTGAGATGAAAACCCTGGCCGACCAGTATCCTAACGACAACAACTACCGTTGCCTGTATGCTAACACGCTGTATATCAACGGACAAAAGAAGAAAGCTGTAGCTATCTACGACAAGGTGCTGAAGGAGGAACCTAACAACCGCAATGCTCAGATGGCATTGCTGGCTTACTATAACGACCAGAAAGACACGCTGAATGTGAACAACATGATAGAGCGTGTGCTCTTCAATAAGAATGCCTCGACAGAAGACCGTGTGGCGCTGATGCGTCAGGTTATTGGCGAGAGCGAACAGCATGGTGGCGACTCTACCCGTGTGCTCCAACTGTTCCACCGCCTGCTCGACACGCCGCAGGCTGATAGTGACCTGGCGCTGTTCTGCGCGTCGTACATGAATTTGAAGAAGATGCCCAACGACAGCATCCGTCTGGTGTTGGAGAAGGTGCTGGAGATGTCGCCCGACCATGCTGCTGTCCGTTTACAACTGGTCAGCTACGCTTGGCAGGCTGAGAACCGCGACCGTGTTATCGAGCTGTGTCGCGACGCCCGCCAGTATAATCCTGATGAAATGGCGTTTTACTACTACCAGGGTATAGCCTACTATCAGAAAGGACAGTTGGACGATGCCCTCAACGCTTTCCAGAATGGTATTGGAGTGATCAATTCAGATAGCGACCCTTCTATTGTCAGCGACTTCTATGCTGTATTGGGCGATATCATGCACCAGAAAGGCATGGAGAAGGAAGCCTTTGAAGCCTATGACTCCTGTCTGGTTTGGAAAGATGATAACATTGGTTGCTTGAATAACTACGCTTACTACCTCAGCGAGAAGGGTATCCGACTGGATGAGGCCGAGCGTATGTCATTCCGTACCATCAAAGCTGAACCGAAGAATGCCACTTACCTGGACACCTATGCATGGATACTCTTCATGCAGAAGCGTTATGAGGAGGCTCGCAAATACATTGACCTGACGCTGGAGAACGATAGCGACACCTCGGCAGTCCTGTTAGAACACGCTGGTGACATCTACTATCACGCCGGCGAGAAAGTGAAAGCTGTTGAATTCTGGCAAAATGCCTTGAAGTTAGCTTCGGAGGAATCGGAGATTAAGGACGACCGCCGAGAGATATTGACAAGAAAAATAAAACTTAAAAAATACGTCAAAGAATGAAAGCACTACGTTATTGGAAGATGACCGCGCTGGTTGTTGCTGCCGTACTGGTAGTAGCCTGCGGAAGCAGTCGCGGCTTGGGACGCAAGTCGGGCAAGTTACAAGACGAAGCATCGGGAGTGACGAAAAAAAGCAAGCAGAAGGGTAAATCTTTGGAATTGCTCGATACCCTGCAGAAGGATGTCTTCCTGCAGAGGGTGACCGATAATGCACAGACTACCCGTTTTGTCACATCGAAGGTGAAGTTCTCAGTAGAGGTGGGTAACCGCCAGATGACGCTTACTGGTAACTTGAAGATGAAGCGTGACGATGTTATCCGTCTGCAACTGATGGCTTTCGGCTTCGTGGAGGCCGGACGCCTGGAGTTCACACAGGACTATGTGCTCATCGTTGACCGCATCAACAAGCAGTATCTGAAGGTGCCTTATGCCCAGCTGGAGTTTTTCCGTCATAGCGGTATTGATTTCTATATGCTGCAGGCCCTGTTTTGGAATGAGCTCTTCCAGCCTGGCAAGTCACGCCTGACGGACAGGAATCTGAAGAAGTTCACCACCGATACTGGTATTGACAACGATGTCGTCGTCTCTTTTGAAAACGATGTGCTGTCGTATCGTTGGCTGACGGATCGTGAGACTGCCCGCATCAAGATGGCTAACGTACTCTATATCAACCACCTTCGCGGCAATTACCAGATGAACTGGGACTACGACGACTTTAAGGCTAGCAATCGTAAGATGTTCCCCATGAAGCACAAGGTTTCTTTCAATACACCTGACAAGGAGGTGAAGTTGGAGATGATTCTCAACTACATGGGTAACGATGAAGACTGGGAACCACGTACCACGCTCTCAGGCAAGTATCGTCAGATGCCAGTCGACGAAATCCTGCGTCGCTTTATGTCACTCTAAACCAATGTGATGAAGCGAATAGGAATTATTCTTTTACTCTTTCTGGGCTTTGCCCTTGCTCCACAGGCACAACAGCGTCGTAAGCCTGCGGCCAAGAAGACTGTGGTAACGAAAAAGACGGGTAAAACCAATAAGAAAAGTCGAACAGCTAAAACCAACAAGTCCGCCAAACAGCCTACCACCGTGCAGGCCCTGGAGAAACAACGCAAGCAGATTCAGCAACAGATCAAGGAGCAGGAGCGTCGTTTGGCGAGCACGCAGCAGGACGTCAAAAAGCGTTTGCAGAACCTTATGATTCTGAATACGGAGATTGCCGGCAAACGTCGTACTATAGACACTATCCGTCACGATATAAATAATCTGGAATCAGAAATCGAGACGCTGAGCATGCAATTGGAGGAGTTGCAGAAGATGCTGGCAGACTGTAAGCAAAAGTATGTCAAGTCGATGCGCTACATGCATAGCAACCGTTCGTCGCAGAGTCAGCTGATGTTCATTTTCAGTGCCGACAACCTGACACAGATGTATCGTCGTCTGCGCTTCATGCGTGAATATGCTGCCTACCAGCATGTTCAGGGTGATGAGGTCAAAGCGCAGCAGGAGGCTGTCAACAGGAAGTTCCAGGAGATTGCCCAGGCCAGAGAGCAGAAGACTCAGCTGCTGGCTAAGGGTGAGCGCGAACGTGTAGCTTTGGAAGGCAAGCAGACTGAGCAGCAGAACGTGGTGAAGACGTTGCAGAAGGAGCAGAAGACGATTCAGAATATCATTGCTCAGCAAAAGAAGAAAGATGCTGCGTTGAATGCCCAGATTGACCGTTTGGTAGCTGAGGAGGTGGCTCGTCAGAAAGCACGTGCCGAGGCTGAGGCTCGTCGTCGTGCAGAGGCTGCTGCCCGTGAGCGTGAATTGGCTGAAGCCAGAGTCCGTGAGGAGAAAGCACGTGCTGAGGCAAAGGCTGCTAAGGATAAGAAATCACGTGAGGAGGCTGAGCGTCGTGTGCGTGAGGCTGAGGAGAAGCGTGTTGCTGCTCAGCGTAAAGCAGAGAGCATGCCGATGACGCCACCTTCAGAGGATGTCCGTATCAGCGGCAACTTTGAGAGCAACCGTGGTCGTCTGCCGATGCCTATCACTGGTGCTTACCGCATTGTTAGCCATTTCGGTCAGTATAACGTGGAGGGTCTGCATAATGTGACACTTGACAATAAAGGCATCAATATCAAGGGTGAGAACGGTGCTCAGGCTCGCAGCATTTTTGATGGAGAGGTGAGTGGCGTCTTCAGTTTTGGTGGTACGATGGTTGTCATGGTGCGTCACGGTAGCTACATCTCTGTCTACTGTAACCTGGCCAGCGTCAATGTGCATCGTGGTCAGCGTGTTAGCACCCGTCAGGCTTTAGGACGTGTGGGAACTGACAATATTCTGCAGTTCCAGTTGCGCAAAGAAACCGCAAAACTTAATCCTGAGAGTTGGCTGGGACGGTAGTTAGCTGTTAGCTAATAGCGAAACATACGTCTCTATGGCATTTGCTATCTCGCTGATGCATATATATTCGTCGGCACTATGACTGCGTGCGCTGTCGCCAGGTCCTAACTTGAACGATGGGAATGGCATGAGTGCCTGATCGCTCAAGGTAGGAGAGCCAAATGGCACCATACCCATCTTGATGCAACGCTGTACCAGCGGATGTCCTACAGGAATATGCGATGAGGACAGTCGGAACGAACGAGCTTTCAGCTCACATTTCTTCATGTGTTTCTGCAAGAAGTTGAATAAATATTCATTCTGGTAGAATTCGTTGGGACGTACGTCAATGATAAAACGACACTCGTCAGGTACGACATTATGCTGTGTACCGCTGTTCAACACCGTTACCGTCATTTTCGTTTGACCTAATAGCAGACTCTTCTTGCGGAATTGGTGGTCGCGCAACCATACCAGATCATCCAAGGCTTCATAGATGGCGTTAACACCTTCATTGCGGGCGGCGTGGCCGCTCTTTCCATGTGCTATGCCATCGATAACCATCAATCCTTTCTCAGCAATGGCGGGTTGCATACCAGTAGGTTCGCCGACAATGGCCACGTCTATCTTTGGCAGATGAGGTAGTGCCAGCGAGAAACCGTTCTGTCCACTGACCTCCTCTTCACACGATGCCAGATAAACTAGATTGTATTTCGTGGTTTTCCCGCGAAGACAGCGATACGCCTGCAGCATGCTCACCAGTCCACCGCCACAGTCGTTGCTCCCCAGTCCGTAAAGGCGGTCACCCTCCACAGTTGGTGTAAACGGGTCGCGTGTCCAAGTGCTGACAGGTTTCACCGTATCGATGTGTGCACAGAGCAATACGGTGGGCTTTTCTTCGTCCAGCTCCTCTCGGACGAGCAGATTGTTACCGATGCGTTCACATGGGAGGCCACATTTCTCGATGAAATCGGCCAAAATGTTTGCTGCATACGTCTCTTCACGACTGACGGAAGGGGTGCTGATAAGCTGTTTCAATAGCTCAACGGCTTCGTTGGTATAGTCTTTGTTGTCCATATTCTCTGCAAAGATAAAAAATATTTCTTAATTCTTAACTCTTAATTCTTAACTTTTTTGTACCTTTGCACCTAATTAATAAATAGAGAGAGTTATGCAGGCTAAATGTCACATGTCAGTGCTGGTGCACGAACAAGCGAAAAAGTATGGTGACCGCGAGATGCTGATCTATCAGGATTTCGGTGGTAAGGAGTGGAAATCGCTCAGTTGGAATCAGGTGTCGGCGACCGTTATGCAGGTTAGCAACGCCCTGCTTAACTTGGGTGTGAAGGTACAGGAGAATATCGGCATCTTCTCACAGAATTCCGTACAGTACATAGAGTGCGACTTTGGTGCTTGGGGTATCCGCGCCGTTACCATCCCGTTCTATGCTACCAGTTCTGAGCAGCAGATACAGTTCATGGTCAACGATGCCAAGATACGCTATTTGTTCGTTGGTGAACAGGACCAGTACGACAAGGCACGCCGTATCTTCTCGCTGTGTCCTACGATGGAGCGCATTATCGTATTCGATCCGTTGGTGAAGATTTCTACGCACGATCCTAACGCCATCTATTTCAGTGATTTCCTGAAGTTAGGCGAGAACCTGCCACGCCAGACGGAAGTGGAGAAGCTGCAAAGTCAGGCCAACGATGACGATATTGCCAACATACTGTATACCAGCGGCACTACGGGCGACTCCAAGGGTGTCATCCTGACCCATGGACAGTTTATGGCAGCCTTTGAAGCCAACGGCAAATGCGTGCCCGTCACAGAAAACGACCGCATCATGAACTTCCTGCCCTACACGCACATCTTTGAGCGTGGATGGGCTATCCTCTGCCTCTATGCAGGAGCAAAGATGATTGTCAACACCCATCCGCAGGAGGTGCAGCAGTCTATGCGAGATACACACCCCACCTGTATGTCTGCCGTACCCCGCTTCTGGGAGAAGGTCTATATGGGTGTCATGGACAAGATAGAACATGCCAGTGGCATGCAGCGCCGTCTCTTCAAGCACGCGCTGTCTGTAGGTCGCCGTCACAATATCGAGTACCTTAGCAAAGGTAAGAAGCCACCTATCACATTACATCTGGAATATGAGATGCTGAACCGCACCGTGTTCTCATTGGTGCGTAAGGAGCTGGGACTGGAAAATGCCCATTTCTTCCCTACGGCAGGTGCTGCTGTGTCGGCTTTTGTGGAAGAATTCGTCCATTCCATCGGAATTAATATGGTTGTTGGTTATGGACTTACTGAGTCGTTGGCAACTGTGTCATGCGACCACTTGGGCGATCCATATACTGTGGGTTCTGTAGGTATTCCTATTGAGGGTATCGATATTAAGATTAGTGAAGAGGGTGAGATTCTTCTCAAGGGCCCAACGATAACTATCGGCTATTACAACCGTGAGGATCTCACCAAGCAGGCGTTCACCGAAGATGGCTATTTCCGTACTGGCGATGCAGGCTATTTGAAGGACGGTGAGCTTTTCCTCACAGAGCGCATCAAGGATCTCTTCAAGACCAGCAACGGTAAGTATATCGCTCCGCAGATGATTGAGTCGAAACTGCTGGTCGACAAATATATAGACCAGATTTGTATCATTGCCGACCAGCGTAAGTTCGTGTCAGCGCTCATCGTGCCTGTATACTCATTGCTGGAGGAATATGCCCGTGAACACGGCATCGCCTTCGAAAACCGTGAACAACTCTGTGCTAATCCGCGCATTATTGAGATGATGCACGAGCGCATCGATACTCTCCAGCAGCAGTTGGCTCACTATGAGCAGGTGAAGCGCTTTACCCTGTTGCCCCACCATCTATCGATGGAGAAGGGCGAGTTGACTAACACCTTGAAAATCAAGCGTCGTGTTCTTAACGAGAACTACAAGGAGCAAATCGACGCGATGTACGCAGAATAAAGAAGAATGATAACACAAGATCAACTGAAAGATGTGCTTGACCGTGCGGATGCATTGTACAAGTACTTGAAGATAGACGAGAAAAAGATGGAGTACGAAGAGGAAGATCTTCGTACGCAGGCTCCTGACTTTTGGGAAGACCAGAAACGTGCCGAGGAGCAGATGAAGAAGGTTAAGGCCATCAAGAAGTGGCTTGACGGCTACCAGGACGTACGTACTGCTGCCGACGAGTTACAGTTGGCTTTCGACTTCTATAAAGAAGAGATGGTCACTGAGCAGGAGGTTGATGCCAACTATCAGAAGGCTATCGAGGCCATTGAGGCGTTGGAGTTGAAGAATATGCTGCGCCAACAAGAAGACCCCATGGAGTGCGTGCTGAAAATTAACTCGGGTGCTGGAGGTACTGAGGCGCAGGACTGGGCACAGATGCTTATGCGAATGTATCAGCGCTGGGCGGAGGCTCACGGCTACAAGGTTTCTATCGCCAACTTGCAAGATGGTGACGAGGCAGGCATCAAGAGTGTTACCATGCAGATAGAGGGTGGCGAGTATGCCTATGGTTACCTGAAATCAGAGAACGGCGTACACCGTCTGGTGCGCGTCAGTCCCTACAATGCCCAGGGTAAGCGCATGACCTCATTTGCTTCAGTCTTCGTAACACCGCTCGTTGACGATACCATCGAGGTGTATGTTGATCCTGCCAAGCTGTCGTGGGATACGTTCCGCAGCTCTGGTGCTGGCGGTCAGAATGTCAATAAGGTAGAGTCGGGTGTCCGTCTGCGCTACTGGTACACTGACCCTGATACAGGCGAGGAGGAGGAAATCCTTATCGAGAATACCGAGACGCGCGACCAGCCTAAGAACAAGGAGCGTGCCATGGCGCTGTTGCGCTCACAGCTCTACGATCGTGCCATGCAGAAACGTCTTGAGGCTCAGGCTAAGATTGAGGCTGGCAAGAAGAAGATTGAGTGGGGCTCTCAAATTCGTTCCTATGTCTTCGACGACCGTCGTGTCAAAGACCATCGCACCAACTACCAGACCAGCGATGTCGATGGCGTGATGAATGGCAAAATCGACGATTTCATCAAGGCTTATCTGATGGAATTCCCCGTCAATGATGAAGATTAAACATTAAGCATTAAACATTAAATATTACAACTATGAGTAAGAAATCAAATGTGAAGCGCGAAGCTTACGCTAAGAAAGAAGAAGAAAAGGGAAAGAAAATTGTTGGTTGGATTTTTGGCTCACTTATCCTGTTGGCCGTTATCTACCTCATCTGGACCTTCTCAATGATGGCGTAATGGCGCTGGAGATTGAACGTAAGTTCCTCGTGCTTGACGACTCGTACAAGCACGAGGCTTTTTCAAAAAGCCACATTCGTCAGGGCTATATCTGTAGCGAGCGTGGCCGCACCGTGCGTATTCGCATCAGAGACGAGCGTGCGTATGTGACGATTAAAGGTCCATCGCTGGATGGCGGCTTGGCGCGCTCTGAATTCGAATACGAGATACCTTTTGAAGATGGTCAACAGTTGATGTTGCTCTGTGAACCTGGTCAGATAGACAAGATTCGCTGGCTTGTGAAGAGTGGCGAACATACCTTCGAAGTTGACGAGTTTTTTGGCGACAATGAGGGACTCGTGATGGCAGAAGTTGAGCTGTCTTCACCCGACGAAGAACCCAAAATTCCCCATTTCATCGGGAAAGAAGTCACGGGCGACCGCCGTTACTACAACTCTCAGTTGCGCCGGAATCCCTATTGCCTTTGGAAAGAAAAAGAATAACGCTAGCCAAATAAAAGAAATGAAAAAGCTATTATTGACAGCGCTGATGCTCATTGCCATGCAGTGGGCATGGGCAGAGACTGTGCCCTTTGGAAAGGGACAGTTGACAGTGAAGTATGTGGCACGCAATGCCGTCCGCATCCAGTATGATGAGGGTGGGGTATTGCCCGAACAGCTCCCCGACTGGAGCTATGTGAAGGATGCTGAGGTCAGCAATCACGACATTACTGTGAAGGTTGATGCCAAACGCCACCTCTTGCAGGTTAAGGACAAGCAGGGTCGCGTGGTCTTTACTGCCACTCGTCACGATCTGGAAGGGGAGGAAGCTACGCTCACCTTCAAGTCACCGAAGGATGAATACCTCTACGGCTTGGGACAGTTCCAAGACGGCTACACCAATGTGCGTGGCCTGTCGCGCCGACTGACACAGGTGAATACGCAGATTTCACTGCCTATGCTGCTGTCAAGCAAGGGTTATGGTGTGCTGTGGAATAACTACGGTATGACGGAATATAACCCCAGCAGTCAGAGCGTGTCGCTGAAGAAAGGTAATGGCGAAGGTGTGAGTGAAGAGGTCAATGTCACCTCTACTGAGGGTGGCAAGAAGGAGGTACGTCAGCGTAACCTCTTCGAGGCCGAGCTGAAGATAGCCAAGGAGGGCGATTATGCCTTGTTGCTCGATGTAGGTCAGAAAATGGCACGTCGTCACGACCTGGAAATTGACGGCAAGAAGGTGATGGATATGCAGAACCTCTGGCTACCGCCTACGAGTTCCACCATCGTCCACCTGAAGGCCGGCAGTCACAAGGTCTCTGCTGAGTTGACCAGGGACGACAAGCCCGTGCTCTACTACCATTTGGTGAAGGACGAAACAACGTTCCGCTCACCTGTAGCCACCAAGGTCGATTATACCGTTTTCGTCGGTTCCGCCGACGATGTGATCGCCACCTACCGCGAACTGACAGGTCCCTGTCCGCAGATTCCTTCGTGGGCACTGGGTTATATACACTGCCGCGAGCGTTTCCATTCGTCCGACGAGATACTGCAGACTGCCAACCGCTTTAAGCGCGAGCGCATCCCTCTTGGTATGATAGTCCAGGACTGGCAGTACTGGGGTAAGTACGGGTGGAACGCCATGCGTTTCGACGAAGACTTCTACCCAGATCCTAAGGCGCTGACTGATTACCTGCACCACATGGGTATCCGCTTTATGGTCTCTGTGTGGTCGAAGATGGACAAGAACTCCGAGGTGGGCAAACAGATGGTGGCTAATAACTACTATATCCCTGGCACCGATTGGATAGACTTCTTCAATCCCGACGCTGCTGCCGCTTACTGGAAGAACTTCGGAGAACGCCTCGTGCCGCTGGGCATCGATGCATGGTGGCAGGACGCTACAGAGCCTGAGAACGACGACCTCGCGGGGCGTATGGTTAACAATGGTCGCTGGCGTGGCGATGCCGTCCGTAACGTCTTCCCTCTACTGGTGAACAAAACCGTCAGCGAAGGATTAAAGGCGTGTGGCAAAGAACCCATGATTCTCACCCGTTGTGGTTTCCCCGGTATTCAGCGATATGGCATAGCCCTGTGGAGTGGCGACGTGGGTAACGACTGGGAGACGCTGCGCCGTCAGATTACTGCCGGCTTGGGTGTGCAGGCAGCAGGTATCCCTTGGTGGACCTACGATGCCGGTGGTTTCTTCCGTCCACAGAATCAGTATACTGACCAGGCTTATATCGACCGCATGTTGCGTTGGATAGAGCTGTCGGTCTATCTGCCGCTGATGCGTGTGCACGGATATATGAGCAATACCGAACCGTGGAATTACGGAAAGGAGGCACAGCAAATTATAACCAACTGTATCAACGAGCGTGAGGCTCTGCGCCCCTATATTGAGGAGTGTGCCCGTCGAGTCAGTGAGGAGGGTTACACGTTGATGCGTCCGTTGGTGTTCGACTTTGCCGACGACCCGCAGGCGTTGGCTCAGAAGTACGAGTTTATGTTTGGCCCGAAGTTGCTCGTCAGCCCTGTCACCGAGCCAGACGCTACCGAGTGGAAGACCTATCTGCCCAAGACCAAAAGTCGTTGGCGCGACCGGCATACTGGCCAGTACTATCAGGGCGGTCAGACTGTAACCACCCAGATTGACAAATCCTTCATTCCCGTCTTTGAACTGGAGCAGTAAACAGGTGTATTGACGATGATATGAGAATTTTATGAGCAGGTTTTGAGAATTTTGCTTGGTAGATTTGAGAATAATGTTTATCTTTGCAATATCTTAAACTAAAAATTGTAAACTATATGAAAATTATTAAGTTTTTTGTAGCATTATCTGTTGTTACTATGTTGGGACTGGGAGTTAGTAGTTGTGGAGGTGGTGATGACAACCCTGCAGGGAGTTCTAAGGAGCAGGGCGGTGGCGGCCAAGGTGGTGGTGGCGGTGAAGGCAGTACGCCCATGAGCAAGGCTGAGCAGACGGCATTGTTAGAGTCTACTGCCCGTGAGTTCATCGCTATGGCACCAGCCTCTGACTTTGAAGACTTGACAGCTATGTTTAAGGAAGCGAGAAAGATTAATTCCAAATCTGTTGACAACTGGGCAAGTGGAATCTTTGAAGATGCTGTTGAGACACTTAGTGATGAATTAATCAGTTCTTATTCTAGCGACTATTATGCTTCTTACACATACGAAAGACATTTCAAGGTTGCTTATGTGATTTCCAACTATAAAGGCCATTTTGAGGTGCAGAATGGTAAGTGGGTACTTGTTGAGTCGAATGTGGATGACCTGAAGTTTACTTTCAAAGACAGCAATAATGACGTCTGGGTACTGAGAACTGAGGCTACCGGACCTTTAAAGAAGGTGCATATGTTTGACTTGCATGATCGTAACTATGAGTACTCTTATTCTGAAAGCATGAGTATTTATAAGTATTATGAAGATTATAAGGAGTGTATCATTGCTATTCCCAAGACTTTGAACGTTACGTTGACGAAGAACAATACTCAGATGGTGAAGACCACTGTCAATGCTGAACTGAGTGACATTACCGGTGAGGAGTTCGATATCAGCAAGAACGATATCTCTGCCAGTATTGTCATAGAGGTTAAAGACTTTAAGATTAATGTTTCGCAAGTCGCCTACAAGCACAACTCTTCTGCAGCTGTGAATTTGACAGTCGCTAAGAGTAACAAGCAGATGCTGAGCGTAGCTGTCTCCGGTGACCTGTCAGGTATCCCATCGGTGAATGTCAGTGCTTTCTCTCACCATATTGACTCAGATAGTTGGAAGAATACTGAAGGCAGTGCCTTTGTAAAGATTGACATTCTTGGTAAGATTCAGATTCAGGGCAAGGCAACGAAAATCCATGCTATCGTAGATAAGTTGGAGGCCGCTAAAAAGAATAAAGAGTCTGAGAGTGAGTATAAGTCTTACATCAAAGAAGCCAACGAGTATTTGGATCTTGGACTGTATTTCAACAACAACTCATTGAAGCAAGCTACTGCTTATCTGGAGCCTTTTGAGAAGACCGGTTCCCGTTATTCATATCCTAATGGCTACCAGTCGTATAAGTACTGGACTTGGGATATGGTGATTAAGTTTGGCGACGAGTCTACCTACAGTACGATGGCAAACTATTTCAGCAGAAGCAATTTCCGCAGTGTCTATGGCGATGTGGAGTCACTGATAGAGAGCTACTCTAAGCTGGTCAAGAAATAGCAGAAATGTTGTGACATGAAGCGACGCCATGTCATAAGCCTATTCATCACACTTCACGTAGGATGTCTTTCTGTCTTAGCACAGGAACCTCCTACGTGGAGTCTTTCTTTGGATAGCGTCACCATTCGTGGCAGTCGCTATACGTCGCCTGTCAAGCAGAAGGCCGACGGCAGCATTGAATGGAATCTGGGCATGATGGACGACATGCCCAAGATTCTGGGTAATGCCGACCCTGTCCATTTTACGCAGATGTTGCCAGGCGTGCAGACCAACAACGAGTTCCGTAGCAGTGTCAACATCCAGGGCTGTGATCACTCGCACAGCCGTGTGTCGATAGCTGATGTGCCCATCTATAATGTCAGCCACCTGCTCGGTTTCTTCTCTGTCTTTAATGGCTCCCACTATCCGTCTATGCGATTGACAAAGATGCCGATGTCGTCGGCAGCATCTAATGTTTTGGGTGGTGAGTTGACCATGCTGCTAGCCGATACGGTTCCCAAGCACCTCAGTGGTGAGGCTACCATCGGACTCATCTCGTCGCAAGGGACACTGCGTATGCCGTTGAGTGCTAAAATGTCGCTCACTCTCTCTGCGCGTCGTTCTTATCTGAACATGCTATATGGCCAATGGCTGAAAGCAGACGGGCAGACCATTCACTATTCTTTCTATGATGTCAATGCCACACTCCTGTATAAAGCTAACGAGACGAACAGCCTGTTGCTGGACGTCTATCACGGCAATGATAGGGTGTCATTTGAGGAGGATCGGTATCTGTCGAACATGAAGGACACGTGGGGCAATACGTCTGTTGCCCTGCATTGGTTGGCGGACGGACAGCATGGCGTCAACAGCAAGCAGTCGCTGTATCTCACTTCTTATCATAACAAGTTCGGATTGTCAATGCAGGGCATGTCTCTGGAACTGCCCTCTGCCATCATGGATATAGGCTATCGTGGGTTGGTGACATGGAAACGTTGGAACATAGGTGCTGAGGCCGTCTTGCATCACATTGAACCGCAACGTGTAGAGGCTGTGAATGTCCCTTTTGTCTATGCGAAGATGCCTTTTACGGACTCTTATGAAGGTTCACTGTCTGCTGACTACACGTTGCCTATTACTAGTCATGTGAAGCTGACTGGGGGGCTCCGCTGGAATATCTATCATTTATCTGGTTATACGACCAGCAGTCTGAATCCCAACCTATCTGTTTCCTATGAGACATATAATACACAGTTGATAGCCGGCTATGCTGTCAGACACCAATACTTATTGCAGACGGGTTTCTCCAATATGGGATTGCCTACGGAGTTCTGGCTGTCGTGTGGCGATGGCAGGAATCCGCAATATGTTCATGAGCTCTCTCTAACCGCCGCGCAATACCTTTTCCGTCACCGTTATCGTATTTCGATGGACGTGTTCTTTCGCAAGCTGTATAATCAGGTAGAGTTCAGTGGCTCAGTCCTGGACTATTTCAATACCAAGGCAGACCTGAACAAGCAAATGCTCTTCGGACACGGTGAGAACTATGGATTCAACGTCATGCTGAACAAGTGCTCAGGACGACTGACGGGCTGGCTCAGCTACTCTTACACTCAGGCCAAGCGACGCTTCGAGTCGTTGGGAACACAGCGCTATCCTGCCAGCCATGAGCGCCCCCATGAGGTGAATGTGGTGGGTACCTACACCCTCAACAGCCACTGGAGCGTGGGTGGTGTCTTTGTCTATGCCTCGGGAACGCCCTTTACGGCGCCAGCCTATGTGGCCATGTATAACCAGAACCTGCTCATCAGCTATGGCGAGCATAATGCCAACCGACTGAAGCCCTATGTCCGCCTAGACCTGTCCGTTAACTATAAGTGGCGTGGACGGTGGATACGTGAGAATGGCATCAACTTCTCTCTGTATAATGCTACCAGTAAGAGCAACGAGATTTTCTACTTTATCAGCACCGATGACGACGGTTCCTTTGCTTACAAAGCGACCAAGTTCCAGTTGCGCATCCTGCCGTCAGTCAGCTATTTTTGTAAATTCTAACCCGATGAGACACCTGCTATCCTATATCCTTCCACTGCTGCTATGCTGCCTGACAGCCTGTGACGACGGTGACATCACTGTCGACACACCACAGTCGCTGGTCGCCGAGGGCTGGATAGAAAATGGCGAGTTCCCCGTCGTTATCATCACCAAGACGCTGCCAGTGACGACAGAATATCAGAACCTGAACGACCTCTCTGACTATCTTGTCCGTTGGGCAAAGGTCACTGTCTCTGACGGAGAACAGAGCGTGGTGCTCACAGGACTGTATGATGAGAGCTACTATCCACCCTACATCTATACCACCTCATACTTACGAGGTGAGCTGGGCAAGACCTATACGCTCACGGTAGAATATGAGGGCCAGACGCTGATGTCTACGACGACCATTCCCGCCAGCCTTCCTGTTGTTGACCACTATCAGGTAGTGCCCTGCGAAGGCTCCGAAAACCAGTATCAGATCCAGGCCTACTTCCATGATAACCCCGCCGAGAAGAACTACTACCTGTTCTTTACCAAGATGGGGCTGGAGTCCAACCATTATCTGGCCTCATACTTGGGGGCTGTTGATGATGCCATGATAGCTGGCGATGTGGAATATCCTGTCTATCGGGGCAATCGTTATGATAACGACGAGTATACGCCCTATTTCGAAGCTGGCGAGATAGTCTCTGTGAAGCTGGCTCATGTCGACCAGTCGTCATTTAACTTCTGGGACCAGTATACGAAGGCTCAGTCACTGACGTCAAACATGTTCCTCTCCACCTCCACATCGCTACCCAGCAATGTCCAAGGAGGTGTCGGCTACTGGTCTGGCTTCGCATCAGTTTCTTCCTATTTGGAGATTCGATAATCAAAAAGACTACAGATATCCTCTGTATGTCATTTTATTAGGCTAATACGGAGCTGTATTAGGCTGGTACGCGTGCGTATTAGCCTGATAATGGGTGCTTACTAGGCTGGCTTTTAGACCTTAGCTGATAAAAATACCCAAATTAAATTTGGTATTTCGCTTACTTATTTGTACCTTTGCATCGTTAATGAAGAATGAAAAGATAAGAGGATTGCGGTCGCTGACGGTTGTCGTGTCTATTGTGCTGATAGTCACGATGTTATTCTCATGCAATAAAGGGCAACAGGCAGAGCTGAAGGCTGGTCATGCCGACAGTATGATTTTTGCTGCTGGTGCGGTGATGAATTACGATCGCATGTTGGCCTTGGTGGATAGTTTCGATGCCAAGGGCGATATCAATAAGCTGGACGCCTATCGTTGGCGTGGCTCTTACTACTACCACCAGAACCAGTACCGTACGGCTGAGGTTTGCTTCCGTAATGCGCTGGATTACGAGTTGAAGACGGATTTCGACCAGCTGGTGTACAACAAGGTGGTGCGTCGTCTGACGGAGCTGTTGGTGGTGCGTGGCGATTACGAAGGAGCGTTGCAGATTGCCGTTCCTGCCATTGACCAAATGGCGAAGACGGGTATTGGCTCGGACGTGGACTACGCCATCCTCTACAACAACATGGGTGTGTGCCAGTTGAATTTGGGACAGGAGAAAGAAGCCAAGGAGAGTTTCCTGAAGGCCCGCGATAATTATGCCAAGCGCTGTGAGACGGATACGACAAGCCGTGGCTTCCAGGAGGCTGTACAGGGAACGGTATATACTAGTCTGGCTTATATCAACACCCGTCGCTATGAGGAGTCTATCTACTGGATTGACCGCACGGAGATGCTGCTTGACAGGTATCGTGAGATGAGAGATGCCCGTAAGCAGTATTTCGACGAATATCAGGGTCGTATTGAGATTATGCGTGCTACGGCTCTGCAGGGACTGGGCAAGAACAAAGAGGCTTACGAGGCCTATAAGCGCTTCCAGCAGACCACCTTCTCACAGACCGGTGTGGGACGCGTGCATGGTAACGGCTATCTCGTCTCTGCCCAACGCTATAAGGAGGCCGCTGACAACTACCGTTTCCTAGACAAGGCCATGCAGGAGCAGGGTCTGGAGCCTACGCTGGATGTCATTCAGCTGTATATGTTGCCCAAATATCAGGCAAATGACAAGGCCAGCCGTCGAGACTCAGCACGTGCTATGGGTATGCGCATTCTGGATATCCTCGACTCGGCCATTACCACCCAGAAGCTGAGTGCGTCGGCAGAGTTGGCCACCATTTATCATACCAACGAGAAAGAAGCAGAGATAGCCCATCAACAGGCGAAGATGTCGCAGATGCAAATGGCTGGCAGTCTGATAGCGCTGGCCTTGATCATCGTCTTCCTGCTCTTCTACACGTGGCACAAGCGTAAGGCGGCCCACCGTCTTCGTGCAGCCCACGAAAAACTGGAAGATGCTCACAAGAAGCTGCAGTCGGCCTACGACCAGTTGGAACAGACCACGCAGGCCAAGGAGCGCATTGAGAGTGAACTGCGCATTGCCCGTAATATCCAGATGTCGATGGTGCCTAACACCTTCCCCACGCGTGAGGGTCTGGATATGTATGCCTCGATGACACCTGCCCGTGAGGTCGGTGGCGACCTCTATGGCTATGTGCTGATGGACGACGAGCTGTATGTCTGCGTGGGCGATGTCAGTGGCAAGGGTGTTCCCGCTTCATTGTTTATGGCACAAGCTACCCGTCTGTTCCGCATCCTGGCTACACAGCATATGATGCCTGCTGAGATTGTGACGCGTATGAATGCCGTACTGACGGAAAGCAACGAGCAGGGCATGTTCATCACGATGTTCATTGGTCTTGTCGATTTGAAGAGTGGTAGGATGGACTATTGTAATGCCGGCCATAACCCGCCTGTGCTGGGCGTTGACGGCGACGACCATTTCATGGAGGGAATGGAGACGAACGCACCGATTGGTCTGTGGCAGGACTTGGAGTATGTTGGCGAGCACGTCGATAACATCCGCAACAAGATGTTGCTGGTATATACTGACGGTCTGAACGAGGCAGAGAACCTCCAGAAGGAGCAGTTTGGTGATGAGCGCCTGCTGGACATCTTGAACCACCGCCATTTCAATAGCTGTAAGGAGCTGATAGACCATCTGGATGATGAAATCGTGAAGCACCGTAACGGTGCAGACCCCAACGACGATTTGACAATGATGTGTCTGATGGTCCTCTAGGAAGATGAAAAATTGAAACATTAAGATATAAAGGTTAATTAGAAAAATTATGGCAAAGAAAGCATTACTCATGATTCTCGATGGATGGGGAATCGGTAAACAAGGAAAAGGTGACGTTATCTACAATACGCCAACACCGTATTTGGACTATCTGACAGCTGTCAGTGCCCACTCACAGTTGCAGGCCAGCGGTGAGGACGTAGGTCTGCCTGACGGACAGATGGGTAACTCGGAGGTTGGTCACCTGAATATTGGTGCAGGACGCATCGTCTATCAGGACCTGGTGAAGATTAACCGCGCCTGCAAGGACGGCAGCATCGTTGAGAATCCGCAGGTGAAGGCCGCCTATAGCTATGCCAAGGAGAACAATAAAAAGCTGCACCTGATGGGTCTTTGCTCAGACGGTGGCGTACACTCAAGCCTGGACCATCTGTTTAAGCTCATTGAGGTAGGCAAGCACTACGGTCTGAAGAATCAGACCTTCGTACACTGCTTTATGGACGGTCGTGACACTGACCCCAAGAGCGGTAAGGGCTTTATCGAACAGGTTACCAAGGTTTGTGCTGACAATGACGCAGCTATTGCCAGCATCGTAGGTCGTTTCTATGCAATGGACCGCGACAAGCGCTGGGAGCGCGTCAAGGAGGGTTACGACCTCATCGTCAATGGTACTGGTAAGCAGGCTACCGATATGGTGAAGGCCGTAGAGGAGAGCTATGCTGACGGCGTAACAGACGAGTTCATCAAGCCAATCCATAACAGCACCGTCAACGGTTGCATCGAGGAGGGCGATGTAGTCATCTTCATCAACTTCCGTAACGACCGTGCCAAGGAGCTCACCATCGTGCTCACTCAGCAGGATATGCCTGAGCAGGGCATGAAGACCATCCCCGGTCTGCAGTACTACTGCATGACTCCGTACGACGCATCGTTCCAGGGCGTACACATCCTCTTCCCCAAGGAGAACGTGGAGAACACGCTGGGCGAATACCTTTCTCAGCAGGGCAAGAAACAGTTGCACACTGCTGAGACAGAGAAGTACGCACACGTAACGTTCTTCTTCAACGGTGGTCGCGAAGCTCCCTACGAGAATGAGGACCGTATCCTCGTTCCTTCTCCTAAGGTTGCTACCTACGACCTGAAGCCGGAGATGAGCGCCTACGAGGTGAAGGACAAGCTCGTGGCTGCCATCAACGAGAATAAGTATGACTTCATCGTGGTGAACTTCGCCAACGGTGATATGGTAGGCCACACGGGTGTTTATAACGCCATCGCTAAGGCTGTATGGGCTGTTGACCACTGCGTAGAGGCTGTCATCGAGGCTGCTAAGGCCAACGACTATGAGGCTATCATCATTGCTGACCACGGTAATGCAGATAACGCAATCAATCCCGACGGCACGCCCAATACCGCACACTCACTGAACCCCGTACCCTTCATCTATGTGACGAACAACAACAGCGCCACCGTGAAGGACGGTCGTCTGGCAGACGTAGCTCCCTCTATCCTGCACATCATGGGACTGGAGCAGCCTAAGGATATGACAGGTGAGAACCTGATTGTAGATTAAAGATTAAAAATGAAAGATGAAAAAGAGAGAGGCTTCAAACTGAAGCCTCTCTCTTGTATTGTATCGCTAACATGGTGAGGTCGTCGCTCTGCTCTGCAGCACCGGCAAAGAAGTGGACAGCAGCACTCATACGCTGAATCAGTGGCATGGGTTGACACTCGCCCTTGACCAACTGTTCTTCTGCCAGTTGAAGAATTTGCTCCTCGCCAAATTGCTGATGCTGGCTATTCTCTGCCTCATTCAGACCATCGGTATATAGGAATATGGTGGTTCCGGACGCGATAGTGGTTTCCTGCGGAACGAATTCCCAGTCCATGAGACCAATAGGAAGGTTGGACTCACAAGGCAACACACCCACGCCCTGCCCTATCAGCAGCGGAGCGTCGTGGCCGGCATTGCAGTAGCGCAGCAGACCTGTCTGCAGGTCGAGGACACCAATGAACATTGTCACGAACATGCTCATTTCGTTGCCTTCACTCATCGAATCGTTCAGTGCCTTAGCGATAATGTGTGGTTCTGAGACATGCGCAGATACGTTGCGGAACAGCGAACGGGCCACGGCCATGAACATAGAGGCAGGAATGCCTTTGCCACTAACATCACCAATACAGAAGAACAGTTTCTCGTCGTGGATGTAGAAGTCGAAGAGGTCGCCACCGACGGCCTTGGCTGGCGTGACCTGTCCATAGATGTCAATATCGTCGCGCTCAGGATACGGCGGGAATGTCTTGGGCAACATCGACATCTGGATAGTGTGCGCAATGTTCAGCTCACTCTCAATGGTGGCTTTCTCGGCTGTTGTCGCCTTCAGTTGCTCGGTATATTCAGACAGCGATTGCTCCATCTTTTCAAAAGAGTCGCGCAACAGGTGTATCTCATCACGACTCTTCAATTGTGGCAGAGGAGCCTTGAAATTACCCTTTGCCACATCGTTGGCTGACATTGCCAACAGTCTGATGGGCAGAGAGGCTTTCTTAATGGCTCTGCGCCCAGTAACCAATACGACCAATAGTCCGATAACCAAAAAGAAGAGACCGATGCCCGCAAAGATGTAGGAGAGTGCTTCTATGGTCCAGCTTTCAACTACCATACCCATCGTCCAAGGAGTGTCTTCTACTGGTCGGTAATTGACTATCACCTCTGTATTCTCCATCTCCAGCTCATCTTCAAAATTCTTTTTTCTTTTCAGGATTTTATGAGCGCAGATACTATCGGGATCATTTGTGACATAGTCCTGAAACTTCTTGTTGATGATGCATTGACTCTCAGGATGCGCCAGGAAGGTACCCGTAGAGTCGATGATAAAGAAATAACCCTCGCCCTTGTCAGAAGAGGAATACTCATTGTCTGCACTTTCCTTTTTAGGATCATCAATAATAGATGCTACTGAATTGCTGAGCCAGTCGAGCGACAAATCGACGCCTAATATTGCAACGACGCGTTGCTGGCGGTCGCGGATAGGTACCAGATAAGATACTAAGGGCGTTGTCTTGTCTGTGCCCTCAAAGAAGGGGCTCGACCAATAGGAAGTGTCTTTCTGCAGGGCCTCAACAAACCAGTCTGCATGAAGATAGTTATGTTGCTTGCTGCCAATGGTCAACCGCTCGATCGTTACACTGTCGCGACGGACGGCATAGGGACAGAACCAATGTCCTTTTGCAGGATAGTAATCAGATACAAAGCTAACACCACAGCTACGGACACGCTCGTTTGTACGCACCATGCGTTCCATGATGTCATATAGCTTGTCGGGATTTTCCAGATTTTCCTCAATGAATGGAGCGGTATTGTTAGCAGCCACCATGATCTCTGATGTGACACGACGCACTTCTTCGTATTGTCCCTTGGTCAGTTGCCAAAAGATGAGGACCGCAAAGGTGTTGGTCATCAAATATCCTCCCGCGAAGAGAATTAACATCGGCACACCCATGAACAACAGCATGCGAAGCATGATGCGTCGCGTTAACCGTTTGGCAAACGATTTGGGATAGGGGTTGTCTGACTTCTTCCAGAGTTTATTGAACAGGTCTTTGATCATGTCTTCTTACTCCTTTCTCGTGTGATGTTAATCTTCCTCCATGTCTTTGTCCAGATTGCCTCTCCATAGGTATTTCTCCGTCTCATGGGCTGCTACACCGCTCAATAGTAGAAGGGCTATGAGGTTAGGAATAGCCATCAGCGCATTCATGCAGTCGGCAATATTCCAGATGATATCGAGACTGATAATGCTGCCAAAGAACAAAGCAACGATATAGAGGATACGATAGAATCGGTTTTTGCGATTTCCCTCAATGTAGTTGACGGCACTCTCGCCATAGTAGCTCCAGCCCAAGATGGTGCTGAAGGCAAAGGTCAGAATACCAAAGGTGAGCAAAGGTGCTCCGACATAGGGTATTTTCGAAAAGGCCACCTTTGTCAAAGCAGCACCGTCAGCATACGTAATGTCAGGATAGGCGAGAATACTGCTGACGAGTACTATACCCGTCAATGCACAGATAACGACCGTATCCCAAAAGGTTCCCGTACTACTCACTAACGCCTGACGGACAGGATTGCGTGTCTGGGCCGCTGCAGCAACGATGGGTGCAGAACCCATACCGCTCTCGTTAGAGAATAGTCCGCGGGCAATACCATAGCGGGCTGCCATCATGACCGTTGCTCCTACAAATCCTCCACCTGCTGCTGAGGGATTGAAGGCTGCATTAACGATTAGTTGGATGGCAGGCCATACATAATCGTGATTGATGCAGAGAATAATAATACAGCCAAGCACATAAAGTATGGCCATAAAGGGTACGAGCACCATACACACGCGGGCTATCGCCTTCACACCTCCGAGAATAACGGCAGCAGTCAACAGACAGATAACGATACCGACTATCCATGTATCAATGCCGAAAGTCTCGTTAGCTAACAGGGCGATGCTATTTGCCTGTACCGTACAGCCAATACCAAAAGAAGCTAATGCCGTAAAGACAGCAAAGAGAATGGCCAGCCACTTCATTTTAAGGCCACGCTCCAAAGCATACATAGGACCACCATACATCTGTCCATTATCTGCTTTAACGCGATATTTTACCGCCAACAGTCCTTCAGCATACTTGGTCGACATGCCGAAGATGCCTGTCAGCCAGCACCACAGCACAGCGCCAGGGCCTCCCAATGCCACGGCTGTCGCAACACCGACGATATTACCCGTACCAATGGTTGCCGCCAACGCGGTGGCCAATGCACCAAACTGACTGACATCGCCTGCGGCTCCTGGGTCTTTCTTCACTGACAGGCGGATGCCTGTTAGCAATTTTCGCTGTGGAAAGCGTAGTCGGACGGTCAGGAACACATGGGTTCCTAACAGCAGGATAATCATTGGCCATCCCCATAGGAAACTACTGACCAATGAGAAAAATGCATTAATCGTCTCCACGCTATTACATGATATTATGCAAACTTAATCGTTCCCTGGATAGGCTCTGGCTGTGCCTCTTGCTTCTGCTGAGGCTCCTCACCACTGGCCTGCTGATAGATGCTGTCAAGTATCTCGCGAGTACGTTTATAAGTAGGTGTCTGTTCTACAGCAGAGATGACATCGTCGTTGTCCAAATCTTCAGGACGGAACAGGAAGATGTGTGGACGACGCTTGTAGCGCTTGCTGGAGCCATCGCCACCATAGAAGCGGTTACGGCGATCCTGACGCTGGGCTTCCTTCTCCTGCTCAGCAGCGATACGGGTAGCCTCTTCCTGCGTGTTGTGACGCTGGCGATGGTTAGACATGCCGTCAACGCTATCGATGCCAAAGCCCGTAGCAAGAATGGTGACTTTTACCTTCTTACCCAGCTCTGGGTCGGTGGCTAAGCCCCACTTAATCTCGAAGTCGTTGCCAAACTTACCCATGAAGTCGTTGACGTCGTTCATCTCTTCCATCATGAGCGACTCCTTACCATCCTTACCGCCAGAGAACGAGATGCTAAGCAGAATCTTCTTGGAATTGAAGACATCGTTCTCGTTAAGCAATGGAGAGTTCAAGGCATCTTCGATGGCCTTACGCACACGACCTTCACCCTCGCCGTAACCTGTTGACATGATAGCTACACCACCATCCTTCAGTACGGTCTTTACATCGTTGAAGTCGAGGTTGATAAGTCCGTGAACGGTGATAATCTCAGCGATAGACTTGGCGGCAACACTCAGTGTGTCGTCAGCCTTGCCGAAAGCGTCGAGTACGGTCAGTTCAGGATATATCTCGCGCAAGCGTTCGTTATTAATAACCAACAAAGCATCGACGTGTTTCTGCATCTCCTCAACACCATCGAGCGCCTGGTCAATCTTACGATCACCCTCGAAGCGGAAAGGAATGGTCACAATACCTACCGTCAGGATGCCCATTTCCTTAGAAACACGGGCAATGACAGGAGCAGCACCAGTACCAGTACCACCACCCATACCAGCAGTGATAAATGCCATACGGGTACCATCTGTGAAAAGGCCCTTGATATCCTCCAAACTCTCCTCAGCAGCAGCACGTGCACGCTCAGGACGGTTACCGGCACCAAGACCTTCCTTACCCAGTTGCAGATGAACGGGGACAGGCGAGTCGTTGAGTGCCTGATTATCTGTATTACACAGTACAAAGGTTACATCGTGGATGCCTTCACGATACATGTGGTTGACAGCATTACCGCCACCGCCACCAACACCAATCACCTTGATGATGCTGTTCTCCTTTTCGGGTTCACCGAAGTCGAGTAATATGTTGTTGTCCATACTATTTACAATTTTGACGATTTATTCTTCTTCCTTAACGATATCGGTTGCCGTCTTCTTCAGCCAGCGACCAATCTTATTCCAGGTGCTGTTTTCCTTACGGATTCGCTCCTGCTCACGAGCCTCCTCTTCAGCCTGCTCACGAGCAATGCGCTCTTCCTCTTCTTTCTTGAGGCGGGCTTCCTCTTCAGCCAGTCGCTTCTCCTCAGCAGTACGTACCACACCGGCAGGTATCTCTGTCGCCTGACGAACACGACGCTGTTCGGGAGATTCGGCAGGACCTTGTCGCTGACCAGCAAAGAGATCACCATTGGGATCGTACTCACCGCCGGCACAGTTGATATCACCCTTGGCTAACAGACCCAGTACAGTGTTCATGCGTCCGTCATGAGCTGTTACCTCAGCAATCTGCGAGGTGATGGTCTGTGTAACATACTTGGCGATACGAATCTTGTCGATGTGGGTGTAGTTTTGGAAGGCTTTTTCTATATCCTTCATGTTTGAACCACCACCGGTGAGGATAATTCCACCTAAAAGCTTGTCGCAGTAATCCTCAGGGACCATACACCATACATTAGCGATAATTTCCTCCAGGCGACCTTCGACAATCTCGATGAATTTACGACTTTCTACTTGACGGTCTTGGTCGATAGAGTACTTCATGTTGTTGTCGATATCGTTATTGTCGGTATAGGCACAGCCGTACTTAATCAACATCCGCTCGGCAACACTCTCCTCCATCTGCAATGAAGCGATGTCTTTGATAATGTTGGTAAAACCAAGAGGTATGACTGCCAGATGGCGCAGGATGTTCTTCGAATAGACGCTGACAGTCGTCGTGTCGGCACCCAGGTCGACCAAGGCACAACCGGAACGGCGCTCAGCCTCTGTTAATACGCTGTCGGCAAGTGCTAATGGTGCGAGATACATCTCTGCAACATTGATGCCTGCATTCTCAAAACACTTGTTGAGATTCTTGTAGAAACTCTTGCGCTGGAGAATGTTCAAGAAGTTACCCTCAATGCGACTACACTGTATGCCAACGGGGTCGAGCTGATACTGGGCGTCGACCTTGTACTCCTGTACAGCAGCATCGAGGATTTCCTGGTCTGGGTAATTGATGTTGCGGTTAGCATCCATCAGTTCAATAACCATGTCTTGCGTAACAACGCTATCGTCAGTAATATCCTTGGCGATAACATTGTGAATAGAGCGGATAGACTGACCAGCGACACCCACATAAACCTGTGTGATGGTCGTCTTCAATTGCTTCTCCAGGCGATTGACGATGTTCGTCAGACACTGGGCTGTCTTGTCGATGTTGTAAACCACACCCTTGCGGATAAACGACGAAGAATCTTCTTTGACGCAAGCTAGCACCTGAATGCTGCCGTCAAGGTTCTTCTTACCCGCGATACCGGTCATCTTTGATGACCCCAGCTCGATTGCTACGATAAATTCCTTTGGCATCTCTTATATATTTTAGTTTTATCTTTTCTTGCAAATAATCTGATTGTCAAATTCGACATTGATATAGGAGTACTTGTTCCAGCCAGCCTTGGAGAGACCATATTTATAGAACTTCTCCAAACGCGCCAGCTTTCTTTCAAGGTTAGAGGGACTTCCGAGGTAGACAATATGATCTCCAACACGTGGCACCATCTCGATAGAACCGTCGGCCAGCACATTGAGTTGCTCCACCTGATTGCCCCAAAGGGGAGTGTTCAGCAGATAGCAACCAATATCTTTAAGCACCTTTTGTGCGTATTTTTGATGAATGGCTCCTGTGGCTATCACTAAGTTGCTGGCAAAGTGTGTGTTTGGCATGATGTTACCATGTTCATCAACATAGTAGTCATCGCCATTGTCTGCCTTAACACGGATAACGGGCAAGCGCTGGTCAATCATAATGTTGACATGACCAGTCTGTGTCTTGTAGCACTCAGCCTTCTTGACGAACGGATTCTTCTGCAGCTGTTCTTCAATGTTACGCACATCGACGTGATTCATTTGGTCTCCGATGGGATAGCATCGTGAACGCTGGAGCAAGGTCTTTATCTCTTCTTGATCGAGAAAACCTTTCACAGTACCGTCTTCGATATGGATATTCACCTCGCGACATACATTATCCGACTCGTCAGGGCAATTGAATGCCGTAATGGCGAGTACGAGGTAGACGGCGAGTGCGATGTCTGCCAGGACGAGAGCTGATTGTTTCCAGTTGATAGTCACAGTTCTAACAGTTATAGATTAGCCTTTTCTTTTAATATTCTTGCCATTTCTGGTACCTGATTATCCAAGTCACCAGCTCCCAAGACGATAAGTACATCGAATGAATGTTCTTTAACGAATGAAAGCACCTCATCTTTGTTAATCATCTGTTTCTCGATGCCTGGACGCAGGTTGTCATAGATGAGCGCTGACGTGACACCCTCTATGGGTAATTCACGGGCGGGATAGATTTCAGTGAGAATAACCTCATCGAGCAGACTCAGCGCATCGGCGAAGTCGTGATAGAAGTCACGCGTACGTGTATATAGATGTGGCTGGAAGATGGCCGTAATCTTACGGTTTTTATACAACTCACGAATGCTGCGCGCACTCTGCAGAATCTCCTTTGGATGGTGGGCGTAGTCGCTGAGGAATACCAACTTGTCTGTCTTGATTTTAAAGTCGAAGCGACGTTCTACGCCACTGTACGTCATAAGACCAATACGCAACTCCTCAGCAGTACATCCTGCTAACTGAGCCATGGCCATTGCAGCGATACCGTTCTCAATATTGATAGGTACGGGCTGACCCAGTTCGATATTCTTTACCGACTCAATGGGCGAGATGAAGTCAAAGGTAATTTCACCGTTCTCGATATGGATATTCTCTGCATGAAAGTCGCCCTCAGTCAGTGCATAGTCATAGCGGCGAACGCCTGCGGGCAGGTTCTCCTTCATCTCCAGTCCACGGTGGATAATCAAGGCACCCTCAGGTTGGATGAGTTCTGTATAGTGACGGAAACTCTCCAGATAAGCTTCTTTGGTGCCATAGATATCCAGATGATCGGGGTCTGTCGAGGTGATGACGGTCATAAAAGGTGACAGCCAATGGAACGAACGGTCGAACTCGTCAGCCTCGATAACTACATAGTCTGAGTCAGAGAGGATATAGTTGGTGCCATAGTTCTTGGAGATACCACCGAGGAAAGCGTTGCAGTCCAGATGACTCTGATGCATGATATGGGCACACATCGTTGAGGTCGTCGTCTTGCCATGGGTACCAGCTACACACAGTCCCTTGTGCTGACGGGTCAGTGTGCCCAAAACCTGTGCACGCTTTTGTATTTCAAAACCGTTCTCACGGAAATATACAAGTTCCTGATGGTCAGCGGGGATAGCCGGCGTATAGATGACGAGACAGTTCTCCTTCTTGCGACAGGTGTGGGGTATTTCATCGACATTCTCCTCATAATGGATGAGCATGCCTTCTTTCTCCAGTTGGCGGGTTAGCGTGCTGGGTGTCTTATCGTAGCCAGCAACAACCAAGCCACGGTTAATGAAATAACGGGCGATGGCACTCATACCAATGCCACCGGCTCCAACAAAATATACTGCTTTAATATCTTTCAGTTCCATAATTGGTATTAACGGGTCTAATGGGGTTAATGAGCTTGTTCAGCTAGTTTAATGACTTCCTTGGCAATGATGTCTGCCGAATCAGGCAGCGCCATCTTCAGGATGTTCTCACTCAGGCTCTTCAACTTCTCAGCATCTTTGACAGTATCTATAGCCATGGGCAACAGCAACTTGTCGGCCTCGCGGTCTTTGACATAGAGGGCGGCCTGCTTGTTGACGAGAGCCATCGCATTCTTGGTCTGGTGGTCTTCGGCAACATTGGGTGAAGGTACCAGAATAACGGGTACCCCCAACAGACAGAACTCACTGATACTACCTGCTCCAGCACGACTGATGACAAGGTCGGCTGCTTTGTATGCTGCACCCATATCAGCAATGAAGTCGGTGACAACGAGGTTCTCGGGCTTGATGTCTTTCAGACGTTCGGCAATCTCAGCACTATAGTACTTACCTGTCTGCCAGATAAACTGTACGTCAGTATTCTGGCGAATAAGGTCAAGGTGCTGCAACACACTCTCATTAATAGTGCGAGCACCCAGACTGCCGCCCACCAGCAATATTGTCTTCTTCTGTGGGTCAAGACCAAAAGTTTTGATAGCCTCTTCACGAGTAACTGTAGTCTCAAGTAACTGCTGGCGGACGGGGTTGCCTGTCAGCATAATTTTATCAGCAGGGAAGAAACGTTCCATGCCTTCATATGCTACACAAATCTTGGCGGCCTGCTTAGCCAGTGTTTTATTAGCAAGTCCAGCATAGCTGTTCTGCTCTTGTAACAATGTAGGAATACCTAACGCATTAGCTGCACCTAAGGCGGCACTGCTGGCATAGCCTCCCACGCCGACAGCCACCTGTGGCTGGAACTGTCGGAGCAATTTCTTAGCCATATGCTTACTACGCAGATAATCAATGGCAACTCCAATGTTGCCCAGCTTCCACAGTGGACGTAGGAAACCACGAATGGGCAGTCCCTCGATATCGTAGCCTGCAGCGGGTACACGCTGCATCTCCATACGACCTTGTGCACCAACAAACAGGATTTTTGCATCAGGGCGCAAGACCTTGATGGCATTGGCGATAGACACGGCGGGGAAGATGTGGCCACCCGTACCGCCACCACTGATAATGACTCTTAACTCGTTACTCATATAGCTTTATTTTCTTCTTTATCCAATTTCTGCTTTGCTGAACGACTGACACTTAGAATTGCACCGATATAGGCACAGTTGATGATGGTCGACGTACCACCCTTGGAGATGAGTGGCAGGGGCTGGCCTGTAACAGGTGCCAAACCGACGGCTACCATCATATTAAACGTTGCCTGGATAACCAGCAACAGTCCTAAACCCATGGCCAGAAATGCTGGGAAATTATTCTCACACTTGCTGGCAATACGTGCACAGCGATAGAGCAGGAAGATGTACAGGCACATGACCACAAAAGCACCGACAATACCCAACTCCTCGATAATGATAGCGTAGATGAAGTCTGAGAAGGCCTGTGACAGGAAGTCACGCTCCGTACTCTTGCCAGGACCCTTGCCGATGACACCACTCGACACGATGGCGATATTGGCATGTGCCACCTGCGCATCCTTGTCAAGGTCATACTCCTGAGGTGAGGGCTTAGGTTTACCAAACTTCATAATACGACTCTTCCACGTGTCTGCACGGTGGAATATCTTTTCGATAGCATTCTTTTTCTTTGGTTGCTGCTCTACTACCTGTTCGGTCTGAGCCAATTGCGCCTCCTCGTCACTGGTGTCGTGACCAACGAGCATAACCATCGAGAGGGCAAAGACCACGAAGACAATGATGACTGCAGCCAACTTGGCCAATTGGCGAATAGGTACCAAACCAATAAACATCATCAGATAGACCACAGCAAAGAGCATGGCGGCCGTTGACAGGTTCTCCAGACCTATCAGGAAACAGGCCGGTATCGTGATGCGCATAATCCATTTGAAGGTGTTCTTGTCTGCACCATCTTCGCGCTGCATAGCGGCCAGCACCTGGGCAACAGCCAATACAATGGTTCCCTTAGCAATCTCTGACGGTTGGAAGGTGAAGCCAAACAGACTGATCCAACGCCCTGCATCACCGACCTTTGTACCTGCCAGCAACACCCATAGCAGGGTCACAGCGGAGATGAGCATCAGGAAGGGCGTCATAAGTTTGAAATAGCGGCAAGGTATATTCAAGGTGATAATTGCCACAAGCACACCCACCAGAATAGTTCCTGCATGATAGACAATAGGGCCGATATAGTTCTGGCTCTTATAGGTAAGTCCGCTGGATGCTGAGAACACCTCAACGATACTCACCATGCAAAGGAAGAAGAAGATCATCCAGACCACCTTGTCTCCCTTGAAGATATTGCCTATTTTCTTGTTCATCTTTATTTTTTACCTTTTAAAGGTTTCTTGCCAATTCCTTGAACTGCTCACCACGATCCTCCATATTCTTAAAGAGATCGAATGATGCACAGCAGGGTGACAGCAATACTGTCATACCTGGCTCTGCCATCTCATAGCAGGCCTGTATGCACTCCTTCATAGAGTGGGTATCGCGTACGGGGATGCCCAGTGCATCGAAGTTGTCGTGCAACTTCTGGTTGTCAGCACCGAGGTATACTAGACCAGCGCACTTCTCCTTAACGAGTGGTTTGATGGGGTCGTAGTCGTTACCCTTGTCCTTGCCACCGATAATCAGAATGGTCTTGGTCTTCATGGACTCCAGTGCATACCAGCAGGCATCGACATTGGTGGCCTTCGAGTCGTTGACATACTGCACGCCACGAACGGTGCACACCTTCTCCAGACGGTGCTCCACACCAGGGAAGTCACTGAGCGACTGGCGGATAACATCCTTTTTGATACCAGCGATGTTAGTGGCAATACCTGCAGCCAGTGAGTTGTAGATATTGTGTTTACCCGTAAGACTAAGGGCTTCCTGCTCCATATTGAATGGCTCCGGCTGTTCGATGGTGTACTGTCCAGCTTCGATATAACCGATGGAACCTTTCTCCTTCAGCTCAGAGAACGGATACTGGATAGCCTGGATGTCATACTTCTCCAACTCTTTCTTGATGATGGGGTCGTCGTTCCAGTAGATGAAGGCATCCTGCGCGGTCTGATTCTGGATGATACGCATCTTGGCGTCGACATAGTTCTGCATTTTGAAGTCGTAACGGTCCAGATGGTCGGGCGTGATATTCAGCAGAATGGCGATATTCGCACGGAAGTCGTACATATTATCAAGCTGGAAAGAACTCAGCTCAATGACATAATAAGCATGAGGATCTTCTGCTACCTGCAACGCCAGAGAGTTGCCGATGTTACCTGCCAGCCCCACATCATAGCCGGCATTCTTGAAGATATGATAGATGAGGCTGGTGGTCGTCGTCTTGCCGTTAGAACCAGTGATGCAAATCATCTTCGAGTTGGTATAGCGACCAGCAAACTCTATCTCACTGATGATGCCGATGCCACGTTCCTTGATTTTTACAATCATTGGTGCGGTATCGGGAATGCCCGGACTCTTGATAATCTCGTCAGCGCTGAGAATCTTCTCCTCAGTGTGTTGGCCTTCCTCCCATGCTATCTGATGGTTGTCAAGCATCTTCTTATACTTATCACTGATTTTCGACATGTCGCTGACGAACACCTCGAAACCTTCTTTCTTAGCTAGGACAGCAGCTCCTGCGCCGCTCTCGCCTGCTCCTAATATAACAATCTTGCTCATCTTACTTTCAGTGTGATAATCGTTAATGCTGCTAATATGATGGTAGTAATCCAGAAACGGATGGTAATCTTCGACTCATGGAACGGACGACGCGGCCAACCCTTGAGGATATAGGTACTGGTGGCATCGAGTTGCGAGTCCAAACGACGGAAGGTATCGTGGATAGGGGTTGCACGGAACACACGCACACGCTTACCTTTTCTCTTTTGTATCTTAAACCACTGGGTCTGGATGATGACACTCAAACTCTCGATGAAGAAGATGCCACACAATATTGGAAGCATCAACTCCTTGTGGATGATAACGGCACAGACACCAATGATACCGCCAATAGCCAACGAACCCGTATCGCCCATGAACACCTGTGCGGGATAGGCGTTGTACCACAGGAAACCAATCATGGCACCGATAAATGCAGCTAGGAATACTACCAGTTCTTGCGAACCAGGAATATACATGATATCGAAATAGGCTGCATAGACAATGTGTGATGATACATAGGCAAAGATGGCCAATGCCACACCCACAATAGCAGAATTACCTGCACACATACCGTCCATGCCATCGTTGAGGTTTGCTCCGTTCGATACTGCCGTAACAACCAAGATGGTCATGAAGACAAACAGCACCCAACCTGCTGCTACCTTATACTTTCCACAGAACGACATCACGTCTGAATAGTTCAGGTTGTGGTTCTTAATAAAGGGGATTGTGGTCTTCAGCGACTTCACGGCCTCTGGCTGGTGTTTGACGACCATCTCTTGATTTTGCTGGGCAATAGTCACATTCTCACGTACTACAGCATCAGGGCTCAACCATAACGTCAGACCTACGATAAAGCCTATCGACAACTGGCCGACAATCTTATAGCGTCCTTTCAGACCTTCCTTGTTCTTGCGGAAAATCTTGATATAGTCATCCATAAAGCCCAGGAATCCCAACCATAATGTCGTACCAATCATCAACAGCAGGTAGATGTTACGCATACGTCCCAACAGGATGACGGGTACCAGGATAGAAACGATAATGATGATGCCACCCATGGTCGGTACGCCCTTTTTCTCCACACCAAAGGGGTCGATGCTTGGATCACGGGCAGTCTCCGAAATGTTACGACGTTTCATCCACTTGATAAAGTACTCACCAAACCATGCAGAAATCATCAGTGACAGAATAAGGGCCAACAATGCACGGAACGAGATGTACGACCAGATGTGGGCACCCGGTATATTGAACTGTTCGAGGAATCTGAAGATGTAATATAACATAATCTTTCTTTTTATCGTTATTGCGTTATAACGTTATTTCGTTATTACGAGAGGCCAAAGATCTCGCGAACTACCTCGCGGTCGTCAAAGTGGTGCTTTACTCCCTTGATTTCCTGATAATCCTCATGGCCCTTACCGGCAATGAGGATAACATCGCCCTTCTCAGCCATCATACTGGCGGTACGGATAGCCTCTTTGCGGTCAACAATACTTACCACCTTCTTCATTTGCTTCTGGTCGAGACCAGCCAGCATGTCGTTGATAATATCCTGGGGCTCCTCGAAACGGGGATTGTCGGAAGTGATAATAACACGGTCGCTCTGTTTGACAGCCTCCTGAGCCATCAACGGACGCTTACCCTTGTCACGGTTACCACCAGCACCGCAGACTGTGATAATCTTGCCCTGCTTACCCTCCATCACTTCGTGAATGGCATTAAGCACATTCTCCAGTGCATCGGGGGTATGGGCATAATCGACAATAGCTGTTACACCTTCTTCTGAACGAATGGGTTCCAGACGGCCTGCTACACTCTTCAATGTGCTGAGTACCACGAGAATATCCTCTGGCTTCTTGCCCAACATAATTGCAGCACCATAGACAGCTAACAGGTTGGAGACATTGAACTTACCGATGAATTGTACGCCAACTTCCTGACCATTGATATCCAGGTACATACCTTCGAAATGGCACTCAATGATGCGAGCACGGAAGTCGGCCATGCGCTGTACGGAATACGTCTTCACCTGTGCTTTACAGTTCTGTACCATCACACTGCCGTTTTTGTCGTCGGCATTGGTAATGGCGAAAGCATCCTTTGACAGTCCATCGAAGAAAGCCTTCTTGGCATCACGATAGTTCTCAAAGGTCTTATGATAGTCCAGATGGTCGCGTGTCAGGTTCGTAAACAGACCACCTGCAAACTTCAAACCGCCAATGCGTTGCTGGGCAATGGCGTGGCTGGAACACTCCATAAAGGCATATTCACAACCTGCCTCTACCATCTGGTGTAGCAACTTGTTCAGTTCAATAGGGTCGGGGGTAGTATGGTCGGCAGGGATTGCCTCGCCCTCGATGTAGTTGCACACTGTAGAGAGCAGACCGCACTTGTGGCCGAATTTACGGAACATATTATATAATAAGGTGGCGATGGTTGTCTTACCATTGGTACCTGTAACACCCACCAGCTTCAAATGTTGTGAGGGCTCGCCATAGAACACAGTAGCCACTGGACCTACAGCCGCCTCTGTTGAAGCGACCTGCACATAGGTGATGTTCTCAGCGCTTTCCGCGCTAAAACCCTCGGGCAGGTCCTCGCACAGCACAGCCACAGCTCCCAGCTCCAATGCTTTGGGGATAAAGCGGTGGCCATCCGTCTGTGTGCCTTTGATAGCCACAAAGAGATGTCCCTTCTCAATCTTGCGTGAATCGATGTTCACACCAGTGATGTCTACTTCAGCATTACCAACGATGGCAATAGGCTTTACGTACTTCAGCAGTTCACTTAATTTCATATACCTTATTATATTATATAGTGTTTTTATTCTAATGTTAACATGCACTCGCCATTCTTGACAACGGCACTTCCAGCAGGAAGACTCTGGTGCTTCACCTTGCCGCGACCATGCAGCTTAACACGCAAACCATAGGTTTCCAACAGATAGACGGCATCCTTGGCGCCCATCCCTGTTACATCAGGAACCGCTGTGTTACTGATCTTGGTCTTCGACAGAGCCACACCATCGTGACGACGCTCTACAGTACCCCAGATGGGATTGCCATTCGAGTAGCTGCCACTCCAGTGTTTATTGGTTTTGATACCCAGATCAGAAAGAACCTGACTCGCAGCAATGATATTACCGTTCTTTACATCAGGAATGACAACAGAACGCTCATCGTGGGCATCATCGACGCGCATCTTCAGATGACGAGCCATCACTCCCTCAGCAATATGATGGAAGACGACACCGCTCATACCGCCACCTGAAGCCGGCAGGCCAGTCTTCTTGATGCAGACGATACACGTATAGCGAGGATCGTCGGCAGGGAAGTAGCCGGAGAACGACAGCCAGTAGCGGGTAACACCTGAATGGTAACTACCATGCTGGTCGGCAACCTGTGCGGTACCTGTCTTTCCTGCCACTTTAAACAGTGGTGAACCGGCTTTTCGTCCCAAACCTTGGCTGACCACATGTTCCAGAATGGTCTGCATGGTCTTGATAGCCTGTGGTTTGGCAATATGCTCCTTGATAACCTCTGGTTCAAACTCGGCAATTGTCTCACCATTCTTGACAATCTTCTTAACGAAGCGTGGACGCATCATCTTACCATTGTTGGCAATAGCATTATAGAACGTTACCGTGTTGATAGGTGCAATCTGTGTTTCATAACCGATAGACATCCAGGGTAGGGCAGTCTTGCTCCAGTTCTCATACTGGCCGCGCTTATTCTTGCGAGGCATGCGGATGCGTGGAGGCAGATAACCCACCAATGGCAGTTTCAAGTCTTCATGGATACCCACGCGGTAGAGTCCCTTTACGTAGCGCTCTGGGTCCTTACCGTAGAATTTGTCTATCACATGACTGACGCCAATGTTCGAACTGACCTCCAGCGTGCGGGCTACATTGATATCGCCATAGCCGCCACGACGCCAGTTGTGGTCTTTCATCCAACGGCCATGCATCTCCTGAACACCACTACCAGTATGGATGACATAGCTGGTGTCCACGACTGCATCGTCCAGCGCTACCAGGAATGAGGCCACCTTGAATACTGAACCAGGCTCACAGCGATAGCTGATAGCACTATTTACGGCCTCTGCATATTGGTAGTTTTCTGGGCTGTCACCCATGCGCATCATGTTGACGATAGCTTTTACGTCGCCGGTTTTCACCTCCATGAGGATAGCGACACCCATCTCGCCGTTGACGAGTTTCAGCTCGTCTATCAATGCGCGTTCAGCAATATCCTGCATGTTGACATCGATAGTGGTGACGATATCGGCACCGTCAATAGGCAGCATGACAGGAATATTCATATACTTGTTCAGGACCTTACGACGACCCGTAATACCTGGTGTACCACGCAGAATGGAGTCATACGACATCTCCAGACCGAAGTAAGCGGAGTCTTTGGCACCGAACAGACCGCCAATGGTACGCTTGGCCAGCGAACCAAAGGGACGGTTACGCGAGTTAAACACTTCCTCGGTGAAACCACTTTTGTTCTTGGGCATATTGAAAAAAGGAAGTTGCTTCACCTCCATATAGGTATTATAGTCAATACGCTTCGGCCAGATATTCCACCAGCGAGAGCCCATCTTCTGCTGTCCACTCTTCTTGTCGTATACCATCTTGTGGCGACCTTCCTCCAAATGGGCCTTGAACTCCTCAGCCGTACGCGTAGGGAAAATACGATGCAAACCCTCACAGACAGAATCTACCTTATCCAGCCACAACGAGTCATTCTCAAAGGCTGAAGCCTGGAAGTCCATGAAGATTTTATATTCTGGTATGGAGCTGGCCATCAACTGACCATCACTGCTGAGGATATTGCCGCGGTTGGGCTTCACCACCACACTATCTCGCTTCAGACGTCCAGCCACCTCCGTCCAATACTGTTTTTGAGCAGTCATGATATAGAAGGCCTTGCCAACGACGGCAATACCAACAAGTGTCAGCACCAAGGCAATAGCCATATAGCGTGGCATCACTTTATCATTGTCAAACTTGCTCATTCTGGTACTTCTATTATATAGGGGGGCTGGTCTGCCTGGTGGAGCAGTGAGTCCTTGTTTTGTTTCAATATCTCTAATACGTGGCTTTCGCGACACTTCTCTGTCAGTCTGCTCGATGAGCTCAGTGCTCTGAACTTGGCATCCTTCAACTGTTGTTCCATCTTGTCAATGGTTAGCATGTCTTGCTGACATTGATAGCGGAAGGCTACATAGACCGTTGAGAAGGCCACAATCAGTACGAACAGCCAGATTTGTGAACGCACCATCTCCGAAGTCAGCAGGTCGCCACCAAGGATGGTACGCAGATTCAGTTGTGAAGAAGGTTTAGGGTCTTCCTCACTGACCGTTTCTTTAATCTTCTTCAGCGTCTCTTTGAGGTCGTGCTCTCCCTGGCTTTTCTCATTAGCCGTTGTCGATGCGCTGTCCTCTTGGATTTGCTCTTCTTGTATCTGTTCGTCAGTCATGTTCTTCTGTTAAATTCTTTCAGCTATACGGAGCTTGGCACTGCGACTGCGTGGATTTTCTGCCTGCTCTTGTTCGTTAGGCACTATCACCTTGTTGCTGGTGGCTTTGAAGGGCGACAGGAAACGTCCGAAAAAATCCTGCTCCACTTTGCCCTCTGTATTACCTGCTTTTATCACGTTTTTCACGAGACGATCTTCCAGTGAGTGATAGGTGATAACGCTCAGTCGTCCGCCTTTTCTTAGCAGGTGAGTAGCACCTTTTAGCATCTCGCGCAGGGCATCCATCTCGTGGTTCACCTCAATGCGTAACGCCTGATAGATTTTTGCCATATCTTTCTTCCACTGGCCATTCGTATTGTCAACATCTATGCCAAGTACTTTTAGTAGCTGGCCAGTAGTCTCTATACGTGCCTGTTGGCGTGCTTTCACGATGGTTTTTGCTATACGGCGTGCGTCTTTCAACTCTCCATAGAGGTAGAATACATCAGCCAACTGCTCTTCACTATAGTCGTTCAGTATCTCAGCGGCAGTCTTGCCGGCACGGTTGTTCATACGCATATCCAATGGAGCATCGAAACGGAAGGAGAATCCGCGGGTCTCATCATCGAAATGGTGGCTCGACACGCCCAAGTCAGCCAACAGCCCGTCAATATGGTCTACTCCGTAATACTGCATCCAGTTCTCTATATATCTAAAGTTGCTGCGTACGAAGGTGAATCTGTCGTCATTGACGATGTTTTTCTCAGCATCGGCATCCTGGTCAAAGCTATACAGGTGGCCTTTGCTTCCCAATCGTGAGAGAATTTCCTTGGAATGACCGCCTCCACCGAAGGTTACATCCACATAAATGCCGTCGGACTGGATGTCCAGTCCGTCAACGCTCTCCTTCAAGAGCACAGGTACGTGATATGTCTCAGTGTCAACAATCATTTCTCACTCTTCATTCTTCATTTCCACCATCAGTTCTTCCAGCGTCTCGCCGAAATCTTCTGGGTTCATCTGATTTTTCTCAGCCTGCTGGCAACTCCATATTTCTATAGTGTCGCCCATACCCACGAACTTGATGTCCTGCTCGATATCGGCCATGCGCAGATAACGCTTAGGCACCAGGAATCTGCCGTTGCCGTCGAGTGTCAGCACTTCCACTTCGCTGACAAACTGGCGGAACACCTGCTGGTGTTGCTTGTTCCAACGGTTCAGTCGCTGGCGCAAAGCATCCATCTGTTCGTTCCATACGCTTTCAGGGTACAGGACTAAGCAAGGCTGGAATACATCCTTGCGTAATACCAGACGCAGACTTTGGTCTGCGTAAGCCGTGCCATTACTGCTAGCTGTCTGCAGTATCTTGCGGAATACTGCGGGCAGGAAGGCGCGTCCTTTAGCGTCCATCTTGGCTTCTATATTACCTAAAAATCGCATGCGTACTTATATAAAAACTAGTTTCGGATGCAAAGGTATACATTTTCCTCCACATTTCCCCACATTTCCCCACTTTTTTTGAGTGAAAAGATGCAAAAGATTCCTTATTTGCGCAAATTTTCTTTAAAAGTGCAATTATTAGAACATTTTTCCGTATATTTGCATGCCGTTAGGGCAAATAGAGAGAAATGGGACAGATTACAGAGAAGACTATTGACATTGATAGCATTCTGAAAAACAAGATGGGGGCCAAGGCAAAATGGGTACCCCGTCCGTTGGTGGCATGGCTTAAACGCATTGCTCACCAAGATCAAGTGAATGCTTTCCTCTGGGAGTCTCGCGACAAAGTAGGAACGCCTTGGTTAGAGGCTTGTGTTGACTATTTACAGATGACGCTTGAGGTAGAGGGAATGGAGAATCTGCCTGATCCTGCAGACGGTCGTCTCTATACTTTTGTGTCCAATCATCCACTGGGTGGTGAGGACGGAGTGGCACTGGGTGCCCTTATCGGTCGCCACTACGATTCTCGTTTCCGCTATTTGGTCAACGACCTGTTGATGTACCTTCCAGGGTTGGCGCCACTTTGTATTCCCATCAACAAGACAGGTAAGGCCAGTCGCAACTTCCCCGCGATGGTGGAGGCTGGTTTCCAGAGCGACAATCACATGCTGATGTTCCCTGCCGGACTCTGCTCCAGACGTCACAATGGCATCATTCGCGATATTGCGTGGAAAAAGACGTTTATCGCCAAGAGCGTAGAATACCAGCGCGACGTGGTTCCTATCCACTTCGGTGGTCAGAACTCCAGCTTCTTTTATCGCTTGGCCAATTTCTCCGACCGTTTCCTGCCATTCAACCTGGCCATGCTGTTTTTGGTCGATGAAATGTATAAAAATGTAGGAAAAACGTTCCGCGTGGCCATTGGAAAACCTATTCCCTGGCAGACCTTTGACAAGAGCAAAAGTCCGATGGAATGGGCAAATTATGTACAAGATATCGTCTATTCTCTCTAAATATTAAAACTCTAAACTCTCATATAATGGAACAACCGATTATCCAGCCCATTCCCAAGGAAGTGCTCAAAAGTGAGCTTACTCCTGACAAACAGTTGCGTATGACCAACAAAAGCAACAACGAAATCTACGTCATTACGGCACATAATGCACCCAACGTAATGCAGGAGATTGGTCGATTGCGCGAGATAGCGTTCCGCGAGGCTGGCGGTGGTACTGGCAAGGAGGTCGATATTGACGAGTTCGATATCTGCGAGAACTGCTACAAGCAACTCATCGTCTGGAATCCTGACGAAGAGGAGATTATTGGCGGTTATCGCTATTTGGCAGGAACGGATTGGCAATACGACGATAAAGGACAGCCCATATTAGCAACTAGTCACATGTTCCACTTTTCTGAGAAGTTTATCAAGGATTATGCGCCATGGACCATCGAACTCGGACGTTCTTTCGTCTCTCTGCCTTACCAGAGTTCACGAATGGGGGCCAAGAGTTTGTTTGCACTCGACAATCTGTGGGATGGACTTGGTGCACTGACAGTTATCAAACCCAACGTAAAATACTACTTTGGCAAGATGACGATGTATCCCAGCTATATCCGTAAGGGACGTGATATGATTCTCTACTTCCTCAAGATGTATTTTGACGATAAGGAGAACCTGATTATCCCGATGAAACCGCTGGAATTAGAAACAGATGTTGCTGAATTGGCGGCACTTTTCTGTGGCAATAACTTCAAGGAAGATTATAAGATTCTTAATGGTGAAATCCGTAAGTTAGGCTATAACATTCCGCCGTTGGTCAATGCCTACATGGGATTGTCGCCCACGATGAAGCTCTTTGGAACTGCCATCAACTACGGATTTGGAGATGTTGAAGAGACAGGCATCCTGATTGCCATTGACGAAATCTTTGAAGAGAAACGAAAGCGCCACATCGATACGTTCATCCAGAAGCATCGTGATGAACTGGAGTTAACCTCCGGCGCCAATAATATCATATATAAAAAGAAAGATTGATAAATATAAATAGAAAGATTGATTAGGATGAAGAAATTTTATAAAGTCGCTGGTCATACCTTCTCTCTGGAGTTGCCAGAAGGAACGGCTCTTCTCGATAAAATGGGCCAATATGAGCCTTTTTCCGTAGAAGAAGCCTCTGAGGTGGTATTCTCTGTTCGAGTGGTAGGCAAGGACGAGTTCCCACAGACTGACGATATTGTTACTGAAATGAATCAGGATGATGACGGCTCTCAGATTTTGGCAGGCCGTCTCCATGAACAGCCCTATTTTGAGTTCCAGCTGTGGGGTCGCTGTGCAGCCCGTATGGTCACAGATGCCCATTATCACCATGCTGACGTTCTGTTGGTTGACGAACCATTGTTTGGCATCAATAATGCCCTGATGGTGATGTATGCCCTGTCAACAGCCAATCTGCAGACGGCGCTGTTCCATTCCTCTGTTGTCAGTTGTGCAGGCTATGGCTATATGTTCTTAGGTAAGAGTGGTACAGGTAAGAGCACTCATTCCAGTCTGTGGCTAAAGCATATCGATGGCACCGAACTGATCAACGACGACAACCCCGTAGTACGCAGAATGCCCGATGGATTCTATGTTTTTGGCTCTCCTTGGAGTGGTAAGACACCTTGCTATCGCAATGTCAGCTATCCTTTGGGCGCTGTAGTTCAGCTGAGTCAGGCACCCTATAATAAGATACAACGTTTAAGACCGTTGGCCGCTTATGCCGCTTTGGTGCCGTCTATCTCTGGCAAGCGCTGGGACAAGCAAGTTGCTGAAGGATTACATCAGACAGAGGATATGATGGCGAGCGAGGTGGCAGTCTGGCATCTGGAATGTTTGCCCGATGAGGCTGCTGCCCATACCTCTCACGACGCTATTGCAAAATCCTAAATGACGAGTGCTCATGGCAAGTGACAACGAAATCATCCAAAGTGCTGTCAAACTGGTTAATGAGGGCCTACGCGTCACCTTTCCCGTGAAAGGCTACAGCATGCTTCCCTTCATTATCGGTGGTAAGGAGAGTGTCGACCTGGTTAAACCGGAAGGTCTGAAGGTGGGCCATGTCGTGTTGGCATGGGTCGAAGATTCCCGCTATGTAGTACATCGTATCATTAGCATCGATGGTGAGAAAGTGGTGCTGATGGGTGATGGTAATATCGCTGGTGTAGAGCACTGCCTGCTTAGCGACGTAGCCGCATTGGCCATCAATGTAGTCACACCGAAGGGCAAGCACCACGACCTCTATGCTCCTTGGCGTATCAAGGCCAGCCGGCTGTGGTGTCGTCTGTTGCCTGTCCGTCGTTGGATTTTGGCCATCTATCGTAGGACGTGGCTGAAGATAATCTCGTAATGTCGTTATAACGTTATCTCGAAATAATAAATTTAGAAATAAGGAAAAATGAAACAAAAAGAAGGATTCGTTCTTCGCACCGTTTGTGGTGAACACGTTATTGTAGGCGAAGGACTCGGAACCATTGACTTTGGCAAGCTCATCAGTCTCAACGAGACAGCTGCATGGATATGGAAAAAGGCCGGTGAAATGGGCGATTTTGATGTTGATTCGCTGGCTAAGGCGCTTTGCGAAGAGTATGATGTCGACGCTCAGCAGGCCTATGATGACGTGACCAAGATGGTCAATCAGTGGAAAGAGTTAGGCATTGTGGAAGGCTGATAGCTAACTGCTAATAGCCCAATGGCATGAAGTACGTTGCTTGGATCATACAGAACATGGCGGGTATCAGGTGGAACACGCTGATACGTGTCGTGGTAGGCATTACGCAAGTGATGCTGGGACTTGTCATGATATGGTTCAGCAAACAGTTTATTGATGTCACCATCCGTACTGGCTCCAATCAGGAGGTCATCATGATGGTGGCGTTGTTAGTCTCGCTGGTTGTAACGGGCATTCTTTTGCGTCAGTTATACTATTATATGACGACCAAAGCCAATACATTCCAGTCGAACAGCATCCGCCTGCATGTGTTCAGCAGTCTGTTCCGTCGTCAGATGTACGAAGACCAGCTGCATTCTGGCGATGTTACTTCACGACTCTCCAAGGACATTGACACGGTGGCTGATGTCACCACCTCTTTGCTTCCGCAGTTCATCGTGACGGGTGTGCAGCTTACGGGCGCTTTCCTGCTCATGTACTCTATGGACCGCCGCTTGTCATTAGCGTTGTTGATTATTACGCCGTTTGTTGTGGGCTTTGGCAAGCTCTTTGCCCACCGCCTGCGTAATATGACGCTTGACATTCGTCAGCAGGAGAGCACCATCCAGATGCAGGTACAGGAAGGCATGGAACATAACGCCGTTCTGCGCTCGCTGGGTAGTGAGCAATGGGTGACAGACCGTCTCAGTGACATGCAGGACCAACTGATGGGGCGTGTTCTGCGCCGTACGCGTTTTACAGTCGTCACACGTCTGATGTTGGCTTTCACGTTCAGCCTGGGCTATCTCATGGCGTTTGTCTGGGGTGGCTTGCAGTTGCGTGCTGGCGTTATCACTTTTGGTGTGATGACGTCATTTCTTCAATTGGTGGGACAGATTCAGCACCCTATCCTCAATATGCTTAACATGATGCCCCAGTTTTTCTATGCGATGGCAAGCATCGACCGCTTGAATGAACTGACGACGGCTCCAGAACAGGTAAGTACTACCGATGCTCAACAGTTAGCAGGGCCTGTGGGAGTTGTGGCTCGCGATATCAGTTTTACCTATGCTTCTGGCGATCGGGCTGTACTTAGCCATTTCTCTCACGACTTCCGTCCAGGCAGTAAGACAGCTATCATGGGAGCTACAGGCATCGGCAAGACCACCTTGTTCCGCTTGATGCTTGCATTCATCAAGCCAAATTCCGGTGAAATCGCTGTTTTTTGCAATGATAAGACGCTGTTGCCCGTTGATGAGCATACTCGAAAACACTTCGTTTTCGTGCCTCAAGGCAACACGCTGATGAGCGGCTCTGTGCGTTACAATCTGCAGTTGGCACGTCCGGAGGCTACTGATGAAGAGCTGCGTCAGGTGCTGCATGTAGCTATGGCCGATTTCGTTTATAGCCTTCCTAATGGCATTGACACCTTGTTGGGTGAGCGTGGCGTCGGCCTCAGTGAAGGTCAGGCTCAGCGCATTGCCATTGCTCGTGGTTTGTTGCGCCCAGGTGGTATTATGCTTCTCGATGAAATCAGTTCTTCACTTGATGAACAGACGGAGCACGAACTCTTCAGTCGCATCTTCGACTACTGTCACGACAAGACCATGATTTTTATTACCCATCGTCCAGCCGTCAGTCTTCTTTGCGACGATGTCATCCGCCTGCAGGAATTGTAACTGTCAACGCCGACGTTTATTTAACTGTCAGCGTCTGTGACAGCGTGTCGTCGCTATTGCCACCAATCATGATGTCGAAACGCCCTGTTTCGAGGACGGGTTCTCCCTGACTGTTCATGTACTGCAAGTGCTCACGGTCTATGCAGAACGTGACGCGTTGCTGTTCGCCAGCCTTCAGATGGATGCGCTGGAAACCACGCAGTTCCTTGACGGGACGTGCAATGGTGGATGCCTGCTGGTGGATATAGAGCTGTACCACCTCGTCGCCCTCGCGCTGACCCGTATTCTTCACCACGACGCTGGCCTCGACGGAACCGTCAGCCTGCATGGTGGTGTTGCTCAGCGACAGGTCGCTATAGCTGAAGGTGGTATAGGTCAGACCATAGCCGAAGGGGTAGAGTGGGTCGTTGCGCACCTCCAGATAGTTGCTGGCATACTTGCGATACTTATTGAAACCCTTCTCGACAGGACGACCCGTGTTCAGGTGGTTGTAATAAAGAGGAACCTGTCCCAGTGCCTGTGGCATAGTGACCGTGAGGCGTCCGCTGGGAGCAGCATCGCCGAAGAGCACGTCGGCAATGGCGTCGCCAGCCTCAGAACCTGCAAACCATACGTTCATAATGGCGTCAACGTGCTCCTGTTCCCAGGTAAGCACAGTGGGACGACCAGAGAAGTTCAGCAGTACGATGGGCTTGCCAATCTTGACCAGTTCCTCCAGCAGTTCGCGCTGGGCATCAGGCATCTCCAGTGTAGCACGGCTCGACGACTCGCCACTGAAGTCTGCACACTCGCCCATAGCACAGACGATGACGTCGGCCTTCTTTGCAATAGCCAGTGCCTCAGCCTTCGCTTTGGCAGCATCCACACGGGGAATGGTCTTGCCAAACTCAGCAGCTTGCTGCAGGTCGGCATCGTGCGTCAGGTTACAGCCCTGCGCATAGAGCAGCTTGGCTTTGGGCAGTCGACGCTCCAGCGCCTCCTTGATGGTAGCATAGCGCTCTGGCGTATAGGCTACGCACCAGGTACCGGCAATATTCGCACGGTCGTTGGCCAATGGACCGATTAATGCGATGGTGGTGTTGGGGCTGAGTGGAAGAAGCGCCTTACCAGCGGCTGAACCGCTGGGCGCAGCATTCTTCAGCAGTACGAAGGTCTCGGTGGCTATGCGACGCGAGGCGGCGCGGTTTTCAGCGGTATAGATGTCCTTAGCGCGACGCTTGCTGTCGAGATAGCGGTAGGGGTTGTCAAAGAGTCCCAGCTTCCACTTCGCCTCCAGCACGCGGCGACAAGCCTGGTCGATGTCGGCCATTGTGACGGTACCGTCTTGCAGCGATTGAGCCAGCGTGCCCACAAAGCCGTTGGCGCACATGTCCATATCGGTGCCCGCCTTCAGCGCTTTGGCAGAGTTGCTCTTCAGGTCGCCAAAACCCCAGATGCCCATCTCGTTGATGGAACCGTAGTCAGTGACCACAAAGCCGTCAAACTTCCATTGGTCGCGCAACACCTCGGTGAGGAGCCAGTGGTTGGCTGTGGCATGCTGTCCGTCAACGATGTTGAATGACGACATGAACGAGCCTGCACCAGCCTCTGCGGCAGCTTTATAGGGCGGCAGGTACTGGTTATACATGCGCAGTCTGCTCATGTCAACGGTGTTATAGTCGCGGCCAGCCTCTGAGGCACCATACAAGGCGTAGTGCTTCACGCAAGCCATGGCGTGCTGAGTTGAAAGTTGAGAGTTGATAGTTGAAAGTGGACCCTGATAGCCACGAACGTAGGCACGGGCTATCTCACTGCCCAGGTAAGGATCCTCGCCGCCACCTTCAGCGATGCGTCCCCAGCGTGCATCGACACAGATATCTACCATCGGTGAGTAGAACCAGTTGATGCCGTCTGCCGTAGCCTCCAGCGCCGAAATGCGAGCCATCTGCTCGATAGCCTGCATATCCCACGAGCACGACAGCGCCAGGGGGATGGGGAAGATGGTCTCGTAGCCGTGGATGACGTCCATACCCACGATGAGGGGTATGCCCAGTCGCGACTTCTTGACGGCAATATCCTGCAGGGCACGAATCTTCTCAACGCCCTTCAGGTTGAAGATGCCGCCCAGCTGTCCGCTCGCGATGCGCTGTCCCACCTGGGTGTCAACCGTTCCACCCGTCACAATCTCGTCGCTGGCAGGTACCAGGTTGAGTTGCCCTAACTTCTCTTCCACCGTCATCTTCGACAGAAGGTTGTCGACGAACTGACGCATCTCTGTGGTTTGTGCCTGCAGCATCTGGCATGCTATCAGACAGCATAGCAATAGTCTCTTTCTCATGATATGCCGATAATGTGTAATGGGGTTATTTGTTTTTATGCCACAAAGATACACATTATCTTTTAAATCTGCAAGTAATCTCATCAAAATATAATTCATTGATAATCGCCTGCCACAATAATTAATGCGACAGGCGAATGATTTAATAGAACGGGCCGTGGCCCATGCACGACGTGGTCGTGAGCGCCGTAATGGCGGCGGTGGCGGCTGCTACTATAACCTTCAACAGCACCTCCCAAAATCGTGAATTCTTCATACCTCTTAATTCTTAACTCTTACCTCTTAATTCTTAACTCTTAATCGCCATAGGCGACAACTCTTAACTCTTAACTCTTAATCGCCATAGGCGACAACTCTTAACTCTTAACTCTTAATCGCCATAGGCGACAACTCTTAATTCTTAACTCTTAACTCTTAACTCAAAAAAGTGTCGCCCCGAAGGGCGCACTTTTTAAGGCTCCTCCTTCTCCACGGTGTTCAGAGGCAACTCCTCGACCTTGCAACCCTGCAGGAACTGCTTGGACTTGTTGCCACCCGAGTCGGTGGTGCGCTCAGGCATGAAGACGACGTGCAGACCCTTGACGTGCTCGCTGACGGAGTACTTGCCGGCGGTCTGTGCACCCTTCGACTCGATGCCGATCTTGAACGAACCGAAGCCGTCCAGCTTCACGCGCTTGGAGTCCTGCATCTGGTCCTTCATGACCTCGACGAGCTCCTCCAGTACCGCCATCACGTCGGACTTCTTCACGGTACAGTTTCGCTGGATAATCTCCGCCAGCTGACGGGTGCCGATGCAGGCCGTAGGCACGGCGCGTGCATACCACTTTCCTGAACGCTTGGTACCAGTGGACTGGTCCTGATGCAAACGATAAAATACTGCCATAATGTTGTTTCCTTTCTTGTTCTTTTGTAAAAATTTGTTAACTCTGAGTAAGGCTTGTAAGCACTCCGTACTAGGCTTAGCCGTGTCCGTACTAGGCTTGCCTTAACGCGTATCAGGCTGGCTTTTAGGACTACAGAGGCTGTTTCCTTTTCTCGATGCAAAGGTACAACATTTCAGAAGGGTGTTTTCCCGCTCGTTCCCGCTCTTTCCGCAAAATGCACGCTTTTTCCCGCTCGTTCCCGCTCAGATGCAGAATTTCTCTCTGATGAACTGGACGATTCGGGGCGGCAGTAGGCGCATGGTAGGTCTCCAGCCCAGTGTCTGCAACTCCTTCTCGTAGGGCTTGCACCAGTTATAGAGCGTTCTGACGCTGACTCCTGCCTCGCGGGCCAGCTCTGACTTTAGCATTGACTTCATTCTTCGGTTCCATTCTTCGCTCTTTTTTGCGCCAGATAATCTTCGTAGCTGACGGCGTTCTTCTTGTTCTCTTCTATCGTCCGGAACAGTTGTTCGTTGGCATCGTCACGCTCGGCGGTGGCGGCCTGCTGGCGGGCAGTGTCGGCGGCCTGGCGAGCCTTGACCGTTTTCGCCTTCTCCAGTCGTAGGGCGGCGGCATCGATTTCCTTGGTAAACTGGTTTCTCATCCATCGGCGCAGTCGGCTCTCGGTGTCCCAGTATTTCTGCCGCTCAAAGCGCATGCGCCCCTGCCTGTCCGTCTCGCTCCAGTAGTAGAAGAAGTCGGTTAACCGTTCTTCATTGACCATCCCCACATATTTCAAACACTCTTGTCGAAAATTTTCGCGGCGTGCCGCAGAGACAGAGAACTCTCTTCTTTGCTCTTTTTGTTCTTTATAAAGGGGGTGTGGGGGGAAACTTTCTTCTTTTTCTCTTTCTTCTCTCTCAACACGAAAGTGGCGGTCGTCTGCTGTCTTCATAGTGCGCTCCTTTCATCCCCTTTCTGGTCGTTCATATCGGCCAGTTTCCCTATCAATTCACTCAGAAAATTTCTTACATCTTGGTCGATGGGACCTGTATCACGAGACAGCTGCCCTTGGACGCGCAGGAAGTCGTAGATGTGGTAGTTGCACTTCCAGAACACCATCCTCAATCGGTACTCCATCTGCTGTACAAAATCCAGTGCCAGAAGGTGGTTCAGCACGTTGTTGAGCACCTCCACGCGCTCCTCCCTCTTCATGTCCGCAAAAGCCTCGCGAAGCTTCTGCTCCAAATCCTTCTTATAATCTACTATTTTCTCTTTCATAATGTCAA
>Ga0256405_10001829_pt1 | contig 54448 bp, 49 predicted proteins | sample RumenRJG_02DNA_FD_189096 | JGI IMG/M metagenome (GOLD analysis project Ga0256405, IMG submission 189096) | Bovine rumen microbial communities from Lethbridge, Alberta, Canada - RJG_02 | ecosystem: Host-associated > Mammals > Digestive system > Stomach > Rumen | place: Canada: Alberta... | reverse complement strand
GTTCGTCGCCGTCGGGGTGATAACCCTGAAGCATTGCCTGAGGTTCATGTCAAGGCTGGCGGACGGTATTAGCAACCTATAGTGTGGCATGGCCAATCCCACAAGAAAAATGATTGACCCTTTTTTTCTCAGAGGACCGACGCATATGCGCCGGTCCTTTGTTCTTGTTTTTATACAACAATCGAAGGAAGAAAGGGGGGATATTTCATTGTTAAATGGCGGCGGATATGATATACTAGCAGACGGTAAATTTGCCGTACTATGCCCGGCAGTCAGTACTCAGATGGGGGATGGCAGGGGTATGCGGCTTAAAAAAATCTACAGAAAGAAGGTTTAACTGATGGGTTTGGCTACATTTATTGGCGGCGTTCATCCGTTTGAGGGAAAAGAACTTTCTCAGGACAGACCGATCAAGCTCCTTGCACCGGAAAAGGGAGAGGAAATGGTATTTCCGCTTTCCCAGCACATCGGTGCTCCGGCAAAACCGCTCGTTCAGGAGGGTGACCGGGTGCTGAAGGGGCAGATCATCGCTGAGCCCGGCGGATTTATCTCCGCAAACGTACTGAGCTCCGTCTCCGGCAAGGTGAAAAAGATTGAGCCGAGACTGGTTGCCAATGGCGCGATGGTGAATTCCATCATCGTCGAGAATGACGGCGAAGAGGCAGCGATCGAGCATTTCGGGGAGGATCGTGATTACACAAAGCTCTCTAAGGAAGAGATCGTGCAGATCGTCAAGGATGCCGGTATCACCGGACTTGGCGGCGCAGGCTTCCCGACCCACGTCAAGCTGGCTCCGAAGAATCCGGACGCAATTGACTATGTTATCGTCAACGGCGCGGAGTGCGAGCCTTATCTGACCAGCGACTACCGTCTGATGATGGAGCGGCCGGAGCAGATTGTGGGCGGACTGAAGGTCATGCTGTCCCTGTTTGACAATGCCAAGGGCGTAATCGGTATCGAGAACAATAAGCCGGAGGCCATCGCAAAGCTTAAGAACCTGGTGAAGGATGAGCCGAGAATTGAGGTCTGCGAGCTTCTGACCAAGTATCCGCAGGGCGGTGAGCGTACGCTGATCAAGGCGGTAACCGGTCGTGAGATTAACTCCGGAAAGCTGCCGGCAGATGCGGGATGTATTGTGGACAACACCGATACGGTCGTGTCCATCTACAACGCGGTCTGCAAGACCACACCGCTGATCCGCAAGATCATTACCGTGACCGGCGATGCCATCACCACTCCGCAGAACTTTGAAGTCCGTCTCGGCACCAACTACCAGAGACTGGTGGATGCAGCCGACGGATTCCGCAAACAGCCGGAGAAGATGCTTTCCGGCGGACCGATGATGGGCCAGGCTCTGTTCTCCATTGATTTCCCGGTAGCAAAGACTTCTTCCGCGCTTACCACATTTACAAAGGACGAGGTTGCCGCAAACGCGCCGAGCGCATGCATCCGCTGCGGAAAGTGCGTTGACGTATGTCCGGAGCACCTGGTTCCGCAGATGATGATGACTGCCTCCGAGCGTCAGGATATGGAACGGTTCCAGCAGTTAAACGGCATGGAGTGCGTAGAGTGCGGCTCCTGTGCTTATATCTGCCCGGCACACCGTCCTCTGACACAGGCATTCAAGCAGATGCGCAAGGCCGTAGCTGCAGCACGCAGGAAGAAGTAGGAGGGATGAAGCAATGGAAAAACTGTTAAATGTATCGTCATCGCCTCATGTGCGGAGCAAGGTTTCCACACAGTCCCTGATGCTGGATGTCATCATTGCCATGATTCCGGCCAGCGTATTCGGCGTATGGCATTTCGGTATGAACGCGGCTCTGGTGCTTATCGCAACCGTCGCAGCCTGTGTTCTTTCCGAGTTCTGTTATGAAAAACTGATGAAGAAGCCGGTTACCATCTACGACCTGAGTGCGGTCGTCACCGGCATGATTCTCGCGCTGAACATGCCCCCGCAGATTCCGGTATGGGTACCGGTGATGGGCGGCGTATTCGCCATTATCGTTATCAAGCAGCTTTACGGCGGCCTGGGACAGAACTTCATGAACCCGGCCCTGGGCGCAAGATGCTTCCTGCTGATTTCCTTTGCGGGAATGATGAACAACTTCTCCGCACCGGCCATCGGCTTTGACAGCATCTCCGGCGCAACCCCGCTGGCAGCCATGAGAGCGGGAGAGTCCACATACTCCCTGGCACAGCTCATCGTCGGAAACATCCCCGGCACCATCGGCGAGGTTTCTTCCGTGGCACTTATCATCGGCGGCATCTACATGATCGTGCGTAAGGTCATCAATCCGAAGATTCCGTGCATCTACATCGGCACCTTCTTCGTATTTGCCCTGGTGTTCAGCGGCTTCAACTTCAACTATGCCCTGTATGAGGTCTTCGCAGGCGGCCTGATCTTCGGTGCCTTCTTCATGGCAACCGACTATGTCACCAGCCCGATCACCCCGATGGGTCAGATCTGGTACGGCGTGATTCTCGGTGTGATTACCGGAATCTTCCGTCTCTGGGGTGCTTCTCCGGAGGGTGTTTCCTACGCCATCATCCTTTCGAACCTTCTGGTTCCGCTGATTGAGCGCGTAACCCTGCCGCAGGCATTCGGTATCGAAAAAGTGAAAAAGGAGGCGAAGAAGTCATGAATAAGGGTATCATCAAAGACACAGTCATCCTTTTTATCATTACTTTAATCGCAGGAATCTGCCTGGGCGGCGTGCATGAGATTACCGCAGAGCCGATCCGCCAGGCGCAGATCGCAGCGGCCACCGCCACCTATCAGGAGGTTTTCCCGGATGCGGCAAGCTTTGAGGACGTGGCCGGCGCGGAAGAGATGATTGCGAACGCAGCTGCAGACATCGCAGCACAGGGCTTCGGCAATGTCAGCGTCGATGACGTGAAGATTGCCAAGGATGCCTCCGGCAGCGACATCGGATATCTCGTCATGGCAACCTCCAAGGATGGTTACAAGGGAGATATCCAGGTAGCCGTCGGCGTGGATTCTGAGAACAAGATCACCAACGTCGGATTCCTCTCTATCGATGAGACCCCGGGTCTGGGCATGAAGGCCAAGGAGCCGGAGTTCAAGGGACAGTACAGCGGCAAGGCAGCAGAGAAGCTGAACGTCGTCAAGACCGCTCCCACAGGAGATGACCAGATTCAGGCCATCAGCGGTGCGACCTACAGTTCCAACGCAACCACAGGCGCAGTTAATGCTGCTGTTTATTTCGCAGAGAACTGCATCAAGTAAGGGAGGGACTGAGTTATGAATAAGTATACGGAAAGAATATATAACGGTATCTGGAAGGAAAACCCGACCCTGGTACAGATGCTTGGTCTCTGCCCGACTCTGGCGGTTTCCACTTCTGCCATCAACGGCGTCGGCATGGGTCTTTCCTCCACCGTCGTTCTGGTTCTGGCAAATATCCTGATTTCGGCCCTGCGTCACATCATTCCCGACCGGGTCCGCCTGCCAGCAGAGATCGTCGTTGTTGCATCCTTCGTTACCCTGGTTGACATGCTGATGGAAGGTTTCACCCCGGCACTCTATGAGTCCCTGGGTATCTACATTCCGCTGATCGTTGTTAACTGCATCATCCTCGGCCGTGCAGAGGCATACGCCATGAAGAACGGTCCGGTGGAGTCCGCATTTGACGGCATCGGCATGGGCCTCGGATTCACCATCGCCCTGACCATTCTCGGCGCTATCCGCGAGCTTCTCGGCGCAGGCAGCGTATTCGGCGTAAAGGTGATGCCGGCGGCATTTACCCCCATCTCCATCTTCATCCTTGCACCCGGTGCATTCTTCGTTATCGCAGTGCTCACCGCTCTTCAGAACAAGATGAAGGCTCCGAGCGCAACCAATGTCCGCGAGGACGGCATGACCGGAGACAGCATGGCTGTCATCGGCTTTGCGAAGAAGCATGACAACACCGCAGCATAAAGGAGGAAGAGAACAATGACTGAATTATTGATTATTGCGATCAGCTCCGCGCTGGTCTCAAACGTAGTCCTGAGCCAGTTCCTCGGTATCTGCTCCTTCGTCGGTGTATCCAAGAGCCTGAAGAACTCCGCCGGTATGGGCGGCGCCGTTATCTTCGTTATCAGCATCGCCTCCATCGTGGCGAACCTGCTCTACACCTTCATTCTTGCTCCGCTGGGACTGGATTATCTGAAGACGATCGTGTTCATCCTCGTTATCGCGGCTCTGGTACAGATCGTTGAGATGTTCATGAAGAAGACGATGGTTGGCCTGTATGAGGCGCTGGGTGTATACCTTCCGCTGATTACCACCAACTGCGCCGTGCTCGGTGTCGCTATCAACAACGTACAGTATGAGTATGGCTTTATCGCAAGCCTGATCAATGGTGTGGGTACCGCTGTCGGTTACTTCATCGCCATCTGCCTCCTTGCGGGAATCCGTGAGCGGCTGGAAGGAAATGACATTCCGTACAGCTTCCAGGGAATGCCGATTGTACTTGTCACTGCGGGCCTGATGGCTATCGCATTTTTCGGATTTTCCGGACTGCTGTAAAAGGAGGAGACGAGTATGAATCTGGTTATTATTTCCGCAGCAGTTGTAGCGGCCGTCGGTATCGTCGTCGGTATCGGTCTGGGACTGTTCGGTGAAAAGTTCAAAGTAGAAGTTGATGAGAAAGAAGCAGCTGTCCGCGAAGCCCTTCCGGGCAACAACTGCGGCGCCTGCGGATTTGCGGGATGCGACGCCATGGCAAAGGCCATCGCCCAGGGCAAGGCTCCGGTCAACGGATGTCCGGTCGGCGGCGAGGGCTGTGCAAAGGCCATCGGCGATATCATGGGCGTGGCAGCGGAAGCAGCCGACAAGAAGGTTGCCTATGTGCGCTGCAAGGGTACCTGTGATGCCGTAAAGGTACAGTATAACTATCAGGGAATCAAGGACTGCCGTATGGCAGGTTCCGTTCCGGGTGCCGGCGACAAGGCCTGCTCCTACGGATGTATGGGTTATGGTTCCTGCGTATCTGCCTGCGATTTCGATGCCATCCACGTGGTGAACGGCGTTGCAGTCGTTGACAAGGAGAAGTGCAAGGCCTGCGGCAAGTGTATCGCAGCCTGCCCGCAGAACCTGATCACCATGGTTTCCTACAAGCAGCAGACCTTCGTACAGTGCCGCAACAAGGACAGAGGTCCGGCGGTCAAGAAGGTATGCGACAACGGATGTATCGGCTGCTCCCTCTGCACCAAGCAGTGTAAGTTCGACGCCATCTCCATGGACGGCGGCGTAGCAGTCATCGATGAGTCCAAGTGCAAGAACTGCGGTCTGTGCGCAGCTGTCTGCCCGGCCAAGGTCATCGAGCACCCGAAGGCTGAACAGCTCCGGGAGGCTATGGCCAAGAAGAAGGCTGCAGATGCGGCAAAGAAGAAAGCAGAGATGGAAGCTGCCAAGAAAGCTGCAGAAGAAGCCAAGGCAGCAGCTCCGGCCAAGGAAGAAGCTCCGAAGGCTGAGGCTCCGAAGGCGGAAGCATAAGTTTACGGAAGAGTGAATAAAGAAGAGCGGCGTGTCACACCGAAGGGGGCACGCCGCTTTTGTATTTCTTTTGTGCGGCTATGAGCCATACAGGATACAGGGAAAATGCAGTTCAGAAAGGCTGTGATAGGCCGGATGAGATGTATTTTCTGGTATTCCCAAATGGATCGTCCCGAGGTTTGCCGGCTTTTCCGGGAAATATACAGCCTGGACGGTCATGCAGAAGTGGTGTGAGATGTAAACAGCGGGAAACCGATTGAAGTCAGGTAAAAAATACATCTCATTATAGGGAAGCGATGGGGGATGAGATGTATTCGAGAAAAAGATGAGCGAAGGGGAGAATTTGCCGCGCCGTCGGCGCGGCGGAAGCAAGCGCGGCCGCTGGGCGGCCGCAGAGTGCGTCCCGCAGCGAAACCAGAAACAAAAAACCAGCATCTGCAGACTCGAACTGCTGCGCGGTTCTCGTTGCAGCTGACCAGAGGCGCTTGGCGCCTTGGAAAAGAAAAAACCAGCATCCCCAGCTCGAAATACTGCGTATTTCTCGCTGGGGCTGACCAGAGAGGCTTCGCGCCTTGAAAAACAAAAAACCAGCATCTGCAGACTCGAACTGCTGCGCAGTTCTCGTTGCAGCTGACCAGAGGCGCTCCGCGCTTTGGCCACAGTCTAAAACCAAAGAAACCTGCCCCTGTGAGCAAGCTCCCGGGCAGGTTTCTTCGCTTTTATCCTGTGCTGGTTTTTTTACACATTAAACCTGAACACTACCACATCGCCGTCCTGCATGACGTATTCTTTGCCTTCCATGCGGACGAGGCCTTTTTCTCTGGCGGCGGCGTAGGTTTTGTTTTCAAGAAGGTCTTTCCAGTTGATGACTTCGGCTTTGATGAAGCCCCGCTCGAAGTCGGAGTGGATCTTGCCGGCAGCCTGGGGAGCTTTGGTTCCCCGGGTGATGGTCCAGGCGCGGGTTTCTTTCTCGCCGGCGGTGAGGAAGCTCATGAGGTTTAAGAGCTTGTAGCTGGCAGCGATAAGCTTGTCGAGACCGGATTCTTCGACACCCAGGTCAGCCAGGAATTCTTTCTTTTCTTCATCGTCCAGCTCGGCGATCTCCTGCTCGATCTGGGCGCTGATGACGAAGACTTCGCTGCCGTTTTCTGCGGCGAATTTCCGTACGGCCTGTACGTGCTCATTGGAAGCACCGTCGTCAGCCAGGTCGTCCTCGGCCACATTGGCGGCGAAGATAACCGGCTTCCAGGTCAGAAGATCCAGAGTGTTGATGAAGGCGCGCTCGTCGTCGTTCTCCGGCTCGTAGCTCTTGGCAAGATTGCCGTTCTCCAGGTGGGTGTAGAGGTTCTGCAGGGTCTGCAGCTCACCGGCGAGGGATTTGTCAGCCATGGCGGAACGCTTGGTCTTGGAGATGCGGCGCTCCAGAACTTCCATATCGGCGAAAACAAGCTCCAGATTGATGGTCTCGATGTCGCGGAGCGGGTCTACGCTGCCGTCGACGTGAATGACGTTGGGGTCCTCAAAGCAGCGGACCACATGAACGATAGCGTCGCACTCGCGGATATTTGCCAGGAACTGGTTGCCCAGACCTTCGCCCTTGGAAGCGCCCTTGACGAGGCCGGCGATGTCGACGAACTCGATGACCGCCGGGGTCAGCTTCTGGGACTGGAAGAGGTCGGCCAGCTGGGTCAGACGCTCATCGGGAACCGCCACGATGCCCACGTTCGGGTCGATGGTGCAGAAGGGGTAGTTGGCAGATTCTGCGCCTGCCTTGGTCAGAGAATTAAAAAGGGTACTTTTTCCCACGTTGGGAAGCCCTACGATACCTAATTTCATTCTTGTTTCATCTCCTGATTCATACATTCTGCCTCTCCGGGACATAACCGGGTGAGGTTGTGACATACAAACCAATCTTAATGCAATCAGGCGGTATTTTCAATGCCTTTATGCAGTGCTATACTGAAAAAAATAAAACAAATCAGCCCAAGGAGGTATCTTATGTTTTTACTGCATGTAACCTTTGAGGTAAAAGAAGGAAAGAGAGAGGAGCTGCTGAAGAAGCTTTCGGAGCTTCAGGTAGCGGAGAAGACCCGGAAGGAGAAGGGCAATTATGACTATACCTACTTCCTGCCGGTGGATGGAAGAAATATCGTCTTCCTGACGGAACTCTGGGAGTCGAGAGAAGACCAGCAGATCCATCTGCAGTCGGAACACATTAAGGCCTGGGCAGCAGTCAAGGGCGACTATGTGGAGAATACGACGCTGAAGATGTACGACGGAGCCGCGGAAGTCGACTGATGAGCTAATTCTGTGTCCCGGGTGAACCGGGTGGGGAACAGACAATAGAATAGGAATGTTTTTCTGTAAACAGGGAGCCTTCTGTGGGGAAGGCTTCCTGTTTTGGTATCTGATGAGGCAGGAGAGAGGGCCTGACGTGGAATTATCATATTATATCATAAGAGCAAAAATATGAGATTATTTCTTCTGCTTTACTGCGCACTATATATGAAGACGCTTACAGTTTGGTGCGTTCGTGCAATAGGCAATTTTATTTTACATACTATTTTCCGAATAATTGAGTTTTGATGCGTTCGCGCAGAGCTGCCGCCAGGGCAGCTGCAGGCATTTTTCACATCAGAATATTCCTCTGTTCGTATTTGGTGTGTACTGCAATGACATTTTTATATTTTTTTTCTGAAATCCATGTTTAGGAGGGGGAGAAAGCTGTGCATGAACGCACCAGAAGAGGGAAGCCTTTACTTTTGGAGCGTAAAATTTTTCCGGGTTTTGCATGAACGCACCAGATATTGAAACAATGTATTCTGGTGCGCAATATTCCCTGCCCGGCCGCGGGCGCATGCCGGCCGCAGCGCTGTCCAGGAGCCCCGCCGCCCGGCGGGCCCCTGCGCGGCATCGAAAATCGAAGATTCTGAACAGAAGCTTACACAAATATGAATATATGTTCGAAATCGGCATTTCCAGTTTATTTTTTCCTCAGATTTTTTTTAAAAATCCTTGCGAAATCATGTGGCCTGTAATAGAATAATGGTACAGAGTGGTGGAAAGTGGTGGAAAATGGTTTTAAATGGTACCCGTCAGACGAAAAAGTGTCTCTGATGGGCTCTTTTCATCGAAACAGGTAACCCGAACAGTTGGAGAACAGGCGGTATTAGAATGTTAGGTCAGTACGATCACACGATCGACGCAAAAGGAAGAATAATAATACCGGCCAAGTTCCGAGAGCAGATGGGGGATGACTTTGTCATCACCAAGGGACTCGACCACCAGCTGTTTGTGTATGCACCCGATGAGTGGAATCTCTTCGAGGCAAAGCTCAGAGCACTTCCCATCAGCAACCCGCAGGCACGAAAGCTTTCCAGGTTTTTCCTGGTGGGCGCATCCGACGTAACCGTTGACAAACAGGGACGAATCACCCTGCCGATGCAGCTGAGAGAGTTTGCCGGCATTACAAGGGACGTGCTTCTCGCAGGTGTAGGAAACCACCTGGAGATCTGGAATCCGGACAGATACAATGAGCTGAATACCTATGAAGATATGGATGAAGTCGCGATGAGTCTGGAGGGTTTCAATATCTGATAAAACCAGCATCTCCCGGAATTCAGTCAGAACCGGTCGGATGCGGCAGAATGACCAAATCGCTGATATAAGGAGTCTTGAACGTGGAATTCAGTCATAAATCCGTACTGCTGGAAGAGACCGTAGACAGTCTTCATATCAGAGAAGACGGCGTCTATGTCGATGGAACTCTCGGCGGCGGAGGCCATGCTTCGGAGGTTCTGAGGCGCCTGGGAGAGAAGGGACGCCTTATCGGGATTGACCAGGACGCCGACGCCATCGCTGCGGCGACAGAGCGGCTGAAGGAGTTCGGTGACCGCGCTGTTATCGTCAGAGATAATTACGTTAATATAGAAGAGGTTCTTAAGAATCTCGGAATCGCCCGGGTCGACGGCATTTACCTGGATCTCGGAGTTTCCTCCTTCCAGTTTGACAGTGCGGAGCGGGGGTTTTCCTACCGGGAAGATGCACCGCTGGATATGCGCATGGACCGGAGAAATGACAGAACGGCCGCGGATATCGTGAACGGGTACAGCGAGAGTGAGCTGTACCGGATGATTCGGGATTACGGGGAAGACCCGTTTGCCAAGAACATTGCAAAACATATCGTGCAGGCGCGGGAGGAGAAGCCCATAGAGACGACGCTTCAGCTGGCAGAGGTGATTAAGGGGGCCATACCGGCGAAGATTCGTGCCAAGAAGGGACATCCCGCCAAGCAGACCTTTCAGGCCATCCGCATCGAACTGAACAGGGAACTGGAGGTTCTTGAGGACAGTCTGGAGCGGATGATAGATTTACTGAATCCGGGAGGACGGCTCTCGGTCATCACATTTCATTCTCTGGAGGATAGGATCGTCAAGAACGTCTTCCGGACCTGCCAGGACCCATGCATCTGCCCGCCGGAGTTTCCGGTCTGTGTATGCGGCAGAAAGAGCAAGGGGCAGGTGGTGACCAAAAAACCGATTCTTCCGACGGATAAAGAGACAGAAGAGAATCCGAGAGCAAAGAGTGCGAAACTCAGGGTGTTTGAAAAAGCAGAGCAGCAGGATTAAAGGGCAGTATTAAAGGGGTGGATGAGTATGACAGCAAGGCAGCGTTACACAGGCAGTGCGTCCTATTATGTGGACGGCAATACTGTCCGGAGGATTAACGCAAATACCTATCGCGCAGTACAGCGCGAGGAGCGTATCGCAGAGCAGAAAAAACGGCGGGAGAGAATGGAACGCCGTCATACGGTGCGCAGAAATCAGGAAAAAGCGCTGTCCATGGATCTCGGCTACGTGTTTGCCCTGGCGGCGGCCGGACTGGTTACCCTGTTTCTGTGCCTGAACTACATTCAGATGCAGTCGGCCATCACCACAAGAATGAACCACATTGAGAAGCTGGAGCTGCAGCTGGAGCACACCAAGGCAGAGAACGATGAGCTGCAGACAAGAATTGACACATACGTCGATCTGGATTATGTTAAGTATGTTGCAACAGCTGAGATGGGAATGGTTTATGCGAACCAGAGCCAGATACTGTTATACGATAAGACAGAAAGCGAGTATGTGAGACAAAATGAAGACATCCCGGAACATTAAGAATAAGCAGACGTTCCGCAGATATATGCAGGAAAAGCTGGCATTGACCGTAACGGTTATAATGCTGGCTTTACTTGCGCTTGTGGGAGTGCTGTATTTTCAGATCAAGAACCAGGGGGCGGAATACAACCAGATTGTTCTGAGCCACCAGGACTATGAGAGCCGGACGATTCCTTACAAGCGGGGCAACATCATTGACCGCAACGGTACATATCTTGCCACCAGCCAGAAGGTCTACAACCTGATCCTCGATCCCCGCCAGATTCTGAATACGGAGGATGACTACAACTATCTGGAGCCGACTCTGGACGCCCTGTCCATCTGCTTCGGCTACGACAAGGAGGCGCTCCGGGAGCTGATCAACCGGAAGTCCAACAGCTCCTATGTGGTTTATGAAAAGAAGCTGTCGGCGGATGTCAAGGATGCCTTCGAGAACTACCAGTCGGAAAAGAATGATGAGTATATCAAGGCCCCGGTGGAAGAGGGCGGACGAAACCGCATCGTCGGCGTCTGGTTTGAAGATGAATATAAGAGATTCTATCCCTACAACGAGCTGGCCTGCAATGTCATCGGCTTTGCGCTGCGGGATAATAATGCATCGGGCGGCGTCGAGCAGTATTACAATGATGATCTGACCGGCGTCAACGGCCGGGAATTCGGATATCTCAATGATGAGTACAACCCGGAACGCACGGTAAAACAGGCGGTGAACGGCAACACAGTGCAGCTTACCATCGATGTCAACGTCCAGAAGATCGTGGAGCGGTATCTGAATGAGTGGCAGGCGACGGTGGGAAGCAAGGTCGCGGCCTGCATCGTGATGGATCCGAGAAACGGCGAGATCCTCGCCATGGATACCACCACCCGGTTTAACCTGAACGATCCTTACGATCTTTCCATGTATTATTCTCCGGAGGCCATCGCGGCGATGGAAGCTTCCGATGACACCAACGCGAAGACCGAGGCATGGTACGCCATGTGGCGGAATTTCTGCGTAAATGATACCTATGAGCCCGGTTCTCCCCAGAAGCCCTTTACCGTGGCAGGCGCCATGGAGGAGGGAACCATCAGCGGATATGAGTCCTATGTGTGCGGCGGAAAGCTGAACATCGGCGGATGGGATATCCGCTGCGTGGCAAGAAGCGGACACGGCCCCCTGGATGTCACCCAGGGACTGATGAAGTCTTGCAACGTGGTTATGATGAACATCAATGCAGCCCAGGGCGCGGAGAAGTTCCTGAAATATCAGAAAATCTTCGGGTTCGGCGAGAAGACCGGCATCGACCTGCCCGGCGAGGCGGACACCTCGGGACTGGTCTACACCGCGGAGTCCATGGATTCCGCCTCCCTTGCCACCAACTCCTTCGGCCAGAACTACAACTGCACGATGATCCAGATGGCTTCCGCCTTCTGCTCGCTGATCAACGGCGGCTCCTACTATCAGCCCCATGTGATGAAGCAGGTACTGAATGAGCAGGGTGCCGTTATCCGGAAAAATGATGCGAGACTGGTCCGGGAGACCGTGTCGGAGAATACCTCCGCGTTCATCCGGAACGCCCTTTATCAGACGGTATCCGGCGTGGGCGGAACGGCCGGTGCGGCGCAGGTGCCCGGATATGAGATCGGCGGAAAGACCGGAACGGCGCAGAAGCAGCCCCGATCCGCAAAAAACTACCTGGTGTCCTTTATCGGCTTTGCGCCGGCATTTGACCCGCAGGTGGTCTGCTATGTAGTAGTCGATACGCCGAACCTTCCGGGAGAAGAGCAGGCCCACTCCACCTTCGCCAGCGGGATTTTTGCAAAGATTATGACAGAGGCGCTGCCCTATCTGAATGTGTTCCCGGCCGGCCAGGCGACCCTTCCCGTGGATGATGCACTGGCGCAGCAGAACGAGGGAATCATTGTCAATGAAACAGAGCCGGAAGTTCAGGTTCCGGAGACCATGGAAGACGGTTCCCCGGTGCCTCCGCCGGTATCCTTTGATGAGGAGTTTATTGATTCCGGACAGGAGGATTATAACTATCCGGATGCGATGCCCACAGGACTGGGAATGGAAGAACCCATAGAAGAGACACAGGAAAATGCAGACGCCGAGAGCGGCGCAAAAGAAGCGGTGCTTCAGGCAGAATAACAGAGCAGGCGGAGAATTCCGCAGACAGCACAGATAACAGAATAAAACATAAAAAAGAGTACAGACCATTGACGGAAGAAAGATGCGTACCGCCGCGGTCTGTACTTTTTTGCATTTATTCCGGCTGTTTCCAGCGGGAGGCAAAATCGGTAATCGTGTGAACAATCGGCGAGGAGGTGTCCCTGCGCCAGGCGATGCCTACGGTTTTTATAATTTCGTCCGTAATCCGCACTTCCGTAACACCCTCGATGGTGCGGGAACGGAACTCCTCCGAGGGCAGGATGGCGATGCCCAGACCGCCCTGGACCATGCAGAAGGTGGTGGTGGGGCTGGAGGTCCGGCAGACGATGCGGGGGGTAAAGCCCGCTTTCCTGCATGCATTCATGCACAGCTCATAGGCCACCTGGCCGGTATTGTGAAAGATGAAGGACTCATCCTTCAGCGAATCTTCACCGATGTAGGCTGGAACAAGAACGGCGTTGCACAGCAGTTTGACATCACAGTTCCGGGCAGCATCCATCACTCCTCCGCATTCGGCACCATCGCAGGACTGGAAAATGCAAACTACGGCACCAAGTTCGGTACTGTCTTCAAGACCGCCGAGGGTGAGCCCTACTCTCCGTGCTGGGCAGACGTAGCTAAGGCTTACGGCGTGGACGCTGTCCGCGTAGAGAGCGCAGAAGAGTTCCTTCCGGCTATGAAGAAGGCCGTGGAGATGAACAAGGCCGGCAAGCCCTACCTGGTAGAGGCTCCGATGGAGAACATCGTTGTTCCGACACCGGGCTGCTGGAACATCAACGATATCTACAGCTCGAACCAGTACGTCAGCGAAGGTAAGCTGGTGGAGAAGGAAGACGGCAAGTGGGTTGCTCCGAACCACGCAAAGAGCCACAAGGCAAAATAATAAAACCTGTGTCTGACCTGACACCCATAATTACAGTGCCGCGGATTTTTCTATAGACAGCATATGAGATTTTGATTGTGATTTTAAACATTTTTATAACCCCCCTGAGGTTGACTTCCCAAACAGAACGCGTATACTTTGAAGAGTATGGCTTTTATAAGGTTTTATAAATGCCGTTTCCTGTTGAGTTGCCAAATAGTTTATTGACTGACGGAGATGATTGCATGTTGGTTTTCTTTTTGCTTCTCTGGATTGTTCTGAACGGCAGGATTACGCCGGAAATTCTTATTATCGGCTGTCTGATCGCGGGCGCAGGGCTCCTTTTTGCCCGCAGGGCGACAGGCTACACACTTCAGACGGACATCCGTATCTGCAGGAATATTCCCATATTTTTGATTTATACTCTGCGCCTGATCTGGGAGGTACTGAAGGCCTCGGTGATGGTCATGACGGTAGTTTTCAATCCTTTTGAAAAACCGGAGCCGGTTATCGTGGAATTTCATTCCGGACTGGAGACCGAGCTGCAGAATGTGCTTCTGGCCAATTCCATTACGCTGACGCCGGGAACGTACACATTGTTCCAGGAGGGAGATCACTTTGTGATCCACTGCCTGCGGCGGGAGTATGCGGATGGCATGGGAGATTCCGCTTTTATCAGATATCTGAAGATGCTCAGATGACGGCGGAGGAATGTGAGGAAAACAATGACGATTGATATGGCATATCGCTCTCTGTATACGGGTGCGCTGGTGGTTCTGGCAGCGTTCATCGGCCTCGTGCTCATAGCAGCGGCGGTTAAAAAGACAGCCACGGACAGAATTCTCTGCATCAACATGGTGGGAACCATGGTGATTGTCTCACTGGCAATTCTGTCCCAGATGCTGGATGAACCCTATCTGCTGGATGTATCGCTGATCTATACCATGATCAGCTTTATTACGGTGCTGATGCTGGCACTGACATTTATTCCGGCGAGACCCAGGCGGAGCATATTTGAGCAGTTTTCACGGAAGAATACTTCAGACGGGGCCGGAGGGGAGAAGATATCATGACACTGGAATGGATACGCTTTTATCTCACCGCGGCTCTGATAGGCATGGGCCTTCTCGGGTTCGGCGCCGCCGTTCTGGGCGTCTACCGGTTCGGATTTGTCATGAACCGGATGCATTCCAGCGGTATCGGTGATACCTTCGGCCTGTTTTTTATCATGCTGGGGCTTGGAGTTTACGAGGGAATCTCGCTGGAAATGCTGAAGATGGTGCTGCTGGTGACGTTCATGTGGTTCAGCTCGCCGGTATCCACCCATTTCCTCGGTCAGGTGGAGTATTATACCAATCCCCATCTGTACCAGAAGGTGGAGCGACTGGGAGGAGAACACGGACCGAAGAACGGAATGCAGGATTATGCGGCGGCCGGGAGCGAGGAGAGAGGAGGAGAGGACAGATGAGCTGGACAGACATTCTGACGATGGTTCTGCTGGTGCTTTTGATTCTCTGCGCCATCTTTGTAAATCTGACAGGGAGTCTTCTGCAGGCCTCTGTTCTTTTCATGGCTTACAGTTCCATCATGTGCATTGTGTGGGTACTGATTGAGTCTCCGGACCTGGCGATCACGGAGGCAGCCGTCGGCGCCGGTATCAGCGGAACTCTGTTCTTGATGACGCTTAGAAAGATTCACGCCATGGAACAGGAGCTGAAGGGGGATGAGAAGTCATGAGCAGCAAGTTCGAACAGTGGATGGACGGCGAGACGGATGATCTGCTGCTCCATATGACGGACACCGCGGAGTTGCCGGACAGCGGCCGTGCGGACAGAAAGAAACGGCTGGATGAGCTGCGCCGGGAGGTGGATGAATCCGCCCGCGGACAGAGGGTTATCGCAAAAGAGCGGGCTGCCTTCTACCGTATTTATACCATTGTGGCCGTGACAAGCTGCATTGCCCTGGTGGGCGTTCTGCTGTTTATTGTCGCCTATCTTCCGCGGCACGGAGTGCAAAATCCGCAGACGCTTCCGGTGGTCACGCGCTATGTGACAAAGGGACTGGAGGAGACGGGCGCCATCAACGTGGTCAGCGGCATGATTCTCGACTACCGCGCCTTTGATACGCTGGGAGAGTCCCATGTGCTCTTTACCGCGCTTATCTGCGTTATGATTCTGCTGCGGCTGGATACGAAGAATATGCGTCCCGTCAATGAGGATTATAATGAAATCCGTTGGGACAGATACCATGAGGTGTACAGCGATTCGGTGCTGCACCGGGTCGGCATGGTGCTGGTGCCCTGCATCATGCTTTACGGCGTGTATATTCTGCTGAACGGACAGAATTCGCCCGGCGGCGGCTTCTCCGGCGGTGCAGTTCTGGGAGCGGGGATGATGATTTATGCCATCGCCTTCGGTTTTACCAGTGCGGACCGCATCATTACCAGGAAGGTATCCTCCTGGCTTACCTTCTGTGCACTGTCCTTCTACAGTTTTGCCAAGGGATACGTATTCTTCACCGGTGCAAACGGCTTGGAGAATCATATTCCCAAGGGAACTCCCGGGGCTATCTTAAGCGGCGGTCTGATTCTTCCGCTGGATATCGCGGTGGGTCTGGTGGTCGCCTGCACCATGTACGGTTTTTACAGTCTGTTCCGGAGGGGGAGTATCGGAGATGATAAGTAATCTGCTGGCGAATTATCTGGAAGCGGGAGCCATTATCCTGTTTGGAATCGGATTTACCATGCTTCTGTTTCACAGAAATCTTTTCAAAAAACTGATTGGCATGAATATCATGGACACGGGGACCTTTCTGTTTCTGGCGGCCATGGGTTATATCCAGGGAAGAAAGCCCCCGATTATCACAAACGGCATTCAGAGTACGGACGCTTATATCAACCCCGTACCCGCGGGCCTGGTCCTCACAGGGATCGTGGTATCCGTGTCGGTGACGGCGATTATGCTGTCTCTGACCATCCGGCTTTATCACCGGTATCATACGCTGAATCTGGACGACATCTATCTGCTTTCGCTTCATGAGACGGAGGACAGGTAACGTGGACTTTATTACGAATTTTCCGCTTTTCACGATTGTGCTGAGCCTGTTTTCCAGTGTGCTCTGCACGATGTTTTCCGGAAAAGCGGCGAGAAACTATACGATATTTTTTGAGGTTTTCCTGCTGGGGCTGACCGGAGCCGTTCTCTGGTATACTGCCGTGACGGGATGTTCCTTCACCTATACGATGGGAGAGTTTCCCGCACCCTGGGGCAATGAGATCCGGGCGGGCGTTCTGGAAGCACTGATGGGAGAGGTCTTCCTGGGCATTATTTTCTGCTCGGTGCTGGCCGGACGGCGCTTCATCGATGAGGATATGGATGAGAGCAAGGTCAATCTCTACTATACCCTGATCAATCTGATGACGGCTGCGACCATGGCCATGCTGTGGACCAATGATATTTTTACCGGATATGTATTTCTGGAGATCCTGACGCTCAGCAGCTGCGGTGTGCTGATTGTCCGTGAGCTGGGACGTACCACACTGGCAGCCGTCCGGTATATGATTCTGAACCTGCTGGGTTCCGGTCTGTACCTTCTGGGCGTGGTGCTTCTGTATGATATTACGGGCCATCTTCTGATGATTCCGATGCAGGAGCAGATAGCGCTGCTGTCGCAGAATCCTGACAACTTTATGATTATCACGCTGGCGGTCGGAATCCTGACCATCGGACTCGGCATAAAAAGCGGACTGTTTCCATTCTATTTCTGGATGCCCGATACCTACGGCGCAGCGACGCCGACCTCCGGCTCTGTCATGAGCGCGGTGGTTTCCAAGTGCTATATTTTCCTGCTGTTCAAGATTTACTGGAGAGTGGTCGGCATTGAGGTGTTTGAACAGATGCCGCTGAAGAACATTCTTCTGGTGCTGGGCATCGCCGGCGTCGTGATGGGGTCGGTGCAGGCCCTTCACGCGGAGAGTGCCAACCGGATGGTGGCATTTTCCTCCGCAGCCCAGATTGGATATATCTATATGGGAATCGGCATCGGGGGAATCGCCGGGTATACGGCGGCCATGTTCCATATCCTTGCCCATGCGGTGACCAAATCGGCGCTGTTTCTTACGATTCCCCGGCTTTCCGAGGTATCGGGGCAGAGCATGAGGTTCAAGCATCTGCAGGGAAGCGGATTAAGAAACCGGGAGGCCGGACTGGTATTTCTGATGGGAGCCCTTTCCATGATAGGAATTCCGCTGTTCGCCGGCTTCTCCACAAAGCTGTTCTTCGGAATGGCAGCGGTCTATTCCGGCAGCGATGTGCGGCTGATTCTCGTGATGGTGGCTCTGGCGGTAAGTTCAGTGCTGAATGCCCTGTATTTTCTCCGGACGGTCATCCGTGTTTTCACCCGTTCCGAGAACGAGATGATTCACTCGGTGCGGGGCGCGCAGCATGCGGAGCCGGGCATCTGGCATTACCGGATGCCGATGGTTCTTCTGATTGGCGCCAATCTGTCCATGGGAATGGTTTCCTGGTTTTATATCCGTCTGATACAGAACGGACTGTCAATGTTCGGATAGCAAGGAGGATAGCAAGATGTCTCTGATTATCGCGATTCTGTTTCCGGCAATTGCCGGCATCATCGTGTCGGTATTCAGACCCCGGGAAAAGGTGCGGAATACCTGTTATACGGTGATTGTACTCCTGGCGGACGTGCTCTGTATCCTGGCGCTCCGCTCCGGAGAGCACATTACCTTCCTCACGCTGTCTGAGAATCTTCACATGGCGTTTGCACCGGACAGGCTCGGTACGGTATTCCTTGCGGCGGTTATGATCCTGTACACGGCCGTATGCTTTTATTCCTTTGAGTATATGAAGATGGAAGAGAGGGTGGAAATGTTTTTCACCTTCTACTTCCTGTCGTTTACGGCGCTGATTGCCGTATGCCTGGCCTCGAACCTTCTGACGCTTTATTTCTGCTTCGAGATGCTGACCCTTCTGTCCATGCCGATGGTGCTTCATGAGCTGACAAAGGATGCGGTTTCGGCGGGCTTAAAGTATCTGTTCTATTCCATCGCAGGCGCCCTGATGGGACTTCTCGCCGTCTTCTTTGTGTATTATTTCACCTCCGGGAACGCGGAGTTTGTGAAAGGCGGCTTTCTCGATCCGGCAAAGATTGCAGGCAGAGAGAACATTATGCTCATCGGGACCATGATCGGCATCAGCGGATTCGGCACGAAGGCGGGACTGTATCCCATGCACGGATGGCTGCCGACGGCCCATCCCATCGCCCCTGCGCCGGCGTCCTCGCTGCTGTCCGGTATTATCGCCAAGGCCGGCGTTATCGCCGTGATCCGCCTGGTTTACTATTCCGTGGGAACGGATCTTATCCGGGGCACCTGGGTACAGTACGCATGGATGACACTGGCAATGCTGACCATCTTCATGGGTTCCATGATGGCTTACCGGGAACACAATCTGAAAAAACGGCTGGCTTATTCCACCGTCAGCCAGATTTCATACATTCTGCTGTCCCTTTCCTTTCTCTCGGAGGAGGGCATGCAGGGTGCGCTTCTTCATGTGCTGAGCCACGCATCCTCCAAGGGATGCCTGTTCCTCTGCGCGGGCGTGCTTATCTATAAGCTGGGGAAGAGAAGAGTCGAAGAGCTTAAGGGCGTGGGAAAGCTTATGCCTGTCACCATGCTGTGCTTTACTGTCGCTTCCCTTTCGCTGGTGGGCATTCCGCCCATGGGCGGGTTCCTCAGCAAGTGGGTGATTGCCCAGGCGTCCCTTCACAACGGCCTGGGGCTGTATGCCGTTCTTCCCCCGGTGATTCTGCTGATTTCCGCCCTGCTCACCGCCGGATATCTTCTCACGGTGGTGGTGGACGCCTTCTTCCCGGGCGGCGGATTTGAGACGGAAGAGAAGGCCGGAAGCGCGGAACCTTCGCCGCTTATGACGGTTCCGATGATCTGCCTCTGCGTTGTCGCCCTGGCGGTCGGCATCTTCGGCGGCAATGTGCACTTGGGAGGGTAATAAGTTGAGTCCTTTGTTTTTACTGGTTCCGATTCTTGTGCCGATTATCGGCGGAACCGGGATTGTCCTGCCGGGCTTTCACGAGGACCGGCCAAGAGAGATTTATGCGGAGGCGGTATGCTGCCTGACATCCGTTCTGGTCTGGATTGCCCTGCTATTCGGAAGAAGAGAGCGGATTGAACTTTACGCGTTTACAAGGGGATTTTCCATTGACCTGACGATGGACGGCCTTTCCATGCTGTTTGCCGGAATGGTGTCCGTCATGTGGCCTGTTGTGCTGCTGTACGCCTTCGAATACCTGAAGCATTCGAGGTTTAAGAATGTATTCTTTGCCTTTTATGTCATGACCTACGGCATTACCCTGGGAATTGCCTTTTCCGGCAACATGACGACCCTGTATGTATTTTATGAGATGCTGACGCTGGTAACCCTTCCTCTGGTGACCCATTACGGAAATCATGAGAGCATGTACGCCGGGCGAATCTATGCGGCGTATACCATCGGCGGTGCTTCCCTGTCCTTCTTTACGATGGTGCTGACAACCCTGAACAGCGGAGGAGCCAATTTCGAGTACGGCGGCTGCCTGACCGCGGCCCCCGGCGACCCGATGCTTCTTCTGGCATTCCTGTTCGGCTTTTTCGGTTTCGGCACCAAGGCGGCGCTGTTCCCGCTGTCCCGGTGGCTTCCGCTGGCCTCCGTCGCACCTACGCCGGTGACGGCCCTTCTGCACGCGGTGGCGGTGGTAAATTCCGGCGTCTTTGCGGTCATGCGGATGGCATGGTACGTCTACGGACCGGATTACGTGGGGGGAACCGATGTGCAGCATATCTGCCTGGTGACGGCGGCATTTACCCTTGTATATGCGGCCTTTATGGCGCTCCGCGCAAGGCATTTCAAGAGAAGACTGGCCTGGTCGACGGTCAGCAACCTTTCCTACATGCTGTTCGGCGTGCTGCTGATGACACCGGACGGCTTTAAGGGCGGTCTGGCCCATATGCTTTTTCACGGGATCATCAAGATGTGTCTCTTCCTGTGTGCGGGAGCCTTCATGCACCAGACGGCGAATGAATATCTGTATGAGATGAACGGCATCGGAAAGAGGATGCCGGTGACATTTGCCTGCTATACCCTGGGAGCGCTTTCACTGGCGGGCATTCCCCTGTTCTGCGGCTTCGTGTCAAAGTGGAATCTGCTGCTGGCGGCGGCAAGGCACGGGACCGTCTGGGGAATGATGGGCATGATCGCGCTGATCATCGCAGCATTTCTCTGTGCGATGTATACGCTGACCGTGGCAGCCCGCGCCTTTTTCCCGATGCAGGGAACCGACCACTACGGCGAGGGCTCCGATGTGACGGAAGCAGGCGTCAGGATGACGTTCCCGATTGTATTCTTTACGGTGATTAATGTTCTGTTTGGAGTGTATCCCGAACCGGTGCTGCGCCTTGTGACGGCCATCGCCGGCGGGAGTCTCTGATGGGAGAAGCTATGCTGATTGGTTTTATCGTGTTTCTGCCTTTTCTCTGGGCGGTGCTGTCCGCCCTCATCGGCAGAAGAGAAGAGGAGGACCCCGAGGCGGGGAACCGGAGAGATGTATTCTGTATTCTTGCCTGCGGTCTGGAGCTTGTTCTGGTGCTGTTTCTTCCGCGCACGCAGCCGGAGTTTATGATATCCGGGATTCTGACCGGAAATCTCACCTTCACAACGGACGGATTCCGCATCGTCTACGCGGCGGTCACTGCCGTGATGTGGTTTTTTACCACGGCGTTTGCGAAGGAGTATTTTCTCCATGAGCGGGAGAATCTGAACCGCTACTGGTTTTTCGTGCTGGTGACACTGGGAGCTACGGAGGGCGTGATGCTTTCCGGAGACTTTATGACCAGCTTCGTTTTCTTCGAGATTCTCTCCTTTACCAGCTTTACCTGGGTCATTCATGAGGAGACGAAGGAAGCGATTCGCGCAGGCTATACCTACCTGTTTATTGCGGTGATCGGCGGCCTGATTCTGTTTATGGGTCTGGCGATGCTCAATTATACGGCGAAAACCCTGTCCTTTGCGGAGCTTCCCGCGGCGGTGAGAGAGGCCGACCAGCGGATGGTGCTCGCCTCCGGTATCTGCATCCTTCTGGGATTCGGCGCCAAGGCCGGCATGTTCCCGCTTCATATCTGGCTGCCCAAGGCCCATCCGGTGGCACCGTCGCCGGCATCAGCCCTGCTCTCGGGCATTCTCACCAAGGTGGGCGTGTACGGTATCCTGATGACTTCCCTGGAGGTGCTTTCCGGAAACCGCACCTTCGGCCTGCTGGTTCTGGTGCTGGGGCTTATCACCATGGTGCTGGGCGCGGTGCTGGCCCTGTTCTCCGTCAATCTCAAGCGGACGCTGGCCTGCTCCTCCATGTCCCAGATTGGCTTTATCCTGACGGGGATCTCCATGACGATTCTCTTGACCGAGGCAGACTTCGGGGAGGGCAGAATGCTTGCCCTGGCGGGAACCATGCTTCATATGGTGAACCATTCCCTGATCAAGCTGACGCTGTTTATGGCGGCCGGCGTGGTGGTGATGAATCTCCATGCGCTGACCCTTGACGATATCCGGGGATGGGGCAGAAACAAGCAGGTGCTGAAGGCGGCATTTGCCCTGGGCGCCCTGGGTATCAGCGGCGTTCCCTTCTTTAACGGCTATATCTCCAAGACGCTTCTCCATGAGGGAATTGTGGAGGGGATTCATCACTGTGCGGGGCTTTCCGGATACCTGCACATCGCGGAATGGGTATTCCTGTTCTCCGGCGGAATTACCTTCTGCTACATGCTGAAAATCTTTATCGCCGTCTTCATGGAAGAAAACCGCGACCGCGAAAGGCAGCAGGCCTTCGACCGGCAGACTTCCTGCATGAATCCGCTGAGTATGGCGGCCATCGGGATTTCTTCCCTGGCCATGCCCATCCTCGGCCAGCCGGCCGTGATGCTCCGGCTTGCGGCATATATGACATCGGAACCGGAAATCCTGGAATTTAAGGCCTTTACGGCGGTCAATCTGAAGGGCGGCTTTATCTCCCTGGGAATCGGAGCCATCCTGTATCTGACCATCGTGCGTCACGTTCTGCTTCGTCAGAATTCCTATGTGAATCTCTGGCCGGCGTGGCTTGACCTGGAAAATATTCTCTACCGGCCCGCGCTCCTTCTGGTCCTTCCGGAGATCGGCGGAAGAATCGCCGCCGTGTTCGGACAGAACAGGATCCTTGCGCCTTTCGGAAAGCGATTTCTGGAAGAGCCGGCGGGGAAGACCGCGGAGCTTCTGGGAGAAAACCGGATACTCAGCCGGCTGGCGGACAGTGTGATGTTTGCCGCCTCCTTTATCGGCCGGCTCCTGGTGGACGGCATGGATGCCTTTATTGTATTCATGCGTATGACGCTGGTGCGGGAGATGGGCGTACAGGGCCTGGAACCGAAGCATCACGGAAGACTGTGGGAATTCCGCATGGAGACGAAAGAGGCTGCGGTTCCCATCGCCAGAAACTTCACCTTCGCCCTGCTCATGACCTGCCTCGGCATCCTGCTTATTCTGGGGGCGCTCCTTTATTCTCTGTTATTATAAAAAAAGGGCTGTCGTATGTAACAGAATACACACGACAGCCCTTTATGATCTGTCTTACTCGTTTAATCCGTACTTCTTGCCCATCTCTTTGATTCTCTCGACACCGATGAACTTGAGGTAGTCTTCAAATTCGATGAAGTTGCCGTCATAGCCTTCGTCGGTCTCGTTTTTCTTCAGATACTCAAAGTAGTGCATGATGGCGTAGGTCTGGGCGAAGAGGGAGCTGACCGGATAGGTCAGAAACTTGATGAAGGGGCAGTTCGGCGGCTGCTTCTGGTCCTCGATGAACAGGCCGGCCACACCGGCGTTCTCATACTCGCGGACGGTGCGGACCACGTTCAGGGCGTTGCCGAAGCCGCCTTCCGCATCTGCGAGGATCGGGATATCCACGGCGTCACACATGTTTTTCAGCATGGTGACAGACTCGTTGATGGCCAGAAGACCGGTGTCAGGGGTGCCCAGGATAACGCCGTGCATGCCGTATCCGGTGGTTCCCATGATGTCAAAGCCTGTCGCCTCGATGGCTTTGGCACTTAGACAGTCGTAGCCGCAGGGAGCAACAAGATACTTGCGTTCCCAGAGAAGCTCGCTCAGGCAGCTGGCTTTGAGGTTCCGGACAACGCGAAGTTCCTTATGGTTACCGGCGGCGGAATGGAAGGCATCGGCAAGGATCACTTCTTCTGCTCCGAGAAGCTGACCACACTCCTTACCCTGTTCAAGTATGAGGGCGAGTTCCAGGCAGCACTTGACATGATGCAGGCCATCTTCAACGTAGGCGGCAAGGGTCACTCCTGCGGTATCTACAGCTGGGATGATTCCCACATCGATCGTCTGGCTTCCTGCGCACCGGTTTCCCGTATCATGGTTCGCCAGCCGAACAACCGCGGCAACTCCGGTTCCGCATTCAACGGCATGCCGCCGACATCTTCCATGTCCTGCGGTACCTGGGGCGGAAACATCATCACCGAGAACATCTCCCTCAGGCAGTACATGAACATCACCTGGGTTGCACGGCCGATTCTTGAGGATATGCCGGAGTCCAGAGTCCTTCTTGGAGAGTTCTATCACTCTGATTTCGACACCGAGAAGAAGACCGTCATTGATGACTGATTAGATTGAGCTGACATAATTTCCAATCGTTGATTGGGGAGCCGTCCGCGGGTTTCCGCGGGCGGCTTTTTTCAATATTTTATTTCTCTTTTTCCGTTGTTTCCTGTACAATGGGGAGAAGAGAAGGAGGACGAATCGACATGAGTGAACAGACCTTTAAGGGCAGCAGTGAGTACGTGGCATCGGAGGAACTTCTTTCCGCCGTCAATATCGCAATGACGCTGCAGAAACCCCTTCTGCTGAAGGGAGAGCCCGGAACCGGAAAAACCATGCTGGCCCAGTCCGTGGCAAATGCTTTGGATGCGCCGCTGTATATCTGGAATATCAAGTCCACCACCAAGGCCCAGGACGGCCTCTATGTCTATGACGTGGTACAGCGTCTCTACGACAGCCAGTTCGGAGGAGAGGGCGTGGACAACATCGAAAAGTATGTGCACCTCGGACAGGTGGGTGAGGCATTTGAATGCGATAAACGCTGTATTCTTCTCATCGACGAGATTGACAAGGCGGACCTGGAGTTTCCCAACGATCTTCTGTGGGAGCTGGACCGGATGGAGTTTACCATTCCGCAGACCGGCCGCACCGTGAAGGCAAAGTTTCGCCCGATCATCATTATCACCTCCAACGCGGAGAAGGAGCTGCCGGATGCATTTCTCAGACGGTGCATTTTCCACTATATCGAATTCCCGGGGGAGGAGCTGATGCGCCGCATCATCGCCGTCCACTACCCGAATCTGGAGCAGAAGCTGTTAGATCAGACCATTGCGGCCTTCTACTGGATCAGGACCCTTCCGGCCATTCAGAAAAAGCCCAGCACCAGTGAGCTCATCGACTGGATCCGGGCGCTGATGTACAGCGGGATTCCCTATGAGGATATCATGACCAAAATCCCCTTTGCCGGGGTGCTTCTGAAGAAGAATGAAGACCTGAGCAGCCTGGAGCGCGCGAAGGCCCGCCGTGCCCAGGGATATTAATACGGGAGCAGGCGTATGTTTACTGAGTTTTTCTATTTTCTGCGGGCAAGAGGCATTCCGGTTTCCCTTCAGGAATGGCTGATGCTCTGCGAGGCCATGGAAAAGGGCCTGGCCGGCGCCAGCTTCAGCCGGTTTTACGACCTCTGCCGGGCGATTCTGGTGAAGAGCGAGGCGGACTACGATAAGTTTGACCGGGCCTTTCTGGAGTATTTCCACGCGGTGGCCGAGGCCTCGGACAAAATTCCGGACGCCATCCAGAACTGGCTGGATGAGCCCCACGCCACGCCGAACAACTATGACGAGGAGATTGCCCAGTTAAATGACCTGCTCACGCCGGAGGAGATCGAGAAGATGCTCCGGGAGCGCCTTGAAGAGCAGGATTCGGAGCACAACGGCGGAAGCTACTGGGTCGGTACCGGCGGCATGTCTGTGTTCGGAAATTCCGGCAACACGCCCCAGGGAATCCGGGTGGGCGGTCAGGGAAGATACCGCAGAGCCATCCGGGTGGCGGGAGAGCGGAGATTCCGGGATTTCACGCGGGATAAGGCGCTGGATGTGCGGCAGTTTCAGATTGCCCTCCGGTATCTCAGGCAGTATTCCAACCGGACGGACGAGGAGAAGACAGAGCTGAATGCGGAGAAGACAGCGGATGCGACGGCGGAGAATGCCGGCATGCTGGAGCTGGCCTGGGAGCGGCCGAGAAGAAACACCGTGAAGGTCGTGATGATGATGGATTCCGGCGGCAGCATGGACTATTATATCAGGCTCTGTTCCGCCCTGTTTCAGGCCGTCAGCAAGTCCAACCGCTTCAAGGACCTGAAGATTTACTATTTCCACAACTGCATTTACCAGAAGCTCTACACGGACCCCACCTGCCGGGACAGCAAAAGCATCCCCACCGACGTGGTGCTGAACACCCTGGACCGGGAATACAAGCTGATCATCGTGGGCGATGCGGAGATGGCCCCCTACGAGCTGTTCAGCCAGAGATACGTTCCCTCCAACGGGAAGAGCGGGCTGGAGTGGCTCAGAGAGGTGCGGGACCACTTTTCCCACTGCGTCTGGCTCAACCCCAGCGAGGGGGGCGGCTACTGGGACGTGCCCGAGAGCTATGCCACCATCAAGAAAGAATTCGACATGTATTACTTGACCGTGGACAACCTGGTGCTGGCCATGAAGAAATTAATATCTGCCAGATAGACAAAAAAAGAGCCGCTGCACAGTATTGATATGCTGTGCGGCGGTTCCTTTTCGGGTTTACTCGAGATCCTTCCACTCAAACCCAGGAATGAGTTCAGACCACTTGCTGATCCCCAGGGTCTTCTTGCACTGTTCGGAGACCTGCAGCGACTTTTTCCAGCCGCTGTCAATGTCCTTGAACACATAGTAGATGGGCTTTGCGTGATAGGAGACGATCATCTGGCTCTGGTTTTCATCGTTGTACTTCAGCCCGTAGGAGAGGCCTGCGGCCACTTCCTGGGGAGCGTCCACCTGGCGGTGGAGATTGTAGCATTCCACCTCGGGGATGCTGACGGCCATATAGTAGGAATAGGCAAATGCCGCCGCCTGTTCTCTGAGCTTCTGACCGGAAGGCGTGGTAGAGGAGAAGCCCTGTTCCGTCAGGGCGATGCGCCGCACCTGACCGCCGGCATTGAGAAGCTCCGGCGTCTTCATATAGTCGATCAGAACCTTGAGGTTGTAGTAGTTGAGGATGGGAGTGGACACATCCATCGTCAGGCCCTGGGCCCCGTCGTCCCAGAACATGGGCTCATACATGGGATAGGGATAGGGGTGATAGGCCAGTCCCCAGTCCATGGGGCCTTCCCGCTTCACCGTCTCGTTGAAGCAGTCCAGGAAATCCTTTCCCTTGTAGGTGGTCAGCCCGTTGGCCCAGCTGCCGTCATTCCAGTAGTAGGTCATGGAGAAGAACACGCCGGACCCGGCGGTGCGGGAGCGGATTTCGTTGTAGAAGATACGGAATGCACGGGAAAACAGCTCGACATAAGGCTTAAGCTCCATTTCCCCGGCCCAGTTCCAGTACTGGTCATTGACCTCGTTGCCGATGACCCAGTTGGAGACCTTGCCGTGGCCGGTGAGTCCGCTGTAGCGGTCGGCAAGGAAGGCTGCCGTGGCGGCGATCCGTTTCTGGCCTTCCGGCGTATCGATGTTAAAAGCGTAATAGGCGCTGTTATTCTTCTCGGTGCCCGGACGAATCATCTCCGGGGAAAGATCGCTCCAGTTGTTGACCAGCACCACGGTGGTGACGACGCCGGCATCGGTGAGCTTCTGCACAGCCCGGTCATAGGCAGCGGCGATGGCACCGTTGAAATAATAGGTCTCCCCGTTGTACTGGAAGGGGAGATCATAGCCGGTGAGGATCCCCAGGGGGAGGCTCAGCTGGGCGCTCTTGATGCCCAGAGAGATGGCTTCATCAATCTCTCCCAGCTCTAGGGTCAGTCCCTTCTTGCCGGTGTATTTTACCGGAGTGTGGTCATAGGCCAGAACCTCGACACCGCAGGGGTAGGCGCGGTTGGAGATGATGCGGTATTTTAATCCGTCCCATACCGCAGCCACGTAGGAGCTGTTGGTGCTGTCTAAGGCAGTGCCCCGGTACAGGGGCACCGTGTACTGGTAAAAGGCCTGAGCGGGCCAGGATGCGAGATAATCCGAGCGGCCGGTCAGGTCCTTCTCATAGTTTTCGAGCCGGAACAGATATATCTTTCCGTCTGTATTTATCATCTGACAGTTGCTGCTGATGGTCATTACCGCATTCTGTCCGTCCCCGCTGATGATGCAGGCCGGAATGTCCGCCTCGGCAAGAATCACCGGCTCCGGCGGAAGCTGCACAGTTTCAGCCGCACTGCCGGAAGCATGTTCCGGAACCGTATCCGCATAGACAATCAGAGCACAGGCCGCTGCGATGGCGACACAGGTCACGATCATGACCACCCCGCGCAAGAGGCCTTCATAAACCTTCGAGTTCATAGCTGCCCTCCTCAATTGACTTCTCGTGACCTCAGTATAGCATTTCGGGATTTCGTAATTATTACTTTCTCATGACGATTTCGTGCGGATCTGCGGTACATTTTCTGACAGCAGGTTCAGAGAGAGGTTCTTTTGCGCGGACGGATGCGCCTTTTTTGACTTGCGGCGGGGGCGGCGGATGATTATAATGGGGATCAGAATTCTACGTGGGCCGGGGCGCAAGGCCCTTACGGCCGGGGAAGGAGAACATATGAGAACAGAGACGAAATGCATCGAAGCGGGATATACGCCGAAGAACGGGGAATCCAGAATGATCCCGATCATTCAGAGTACGACATTCAAGTATGACACCAGCGAAGATATGGGAAAACTCTTTGACCTGGAGGCTTCCGGCTACTTTTACACAAGACTTCAGAATCCGACCAACGATTATGTGGCGGCAAAGATCGCTGCCATGGAAGGCGGTACGGCCGGAATGCTGACCTCCTCCGGTCAGGCAGCCAACTTCTTTGCAATCTTCAATATAGCCAACTGCGGCGATCATATCGTATCCGCCAGCGCCATCTACGGCGGCACCTACAACCTCTTCAACGTAACCATGAAAAAGATGGGAATTGACTTTACCTTCGTGGATCCGGACTGCAGCGACGAGGAACTGGAGGCGGCCTTCCGTCCGAACACCAAGGCAGTATTCGGAGAGACCATCGCCAATCCGGCGCTGACCGTATTCGATATTGAGCGGTTTGCGAAGGCAGCCCACGCCCACGGCGTTCCGCTGATTGTGGATAATACGTTCGCCACCCCCATCAACTGCCGTCCCATCGAGTGGGGCTGTGATATCGTGACTCACTCCACCACCAAGTACATGGACGGACATGACGCGGCGGTCGGCGGCGCCATCGTAGACGGCGGAAACTTCGACTGGATGGCCCATGCGGACAAGTTCCCGGGTCTCACCACTCCGGATGAATCCTATCACGGAATCACCTACGCGGAGAAGTTCGGAAAGGGCGGCGCATTCATCACCAAGGCCACAGCACAGCTGATGCGCGATTTCGGCTCTATCCAGGCGCCGATGAACGCCTATCTTCTGAATCTGGGCCTCGAGTCTCTGGCCTGCCGTATGCCCGTGCACTGCAGCAACGCCATGAAGGCGGCCGAATTCCTGCAGGCGAATGAAAAGGTAGCCTGGGTGAATTATCCGGGACTTCCGGGCAACAAGTACTATGACCTGGCAAAGAAGTACATGCCGAACGGTACCTGCGGCGTTATTTCCTTCGGCGTAAAGGGCGGAAGAGCCGCGGCGGAGAAGTTCATGAAGAATCTGAAGCTGGGAATCATCGCGACCCACGTGGCGGATGCACATACCTGCGTCCTTCATCCGGCTTCCTCCACCCACCGTCAGCTTTCGGACGAAGAGCTGGTGGCAGCAGGCGTCGGTCCGGACCTGATCCGTCTCTCCTGCGGTATCGAGCATGTGGATGATATCATCGAAGACCTGAAGCAGGCGCTGGATGCCATCTGATTATAAAGAATTCCCTCCTCAGAAGGAGGAGGGAATATTCGGAATCGAAAGACCGGATAATCCGGCGGGAAGCGTGTTTTTTCGTGCTTCCCGCCGTTTTCTGTCCACCTCAATCCATTCATCCAGGGTGAGGGGCGTATAGTCGGAATACATGCAGAAGCAGTTGATCATATTGGAGGGAATGCTGCGGCTCTCCCCCGTGCGGTAGGTGATGCGGGCAGCCTGCGTGATCTCCTGGAAGTACTCTATAAGCCGCTGGTCCTGGGTATCATGCACGTGACCGTAGAGCATCCACACGTGGGGATTCCCCTGTTCATCCACCCGGTACTGGCCGTTATAGCAGAGGATGGGATAATGGCAGAGGATTACTTTGCGGCCGTCGTCCCGCAGCTCAGCGTAGGGACGGATCCACTTGAAGCGGGCCGCGTTGAAATCCTTTGCCTCCCCGAACCGGTCGTGGTTTCCGGAGATCAGGCACAGGATTCCGTTCAGGCGCGAGAGCACCTCGTTGGTTTCGGCGGCACCTCCCCAGGAAAAGTCTCCCAGGATCACCACCTCGTCCCGGGGTCTTACCTTCTCGTTCCATTTCCGGATCATATATTCGTTTGAAGCCGTGACATCGGTAAATCCGCGGCAGTCCATGAGGTCATTCAGTTTATCGTGGAAAAAGTGACAGTCGGCGATATAGTAGCGCATGAGAGTTCCTCCGGTATGAGCAGGGCGGTGAAGAGACCGCCTCATGTTCCTTATGATATCACATTTTATCGCAGCGGGAGAAGACCTCCGGCTCCAAAAGGATAAATGTTAACCAAAGTTATAAAACGGGTTGACATATACGGAAGCAGGTGGTAACATACCATCATGCAGGAAAGAACGGTGAGAACGTTCCTACCGGCGGTTATGAAAAAAGGGGAGGAAACAAATTCCATGAAGATTAACACAAAGAGTCTTGTCATCTGTGCCATGTTTGCGGCGCTGACATGTGCGGTGGCGCCCATCTCCATTCCGCTTCCGGGCGGCGTTCCCATCACGCTGCAGCAGGTATCCGTCATGCTGGCGGGGCTTCTTCTGGGAGCAAAGCTGGGGGCACTCAGTCAGCTGGTCTACGTTCTGCTCGGCGCCTTCGGCCTGCCGGTATTTGCGGGCTTCCACGGCGGCATGGGCAGCATTCTCGGACCGTCCGGCGGATTCCTGGTCGGTTATCCGTTCCTGGCGGCTGTCTGCGGCCTTATCTACTGGAAGTGGGGAAGACAGAGGAGCGGCGCTGCAAAGTACGGCGTAATGGCGCTGGCCATGGTTCTCGGCAATGCATTGCTCTATGTATTCGGCCTCGGATGGTTTATGCATGTGACCGGCAATACCCTGGGACAGGCCATGGTGCTGTGCATGCTGCCGTTTATTCCCGGCGATGTGCTTAAGATGGTGGCCGTAGGCGTCATTGTTCCGCAGCTGGAGAGAGCACTCCGCTCCGTGAATCTGGAGGCATTTGCCTGATAAAGACGGCATATCGGGAGTAGGACAGAATGGAAGAAACAAAGGACAGGGAGTATCTGGAGCAGGTCATCGGCACCGACTTCGGGGGGAGAACGGTGCGGGAATATCTGAAAGAAAAACTCCATTTTTCCGAACGGCTGATTGCACGCATGAAATACCGGAAGAACGGCATTCTTCTCAATGGAGTGCGCTGCCGTACGACGGCTGTCCTCACGGACGGCGACAGGCTGAGACTTTCGGTCAGAGACCCGGAGAGCTCATCGGTGATCTGGATGAGACCGGAGGTTATCCTTGAACTGAATATTCTGTATGAAGATGCGGATCTTCTCGTGATCTTCAAACCGGAGGGGATGGTGTGCCACCCCTCCTTTGGTCATTTCCGGGACAGTCTCGCCAACCACGCCGCCTGTTATCTGGGGTGGGAATGGACGTCCAGGGAGCTTCACCTGATCGGCCGCCTTGACAGGGACACCTGCGGGCTGGTTACGGTCGCAAAAAATGCCCAGGCTGCGGCGGACCTGTTCCGCCAGCAGAAGGAGGGCACCTACCTAAAGACCTACACGGCGCTGGCCGAGGGTATATTCCGGGAGAAGCAGGGGGTGGTTGACCTTCCGCTGGAGCCGGTGCCGGGCGTATTTATGCTGCGGAGAACGTCGTCTGAGGGAAAGCCCTGCAGAACCTTCTATGAGGTGCTCGGGGAAAAGGGAAACCGGACCCTTCTTCAGTGCAGGCTGGAACACGGGAGAACCCACCAGATCCGGGTACACATGGCATCCATCGGACATCCGCTGGCAGGGGATCTTCTGTACGGCCCCGGCGGTGCGTTTGAGGAGTACAAAAGGACCGGCAATCGGGCAGATATCCGCCGCATGAATCAGGCGGGAAGCGGGAGAGAGCCGCTGGGGCTCTGCGCCTCCGGGCTTTCGTTCCGGCAGCCCTTTACGGGGGAAGAGCTGCGCTTTCAGGCAAAGCTTCCGTCCTGGGCACGGAATGATTGACAGCATCAGAACATATGTTTGATTTATATCGGAAAATGTGATAAAATCGTAAGCAGGCGTTCTTTGACGAAGCCTGCTTTTTATACTATTATGAATAAGATATGGTAAGAAACGAATAAGAGAAGTATAAGAAACGAAAAGGATTCGGAGGAGTTTTCATGGCAGCAGCGAAATATGATGCGAACAGCATTACCGTCCTGGAAGGACTGGAGGCAGTCCGCAGACGACCCGGCATGTATATCGGAAGTCTCGGAAGCCGGGGACTCAACCACCTGATCTACGAGATCGTGGATAATTCGGTGGATGAGCATCTGGCAGGCGAGTGCACCACCATCTGGGTCACCCTGGAGGCGGACGGTTCCTGCACCGTGAAGGACAACGGGCGCGGCATACCGGTAGAGATGCACAAGAAGGGCGTGTCCGCGGAGCGTGTGGTTCTGTCTACGCTGCATGCCGGCGGTAAGTTTGACCACGATTCCTATAAGACCAGCGGCGGCCTGCACGGCGTCGGTTCCTCGGTGGTGAATGCTCTTTCCAGTAAGCTGGATATCACCATCTGCCGTGGCGGGCTGATGTATCATGACGCCTACGAGAAGGGCGTGCCCACAGTAAAGCTGGAAAAGGGACTTCTGCCGGTGATGGGGAAAACCAGAGAGCGGGGGACAACCATCAATTTCCTGCCGGATGATACTATCTTTGAAAAGACCTATTTTAAGGCAGAGTGGCTGAAGAGCCGCCTGCATGAGATTGCCTATCTCAACCCGGGACTCACCATCATTTACCGCAATAAGCGGAAGAATGAGGATGAGACCGTAGAATTCCACGAGCCCGGCGGCATCACCGCCTATGTGGAGGAGATCAGCCGGGGGAAAGAAGCGGTCAGCCCGCCGGTATATTTCCGGGGAGAGAGCGATGACATCGAGGTGGAGTGTGTCTTCCGCTTCGTGAATGAATTTGAAGAGAATCTCCTGGGCTTCTGCAACAATATCGCCACGGCGGAGGGCGGAACCCATCTGGTCGGGTTTAAGACCCGGTTCACCCAGCTCATCAATTCCTATGCCAGGGAGCTGGGAATCCTGAAGGAGAAGGATACGAACTTCACCGGCGCGGACACAAGAAACGGCATGATCGCCGTGGTTGCCGTAAAACATCCGGACCCGGTATTTGAAGGACAGACCAAGACAAAGCTGGCAAGCGCCGACGCCGCAAAGGCGGTGGCCTCCGTAACCGGAGACGAGCTGACCCTGTTCTTTGACCGGAACCTGGAGACGCTGAAGAATATTATCAGCTGCGCGGAATCCTCGGCAAAGATCCGCAAGAGCGCCGAGAAGGCGAAAACCAACATGCTCTCCAAGCCGAAGTTTTCCTTTGACAGCAACGGAAAGCTGGCCAACTGCGAGTCGAGAGATGCCGCAAAGTGTGAGATTTTCATCGTCGAGGGTGATTCCGCCGGCGGTTCCGCCAAGATGGGCAGAAACCGCCAGTTCCAGGCGATCCTTCCCATCCGCGGAAAGATCCTGAACGTGGAGAAGGCCCCCATCGACAAGGTGCTGGCCAACGCGGAGATCAAGACCATGATCAATGCCTTCGGCTGCGGTTTCTCGGAGGGCTACGGCAACGATTTTGATATCACGAAGCTCCGGTATGACAAGATTGTGCTGATGACGGATGCGGATGTGGACGGAAGCCACATCGACACCCTGCTGCTGACCTTCCTGTATCGCTTTATGCCGGACCTCATCCGGGAGGGACATGTCTATATCGCCATGCCGCCCCTTTATAAGGTGGTCCCGAAGAAGGGCGAAGGAGAGTATCTCTACGACGATATGGCGCTGGAGCAGTACCGCCGGGAGCACAAGGGGGATTTCACCCTGCAGCGGTTCAAGGGACTGGGCGAGATGGACCCGGATCAGCTGTGGGAAACTACCCTGAATCCCGAAAACCGGGTGCTGAAACGGGTGGAGATCGAGGACGGCCGCATGGCCTCCGAGGTTACCGAGATGCTGATGGGAAGCGATGTGCCGCCGCGCAGAAACTTTATTCACGACCACGCGGATGAGGCGGAGATCGACGCGTAAGACGGGGGAAGTATGGCAGAGAAGATTATCACAACGGAATATTCGGAGGAAATGCAAAGAAGCTATCTGAATTATTCCATGAGCGTTATCACCGCCCGGGCGATCCCTGATGCCCGGGACGGCTTAAAGCCGGTGCAGCGCCGGGTTCTGTATGACATGGACCGCCTGCGCCTGGACTATGACAAGCCCCACAGGAAGTCGGCCCGTATCGTCGGCGATACCATGGGTAAGTATCATCCCCACGGAGACAGCTCCATCTATGAGACCCTGGTGGTCATGTCCCAGGAGTTCAAGAAGGGGATGGCCCTCGTGGACGGCCACGGCAACTTCGGTTCCATCGAGGGAGACGGCGCCGCAGCCATGCGTTATACCGAGGCGAGGCTTCAGAAGTTCACACAGGATGTGTATCTGAAGGATCTGGACAAGACGGTCCGCTTTATACCCAACTACGACGAGACGGAGCAGGAGCCGGAGGTTCTTCCGGTCCGCGTCCCGAACCTTCTGATCAACGGATCCGAGGGCATCGCCGTCGGCATGAGCACCAGCATTCCCACCCACAATCTGGGGGAGGTCATCGACACGGCGCTGGCCTTCGTTGACAACCAGCTGCTGACCGCGGGAGAGCTTCTCGGATACCTTCACGGACCGGATTTCCCCACCGGAGGAATCGTGGCAAATGCATCTGACCTGGAGGAGATCTATGCCACCGGCGCCGGAAAACTCAGACTCCGGGCGAAGATGGAGGTGGAAGAGGGCAGAAGAAAGACGGATAAAGACCGTCTGGTCATCACCGAGATTCCCTATACCATGATCGGGGCGGGCATCAACAAGTGCCTGCAGGACATCGCGGACCTGGCGGAGGCGAAGCTTCTGCCGGACGTGACGGATATTTCCAACCAGTCCAGCAAGGAAGGAATCCGCATCGTTCTGGAGCTTCGGAAGGGCGCGGATACCGAGAAGATAAAGAATATTCTTTACAAGAAGACGAAGCTGGAGGACACCTTCGGCGTCAACATGCTGGCCATCTCCGGCGGCCGTCCGGAGACCATGACCCTTCCGGCAATTCTCAGAAGCTGGCTGGATTTCCAGTATGAGAACAACACAAGGAAGTATAAGCTTCTCCTGGAAAAGGAAGAAGAGAACAAGGAAGTCAAGGAAGGCCTGATCCGGGCGGTGGACTGCATCGACCTGATCATCGCCGTCCTCCGCGGGGCAAAGAGCCTGAAGGAAGCGAAGGCCTGCCTGACATCGGGCGATACCAAGGGTATCACATTCAAGGACCCGACGCTGGAAAAGGAGGCGAGAGGCTTCCATTTCACCGAGCGGCAGGCGGACGCCATTCTCCAGATGCGTCTGTACCGGCTGATTGGTCTGGAGCTGATCGCCCTGCAGAAGGAGTACCTGGAGTCGCTGCAGAAGATCCGGAAGTACAGCCGGATTCTGAAAAACCGCAGCTCCATGGATGAGGTCATAAAGGAGGACCTGCTGGCGATTAAGAAAGAATTTGCCAGACCCCGCAGGACGGTTCTTGAGGATGCGGCTGAGACGGTATATGTGGAGGAAGCGCCGGAAGAGCGGGATGTGGTCTTTGTTCTGGACCGGTTCGGCTACGCGAAGATTCTCGACCCGGCGGTCTATGATAAAAACCGGGAGACGGTGGATTCGGAGAATGTATGGGTCATCCCCTGCAGCACCTCGGAGAAGATTGCCCTCATCACAGATGCCGGGCTGCTTCACCAGGTGAAGGTGACGGATATCCCGAACGGAAAGCCGAAGGATAAGGGAACGCCCATCGACAACCTGAGCAGAATGGACGGCATGAAGGAACGGCCCGTTTACGTGGCGGCTGCCTCGGTTCTGTGCAGCCAGAAGCTGCTCTTTGTGTCGAAAACCGCCATGGTCAAGATCGTGCCCGGTGAGGAATTTGTCACCAACAACCGGATGGTGGCGGCGACGAAGCTGTCGGATCAGGATGCGCTGGTGAGCGTACAGCCTGTGGAAGAGATGGACGAGCTGGTTCTGCAGACAAAGGGCGGCATGTTCCTTCGGTTTGCGCTGGAGGAGGTTTCCGAGATGAAGAAGGCTTCCCGCGGCGTCCGGGGAATGAAGCTGTCAAAGGATGATGAAGTAACATGCGCATGGCTTCTTTCCAGAGGAGAGGAACGTGTGGTAAACTATAAAGACAAGGATGTGCACTTAAGCCGCCTGAAGCTGGCAAAGCGGGACGGCAAGGGAACGAAAGTCCGGCTGTAGGGCTGCGGAACATGTGACTTAAGAAATGGAGGAACGTCATGGCTGAGATGGAAAAGAAACCGGTACCGACACCGCATATCGCGGCACGCGAAGGAGAGATCGCAGAGACCATCCTGCTTCCGGGAGATCCGCTGCGGGCAAAATTCATTGCAGAGACATTTTTCAGTGATCCGAAGCAGTTCAATTCAACCAGAAACATGTTCGGCTATACGGGAACCTATCAGGGAAAGCGGATTTCCGTGATGGGGACGGGCATGGGCTGCGCCTCCATGGGCATCTACTCCTACGAGCTGATCAACTTCTACGGATGCAAAAACCTCATCCGCATCGGCACGGCGGGAGCGATGGTTCCGGAAGTGCATGTGAGAGATCTGGTGTTCGGCATGGGCGCCTGCAGCACCTCCAACTATGCGAGACTGTTCAAGCTTCCGGGAGACTACTCCCTGATCGCGAACTTCGACCTTCTGCGGAAGGGCGTGGAAGCGGCGGAGAAGCGGAATCTCACCTATCACGTGGGAAATATCCTGAGCTCCGACATGTTCTATAACCCGGATATGCCGAAGACCGGCGTCTCCTTCGACCGGATGGGTGTTCTCGCGGTGGAGATGGAGTCCGCTGCACTGTACAGCAACGCAGCCTACGGAGGCGCCAGGGCTCTGACGATGCTCACCATCTCGGATTCCCTGGTGACGGGAGAGGCCACATCCGCCGAGGAACGCCAGACCAGCTTCACCGATATGATGGAAGTTGCACTGGATGTCGCTTCAACAATATAAAGCTGCAGATTTTTTGGTACTTATTGCTGTTGATTTTTATACAGAATTAGTATACTATGGTTTTCAATTATACAAGACAGCAGGTGCTGAACGATAATTGAAACAGAGGTGAAGGTGAATGAAACTGGAGAAGAAGCTTCGCGTCGGTATCCTCGGCGCAACAGGTATGGTAGGTCAGCGTTTCGTGACACTTCTTGCGGACCATCCATGGTATGAGATTACGGTTCTGGCGGCAAGCCCGCGTTCTGCAGGACAGACCTATGAGGAGGCTGTCGGCAAACGCTGGAAGATGACCGTTCCGATGCCGGAAAAGGTTAAGAATATGACAGTGGTTGACCTGAACTGCCCGGAGAACGTGGTGGATAAGGTTGACTTCGTCTTCAGTGCGGTGGATATGTCCAAGGACGAGATCCGCAGAATCGAAGAGCTTTATGCAAAGACCGAGACCCCGGTGGTGTCCAATAACAGTGCTCACCGCTGGACCCCGGATGTTCCCATGGTGATCCCGGAGATCAACGCGGATCATTTTGCCATCATCGAAGCGCAGAAGAAGCGTCTCGGCACCACCAGAGGATTCATCGCGGTAAAGCCGAACTGCTCGATCCAGGGCTATGCCCCGGCATTTGCGGCATGGAAAGAGTTCGAGCCCTATGAGGCCGTGGTCTGCACCTATCAGGCTATCTCCGGCGCAGGAAAGACCTTTAAGGACTGGCCCGAGATGTGCGAAAACATCATCCCCTTCATCTCCGGCGAGGAGGAGAAGAGCGAGCAGGAGCCGCTGAAGATCTTCGGCCACATCGAGAACGGCGAGATCGTAAAGGCAAAGGAGCCGGTGATCACCAGCCAGTGCATCCGCGTGCCGATTCCGGACGGACATACCGCTGCGGTATTTGTCCGCTTCCGCAAGCCGGCCACCAAGGAGCAGCTGATTGAGAAGCTGGTGAACTTCAAGGGAATCCCACAGGAGCTGGAGCTTCCGCATGCGCCGAAGCAGTTTATCCAGTACCGCGAGGAGCCGGATCGCCCGCAGGTAAGACTGGATGTGAATTACGAGGGCGGCATGGGCGTCACCATCGGACGTCTCCGTGAGGACACCGTCTATGACTGGAAGTTTGTGGGACTTGCCCACAACACTCTTCGCGGTGCAGCCGGCGGCGCGGTTCTCTGTGCAGAGGCACTGACCGCCCAGGGCTATATTACGGCAAAATAACAGTAAGGCAGGTCCTGGGACCGGGCTTTACGAAGCAGGAAACTGGCAACAAAAAAGATGGAGCACCGGACACCGGCGATATGCAGGATCCGGGGCTCCTCTTTCCGTATTACAGGAGAAGAACTTGGGAAAGTCGTTATTCATCGCAGAAAAACCCAGTGTAGCTCAGCAGTTCGCGCAGGTTCTGAAGGTTTCCGGAAGACAGGGGGCCGGATACCTGGAGAATGCCGATTATGTGGTCACCTGGTGTGTGGGACACCTGGTCACCATGAGCTATCCGGAGGCCTACGACGAGAAGTATAAAAAATGGAGTCTGGAGACGCTGCCATTTCTCCCGAAGGAATACCGCTATGAAGTCATAAAGGACGTGCAGAAGCAGTTTGACATCGTAAAGGGACTTCTGACCCGGCCGGACGTGGATACCATCTACGTCTGCACGGACTCGGGACGGGAGGGAGAGTACATCTACCGTCTGGTGGCACAGATGGCGGGCGTTTCGGACAAGACCCAGAAAAGGGTCTGGATCGACTCCCAGACCGAAGAAGAGATTCTCCGGGGCATCCGGGAGGCGAAGGACGAGGCAGACTACGACAACCTCGCAGCTTCCGCCTATCTCCGTGCAAAAGAAGATTACCTGATGGGCATCAACTTTTCCCGGGCGCTCACGCTGAAGTACGGACCGGCCATTACCAATTACCGGAGAAGCAAGTGGACCGTCATCTCCGTGGGACGGGTCATGACCTGCGTCCTGGGCATGGTGGTGCGGAGAGAGCGGGAAATTCGGGAGTTTGTCAAGACACCCTTCTACCGGGTAATCGGGACATTCGCGGCAGGCAGCACCGGGGAGGAGAAGACCTTCGATGCGGAGTGGAAGGCCGTGGAGGGTTCCCGGTACTTTGGGACACCGGTACTCTATAAGGACAACGGCTTCCGGAAGCGGGAGGACGCAGAGGCCCTGATCGCCTATCTGACCGGGGAACCGCAGGGAGAGGCAAAGGTAGCTTCCCTGGAGCGGAAAAAAGAGGTGAAGAATCCGCCGCTTCTCTATAACCTGGCGGAGCTGCAGAATGACTGCTCAAAGTATTTCCGCCTCTCGCCGGATCAGACCCTGCAGGTGGCCCAGGAGCTTTATGAGAAGAAGCTGGTCACCTATCCGAGAACGGATGCCAGAGTGCTTTCCACCGCCGTAGCCAAGGAGATCACGAAGAATATCGGCGGTCTTCAGAAATACGAGCCCATGGCACCCTATGCCGGGGAGGCGATGGCGAAGGGACTCTGGAAGACTATCGCGAAAACAAGATACGTGAATGACAAGCTGATCACGGATCACTATGCTATCATTCCCACGGGCTTCGGATTAGGCGCCCTGAACAGTCTTACACCGCAGAAGCGGGCTATCTATGAGATGATCTGCCGCCGGTTTCTGAGCATCTTCTATCCGCCGGCCATTTACCGGAAGTACTCCGTGGATGTGGAGATCAAGGGAGAGCATTTCCTGGCCTCCTTCCGGGTTCTGGAGGAGCCCGGGTACCTCGCCGTGTCGTACGGGGGAAAGAGCGGTGAAGACAGCGCAAAATCCCAGGATACCGCGGACCCGGAACTTCTTGCTGCTCTGGAGAAGCTCCGGAAGGGAAGCATCATTTCCCTGAAGAAGCTTTTTATCCGGGAGGGCGAGACTACGCCTCCCAAGCGCTACACCTCCGGCTCCATGATTCTTGCCATGGAAAATGCGGGACAGCTCATCGAGGATGAGGAGCTGCGGGCCCAGATCAAGGGCAGCGGCATCGGCACCAGCGCCACCCGCGCGGATATCCTGAAGAAACTGGTAAATATCCGGTATCTGATGCTCAACAAGAAAACCCAGGTCATCACCCCGTCCTTCCTCGGGGAGATGGTCTACGAGGTGGTATTTGCCTCTATGAAGCAGATGCTGAATCCGGACCTGACGGCCAGCTGGGAGAAGGGCCTTACCTACGTGTCGGAAGGCTCCATCACCAGCGAGGAGTACATGGAAAAGCTGGAGAACTTTGTGTCGGCCAGAACCATGGCCGCCGTCCGCGGCGGTACGGCCAGAGGAGACCTGATCCGGGCCTTTGATGCCGCGGCAAGATATTATAAGCCGGGGGAAGTGCGGGAGAGCAGCGGAAGTAAAAACGGGCGCGCATCGGGCTGAACATGGCCTGACAGAGGCCTTCGCGATAATGACAGATGACAGAGGAGAACGGACATGGCAGTGATGGTATTTGACGTGGGCGGATCGGAGATTAAGTACTGCGTGATGGATGACAGCCTGGAACGCGGACATTACGGCTCCGTACCGACACCTCTGGACAGCCAGGAACACTTTTTTCAGGTACTTGAGAACATCTGCCGGCCCTTTGCGGAGGAGACGGAGGGCATAGCCCTCAGCCTGCCGGGGATTATTGACAGTGAAAAGGGTGTCTGCCGCGGGAGCGGGTATCTTCGCTACAACCACGGAAAAAGCGTGGGGCCGGAGCTTTCCGCACTCTGCGGATGTCCCGTGGTCATGAATAATGACGCAAAATGCGCGGCATATGCCGAGCTTGGCCGCGGTGCCCTGCAGGGAGTAAAAAACGGAGCTGTCTATATCATCGGCAGCGGCGTCGGCGGAGGAATCATCGTGAACGGAGAACTGGTGCAGGGCAGGCATTTTTCCGCAGGGGAGTTCAGCCTGATGCGGTATAATGCGGACCGATGGAACGAATTTGAGGGTTCCTGCGGGGGAAGACTCAGCATTCACGGCCTTTATGGGAAGTACCGCAGATATGCACGCCTTCCGGAGGATGCAGAGATAAACGGCAGGGAAATATTTGCCCGGTTCCATGAGAAGGAGAATGCGGCACTCCGGGCAGTCGATGAATTCTGCGCAGAGACGGCCCGGATGATAACGAATATCTCTGTCCTGCTGGACTGTGAGAGGGTAGCCATCGGCGGCGGTATCAGCCGGCAGCCGGTGCTGACCGAGAAAATTGCAGAGGCAGTGCATGCATTGTATGACCTGAAGAGAGACCCCTGGATGGAAGGGCTCTCCGAGCCGGAGATTGTGCCCTGTCGGTTCGGAAGCGAAGCCAACCTGGTGGGAGCGTATCTCTACTTCCGGGAAAGGTAAGATGGTATCTTTGTCTGCGGAACATCACAGGGAAGTGCTGAAGATAACGGAATAAGAACAGAAAGAAATCCGGCCATAGGGCCGGATTTCCTACGTTTAGATAATCACATCTTATATTGTCACAAAACCTCTGGTTTTCAGGCCTGTACTAATGATGTGCCAGTGCTTTTTGTTTTTCCCGCTTCATAATAGGCCACCATTCCTTATATGCGTTAATAAACGGAACGCCGAGCCCCAGTACGCCGAATGCGAGACAGTTGACGAATTCCTTCTTTGCTTTATCATATTCCTCGCTGTACATGATTCCACCTCCTCTCCAAAGCGATTCCATTTTACAATGGGTGTGCGCTAATATTTCGGAAAGAAAAGGCCTTTCCGGAAAGAAGGAATTACATCCATGATATAATCGTCAGGAATAATGGAGGAGGCAGCAGAGGAAATGAGCACGGTTATTCACAACAAAATCCTGATTATTGAGGATGAACCCGGGATAGCGAACTATCTGAAAATGATTGTCAGTGCTGCGGGGTACGATACCATCGTTACCGGAGCAGGGAAGACGGCTCTGCAGATGATTTCCTCCCATTGCCCGGACTGTGTTCTGCTGGACCTGGGACTGCCGGATATGGATGGCAGTGAGATTATCCGCAGCATGCGTTCCTGGACGCAGACACCTATCATCGTAGTGTCAGCCCGCTGTACGGAGAAGGACAAAGCAGCTGCGCTGGATAACGGGGCGGATGATTATATTACCAAACCATTCGGAACGATAGAACTGCTTGCCCGCATCCGTACCGCCCTTCGCCATACCCGCACAACCGCGGAAGATGAGGAAATCGGGCTGACCGGCTCTTATCATGTGGATGGTCTGGAAGTTGATTTTAAGAAGATGCAGGTACTGATGAATGGGGCAAATGTACATCTGACCCCGAACGAATATCGGATTGTAGCCCTTCTGGCCAAACATGCGGGCAGGGTGATGACCTATCGGTCTATCCTTAGGGAATTGTGGGGGCCGGCGGCAAGTCTGGACAACAAAATCCTGCGGGTCCACATGGCCAGCATCCGCCGCAAGATTGAGCCGGATCCCAATGAACCCCGGTATATCTTTACAGAAGTGGGCGTAGGCTATCGGATGGCAGAAAAAGAAGAACCCCCGGCCAAATAGAGCCAGGGGTTCTTCTGTCTTTTTCAGGATTCTTTTGCAAGGGACATGAGCTCCCCGCCCATGTCAATGGTAAGGATACCGTCGACCCAGGTACAGGAGAGTGTGTCTGTTCCGTCGGAGATGGTGACAAAACCGTCTTTCGCGGTCCAGAAGAAGGGGGAGAGTTCGCCGTCAGCGGCCATGGCGCCGGTGCCGTCCGCATTCAGCAGGAAGACGATGGAATTCCTCGCCTCTTCCACGGAGGCACCCATCAGTGCTGCATACTGCGCAGCGGAAAGGCCCATGACACTATAGAGCTTATATGTGCCGGCGATGATGCCGTCGTTTAGGGGCGCCGGAACCGTAGGATCCTGCCGGAGAAAAGCGGTGGTATCCGCATCGGCCCTGGAAAAGGTTGCGCTCGTACCATCCAGATCGAGAGAGATGATGCCCCCGCCGATCGTCCCGCGGAGAATATCATCCGGATCCGTGCTCCCCTGCGGTATCATAAGAAGGTCCGTTCCGGTTACGTTCCAGATCAGCGGAAGGGATTCACCGTCGCTGGTTATGAGGGCTGTGCCGTCCGCATTCAGCGTAAATGTCAGCGAATTTTTCAGCTCTTCTGTCGCATGCTCATCCAGAAGGGCTGCAAACTGGTCAAAGCCGAGTCCCATGACGGAACTCATGTAATAGGTTCCGGTGTATGCTGCCGCATCCTCACCGTGCCATTCCAGTGTTCCGGCGGCATTCGGACGCCAGTCTGCGGCAAGGGCAGGTGCTGCGGACAGCAGGCAGAAGACAAGTACAAGAGCAGCAAATCGTTTCATGATGATGTGTCACCTCCTCAGGGGAATCTCTTATACGGAATACAATATCATTATAACACAGGAAATGCAGAACGTTTTACAAATATGAACAGGATCCGCGGCAGTAAAAAGAGAATAATTGGTAAAAATGTCCTTTGCAAATTCGAAAAAGAAAGAATAGTATAACAATACAACGTGTGGCATGCAACTGCGTAAATCCGGTTGACTGCTGCGCGTTATTTTTATGCGTGCGGCCAGGGGAGGCAATCTCCCGTGAAAGGCTGCACTTTTTTTATTGCCAATGCCTCCTACCTCGGGTCCTTCGGCAATGCTGCCAACACGGTAGTATTCCCTCTGACGGTGATAGCCCTGGCCCTCGCCGTGATGATCGGTGATGGCTGCTGCGCCTTCGTCAGCCTGAGTCTCGGCATGCAGCGGCCGGAGCGGGCGAAAAAGAGTGTAGGCAATGCCGTGATTATGACGCTGGCCTGCAGTATTGTGCTCAGTTTCATTTACCTGGTATTCAGCCGGCAGATTATCGCCATGTTCGGAGGAACGATCAATGAGGAGACCTTCCGTCACTCGGCGGAATACTTCTTCTATATTACCCTGGGCATTCCCTTCTATATGTTCGGCCAGGCGATGAATCCCGTGATCCGTGCGGACGGAAGCCCGAAGTTTGCCATGGCATCCACCGTAGCCGGGGCAGTGCTGAATATTATCCTGGATCCCATATTCATCTTTGGATTACGCTGGGGAATGATGGGTGCGGCCGTGGCTACTGTGATTGGACAGGTCGTCACTGCGCTGCTTGCTGTCTGGTACCTGGTGCATATGAAATTGGTGAAGCCCGCGGCTGCCGATTTTCAATTATCGGCCGCGGTATGCCGGAAGACTCTGGTACTGGGGCTGACAAGCTTCCTTTCCCAGATTTCCCTGGTGGCGGCCATGGCGACCATCAATAACATGATCCGCAAATACGGCGCCCTGGATCCGATCTTCGGTCAGGAGCAGTATGCCCAGATCCCCATGGCAGTGGTGGGAATCGTCATGAAGTTCTTTCAGATCGTAATTTCCATTGTGGTCGGCATGGCCGCCGGCTGCATCCCGGTGGTGGGCTTCAACATAGGCGCCGGAAATTTCTGTCGGGTGCGGGAACTGTTCACAAAGCTTCTGACCTGGGAAGCAGCGGTGGGGCTGGCGGCACTCCTGATAGTGGAACTCTTCCCCCAGCAGCTGATAGGCATTTTCGGTGCGGCAAATGAAAGCATGTATTATACGGACTTTGCCCTCCATTCCTTCCGCATCTATCTTTGCATGATGGTATTAGCCTGCGTGAACAAAGCCTGTTTCATATTCCTGCAGGCCATGGGCAAGGCAGCGGCCTCCACTCTGCTTTCCATGGTCCGTGAGATTGTCTTCGGCGTTGGATTTGCCCTGCTTCTCCCGCGGTTTTTCGGGCTGGACGGAGTGCTGTACTCCATGCCGGTGTCCGATTTCCTGACTTTTCTTATCGCGGGGGTGCTGATAATTCAGACCTGCCGGCAGCTGTCCCTGAAGAGTGAGGGGGAGGAGAAAGTTCCGGCGGCATCCTTTTTGGCCACGCGGTTCGGTTGACCAACGCTTTCGAAAATGGTATGCTCGATCTGAGGCAGGGAGCTTGAACGGAAGAAATGCAAAACGGTTCAAAAAATGCTCAAAACCCCGTTGTTAATGGAATTCTGAGCATCAAAAAAAGCAGGATACGGGAATCGAATTCGTACCGAAAATTGAAACCTCAATAACCATAGGCGATTTGGCGATCACTGCCAGTTGCCTTACTTGCCCTATGCGGAGATGGGCGCTGCCTGGCCTGTTATGTCTATTTCCGCTTTGATAGAAAAGTACAGATTCTGCATAATGACAGATAAAGATAAGGAATCTCTAGAATTATACTGTGTTATGAGATTATTAATATCTTTATAACTGTGGCGGATGGAGGGGAGATTCACTGTAATGAAATAAAGATTGGATTGAAAAGCATTCAGACCCCTCTCATACTGGACGTACTGGATTGGCGATAAGGGTGGAAAATGGACAGGTGGTGTGTTTGCTATTCTGGAAAGTGATGCTTTTGAACCTGGTGAGCTTTTTGTATGAGCGGGTGCTGAGTGGGATTATTATGGTGGACTGATGTATACAGATAAGAAGGATGCATTGAGCCACAAGAAAGGTATTGAGACTTTTGAGCCTGTTAAAGAACGGTAATATACGGAAGAACCGTCGGGGACGATGGTGCGATACATATCTCGTCGAATCCGGAAAAGCAGGTGTTCTTTATTGAACATAAATCGTGTTGTCTGAGGGGGGACTTTGTTGACGGGCTGTTTTATGAAGAATGAAGAGCGGAGTAATCCGCTCTTTTTATATGCATAAACATAAGGTACTTCAAACCAATTCTGTTTAAGATATAACGAATGAGATATTGTATTCCTGTTTTTACATCAGCTTATTTTGAAGACATCCCTATGTAAAAAAGATTTACACTATTGATTGTATTTGTTATTGATAACAAATTACAAATGTAATACAATCATAATAATGACTATTACGTGTAATAAGGAGAATTTGCAATCAAACAAATAGGATTTCACAGAATCATCATTAAAATAACAAACCAGGATTGGAAAAATTATGGAAAAGAGATTCATTATTGAAAGCCAAAAGTATCGTGGAGAAACCACAGTGATATCGCTGCGCATCCAAAAAGATATGCTGGATGAACTTGACGAATTGGCAGAAAAGACCGGCCGCAAACGTAACGAGATCATTACCATGGCGCTTCAGTTTGCGTTGGATAATCTCGAAATTAAGTAACCATAGAAATGTATTTAAAGCAGTAGGCTTGAAAAGTATCAGTAAAAACCATCAGGAGGGAGTTATGGCAAAGTTTGCAATCGAGTGTCCAAAATGTGGAAAATATGCAGAAGGTAAAACCGGATTCTGGATCTTTGGAGATAAAAAAATAAAGTGTTCCTGCGGTAATGTGATCGATGTAAAGACAGATAAGCTCACTTCCAGAAAGTGTCCGCATTGCGGCAACGATGTTGTATTTGACCAGACGAAGGGAGCAAATGCGATATGCCCTGTATGTCATGAAAAGATTACGCCGGCAGATAAACAACAGCTGACAGAGTTTTCCTGTAAGCAGTGCGGCGTAAGGCTGATGACCACCAAGGGAGCCTCGACTTATATCTGTCCGATTTGCGATTTTGAAAATGATGTAGCAGAACGACTGACCAGCGAGAAGATCAGAAAGGATGGACTCGCCAGTATCATCAAGTATGAGGGCGATGACCAGACGCTTGTATGGAAACACCCAATTGAGGACTTCAATTACGGGTCCCAGCTGATCGTGCATGAAAGCCAGGAGGCTGTCTTTTTCAGGGATGGGCAGGCGCTGGATTCCTTTGGACCGGGCCGATATACACTGGAGACACAACAGCTTCCCCTTTTGGAGAAGGTATATCAGCTTCCGACAGATACGGAAGGGACATTCCATTCGGAAGTCTATTATATCAATCTCGCCACTGTCATGGGGGTTAAATGGGGTACAGACAGCAAAGTCCGGATGTTTGATCCTGCTTCCGGACTCCATGTGGAGCTGGGTGCCAGCGGTGAGTTCAACATTCATGTCATCAATTCGAGGAAACTTCTGGCAAAGTTGGTGGGTACGACAGGGAAGCTGAATCAGGACCAGATCCTTGGTATTGGAAACGGCAAGGGATACTTCCGTGCGATGATCATGACCCAGGTCAAGAGCTACCTTGCACAGGTGATAAAGGAAAGCGGAATTAATGTCCTCGAGATTGATGAGAGGCTGATCGAGCTTTCTGAGAATCTTCGTCTGAAACTCAATGAATATCTTGATGCTTATGGTCTTGAAATGCCGGAATTCTTTGTCAGCCGTGTAATGACGCCGGATGATGATCCGAATTTCCGGAGGATGAAGGAACAGTACGCGGAACAGTATTTGAATGTCCGGCAGGAGGAGATTCGCAAAAAAGAGGCAGAAGCCGCAGCTGAACGAAAAGCGGTTGAAGCGCAGACGGCAGCCCGCATGAAAATCATCGGGGCCCAGGGAGAAGCAGAGGCACTGAAGATACAGAAACAGGCAGAAGCTGAAGCATATCGTATGCAGGCGGAAGCTGAAGCAATGGAAATGAAAATGAAGGGCTATACTTACCAGCAGGAAACGGCACGGCAGGTGGGTATGGAAGCGATGAAAAACGGACTGACTGGAGGAGAAGGCGGTGGCCTCGGAGCTCTTGGTGGAGTTGCCGGACTGGGAATCGGACTCGGAGCGATGGGCAGTGTGATCGGCATGACGAAAGATGCTTTGAATCCGGTCAGCGAGACTGCATCCCAAATGGGACAGCAGTTTGGACAGACCATGACAGGCGGGATGGCATCAGCAATGTCTGCAGCACCTATGTTTTCACAGCCTGATGGAATTATGCCTTCGCAGGACTCTGATGTCTGGAACTGTAATGCATGCGGATGTAAGAATATCAAGAGTAAATTCTGTCCGGAGTGCGGAGCAAAGAAACCGCAGCCAAAAATGAATCCGGCAGGAGATATCTGGACATGTCCGGAATGTGGTACGAGCGGAATCACAAGCAAGTTCTGCCCGGAGTGTGGGGCAAAGCGGCCTGAGCCTGCAGTACCGAAAACGTGGATCTGTCCGGAATGTGGCACTAGTGGAATAACCAGCAAATTCTGTCCTGAATGCGGAACCAAAAAACCGGAAGCAAAGCCGGAAAGCTGGACTTGCCCTGATTGCGGAACAAGCGGTATCAAAACAAAGTTCTGTCCTGAGTGCGGCAGGAAAAGAGACTGAGAAGAAAGGAAGAGCGCAATGAAAAAGAATGAAAAACGTATCATCATTGTTCTGATGATAATAGCGGTTATTTATACTTTAATCGTATTCGTGCTTCCGGTTAAGAAAAATGGTGTCTTTTGGTGCGCTTGGCTGTTCGGAATGCTTGCCGTTGCTGTGCAGGGATATGCGATAAAAATAGCATTCCGGGGTGGAGTAGATGGCGGTGACAGTACGAGAAGTAAATTTTACGGTTTTCCGATTGCAAAAATCGGAAGCTTTTATATGGTTCTCCAGTTGGTACTAAGTCTGGTATTCATACTTGTATCAGCACATATACCGGCTTATATTCCTGTTATTTTATATCTGATCCTTTTAGGAGGTGCCGCGATTGGACTGATAAGTGCGGATGCTGTTCGTGATGAGGTGGAACGACAGGATATCAAACTGACAACTGATACAAAATGCATGCAGAATTTGCGTTCCCTGGTTTATCCACTCTCTTCTCAATGCAGTGATGCCGTGGCAGCAGCCGAACTAAAAAAACTGGCTGATGCATTCCGATACTCAGACCCGGTAAGTTCTGCAAGTACAGCAGAATTGGAAAAGGAGCTCACAGTACAGATGAATGATCTTCAAGCTGCTGTTTTAGAGGGAAACGGAAGTGATATACCGGAACTCTGCCATAAAATTAACGTGACACTTACTGAAAGAAACAGACTCTGCAAACTTGGGAAAAAATAAGAAATGCCGTTAAATAAAAGGAGACCAGCCATGACCGAAATAGGGTACTATGCTGGTCATCCCTGTGCTTTGCAGGCTGACGGCACACTGCTGTTTGCCAGTACGCCGTCATACATGGAAAAGTTCGTTACAAATAATCCCGGTTATAGGCTTTTTTACAGCATAGACACATTGGAACAAGAAAAAGAAGCAGGTTATCAGGCGTTTTTAAAAAAGCAGGATGAGCAGAGAAAAAAAAGGCAACTGCTGGAGAATCGCATAAACGAATTGCAACGAGAAAAAGCTTCATTGGGCTTGTTTGCAAGAAAAAGAAAACAAGAAATCGAAAAAGAATGCAGGATTATTCAAATGCAATTGGATAATGATTATTTTGTTTAAGATAATGACTGAATGGAAATTCCTTCTGGGGGGATTTCCCTAAAATAGTATACCAATATAATCAACCTGGAATCATAACATATAGATGATATTGAAAAACGGAGGTGCATGTATTTATGAAGCAATTAGTATGTGAAATGTGTGGAAGCAACGATCTTATAAAGCAAGATGGCGTTTTTGTATGTCAATCCTGCGGCTGCAAATATACGGTAGAAGAAGCACGAAAGCTCATGGTGGAAGGGACTGTTGAAGTTAAAGGAACAGTTAAAGTTGATAATACTGAGGAACTGTCTAATAATTTAATAAATGCAAAAAGGGCGTTCGAAGATAAACGATATAGAGATGCTGAAAGACTCTATTCAGAAATATTACGAGTTGAACCTGATAACGCGGAAGCTGTTTTGTGTCAGGGACTTGCAAAATCGTGGCAGGGAACGATTGCAAATAATGAATTAGATGCGGCAGAAAGAGCCTATAGAAGAGCTGTTGAAATCGTAGTTAATAAAAACCCTGATACACAGGAGAGTGCTGCATTTATAAATCACGGTTTTAGTGAATTCGCGTCACTCGCTATGGCATGGTCTGGCACATATTCAAGCAAGGCCAGCGAAGTGATTGATAGAGCAATGGAACGACAAAATCGTCTGGGAGCTGATTTTAAACGTCAGGCTTCATATCTGCATGACAGAGATGCATTCAAACATGCTCAGGAATTGGCGTTACAACAGTTGGAAAACCTTCAAAGTGAAACAAAAAAAGAGACTGATACTTATTTTGACAAAAGAAATCAATGCCTGAGCAGGATTTTGGAAGAAGTGAAATATGTTCAGGTTAAATGCGATGAGTTTATAGAAACGAAAGAAAGAATCTACAGGTTTTTAAAAGCGGCTTTAGATATGATGGACAAGAATATTCTAAGCAAAAAACCCGTAAATGGAGAAGCTTTGCAGAAAGATTTTGATGTTATTTATGCATCCATTGATAAAGAATGCAAAAAATACGATGAAAAGAAGGCGGCGAAATACTGGGAGGAACATATAGAGGATAAGCAAAGGATTGTTCAGGAAATAAAATCAATAGAACCCCAAATTAATAAGCTCACCGAGGAGATGGAAAAGCTCTCTATGGATCCGCAAATCAAAGAATACGATGAGAATAGTACTTCGTTAATGGCAACCATAAATGAAAAAAAAGCTCAACTCAGAAACTTAGGATTTTTCAAACTAAAAGAAAAGAAGCAGTTGGAGAGCGAGATATATGAGTTGTCACAAAAATGTGAGAGCCTTAATTCTTTGAAATTAGAAGCTCAAAATAAAATAGAATCTGCAAAAAAAGAATATTTGAGCCAGACAGAAAGCCTGAAGAAACGAAAAAAACAATTAGAAAATGATTTGTTATACCCGAAAATGTAATAACACTGTCTTTTATTCAATGCTGCTCATGATTATTATCATATAGAAAAACGGAATAGTTTATCAGATATACTGAAAAGAATCAGAATTAGATTGAAGAAGAACGCTGGGCGCAGAGAATTAATAGAGATTAGAGATACACTTGGAGCTCATCAGGTTTTTGATTAATAAACGGGGGATAAATGTCAATTTTAAAATGCAAAATGTGCGGGGGCGACCTGGTCTTTGAAACGGGTACGACAGTATGTGAATGTGAATACTGCGGGTCGAAGCAGACGATTCCTAATGCAGACAACGAGAAGAAGATGACTCCCTTTGCCCGTGCAAACCGTTTGCTCAGGAACTGCGAGTTCGATAAGGCAGAAGGCATCTTCGAGTCCATCGTGAGCGAGTTCCCAGAGGAGGCGGAAGCATACTGGGGCCTTGTGCTCTGCAAATACGGCATCGAATATGTGGATGATCCCGCAACCGGAAAGAAAGTCCCGACCTGTCACCGTTCTTCCTTTGATTCCGTAATGGATGACGCCGACTTCGATCAGGTCATGGAGAATGCGGATACTGTAGCAAGGTCAGTATACCGTGAACAGGCCAAGCAGATCGAGGAGTTAAGGAAGGGGATCATCGAAGTTTCCGGCAGGGAAGAGCCCTATGATATCTTCATCTGCTATAAGGAAACGGATGAGAATAAGGAACGGACCCTGGATTCAGTCCTTGCGCAGGACATCTATGACGCACTTACTGCAAAGGGCTACCGTGTATTCTTTTCCCGTATCAGCCTGGAAGATAAGCTCGGGGTAGAGTATGAGCCCTATATTTTTGCTGCCTTAAACTCCGCGAAGGTAATGCTCGCCATAGGGACGAGCTATGATTATTACAATGCGGTGTGGGTGAAGAACGAGTGGAGCCGGTTTCTTAAGCTCATGGCAGCAGACAAGGGGAAGTACCTCATTCCCTGTTATAAGGATATCGATGCGTATGACATCCCGAAGGAGTTCGCAAAGCTGCAGGCACAGGACCTGGGGAAAGTAGGTGCGATACAGGACCTTCTGAGGGGCATCGAAAAACTGATTGGAGCTGGAAAAACCATGAGTCAGTCTCAAACGGCATCAACAGCGGCTATGCAGTCTGGTAATAAAGAGGCGTTATTAAAGCGTGGTTATCTGTTTCTTGAAGACGGAGAATGGGAAAAGGCAGATAACTTCTTTGAACAGGTATTAAATCTGGAACCGGAGAACGCAAAGGCATATCTAGGGAAGATGATGGCAGAGTTAAAGATATTTAAGGAGGAGCAAATAACAAACTTAAAAGAACTACCTGTTCTCAATAAATCTTGGGACAAAGCGATTCGCTATGCAGATTCTGAGATGAAAAAGCAAATGAAGACCTATCTTCAGATTATAGAAGCAAGGAAAAACGAGGAAAATATCAAAGAAATGTATGAAATGGGGTTATCCTTATATAAACGCGCGAAAAATGAGAAAGATTATCTTCATGCTGCTGAATATTTGGATAATGCAGAAAACTATAAAGATTCTAAAGAATTCGCAAGAATATGCCGAAATAGGGCAGAGACTATGCGGAAGGATTGTATCTACATAAAGGCAAAGAACTATTTGGAAGCTTTAGACAAGGAAGAGATATTGAAGGCTGTTCCGTTATTAAAATCAATCCCCGGTTATCAAGATGCGGATGAGCTTGTTAAACATATTGATGAAACTGTTTCAAATGCAGAAATAGAAAGGAAGTATCAGGATGCCGCCTGGTTGCAATTTAAGGGTGGTGAAAACGAATTGAAGGATGCAGCCGAATTATTTTCATCCATTGCTGGATGGAAAGATTCGGATGCAAAGGCAGATGAGTGTCGGAGAATGCTTGAAAAGCTGAAGCAGCAACGCAAAGAGGCTGAAGAAAAGAAAAGGTTACATATAGAGGAAAAAAAACGTCAACTGGAAGATCGTTTAGAAGCTCTTCAAAAAGAAAAGGCATCATTAGGATTCTTTGCAAAAAAGAGGAAGCAGGAAATTGATGCTGAATGTGCTGACATCATAAAACAGTTGAAAAATTGATAAATGATCGCTAAAGACTTGAAAGCTATAGCAGTATATTTGAAAAAGGAGAATCGGCATGGCAGCATTACAATGTGAGATCTGCGGAGGAAAACTGATCGGTAAACCCGGCGGCATTTTTGAATGCGATAGTTGTGGAATGGAATACAGCACAGAATGGGCAAAGGCTAAGATTCAAGAAATCAAGGGCACAGTCAAAGTAGAGGGCACCGTCCAGGTCGAGGGTACTGTCAAGGTTGAAGGCGGTCAAAACATTGATTCACTGCTAGCTTTGGGATTTGAGGAACTGGCGCAAGCAAAACGATTGGGACAGCCATACAGAGATAAAGCAAAAGCATATTTTGAACAAGCGCGCACTTATGATGCACAAAATGGGGATGCTTTGCTGGGAATAATTATGTGTGGTGACGCATACACGCTTTTTCTCAGACAAAATATGGCTACAGGTGTTTCATGCAATACAAGAGACAAGTTCTGGGAATGTCTGTTGAATGCATCATTGGGGGATCGCGAAAGTATTACTTCGGACGAAAAGTTTCAAAAAATGCTTAAGGCTAATAAGAGTGCCAGACTTGAGAAAGAAATATCGGATTACATGAGTCAGGCAGCCATTAAAGACAGAATTGCAGCGGACAGCGAAACTGCATTAAAGATCAGTCAGGAGAAGGCAAAAAAAGAACTGGCAGAAGTGAGAGAACAATTGAAAGCTATTGCTGAGGGTAGGTTTGTGTTTGATGATGTAGAAACAAACAATTTAAAGAACTTAAGATCAAAAGTTGAAGACGCTGAAAAAGCAGTAAAGGAAAAAGAGCAGGAGTTTGCCAAAATGCCGGAGCAAGAGGAAAAACGACTGCTCATGGAAGATATCACCAAAATGTCGAAACAAATATCCGCTCTTGGTTTTTTTAAAGGGAGAGAAAAGAAAAATCTCCAGTCTCAAATTCAGATTTTGGAGGAAAAGCTTGGGGAAATCGATTCCAAACTGCAGGGAAAAGAGAAGGAAGTGGAGCAACTGAAGCTGACTTATCGATCCTATGAAAAACAGGTAGAGAATTATTGTAAAGAAATAAAACAAAAAAACAGAATAAAATTGGCTCAATCACAAAACTTGTGGGATTTAGGGTTCCGGACATAGTCCCGTCGGCTCATGTCAAATAGCTTCAGGAAGAAGTATTCGTCATCCGGATAGCCATAGCCCTGTCTGCGAAGAGTCT